>ERZ808054.264-NODE-264-length-62551-cov-34.469299_pt1 | contig 62551 bp, 50 predicted proteins | sample MGYA00380201_ERZ808054 | MGnify/ENA primary metagenome ERZ808054 (study PRJEB31490, sample SAMN06133419) | mouse gut metagenome | isolation source: Z5_2 | host: mice | place: China: Chengdu | collected 2015-05 ... | reverse complement strand
TACCAGTCGCCCTTCTTCACGTCGGTAAAGTCGTTCTCGGTGGCCCAGTTGGCCTCGCGGAACTCCTTGGTCATCAGACGGAAGAAGATGGTGGCTACCTCGGCGCGGGTGATGTTGGCCTCGGGACGGACCAGGATCTGACCGTCGATGACGTAACCCTTGATATAGTCAAAGTGGTCAGTGTTGTTCAGACCAGGAGCTGCCAGAGGCACATCCTGATCCGCGATGGTCGTGCCGGGGTCGAGGGGCGTCTGGGTGTCGGGGATGGTGGTACCGCCGCCGGTATTGCCGCCGCCGGTGCTGCCGCCGCCGGAGGGCGGGGGCGGGATGATGGGCGCGCGGGTGAGGACCGTCAGAGTGCCCAGGCTCTCGGTAACGGTATAGTTGCTCTCCTTCGCGCTTCCCCAATTCATCGTGTAGGTGTTCGTGGAGCTGCCGGCCACCGTCTGGGAACCGGTGGCGACGGCGGTGATGTGCTCGCCGGGCACCTCGCCGCCGGTCACGACGACTGTGGCAGTGCTATTGGTCAGAGGCGTTCCATCGTAATACTTGCTGCCGCTGCCGGTGGTCACGGTCAGCGGACGGCGGGTGATGGTGACGGAGGCGGTGCAGCTGGCGGTCTCGCCATTCAGCGTGGCGGTGATCTCCGCAGTGTACACACCGGCGTCAGTGGGCACGCCCACAACACCATTGGCACCCTTGTAGACCACGCTGAACTGCACGCCGTCCTTGTTGGCCGTGGGAATCACGGGGTGACCCTGGCCGTCATAGATAACGCGCACGTTGGCGGCGGATACGGACAGCGGGTCAACAGGGGGCTGCTCCTCCCGTTCGGTCCACGTGCCGGTGATGGTCACGTTTTTCTCGGGCATTATGAAGCCGCCGTCAGTGACGGTCACGTCAGTCGTGCTCCAGCCGGAGAAAACGTAGGTCTTGCCGTCAGCGGAGGTCTCTCTGCCCTTACCATAGGAGGTATCCACCGTGACGGTCGCGCCAGCCAGATACCTTCCACCAACGGGAAGCGTTTCAGCCGCGCCAGCGGGCAGGTCCCACTTGTAGGTCACGGGGTACTTTGCCGGGAGGGTGCCGCCGGTACCGCTGCCGCCGATGGAGCCTCCTGCGGTGGAGGAGCCGGAACCGGTCACGTCGGGAGCGTCGTTATCGGTGCTTGCGCTGGAAGAATCGGAATCGGTCACGTCAGGCTCATCATCTTCATTTGCCGCGCGGAGCGAGAGGGTGCGCGCGGCAGGGTTCGCGGGTGCCTTGCTCCAGGAAGCGCCCGTGGCCTCGTTCTCCAGGGTCACATCGACTTCATCGTCGCTATTGTTCTTGATCTCGACGGTGTAGGTCAGGGTGACAGTCTGGTCCTTCTCGAATACCGTATCCCGGGGCAGGAGCTGGAGGACATGGACCTTGTCGTTTTCCCCGCCGCTGGTGGGATCGATTGCCTGATCGCCAACCTTCCAGTCCTTGAATGTGAAGGTCACGCTGCCATCATCCGGCGTCAGGTTCGCGGTCAGCGTGTCAGTCAGCCGCAGGCCGTAGATACCGTAGCCGCTGGTATTGGTGATCTCTACGGTGTAGTTCACGGAGGCGTTGCCGGTCTGCGGGTCTACGTTGAAGCCGTTGTTCTTCTTCTGGACCTCGATTTTGGCGGTGGGCTGGATGGGCTCCTCCGGATTGGGACACTCCACATAGAACGTTACAGGAGCTTTGAAGGCTGCGGGCAGTGTCCAGGTTTTCGTATCGGCATTCCACTTGAAAACGACCGTTTTGTTACCCTCGTTTGCTACCAGGGTGTGCTTGGCCTCATAGGTAGTCGTCCCCTTCAGCGTATTGTACGCATCGCAGAACGCCTGAGCAAGGAAGGTAACTTCGCAGGTGTAGCCGTTTGTAGCATCGCCTTCGACATCGCCAATGGTGATGCGGCCAGCCGTTGCATCGAAGTAGCCAACCTTATGGCGCTCAGGCTTGCAGTACACCTCGACTGCGCCCTTAAGGCTACCTTTGACCAGCTTATTCACATCCTCAGGAGTGGGGGCAGTTGGCTTGTTCACAACTTTTTCCCACTGAGCAGTGTAGATGATCTCGCCGTTGCTGTTTGCATCATCCGCAGAAACGGTTTCCTGCACACCGTCCTTGTTCGGAGTCACACTGGTCAGTTTCCACCCCTTGAAGATATAACCCTCACGAGCGGGGTCTTCAGGCTCGTTGTTCAGCGTTTTCCACTCAGGGGTAGCAAAACCTACCTTTACTTTTTGCCATACATTACCAAAGACCATTCCATCTACGCCATCGGTGTAAATGACCTTGTACTCGATGACAGGTTCATCCTTGCAGATGACCGTAAAGGTAGCCAGTATGGTTCCCTTGTCCTGTCCACTAGTCCACTTCTCAGTATTGCTGTTCCAAGTCAGGGTAATGGGCTTAGTTTCATCCTCGTCCTCAGCAAGTGTATGAGCCTCGCCAACGCCAAAGATGGGTTCACAGCTGTACATCCTTGCGTACACCTTGCCGTACAGGGTCACATCTACCTTCCAGGTGTTGTTTTCGTCCTGATACGGTTTTCCAACAGACGCTTCATGCTGTCCATCAACGGTTCCGGTCCAAGTGTTGTAAGTCTTCGCCTCGTGCGGCAAGCCTTCGCCCTCAGAGATACACTCGACCTCAACAAAATCGCGTAGGATACCATACAGGTCTTCGCGCTTAGGTGCATCGGGGGCATTGGGAGCACTACCATCTTCCTCCCACACAGCATACAGGGTCTTGGAAACAGGGTTCTCGACACTGCCGTAGTCCTCAGACCAGGTCAGGACAACTTCCTCACCAGCCTGGTAAAGCTTGTCGCCTTCCTCGTAGTTCTCCTGCTCCGCCCAGCCCTTGAAGGTGTAGCCACTCTTGGTAGGCATAGTGCTGGTGACCTTAAGTGTAGCCGTGGTATTAGCGACGGTCATTGTTGTCGGGGAAACCTCACTGCCGCCATTGGCATCGTAATTCAGCACATAGTCAGCGTTGACAGTGATTCCGAACACATCATTGTAGCGATACCACGTTACATCCTTATATGCTATAACATAATGACCATAGCCATAGGGACAATAAAGTGAAGCAGAGGACGCTCCATTAGAAAAAACAATACCAAAATTGCAATAATAGCAGACGCGAATATCAGAATTAGTCCCAGGTTTCAAAGCCTCAAAGACAGTATCAAAGACTCGCTCCCCTTTATTGTCTTTAGCAGCATATGTTGGATTGCCTACAAGGCCTTTTGTGTCATACAGGCTGATATCACAATAATCACTTGGAGCATATCGTGCGAATTCATATCCATGAGTCCGGCAAGTCAAGGTATTTGTAGGCACCCCCAAAAGGAAGCTGCCTTTCTGGCCCACCTTCATAGTAAGACTCTGGTTTGAATACCTAACCTTCCCAGTTGCAGTCTGACCAGAAGGCGTTTTATTCGGGTTGATTGTGACGTTCTCCACAGGGACATAACCGAAAGCCAGTACATCGGACTCCATCTCCAGCGCCGTATCCACGGCCGCCAAAGCGGCAGTGTAGACAGCGACAGCCTCCTGGACGTCGTCCCGCTCCTCGTACTCGGTGCCCAGTAGGGCATCGTAAGCCTCAGAGACAGGGCCATAGACGTACTCGGCCACCTCTGCCGCATTTTCGGCGGTGATCTCCGGGATCGCCGCCACGGCGTCCAGGAACGCCTGGACCTCGGCGGGGACCTCCTCGGGGGTCTCGGTTTCGGCGTCCTCCTCGGGGACCTCAGCATCCCCGGCGGGGGCTTCGGCGTCCTCCGTGGGTTCCGTGTCCTCCGGCTCCCCGGCGGGAGGCGTGCATTCCCAGTATCCCTCCGTCACAACAGCGGCGCACTCGCCGCCGCAGACGTGACCGCAGGGAGCGCCTTCCACGGCGGGCGCGTAGGCGCAGCCGTCCTCATGGACAACGCCGCCCTCCCCGTCCGTACCTGTGCAGACGCAGGGGATCTCCTCCACGGCCTCGACATAGCCGCAGGCCGCGTCGTGCTCATGCACGCAGGCCGGCTCCGTGACGGGATCGGTATACGCGCACGTCCACCCGCCCTCGTTGTGAACGTGCTCTGCTTCTTCATTGGCGAAGGCGGTGGTCTGGATCAGACTCAGGCACATCGTCAGGGCGAGGAACAGGGCAAGTCCGCGCTTACGCAGGGTCTTATAGATCTTCATTCATATTCTTCCTTTCTTTGCAGGATTGTTCGGATGCAAAGTATCCGGCAGCCGAACGAGCATAGTGAACAGCGGTCCATTCCGCTATCACCACAGCCTCAGGCTTTGCGGTCCCAGCGTTTCCACTGGTTTGCCGTTTGCAGCCGAACGAGCATAGACCTTTTCTGCATCCCGCGGGGTCCCGCCATCCGGCGGACGCGCGCGGGACCATACAGGTCCACAGCCTCAGGCTTTGCGTCACATAGTTTCCCATGCTTTGCCAAAGTATGTCGCGCTGAGAAAATTGGCTGCGGCTGTCCAAATCCATTGACTGCCGCACTCCATCGTATCATGCGGACCACCTTGTCCGTTGTGCATTCCGGTCCTGCCGCCGACATGCACACGACAGGAGCCGTTCCGAACGGGTTCGCCCGCCCGCGCCCCGCCGCCCGTGGGGCCCTCCTTTCTTCTCTATTTGCCGGGAATATCTATGTCGGCCGTTCCCGCATGGTGTGCGGACCGGCGGGCATACCTGCCTTTTCGTCCTGCTCCTCCCCATGAACGCGCGCCCGGAGGAGGCCGTCACGGAACCGGGCCTCGCCCCCATTTCCGCGCAGGTACTTCCTAATCTACAATATATGATATCACACTATCCGAAGCAATTGCAAGTACATTGCAAAAATAGGCATAAAAATTATGGCCGTCAAATTGTTCATTTTGTAGTCTTGACCTGCCGCCCCCATTTTTATCGCCAAGTAGTATATCGTCTTACTTTTCCGGCTAATAACGGCCAAAGAGAAATTCTTTAAAATTCCGCCGTCCGCGTCCCCCACCAAATCGAAGCCCAGCGCAGCGGGTTCGATTTGGAAAGGAGGGGCAAAGGAGTGGAACGCAGTTTTAAGGCGGCCCCTAAAAGGGACCGCCTTGAAACGGAGTGGAGCGGATTTCGCCCCGACGTGGTGCGGGTATGGGGAGTCGAACCCCAACGCCTGACGGCACGAGAACCTAAATCTCGCATGTCTACCAATTCCATCATACCCGCAGATGCAGACTTATTATACCGGAGGACGGAGCATTTGTAAAGGGGGAAGTTCCCAAATCAATTTTGCGTCTGTGGGGCGCGGCATTGTTTTCGCAAAATTGATTTTCCTGGACCCGCGCAGCCGCCACTTGCATTCCTCCGCTCTCCTATGGTAAAATAGCGGAAACCGAAATGCGGCGGCATACCCCGCCGGGGCAGCGGAATAAAGGAGGTCTACCAGTGCTAGGATGTAAGGAATTTTATGACAAGACGGCCACCCGATGGGCGCAAAACGGCTACACCGACGAGGCGGAGCCAGTGTGCATGGACGAATTCTGCGCCCTGCTGCCTTCCGGCGGACGGGTGCTGGACCTGTGCTGCGGAGCGGGATACGAGAGCTTCCGCCTGCGCAGGCGGGGGTTCGAGCCGGTGGGGCTGGATCTCAGCGAGAAGAGCCTGTCCATCGCCAGAGAGAAAAATCCGGACGTCCCCTTCTACCAGGGGAACATGCTGGAGAGCTATCCCCAGGTGGGCGCCGTGGACGGCATCATCTGCATCGCCGGACTGGTCCACGTGGAGACGGCGGACCTGCCCCTGGCCTTCCGGCGCATGGGGGAGGTCCTGAAGCCCGGCGGATATCTCCTGGCATCCGTCCGCTACGGCACGGGACGGATGGAGGAGCGCAGCGTCGCCGAGATCGACGGCGAGCTCTATGACCGGAACTTCATCGCCCACAACGAGGAGGAGCTGACCGCCGCCGCGGGGGAGTCGTTCGTCCTGGTCCGGGAGATGCCGTCCGATATGAAGATATGGGCCTACTATCTGTTTCAGAAAAACGAGGAGAAGCTTCTATGATCCGAAATATCATCTTTGACATGGGCGGCGTGCTGGTACACTACGACCCGGAGCATTTTGTGGACCTCCTCTCCGTGAGCGCGGAGGACAAGGCGCTCCTGATGCGGGAGGTGTTCCGCACCGTGGCCTGGTTCCGGATGGACCGGGGCACCATGGGGGAGGCGGAAGCCGCCGCGTCCATGAAGGCCAACCTGCCGCCCCGCCTCCACGGCGCGGCAGACCGTCTGATGGCCTGGTGGGAACTGGAGCTGCGGCCCATGGAGGGCATGGAGGACCTGGTTCGGGAGCTGAAGGAGCTGGGATGCGGGGTCTACCTGCTCTCCAACGCCACCCGCCGGCAGCCGGAGTATTTCGGCCGCCTCCCCGTCAGCCGGTACATAGACGGGAGGATGGTCTCCGCCTTCCATCAGCTTCTGAAGCCCCAGCATGAGATATTTGAAGCCATGCTCCGGGCGTTCGGCCTCCAGGCGGAGGAGTGCTTCTTCGTAGACGACTCCGTGGCCAACGTAGAGGGAGCCTGCTGCGTGGGCATCGCCGGCACGGTGTTCGACGGGGATGTCCCGCGGCTGCGGCAGGCGCTGAACGCCGTTGGCGTGGGGGTAAAACTGTAGAGCGAAGCCCGGAGCTGACGCTCCGGGCCTCGCTGCGTGAAAGAGCGCTTCACTCTTCCCCCGGCTCAACCGTAAAAACGTCCTCAACAGAGACCTGAAACACCTTCGCAATGTTCCATGCCAGGACCAGCGAGGGGTTGTATCTGCCCTTTTCCAGATTCCCGATGGTCTCTCTGCGGACCCCCACGAGCCGGGCCAGGTCCTCCTGCTTCATGTCATACCTGGCGCGGTATTCCTTGATCCGGTTCTTAATCATTTACAGCGCCCCTTCTCTCCCTCCACTCAAGGACGGCCAGCGCGATGGTGAAGGCAAGGATCGCTATGGCAAAGCTCAGCCCAAACGCGGCTGGAACCGCCCGGACCGCGCCGTAAACGCAGATGCAGGCGAACATGCAGGGGACCAGGGAAAGCATCTCCGCCATAAAGGCGAAGGTAGCGGCCTTTTGCACGTTGAGCAGGAAAAACTCATCCGGAACGACCCAAAAGTACCGCAGATAGTAGGCAAATCCAAAAAAGCCGAAGAGGCCCGTATTTTCCGTCCGCAGTCCCAGGATGGAGATCAGCGCCAGAAGGGACAGAAACCCCAGATAATTGACCTTGCGTTTCATAAAGCATTCCTCCTATGATTTGTGGTGTACTTCGCTCTTAATGATATAAATATACCACACAGAATGCCGCGTGTCAATAGCCTCTTTTCCCCTTTTGCCGGAAATACTCAGGCGCCCCAACCGCACCCGGCTGCTGGGACGCCTGAATATCCTTGTCAGACCCTCTCCATATACGCGATCCCCAGCGCGCCGGGCCCGATATGGGTCCCGATGGCGGACCCTACGCCGCAGTAGTGGAGCCGCAGGGGCAGCCGCCCCTGCTCCTTCAGCTTGGGCAGCAGCAGCTCCTCCCTGCCTTTGTCGTCGGAGTACAGAAAGTAGGAGGGAAAATCGTCGTCGATGGGGTGCTCCACCAGCAGCTTCATCAGATGCTTGACGGCGGCGGCCATACCGAAGGACTTCCCTGCGATCGCCACCGCGCCGTCCCGGACGGCGATGGTGGGCTTCAGCTTCGTCACCGTGCCCAGCCCCGCCTGGAAGCCGCTGAGGCGGCCTCCCCGCCGGAGATACTCCAGCGTGTCGATCACCGCAAAGATGCGCACCCGGTCCTTCAGCCGCTCCACCTCGGAGGCAATGCTGGCGGCGGGCAGTCCGCTCTGGCGGAGCTTGCAGGCAAAATTTACCAGAATCTGGACCCCGGCGGTGGCGGTGCGGCTGTCCACGATGTAGATCTGCTCATACTCGCACATCTCCTTGGCGATCTCCGCGCTCTGCAATGTGCCGCTGAGCGCCCCGGACAGCAGGATCACCACCGCCTGGTCTCCCGCCGCCTTCACCTCCTCGAAGTACCGGAGGAACGCCGCCGGCGTGGGCTGGGAGGTGGTAGGATTCTCCTTGCCCTCCTTGAGCAGCTGATAAAACACCTCGTTGGACAGGTTTTTCCCCGCCAGGAACGTCGCGTTCCCAAACTGGACGGACATGGGGACCACGTCCACCTGGCGGCGCTTTGCCACCGCCGGATCGAAATCCGCGGCGGAATCAGTGATAATGCGAATACCCATTTTATGTTACCTCCTGCTGCATAGCGTCAAATGAATCCGCCGCCTGGCGGAGCAGGGGGAGGAGGGTCAAAATCTTTTCCTCCCCCATTTCGGAGATCAGACGGCTTGCCAGCCTCTGGATGCGCTGGTGCCCCTCCTGGTAGCGGGCCATGCCCTCCGGCAGAAGCTCCAGCTCGATCCGCCGCCGGTCCCCCTCGGACCTCCGCCTGCTGAGGATGCCCTTGCGCTCCAGGGAGCGCAGGATGGCGTTCATCTGGGACTTCAATATCCGGGTCTCGCGGCAGAGATCGCTGGCGGTGAGACAGCCCCCCTCCTCCCGTGCCCGGACCAGCAGGCCGCAGACCATGGCCTCGTTGAAGGGCAGCGGCGCTTCGCCCCCCTGGCCGGACCGGGAAACGGCCAGCCTCTGGTTGTCGATCACGCTGGTCAGGCGCAGCCAGACCGACAGCAATTCCTCTTCCAGCACCTGTCCACGCTCCTTCTTAATGGTTCATAAAGTGAACTATATGCCATCGCGGCGAATTTGTCAAGAAAAATCTGCGGCAAATTTGCAAAAATCTGCGGCCCGGCCGCCGGAAGCCCCGGTTTCCCAGTTGCGGGGCCGCCTCAAAACAGGTATACTGAGAGCAGGATCATCCTCTCAAAGGAGGCGCCGCTATGCAATACCAGCCTTTGGTCCCCCGCCGCCCGCTGCCGGTGCGGGAGATCTACTCGGTCCACTATTTCGAATACACCGCCGGATGCTCCTTCTCCGGGGAGCGCCACGACTTCTGGGAGCTGCTGTACGTGGACAAGGGGGACATCCAGGTCACCGCCGGGGACCGGACCTGCCGCCTGCGCCGGGGACAGCTCATCTTCCACGCCCCCGGGGAGTTCCACGCCTTCTCCAACCTGGGGACGGCCCCGGACCTGGTGGTGGTGAGTTTCCGGTGCGACAGCCCGGACATGGCCCACTTCCGGGGCCTGACGGCGGAGGCCGGCGAGGCGGAGCGCGCCCTCCTGGCCCGGATCGTGGCGGAGAGCGCCGCGGCCTTCGCCACCCCGCTGAATGACCCCTATGCCGCCGTCCTGGAGCGGCGGCGGCAGGCCCCCTACGGCGGGGAGCAGCTGCTGTGCGCGGCCCTGGAGGAGCTGCTGATCCGCCTCGTCCGCCGCCGGTCCGTCCCCGGACGTCCGGAGGAACGCTCCAAGGAGGCGGGGGACGCCCTGCTCCAGGTGATGGAGTACCTTGCGGCCCGCCTGGACCGGCAGCTCACCCTGGAGCAGATCTGCCAGGACAACCTCATCGGCCGCAGCCAGCTGCAAAAGCTGTTCCACGCCCACACCGGCGGTGGTGTCATGGAGTACTTCTCCGGCCTCAAGATCCAGGCCGCCCGGCGGATGATCCGGGAGGGGGCGCTGAACTTCACCCAGATCGCCGGGCGGCTGGGGTTCCAGTCCCCCCACTATTTTTCCCGCCGCTTCCGCCAGGCCACCGGCATGTCCCCCAGCGAGTATGAGCGCAGCGTAAAGATGCTTTCGGAGCTCAGCGGCGTATATCCGGACGATCGTACAAATAATGTGTAGGATCGTCTATTCCCATTTTCTGTCCCCGCGTATAGAATAGACGGCAGATGGAGCCCCCCGGAGAGGGGGAGAATGGATAAGGAGAGCGGAAAAATGAACAAGAAACCGGTACTGGTCATCATGGCTGCCGGCATGGGCAGCCGCTACGGCGGACTCAAACAGCTGGACCCTGTGGGGAACCACGATCAGGTGATCCTGGACTATTCGATCTACGACGCCCGCCGGGCGGGGTTTGAGACGGTGGTATTCGTCATCAAGCCGGAGATCGAGGCGGACTTCAAGGAGCGGGTGGGCCGCCGCCTGGAGAAGTGCATGAACGTGCAGTACGTCTACCAGCTGCGGGACGACCTGCCGGAGGGCTACGCCGCCCCGGCGGATCGGACCAAGCCCTGGGGCACCGCCCAGGCGGCCCTGGCGGCCCGGAGCGTGGTGGACGGCCCCTTCGCCATCATCAACGCCGACGATTACTACGGCCCCGAGGCCTTCAAGGAGATCTACGACTACCTCAGCGTCAACCCCGATGGCGGCGTCTACGAGTACGCCATGGTGGGCTACCTGCTGAAGAACACCGTGACCGAGAACGGCACCGTGGCCCGGGGCGTCTGCGAGGAGACGGCGGACCACTTCCTGGCCCGGGTCACCGAGCGCACGAAGATCGAAAAGGGCGAGCCCCCCCGCTACACCGAGGACGACGGCCAGACCTGGACGGAGCTTCCCGGGGACACCATTGTCTCCATGAACATGTGGGGCTTCAACCGCAGCTTCCTGGACGAGGCCTGGACCCGGTTCCCCGCCTTCCTGGACAAGGCCCTGGCGGAGAATCCTCTCAAGGCGGAGTATTTCCTGCCCACCGTGGTCAGCTGGCTCATCGGCGAGGGCAAGGCCCGGGTCAAGGTGCTGCGCAGCACGGACAAGTGGTATGGCGTCACCTACCGTGAGGACAAGCCCACGGTAGAGGCGGCCATTGCGGAAAAGACCGCGTCGGGCCTCTACCCCGACCGGCTGTGGGAGGCGGAATGATGGTACAGGCAGAGACGATGCTGCAGGAAGTGCTGGCGGCCTTTGACTTCGGCGCGCCGGTGGTGGGAGCCCTCCGCTACGGCCAGGGCCATATCAACGACACCTTTGTCGTCCACACCCAGCCGGAGGACGCCAGCTGCCGCCGGTTCATCCTCCAGCGCATGAGCGCCGCCGCCTTCAAGCGGCCTGACCAGCTCATGGAGAACATCATGGGCGTCACCGAGTACCTGGGCCGCGAGATCGAGAGCCGGGGCGGCGACCGGGAGCGCGAGGCCCTGCGGGTCATCCGTCCCCGGAACGGAGAGCCCTACTACACCGACAGCGCCAATGGCGCGTGGCGCGTGTACCCCTTCGTGGAGGACACCATCTGCTACCAGACGGCGGAGACGCCGGCGCTGTTCGCCGCCTCCGGCCGGGCCTTCGGCCACTTCCAGCGGCTGCTCCAGGGCTATCCTGCCCAGACCCTCCACGAGACCATCCCCCATTTCCACGACACCGAGGACCGTCTGGCAAAGCTGAAGGCCGCCCTGGCGGCGGACAAACTGGGCCGCGCGGCGGAGTGCAGGCAGGAGCTGGATTTCGTCCTGGCACGCGAGGCGGACTGCTCCGTGGCCCTCCAGGCCCTCCGGGACGGCGTCCTCCCCCTGCGGGTGACCCATAACGACACCAAGCTGAACAACGTCCTCATGGACCGCGACAGCGGCGAGGGCCTGTGCATCATCGACCTGGATACGGTCATGCCCGGCCTGTCCATCAACGACTTCGGCGACTCCATCCGCTTCGGCGCCAACCACAGCGCAGAGGATGAGAAGGATCTGAGCAAGGTCAATCTGGACGTGTCCCTCTTCGAGGCCTATACCCAGGCCTTCCTGGAGGGCGCGGGCGGCACGCTGACCGCTGCGGAGATCGACTACCTCCCCTGGGGCGCCAAGCTTATGACCTTCGAGTGCGGCATCCGCTTCCTGACGGACTACCTTGAGGGCAACGTTTACTTCCATACCACCCGGGATGGCCAGAACCTGGACCGCTGCCGCACCCAGTTCAAGCTGGTGAGCGACATGGAGGCCCATTGGGACGAGCTGTCGGAAATCGTAAAGAAGTACAAATAAGGTTCCAAACGGACTATAAAATGCGCAGGGTGCGGAGTTTTTCCTCCGCGTCCTGCGCATTTATCTCTATCTCCTCCGGTAAACCAGCTCAACGATCTCCCCGAAGTTTTTACAGCTTTCCAACGTAAGCTCCGCCTTCGGAAATCCCGCCGGAAACAGCGGGATGCCATCCCCGAGAAGGACCGGCATAACGTAAATATAATATTGATCAACAAGGCCGTCCCGCATAAACCCATGGACGATCTCCCCGCCGCCCATGAGCCAGACGTTTCCAGAGTGCTCCCGCGCAATAAGCTCCAGCACCTGCCGTCCCGGCGGAAGGGATGTAAACTGAACGTTTGGGTCGTCCGTGGGCTCCTGCCGCGTGCAGACATAGCAGGGCATCCCCTCATAGGGCCACTTCTCCGGCGAGAGCTCGTTTTTGATCTGCCGGTAAGTCTTTCCGCCCATGATAACTGCCTGAAGGGACTGATAGAATCTCTCATAGCCGAGATCCGGCTCAGGACCCGGCGTTTCCTCCAAAAAACGGATATTGCCGTCTTTTTCAGCGATATATCCGTCCAGGGACATTGCAATATAAAGGATCAGTTTGTTCTCCACAATAAATCTCCTAAGCGCTCAGTTCAAACTTTCCGCTGGAATCCCAGATACCGCGTCCCCTGGAAAGAAAGATCGCCGAAATCTCCCTCCGCCAGCATCCCGTATTCCGAGCCGCCGACGCACAGCTCCATCCGGTCGCCGCTGGCGACCTGGAAGGTCACGTAGTAGGTGGTGCTGGACGAGGTGTGCCCGATGCCGTTGGCATCCTGATGGTGGTGATGGCTGACGTCCCCCCGCTTGGCTGCCACGGTGGCTTCCACCGTCAGCCTGGGAGAGTGGTTGTTCTTGTTCCACTGCCCGATGCCCTTGATAAAACTAAAAATGATCATTCCCAGGGCCAGGAAAAATACAAGGAAAAACATCCCAAAGAAAATACTCGGCATATCACAACGCTCCTTCCTCGTCCAAAAGCTTGCCGGTCCGGGTGCTGTCATAGACCTCGACGCCGTTCTTCTCCAGCAGCTCCGCCGCCACGCCCTTCCCGGGGACCAGCGCACCGGAAAAGGTGCCGTCGTAGATCATTCCGCAGCCGCAGGAGGGACTGCGCACCTGCAGGACGGCTCTGACAGCGCCCTCCGTCCGGGCGATGTCCAGCGTCCTCTCCGCCCCCTGCCGGAAGGCCTCCGTCACATCCTGTCCCTCTCGCGTCAGGACCCGCTCCCCCACCCGTTCCGACGGGACCCTGGGGGTGGGCAGGCCGCCCAGCTGCTCCGGGCAGACGGGGACGATCTCGAACCGTTCCCGCAGCCGCTCCACATCGGGGGAATAATTGTTCCCGCCGCTATACTTGCAGTTCTCTCCCAGCAGGCAGGCGGATACCAGCAGCTTCTCCTTCAAACCGGCAGCTCCTTCCCATCCAGGACCGCCCGAAGCAGGACATCCTCCGCGCTGTAGCTCAGCTTCAGGGAGAAAAAGGGCCGATCCTCCTCCAGCAGGCGGAAGAATATCTCGTCCCCCTCCCAGATGGGGAGGTCATAGACCTTCTCCTTGGGCACCCACTCCAGGTCCCCCTCATTGCACTCGGACAGCTCCCCCGTCCAAGCGGCGGCGGTGAACAGGTGTATGTACTGGGTACATTCCTGGCCCCCGCAGTCAAAGGTGATGATGCCACGATAGCGGTAGTCCGTCAGCGTCAGGCCGGTCTCCTCCCGGGTCTCCCGAACGGCGCACTCCTCGGGGCTCTCGCCGTACTCGAAGCCGCCGCCTACGCCGATCCACTTGTCGTGGTTGATGTCGTTTTTCTTCTTCACCCGGTGGAGCATCAGGTACTCCCCGGCCTCGTTTTCCAGATAGATCAATGTGGCGTTGACATGCAATTCGTTCACCTCCAGATCAAATAGCTGATACCGTACAGCACCGGCTGGTGCAGTACGTAAATAATAAGACTGTGCCGCCCCGGCCAGGTCAGCGCCCTGGGCAGGGAAACGGTGAGCAGCCGGTTTTCCCGGTGCTCCAGGCACCATCCCCCCAAGGCGGTCCCGATCAAAAACAGGAAGAACCACGGCAACAGCGGAAAATAGTCCGCGCTGTAAAATCCCGGCGATATAAAACCCAGCGGATACAGCCACGGCACGGAAACCGCCGTCCGCCCGGTCCACCATCGCGCCACGAAGAACAGGACGCCGCTCCCAGCCGCCACGCTCCATCCGGGGAGCCTTTGCAGGCCCTTCCCCAGAAAGTGCCACAGCACCATGGACGCCCCCAGCAACATCAGCACCCCGAACCGGATGGTCTGTCCGGCCGCCGCCGCCCCGGCCTCCACCACCAGCCCCGCCCCCAGGACGACGAGCCCGTGGCGCAGGTTGTTCCGTGAAAACCGGGCGGAAGCCCCCGCCAGCAGGATAAACGAGCAGCAGATGAACCGCTCCAGCACGTTCAGCGGCGCGGAAAACAGCTGATCAGCAGATATAACGCCGAAAATATACAAATCGTATAGAAAATGATAGGCCGCCATCAGCACGATGGCCAATGTGCGCCAGGCGTCCAGGACGTCGAACCGGCGGCGCATTACACGTTGAACCGGAACAGGATGATATCCCCGTCCTTCACCACGTACTCCTTGCCCTCGGAGCGGATCATTCCCTTCTCCCGCGCCGCTGACATGGAGCCCACGGACATGAGGTCGTCATACGCGATGACCTCCGCCCGAATAAATCCACGCTCAAAGTCGGAGTGGATCTTCCCCGCCGCCTGGGGGGCCTTGGTGCCCCGGGTGATGGTCCAGGCCCGGCACTCGTCCTCGCCGCTGGTGAGGTAGGAGATGAGTCCCAGCAGGGTATAGCTGGCCTTCACCAGCCGGTCCAGGCCGCTCTCGGCCACGCCTAGGTCCTCCAGGAACATGGCCTTCTCCTCGCCCTCCAGCTCGGCGATCTCCGCCTCCAGCTTGGCGCATACGGGGATGACCTGGGCGCCCTCGGCCTGGGCCCGCTCCGCCACCTGACGGTAGTAGGCGGTCCCTTCGGGATCGGCGAAGCCCGCCTCGTCCAGATTGGCGGCGTAAATGACCGGCTTGAGGGTCAGCAGGTCGCTGGTGGCGATGACGGCCTTCGTGTCGTCGTCGCAGTCGTAGCCCCTGGCGGCCTTGCCGTCGTTGAGCCAGGCGAGCAGCCCCTGGAATATCTCCACCTCCTTGAGGAACTTCTTGTCCCCCTTGGCGGCCTTCTGGGCCTTGTCGATGCGCCGCTCCACCATCTCCACGTCGGCCATGACCAGCTCCAGATCGATGATGTCAATGTCCCGAACGGGGTCCGCGCCGCCCTCCACGTGGATGACGTTCTCGTCGTCGAAGCACCGCACCACATGGACGATGGCGTCCGTCATGCGGATATTGGAGAGGAACTTGTTTCCCAGCCCCTCGCCCTTGCTGGCCCCCTTGACAAGGCCCGCGATGTCCACGAACTCGATGACGGCGGGGGTGGTCTTCTTGGGATTGTACATCTCGCTGAGCTTGTCCAGCCGGGCGTCCGGCACGGCCACCATGCCCACGTTGGGATCGATGGTGCAGAAGGGATAATTGGCGCTCTCCGCGCCCGCGTTGGTGATGGCGTTAAAAAGGGTCGATTTACCTACATTTGGTAATCCCACGATGCCAAGCTTCATGATCTGCGTACCTCCTGGTTTTTCAAGGGCGTCCGGCGTTTGAACGGCGGCCCGTCCCAAACGTCTCCGCGCAGTATTGATATCATTTATTCCTGCCAAAGCGAAGCGGCTATTGCAGTAATTTTGTATTATATCATAGCGCGGCATATTTCTCAATAGCCGCCCCATTCAAATCCGCTCAAATCGTGCAGGATTTCTTGCGTAAAAAATCACCAGCGCCACAGAAGGGCCGTGCTTGGGAGACCGTGGTGCGCTGCAGGCAGAAACAGTGCCGGACGCTCCTCCCTGCACAGGGCAGCGGAGAAGCATCCGGCGCGAAGGGGTCACTGGGCCGCGAAGTAGTAGCCCACGCCCCGTTTGGTCAGGATCAGCGCGGGGCTGGCGGGATCGTCCTCGATCTTCTCCCGCAGACGCCGGACGGTGACGTCCACCGTGCGCACATCGTCGCCTACGTAGTCGTAGTTCCAGACCTGCTCCATGAGGTCGGTCCGGGAGTACACCTTCCCCGGGTGCCCCGCAAGGAAGAACAGCAGCTCGTATTCCCGCTGGGTCAGGTCCACCGGGGCGCCGTGCTTGGTCACCTGGTAGTTCTCCGGGTTGATGGACAGCCCGCCGGCCGTGATGACCGCCGCGGGCTCCTCCGCCCCGGCCTGGAGCATGGCGGTGCGGCGGATGTTGGCCTTCACCCGGGCCAGCAGCTCCCGCATGGAAAAGGGCTTGGTGATGTAGTCGTCCGCCCCAATCTCCAGGCCCAGCACCTTGTCCGACTCGCCCTCCCGGGCGGTAAGGATGATCACCGGTACATTATCCCCCTCCTCCCGGAGGATGCGGCACACGTCGAAGCCGTTCCGCTTGGGCAGCATGACGTCCAGCAGGATCAGGTCCGGCCTCTCCTCCCGGGCGGCGCTCAGGCCAGCGTCCCCGTCATAGGCGGTAAGGACGGCGTAGCCCTCCTTCTCCAGGTTGAAGCGCACGATATCCACGATGCTCTTCTCGTCCTCCACGATGAGGACTCTTTTTTTCTCTTCCATATCTTCTCCTTTGCCGCCGCCCTGTCGGGCGGCGGTTTTTACAGTCCCAGCAGCAGCTTCCCTTTCAGCACGGCGGCAATGGTCTTGGCATCCTTGATCTCGCCGGAGAGCACCTGCTCCGTCAGCTGGTCGAAGGGGACCCGCTCCAGGTCCAAAAACTCGTCCTCATCCAGATGGGTCTCCCCGAAGGTCAGGTCACGGGCCAGGTACATCCGGATGATCTCCCCGCAGTAGCCCGGGGAGGGATACAGCTCTCCCAGGGAGCGGAAATCCCCGGCCACGGCGCCGGTCTCCTCTTCCAGCTCCCGGATGGCGGCCTCTCTTGGGTCCTCTCCGTACTCCAGCTTTCCGGCGGGGATCTCCCGCAGGACCTTCTCGTAGGGATACCGGAACTGGCTCACCAGCAGCGCCCGGTTTTGATCGTCCAGAGCCAGTATGCACACGCCGCCGGGGTGGTCCACCACCTCCCGGGAAGCCTCCTCGCCGTTGGGCAGGCGGACGGTATCCCGCCGGACGTGGAGTATGCGGCCGTCAAATATTTTCTCGCTGGATATCTTTTTTTCGATCAGATCCATACCGGACCTCCTCTTTCTCTATGATTTTTATTAGTATACCATGAATCCACCGGAAATTCCATAGATAAATCCTTAATTTGTGCGCATAAACCCGGTCCGCTCCGTCCGGCGCTCAAATTCCTCCAGGCCCTCCCGGAAGAGCCCCACGGCTTCCTCCCCCTCGCCCCGGCGGATATGGTCCGTGAATCCCCGCAGCCGCTCCAGGCAGGACGCCTCTCCGAAGACCTCGATATACTCCCGCCAGAACTCCAGGCTCACCGGCGAGAAGGCGTTGAGGATCAGAGGCGTGATGGAATTGCCGCTGAGGAAGGCCACCGTCCGGTGATAGCGGAACAGGGCGTTGGCAAAAGGATACGTCCCCTCCTTCGCCGCCTCCTCCGCCTGCCGGTACAGCTCCTCCAGCTTCTCCAGGTCCTCCTCCGTATGGCTGGCCGCCAGCCCCCGGAAGGCGGGCCCCTCCAGATAGTAGCGGACCTGTAAAATACTGCGGCAGGTCTTGGCGTCCAGCTGCCCGCCGTGGTAGTGCATGATGGCCAGAAGGGTATCCACCGTCCCCGTCTGTGCGTAGTCCGCCACGGACACGCCCCGGCGGCTGGTCACGTCCAGGAACCCCAGGCGGTGCAGCTCCCGGATGCCCTCGTGTACGGCAGTCTTGCTGATCTTCATATCATCCGCCAGCTCCCGCTCCGTGGGCAGACGGTCCCCGGGGCGCAGCTGGCCGGAGAGGATCATCCCCACCACCTGCTGCACGAACAGCTCCCGGATGGAGGGCGCGACGATTTCTTTGAATTCCACGGGGGCCTCCTTCTGGTCTGACCACGACCTTAAATTTTGGCCGTCCATCTTTATGGAGAATAGCCAAAGGATGGGCCTTTACTTCCTATCTAAAATATCATAAAATAAATGATATAGCAAGAGAGAACAGCCCGTCCCTTCCGCGCGGACGGGACGGCTGAGGAATGGAATCGGAATGAAGAGGCGGAACGTGTGCATACCCGTGGAATAAAGGAGGAAAAACGAATATGGGAAAGCAGACCAAATCCAACATGCCCCTGGATGAGAGCAGGCTCTCCTTCCAGATCCCCCGCACGGACCAGCCCCGGGAGAAGATCGTCAAGCTGGGCCGGATGATCACCGACCGGGTCCCCGCCAAGCTGGGCGGCGTCACCGGAAACGACCCGGAGTACTGGGGCCTGGCCGGGCTGGTCACCGACGAGATGGCGGACGTGGCCCTGAAGATGGGCGTCCGGAAGCCCAAAACCTTCGCCCAGCTCCAGAAGCTCACCGGCCTGGAGACCGAAAAGCTGGAAAAGCTGCTGGCGGACATGAGCCTCATCGGCCTGCTGGAATACAACTGGGAGAACCTGGACGGGAAGAATCCCAGCCACGAGAAGCGCTGGATCCTGCCCCAGTTCGTCCCCGGCAGCGCGGAGTTCTTCAACATGCGCATGGAGCAGATCGAGGAGCATCCGGAGGTTGCCGCCTTCTTCGAGCGGATGACCTTCCTGCCTCTGGAGAAGATCACCCCCATGGTGCCCCCCGGAGGGGCGGGCATCGGGATGCACGTCATCCCCGTGGAAAAGGCCATCGAGACCGAGAACCAGACCGCCAGCGTGGAGCATATCTCCCACTGGCTGAAGAAGTATGAGGGCAAATACGCCGCCTCCCCCTGTTCCTGCCGGGCCAGCCGGGCCAAGCTGGGCGAGGGCTGCGGCGACGATCCCGAGGGCTGGTGCATCGCCGTGGGCGACATGGCCGACTACGTGGTGGAGACCGACAAGGGCGGACGGTACATCACCTATGACGAGGTGATGGAGATCCTGCAAAAGGCGGAGGACAACGGCTTCGTCCATCAGATCACCAACATCGACGGCGAGCAGAAGATCTTCGCCATCTGCAACTGCAACGTGAACGTGTGCAACGCCCTGCGGACCTCCCAGCTGTACAACACCCCCAACATGAGCCGTTCGGCCTATGTGGCCAAGGTGGAGCCGGAGAACTGCGTGGCCTGCGGCCGGTGCGTGGAGGTCTGTCCCGCCGGCGCGGTGAAGCTGGGCCAGAAGCTGTGTACCAAGGACGGCCCTGTAGAATATCCCCGGCAGGAGCTTCCCGATGAAGCCAAATGGGGCCCGGAGAAGTGGACCATCGACTACCGGGATAAGAACCGTATCAACTGCTACGATACCGGCACCTCCCCCTGCAAGACCGCCTGTCCGGCCCATATCGCCGTTCAGGGCTACCTGAAGCTGGCCGCCCAGGGCAAGTACCGGGAGGCCCTTCAGCTCATCAAGCGGGAGAACCCCTTCCCCGCCGTCTGCGGCCGGATCTGCAACCGCCGGTGCGAGGACGCCTGCACCCGCGGCACCGTGGACCAGGCAGTTGCCATCGACGAGGTAAAGCGGTTCATCGCCCAGCAGGACCTGAACGCTGACCACCGCTTTATCCCCGACCGTGTGGTCCCCAAACTGCTGGGCGGCTTCGAGGAGAAGATCGCCATCATCGGCGCGGGCCCGGCGGGTCTGAGCTGCGCTTACTATCTGGCGGAGAAGGGCTATAAGCCCACCGTCTTCGAGAAGAACGAGAAGCCCGGCGGGATGCTCCGCTACGGCGTGCCCTCCTTCAAGCTGGAGAAGGACGTCATCGACGCGGAGATCGACATCATCCGCCAGCTGGGCGTTGAGATCAAGTGCGGCGTCGAGGTCGGAAAGGACGTCACCCTGGACGAGCTGCGCTCCCAGGGGTACAAAGCCTTTTACATCGCCATCGGCTGCCAGGGCGGCAGGAAGGCCAATATCCCCGGCGAGGACGCCGAAGGCGTCATGACCGCCGTGGACTTCCTGCGGACCGTGGGCGGCGACGAGAGCTATCCCGTCCAGGGGAAGGCCGTGGTGGTAGGCGGCGGCAACGTGGCCATCGACGTGGCCCGTACCGCCGTGCGCTGCGGCGCGGAGAGCGTGAAGATGTTCTGTCTGGAGCCCCGCGACAGGATGCCCGCCTCCGAAGAGGAGATCGAGGACGCGGCGGCGGACGGCGTCACTCTGGACTGCGGCTGGGGCCCCAAAGAGATCCGCGTTGAGAACGGGAAGGTCACCGGCGTAGTCTTCAAGAAGTGCGTCTCCGTCTGGGACGCCGAGGGCCGTTTCAACCCCGCTTATAACGAGAACGACACCATGACGGTGGACTGCGACCAGGTGTTTTTGAGCATCGGCCAATCTATCATCTGGGGCGATCTCCTCAAGGGCAGCAGGGTAAAGCTGGGCCGCGGCCAGGGCGCCGAGGCCGACAAGCTGACCTACCAAACCGCCCAGCCCGACATCTTCGTAGGCGGCGACGTGTATACCGGACCCAAGTTCGCCATCGACGCCATTGCCGCCGGCAAGGAGGCCGCCGTATCCCTCCACCGGTTCGTCCAGCCCAACACCAGCCTGACCATCGGACGCAACCGCCGGGACTTCATCGAGCTGGACAAGACCAACGCCCTCATCGACATCAACTACGATACCGCCCCCCGCCAGAAGCCGGGATACAACGAGGCCCTGCGCCGCACCTTCCGGGACGGCAGCGAGACCTTCACCGAGGAGCAGGTGCGCGCGGAGACCGCCCGGTGCCTGAGCTGCGGCGCGTCGGTGGTGGACCCCAACAAGTGCATCGGCTGCGGCCTGTGTACCACCAAGTGCGGCTTTGACGCCATCCACCTCCACAGGGAGCGCCCGGAGTGCAGCACCATGATCAAGGCGGAGGACAAGATGAAGGCCATCCTGCCCTACATGGTGAAGCGCCAGTTCAGGATCAAGCGGGCCGGAAAGGGCAAGTAAGCCATGCACGAGCTTGGGATCGTGTTCCACGTCATCGATATGGTGGAGAAGGCGGCATCGGAAAACCAGGCGGCGTCGGTAGCCTCCGTCACTCTGGAGCTGGGGGAGGTGTCCGGCGTGATCCCCCATGAACTCAGCAGCTGCTGGAACTGGGCGGTAAAAAAGACGGAGCATATGCGGGAGGCGGCGCTGGTTATCGAGACCATCCCCGCGGTCACCTTCTGCGAGGGCTGCGGCCAGACCTATCCCACCGTGCCCCAGGGAAAGATTTGTCCCCACTGCGGCAGCGGGGAGACCTGGCTGCGCCAGGGCAGTGAGATCCAGCTGAAGGAGATCCTTATCAAGGAGGAGCAGGAGGACGCCCATGGAAAAATATAAGGTCATCGAGATCAAGGAGAGCATTTTCGCCGACAACGACCGGGAGGCGGACCGCATCCGCGCCGGGCTGAAGGCGGAAAAGACCTTCCTGCTGAACCTCATGTCCTCCCCCGGCGCGGGGAAGACCACCACCCTGCTGCGTACCATCGAGGCGCTGGAAAAGGACCTGCGCATCGGCGTCATGGAGGCGGACATCGACTCGGACGTGGACGCGGCGGCCATTGCGAAGACCGGTGCGCGGAGCATCCAGCTCCACACCGGCGGCATGTGCCATCTGGACGCGGGCATGACGGAGCAGGGGCTCCGTGAGCTGGGCACGGCGGACCTGGACCTGGTGGTCCTGGAGAACGTGGGCAACCTTGTGTGCCCTGCGGAGTTCGACACCGGGGCGGTAAAAAACGCCATGATCCTCTCTGTACCCGAGGGCCACGACAAGCCCCTGAAATACCCGCTGATCTTCACCGTCTGCGACGTGCTGCTCATCAACAAGATCGACGTGCTGCCCTGGTTCGACTTCGATCTGGAGAAGGTCAGGGAGTACGCCCATATGCGCAACCCCCGCCTGCAGATCTTCCCCGTCTCCGCCAAGACCGGGGAGGGAATGTCCGCCTGGACGGACTGGCTGCAGGCCCAGGTGGAGGCGTGGACCAAAGCGTAAATGTGTGTTAAAAGCATCCTCGCCGGGGGTGCCCGGCGAGGATGTAAAAAAGAGAACGAGGAGGAAATTTTCGTATGTTGTTTCAAGTCTACGGCGACGGAGCCGGCTGGCAGCTGCTGGGGTGGCTGCTGGTGTTCACGGGGCTGGTGCTGGCCAACGAGGTGGCCCGGCGGAGCAAAAAGGGCGGCATTTTCTGCTTCCTGATCCTGCCCGGGGTGCTGACGGTGTACTTTATCTCCATCTACGTCTGCGCGGCCATGGGGATGGAGTGGGCGCTGAACAACCAGACCTATACCCACATGAACAGCTGGTTCCACTACGCCAAGCTCTACGCCGCCACGGCGGGGTGCATCGGCTTTATGATGCTCAAGTACAAGTGGAGCATCGGCAGCACCCAGTGGTTCAAGGCGTTCCCCTTTGTCATCGTCGCCATCAACATCCTGATCGCCGTGGTCAGCGACTTCGAGTCCGGCGTGAAGGGCTTTATGGCCCTCCAGCAGTACGGCGACCGGTGGTGGCTGTCCAGCGAGAACGTGTGGCTGTACGGCGGCTGGTGGAACTGGGTCAACGGCATCGCGGGCATCATCAACATCCTGTGCATGACCGGCTGGTGGGGCATCTATACCTCCAAGGACCACAAGGACATGCTCTGGCCGGATATGACCTTCTTCTACATCCTGGCCTACGACCTGTGGAACTTTGAGTATACCTACAACAACCTGCCCACCCACTCCTGGTACTGCGGACTGGCGCTGCTGCTGGCTCCCACCTTCGCCAACGCCCTGTGGAACAAGGGCGGCTGGATCCAGAACCGGGCCAATACCCTGGCCCTGTGGTGCATGTTCGCCCAGGTGTTCCCCCTGTTCCAGGACGAGGGCCGCTTCGCCGTGCTGCCCACCCTGTACGCGGAGGGCGTGATGAACCCCGCGGTGCGTCCCACCGCCGCAGACCCCACCATGCAGGGCGTTATCGCGGTGATCACCCTGTTCGTCAACGTGTTCGTGCTGGGCATCATCATCAAGCGGTCCATCGAACAGAAGCGGAACCCTTACAAGCAGGAAATTTTCCGGGATCAGAAGGACTTCCAGCTGGCTATGGCCCGGGCGGAGAAGTAAAAACGAGTACATCAAGGGCGGGGGAGCAATTTGCTCCCCCGCCCTTAAACATCCGGCAGCGCAGCCAAAAGAGGACTCACTTCTTCAGCCCCAGCCGCTCCACCGCGTCTTCTCTCATCTTATACTTCAGGATCTTCCCCGCCGCGTTCATGGGGAAGGCCTCCACGAACTCAATATACCTGGGCACCTTGTGCTTGGCCATGTGAGACAGCACGAATGCCTTGATCTCCTCCACAGAGGACGCCTCCCCCTCCTTGAGGATGATGCAGGCCATGATCTCCTCCCCGTACTGCTCGTCGGGCACTCCGATGACCTGAACGTCCTTTACCTTCGGATGGGTATACAGGAACTCCTCGATCTCCCTGGGATAGATGTTCTCTCCTCCCCGGATGATCATATCCTTCAGCCGCCCCGTGACCTTGAAGTTGCCGTTCTCATCCTCGCAGCACAGATCCCCGGAGTGGAGCCACCCATCCGCGTCGATCGCGGCGGCCGTAGCGGCGGGCATCTTGTAGTATCCCTTCATGATGTTGTACCCCCGGGCCACGAACTCGCCGCTGACTCCCCTGGGGCACTCCTCCCCGGTATCCGGATCGATGATCCTGCACTCCACGTTGGCGAACCGGCTGCCCACGGTCTCCGTGCGCACGTCCAGGGGATCGTCGAAGCTGCTCATGGTGCATCCCGGCGAGGCCTCCGTCTGCCCGAACACGGAGATGATCTGCTTCATGTTCATCACATCTGCCGCCTTCCGCATCAGCTCCGGCGGGCAGTTGGCCCCGGCCATGATCCCCGTCCGGACGTGGGAAAAATCGGTAGACGCAAAATCCGGATGGTTCATCATCGCGATGAACATGGTGGGCACCCCGTTGAAGGTGGTGATCCGCTCCTGATTGACGCACGCCAGCGCCGGCTTCGGCGAGAAATACGGCAGAGGGCACATCGTGGTCCCGTGGGTCATAGACGCCGTCATGGACAGCACCATCCCGAAGCAGTGGAACATGGGCACCTGGATCATCATCCTGTCCGCCGTGGAAAGGTCCATATGATCCCCGATATACTTCCCGTTGTTCACCACATTGTAGTGGGTGAGCATGACGCCCTTGGGGAACCCGGTGGTTCCCGACGTGTACTGCATATTGGCCACATCGTGGGGCCTTACCGCCGCCGCGCGGCGGCGCACCTCCTGGAGCGAGGTCTTCCCGGCCAGCGCGGCGGCCTCCTCCCAGGTAAGGCATCCCGCCTGCCGGTACCCCACGGTGACGACGTTCCGCAAAAACGGCAGCCGCTTGCAGTGGAGGGGCTTCCCCGGCTGGGCCGTCTCCAGCTCCGGGCACAGCTCGGCAATGATCTCCGCGTAGTTGCTGTCCCGATAGCTGTCGATCATCACCAGCGTATGGGTATCGGACTGCCGCAGCAGATACTCCGCCTCATGGATCTTGTAGGCGGTGTTCACCGTCACCAGCACCGCCCCGATCTTCGTAGCGGCCCAGAAGGTAATGAACCAGGCCGGAACGTTGGTGGCCCAGACCGCCACCTTGTCGCCGCTCTTGACCCCCAGGGCGATCAGCGACCGCGCAAACTGGTCCACATCGTCCCTGAACTGGGCATAGGTCCTGGTGTAGTCCAGCGTGGTATATTTGAAGGCGTACTGATCCGGGAACTCCTCCACCATCCGGTCCAGCACCTGGGGGAAGGTGCAGTCGATGACGATGTCCTTCTTCCACACGTACTGGCCCGTCCCGGCGGTGTTGTAGTACAGGCGGCTCTTCCGTCCCTCCCGCTCAAAGCGGGACATGTAGACGGCGTAATGGGTCAGGATCATCTCCGCGTCATCCAGCCCCGCCATCCAGGCGGGGTCCCAGAGCAGGGACACGAACCCGTCGTAGTTGACGCTTCCCAGCGCGTTCATCAGCTCCCGCATGGGCAGCGCCCCCTCGCCCACCAGCTCCGGGTCTCCCAGCTCCCCGCCGTCGGTGAGCCGCACGTGGCGGACATAGGCCCCCAGGTTGGTGATGGTCTGTTCCGGCGTCTCCTTCTGCATCAGGCAGGTGCTGTGCGCGTTCCAGCAGGCCGCCAGATGGTCGCAGGCGAAATAGTCCAGCACCTCCACCAATTTCTTCGTATTGGCCATCGCGCCGCCGCTCTCCAGCAGCAGGGTGACGTTATTTTTCTCCGCCAGCGCGACCAGCGGCGAGAGCTTCTCGATGACCGTCTGACGGTCATCGCAGACGGTGTAGAGCGCCACATAGGGGACCAGCAGGTTTGCCGCCGTCTCCACGGCGGCGCGGATCTCGTCCTCCGCCTCCGAGGCCGTCAGGTCGGCCGCCGTCCCCACGCAGGGGACGGTCAGGTCCTTCGCCGCCAGCTGCCGCCGGGCCGCCGCGGCCAGCTCCGGATTCGTGGGGCTGTTTTTGGCGGTCAACAGGGGGTTTTTTACGCTGTCGATCTCCAGTCCATGGAGCTTGGCGTCGGATGCGGCCTGACAGGCCGCTTGCCAGTCCATTTTTGTCCAATATTTAATGGAAAAAGATAGTTTCATAGATCGGTACCTCTTTCTTCGCGCCTCCGGCGCGGGGAGATGTTTCTATTCGATGGCCCGGGGGCTTCTCGCCCCCGGACTCCTCGGGTACTTTTTGTTTACACAAAAAGTACCCAAAAAATCACTTAGGAAACTACGTTTCCTAAGGACCTTCCTAAATTACGGGGGTGTTTGGTTGCGCTACGACCTTCGGATTTCGGGTCTATCGTCCGTGCCGTGGGCCGATGCCAGTGCTTACTTCTGCGCACGGTTCTACCGATAGTGCTGGTTGCCTCGCGGCACTCGGCACGGAGGTCTGGCGGGGAGGGTGCAAATTTGCAGGCTGGTCCCGTTAGAACAGGTGCCCCTTGCAGGCAGTACCCCTTTGAAAGGCCGACCGGCGGACTCCTACAAGTACCAGAGCGGCTGAAGGAGTACTGCAAATTCGGAGGCTTCGCCTAACCAGAAGTCCCGCCGCACAGCCCTTTACTCCCCCGCCGAGGTGGCCGCTCAAGGGCGGCCCCGAGAAAGGGATTCTTAAACCGTAGGTTTAAGCGCGTTTTTGGTTACTTTTGCCGCGCGGCAAAAGTAACCGCAGGGTCCGGGGCCGCGGAGGCCCCGGGGTGCGTAAAGAAACCGCCTGATCAGTTCCCCTCGTAAACAATTTTATTCAACGCACTGATATATGCCCGAATACTCGCCCCGATCACATCGGTCGATATCCCATTTCCAGAATACAGCTTTCCATTGGACCGAAGCTTCACCAGGGCAGACCCCATGGCCTCCCGCCCCTCGGTAACGGTCTGGATCTGATAATCCGCCAGCTCATAGTGGTGCCCGATGATCTGCTCAATAGCCAAAAACGCCGCGTCGATGGGCCCATCCCCCGCGCAGACCCCCTGCTGCCGCTCCCCGTCCTTTTCCAGCATCAGGCTGGCCATGGCGGAGGTCATATTCCCGCAGGTGATCACATAATTGATGATCCGATACGTAGACGGCACCTGCATCGCCGTGCTGGCCACGATGGCGTCCAGCTCCCTGGTGTTCACAAAGTGCTTCTTGGCCGCGATCCTCTGGAAGGATTCATACACTCTCGCGTTATCCTCCTCCGTGAGGTCATACCCCAGATGCCGCGCCACCTTGACCACCTCTTCCACGCCGTCTCCGGCGGTAAGGCACACCGTGGGCGCGCCGTCGTCCACGCCGCTGTCAAAAGGGGACCCCCCGCTGCGCTGGGTCTGCATCAGCCACTGGAGCTGTCCCGCCGCGCGATTCAGCTCCGTGGTCCGCAGATTCCACCGCAGCCCCTTCTCCTCGCCCCGGGCGGACAGATATCCCGCCAGATCCGGCACAACGGGGACCCCCATGGGCGTCAGCGAAGCCTTGACCGTCTCCGCCCCCGCGTCCACCGCGGCGGCGGCGCAGGCGGCGGCCATCTTCATCCCGTCGCTCAGCTCCACGCCCAGCCGGACCTTCCCCAGCGCGGGCACCTGCTCCAGGAGCTCCCCAACGAACCGCGCGCACTCGCCGGGCGTCATGATCCCCGCCGAATCGCACAGCGTCACCTCTTCCGCCCCGGCCTCCACTACCGCCGCCGCGAGCTGGCGGAGAAACGCCGGGTCCGCCCGGGTAGCGTCCAGCACGGAGAACGCCACCCGCTCCGTATAATACCGCGCCTTGGCGGTCAGCTCCCGCGCCAGCTCCAAAATGGCGGGCCCCTTCTTGTGGCACAGATACTCCATCTGCACGGAGGAGGCGGGCAGCATCACGTGGAGCGCCGCCTGCCGCGCGCCCTTCACGCTCTCCCAGGTCTCCTCCACGCTCTCCTCCGTCATCCCCACGGCGGCGGACAGCCGCGCGGAGGAGACCACGGAGGCGATGGTCTTATTGCTGAGTGCCCCGGCCTTCCCGTCCCGGAGGACGGGCAGCTCGATGGCGTCCACCCCCAGCCGGTCCAGCGTGCGGGCGATCTCCACCCGCTCCTTGAAGCTCAAAGCGGAAGCCTCCGCCATGCGCAGGGTAACGTCAGAAATTTGGATGGTCTTCATAAGCTTGGTCTCCTTTTGCTCGTCTTCTTTTTGCCCCATCGGAACATAACAAAACGCCCCGGGAGCAGAGTATCCTGCTCCCGGGACGATTATTTCTAACCGCGGTACCACCCGGCTTCGCGCCCCGGAGGGCGCGCGCTCAAAGAGCTCCAACAAGCTCCTGCCCGGATAACGGAGGCAAACCCGTGGCACCCTACCGGAGAAACGTCCTTCTCTTTGGGGAGCCCCGCTCCGGCGCCAGCCGTCGATCCAGCCCACCCCGGCTCGCACCACCCGCCGGTTCTCTGAGAGGGTCCCGCATCGACTAAACGCCTTCTACGCATTTCGCAAAATTGCTTGAATGATATTTTAGCACGGTCCAGGAGCTGTGTCAAGAAAATTTATTGTTGTTTTCCGTTGATTTACCATTGTCTTCACTGTCAGCCCGGTCAGCACTCCGCTTCCCGGCGTCCAGACCATCATACTGCGTCCCATCCACCGCCTCGCACCACTCGGTAGACGTCCCCTCGCCGGGACACTCTACCGCTACATGGGAGAACCAGCTGTCCTCCGCCGCGCCGTGCCAATGCTTTACCCCGGCGGGGATCGTCACCACATCCCCGGGCAGCAGCTCCCGGGCCTCCTGCCCCCAAGCCTGATACCAGCCCCTTCCGCCGGTGCAGAGCAGGATCTGGCCGCCGCCCTTTGCCGCCTGATGGATATGCCAGTTGTTCCGGCACCCCGGCTCAAAGGTCACGTTGGCCATGTAGATGGTCTCCTTAGGGTCGGTCAGCGGTTTGAGATAGCTCCTGCCCGCAAAGTACCGCGCATACGCCTCGTTCGGCGCGCCCAGCCCGAACAGTCCGCCGTCGGCCCCGGCGTCGTCCTTATACACCTCCACCGCCGCCCGGAAGGCCGCCCAGGCGTTGGGCCACCCGGCATAAAAGGCAAGATGGGTCAGTATTTCAGCCATTTCCCCCTTGGTAACGCCGTTCTTCCTGGCGTTGACCATGTGGAACTGAAAAGAGCTGTCCACCATCCCCTTGCTCACCAGCGCGGAAATGGTAAGGATCGAGCGCGTTTTCAAGGAGAGCTGTCCCTCCCGGGACCAGACCTCCCCGAAAAGGACGTCATCGTTCAGCGCCGCGAACTGAGGCGCGAACGACCCCAGCTGATCCCGGCCCGCCGTCTGCTTTACCATGTCGTATTCCTCCATTCCAACAGGCTGTCCGCCTGTTTTGATAGCTCCATCCTAACCCATGGACCAAACTCCAAGTCAAGGCTTTTTTATTGTCCCAGGGACAAGGTGGCGCGCATGTCCCCGCCGCCCAGCAGCGCGGCGGAATCTCCTTCTATAGCTGCGGATTCCTTCCGGACTGTCAGCCCCAGCCCGTTTACCCATTCCTCCACCTCGCCGCGGGAAGCCCCGCCGGAGAACCGTCGGCCATCCAGCCACTCCGCCGAAGCCGCCAGAGCGTGAAGCGCTTCCGCGCTGGTCCCGATCCCGCTGCTGCCGGAGGTGCAAAACGGTACGATGGTCTTCCCGGCAAGATCATACCCTTCCAAAAATGTGCTGATGATTTTGGGCGCCTGTCCCCACCAAATGGGGTACCCCAGGAACACCACGTCATACCGCTCCATATCCGCAACGCTCCCGGAAATGGCGGGCCGCGCGTCCGGATCGTTCTGCTCCCTGTTCGCGCGGCTGCTGCTGTCGTTGTAATTCAGATCGGCGGCGCTGTATGCCGTCTCCGCCGTGATCTCCCAGGTGTCAGCCCCCAAAATATCCGCTAAATGTTCCGCAATAATTTCCGTATTGCCGGTGTTTGAGAAATAGGCTACCAAAATGCGTCCTTCCTCCGGCGCAGGCGCGGTCTCCTGCCTCCGGGCGCAGGCCATCAGCGCCACCGCGGCCTGGGCGCGGGTCGCGGGAACGGCGTCCCCGGTAAATCCCGGTATTTCTCCGGTCACATCCGCCTCCGCAAAGCGCCGGAAGATCAGAGCCAGCTGCTCCTGGGTGACCGCGTCGCCGCCGCCGAACAGCCCGCTGCCGTATCCGTTCACCAGTCTCTCGCTGGCCGCCCACCGGACGGCCTCGGTGTACCACTCCCCCTCCGGCACGTCAGAGAACCGTATCAAATAATTGACCACCGGACTTTCCTCCTGCCGCCAGAGGATAGCTGCCAGCTGGGCCCGCGTGAGCGTCCCCTCCGGCTCGAACCGCGTATCGGAAACGCCGCTCATCAGCCCCTTCTCCCGGCAGAACCGGACCGCCTCCGCATACCAGGCGTCCTTCTCCACATCTGAAAACCCGCCCGTCTCCGCCGCCGCCGGGAGAGCCAGCGCAAAAACCAGCACCGTCACAAAAGCGAGCATCAGCACCGCAAACCGTTTTCCTGTCATTCGCATCGATCATATCTCCTTTTTAATTTATGTCCGGACTGTTTTCCTTCACAGCCGCCGCTTCTACAGAGCCTCGGCATCCATTATAAAACAGCACCCTTAAAATATCAAATACCTATGTTGAATAACTTGTCATACTTGACGGCTATGGCGGCTCTATAGTACACTGGACCTACCGACAAAAAGGAGGTCGTCCCTATGGAATTGCGCGTCCTGCGTTACTTCCTCGCGGTAGCCCGTGAGGAGAGCATCTGCCGCGCGGCGGAATGCCTGCACCTCTCCCAGCCCACCCTGTCCCGCCAGCTGATGGACCTGGAGCAGGAGCTGGGAAAGACCCTGTTCATCCGAGGCAACCGCCGCATCACCCTGACCGAGGAGGGCGTCCTCCTCCGCAAGCGCGCCGGAGAGATCATGGACCTGGTAGAAAAGACCACTGGCGAGCTGACAGCCTCGGACGCCGCCGTCACCGGAGACGTCTGCATCGGCGCGGGCGAGACCGAGGGCGTCCGCTTCCTCACCCAGCGGGCCAAGCGTCTCCAGGAGCGGCACCCCCATATCTGCTTCCATATCTCCAGCGGCGATACCGCCGACGTCACGGAGCAGCTGGACAAGGGGCTGATTGACTTCGGCCTGCTGTTCGACCCCGTGGATCAGACCAAGTACAGCTCCCTCCAGCTTCCCGTCTGCAACACCTGGGGCGTCCTCATGCGCCGGGACAGCCTCCTGGCCCAAAAAGAATCGGTTACCCCCGGCGACCTGCCGGACCTCCCTTTGATCGTCCCCCGGCGCTTCCGGAACGGCTGGTTCATGGATGCCTGGATGGGCAAGGGGATGGACGGGCTCCGGATCTCCGCCACCTACAGCCTGCTCTTCAACGCCTCCCTGATGGTCCGGGACGGCATGGGATATGCCATATGCCTGGACGGCATCGTCAACACCGAGGGGGATGCCGTCCTGTGCTTCCGCCCGCTGTCCCCCGCCGTCCACGCCCATATGAGCGTCGCCTGGAAAAAATTCCAGGTTTTTTCCAAGGCGTCGGAGAAGTTTCTAGAGGAGCTGCGGAAAAAGGAGCAGTGAGGCAGTATATCCCGCCAGATCCGGCAGATACTATCTCCAAGACACCTGGAAGGAGATGCACTATGGAAATTTCGAAGCAGGAGTACCAAAAATTTGTACAAGACCGGGCGAAGAGCTCCCCCATTGTCAAAAACTGCGCCCTGGCCTTCGCCATTGGCGGCGGCATCTGCGTGCTGGGCCAGGCCGTCATGGACGCTTGGACCGCCTTCGGCCTGGGCAAGACCGACGCCGGGACCGCTACTTCTATTACCCTGGTGTTCCTGTCGGTGCTGCTGACGGGCCTGAACCTGTATAATAAGCTGGGCCGCTACGGCGGCGCGGGCACCCTTGTCCCCATTACAGGCTTCGCCAACGCGGTGGCCTCCCCGGCCATCGACTTCAAGAGCGAGGGCCTGATCACCGGCATGGCGGCCAAGATGTTCACCGTCGCCGGCCCGGTGATCGTCTTCGGCGTAGCCGCCAGCGCGGCCTATGGCGTGATCCTGATGCTGGTACAAATGCTGCAGTGAGCGCCCCCCTGTGGAGGGCCGGGAAGGACCCGGCTTCCACAGGGGTACTTTTCCGGCCTGAGGGACCCGGTTTTCGGCGTTTCTGGTGGAAAACGGGCATGTAACGAGCGGATAAAAATTTTTTCAAAAAATTTGAAATTACATATTGACAGAATGAGGGAGTTTTAGTATAATAACCCTTGCCGTTCGGAAAGGCGGACCCTTGGGAGCATAGCTCAGCTGGTTAGAGCACCTGCCTTACAAGCAGGGGGTCACTGGTTCGAGTCCAGTTGTTCCCACCAAAGTTTTGCATTTCCCACAAGACTTTTCCCCACGGTCACCAAACACGGCTCAGTAGTTCAGTTGGTTAGAACGCCAGCCTGTCACGCTGGAGGTCGACGGTTCGAGCCCGTTCTGAGTCGCCATAGGGTACAGCTTGTGCCCTATATGCCTCTGTAGCTCAGTTGGTAGAGCAGCGGACTGAAAATCCGCGTGTCGTTGGTTCAATTCCGACCGGAGGCACCAGCTTTGTGTAGCTTTATTACACAAGAATGTGCAGATCGATCAAGTCTGCACATCCATGCGGGCGTAGCTCATCTGGTAGAGCGCCACCTTGCCAAGGTGGAGGTAGCGGGTTCGAGCCCCGTCGCCCGCTCCATTACAAAGGAGAAACAGGAGCAAGCATCGTTGCTCCTGTTCTCTATATGGCGACATAGCCAAGTGGTAAGGCATGGGTCTGCAAAACCCTGATTCCCCGGTTCAAATCCGGGTGTCGCCTCCAAAAAAGATGCACCGCTATGCGGTGCATCTTTTTTGGCATACAGCCCAAGCCGCTGGATTTTTGCTGCTGTCATTTCTCCACCGGGAACAGGATACGGGCAAGCGCGTGACCGGCGAAAAAACTTTCCCTTTACGAAACCCATCTTTTCGTGTAGAATAAACGGGAACACACGGGAAAGGGGGAGGACGCTATCGGCGACTATATCCTGCATCTGCCGGAGGAGGAGGGCGTCACCCTCTCCGGCCCTACGGCCCTGCGGCTCATCCGGTGCGGGGACGGCGACGCGGCGCTGCTTTACATCGCGATCCTCAAAAACCGGGGCGGGGCGGACGACGGCAAGCTCCGCGCGCAGCTGGGATGGACCTGGGAGCGGTTCCGGCGGGCGCTGCACGTTTTGGCGCAGCAGAGGCTGGTGGCCTTGCCTGACGGGGAGGCTCCGGCTCCGGCGAGCCAGGGTGCGCAGACGCCCGCGCCGCCTCCGGCGGACCGGCAGGCGGAGTACACCCGCGCGGACATGGCCCGGGCGCTGGAGGGCGCGGAGTTCGCCGGGCTCACCGGCGCGGTGGAGGAGAAGCTGGGGAAGAAGCTGACGACGCCGGACGTTGCCATCCTGCTGGGACTGTACGACCAGCTGGGGCTTCCGGCGGACGTGATCTTTCTGCTGGTGGGCTTCTGCGCGGAGCGGACCGCCCTGCGGTATGGCGAGGGCCGCAGGCCCACCATGCGGCAGATCGAAAAAGAGGGATACACCTGGGCCCGGCTGGGGCTCATGACCCAGGAGGGCGCGGCGGCCTATATCCGGAAGTATCAGCACAGCCGTCAGGCGCTGCCCAGGCTGATGCGCCTGCTGCGGCTGGGGGACCGTGCTCCCGCGCCCAGCGAGGAGAAGTATTTGCTGGCCTGGGAGAGCATGGGGTTCGCCGACGACGTCATCGAGCGGGCCTATGACAAGACCATGCTCAAATGCAAGGAATTGAAGTGGCCCTATATGAACAAGATCCTCTGCTCCTGGCACGAGAAGGGCCTCCACACCATGGAGGCGGTCAACGCCGGGGACCGGCCGGGACGTCCGGCGGTCCAGCGGCGGGACGAGGGGCAGTCCGCCCGGGAGGATATGGCCCGGATGGAGAAATATCTGGAGCAGCTGCGCCGGGAAAAGGAGGGGCAATAAATGCCGAGAGATACAAAGATCATGTCCGAAGCCCTGCGGCGCTTCCAGGCGGACAAGGAGCGGCGGAGCGTGCAGCTGGAGCGGCGCAGGGAAGAGGTCTACCGGAAAGCTCCCGCGGTGGAGCGCATCGACCAGGAGCTGCGGAGCACGGCGGCCCGGGTGGTAGCCGCTGCGTTCTCCCAGGACGGAGACCCGGAGGAGGCGCTGGAGAAGCTGGCCGCCGGGAACCTGGCCCTCCAGAGGGAACGGGCGGAGCTGCTGGTGGGCGCGGGGTATCCCTACGACGCCCTGGACGAGGAACCGGAGTGCGGGCTGTGCCGGGACAGCGGCTTTCTGCCGGAAGGGGAGCCCTGCAAGTGCCTGATGGCCTACTACACCCAGGAGCAGAACCGGCGGCTGAGCAAGCTGCTGGACTTGGGGAACCAGTCCTTCGAGACCTTTTCGCTGGACTGGTACGACCAGGAGGTCTGGCAGGAATACGGGCGCAGCCCGCTGGAAAATATGAAGATGATCCGGGAGATCTGCGGGGATTACGCGCGGACCTTTCCCCGATGCGGGGGGAACCTGCTGTTCACCGGCGCGCCGGGGCTGGGGAAGACGTTCCTCTCCGCCTGTATCGCCCGGGAGGTCAGCGGCAGAGGGTTTTCAGTGGTCTACGATACGGCGGGGCACGTCTTCCAGCAGTTTGAGAGCGGGAAGTTCGGCCGGGAGAATCCCTTCGAGGAGGACCCGGACCGGGAGGTCAACCGGTATCTCAACTGCGACCTGCTGATCATGGACGACGTGGGGACGGAGATGCTTACCAGCTTCGTCCAGTCCGCCTTCTACCGGATCGTCAACGACCGGCTGGTGAACCGGAGGAAGACGGTGCTGTCCACCAACCTTCCCATGGCGGAGCTGGAGAGAAGGTACGGCGGGGCGGCGGCCTCCCGGATACGGGGGGAATATCAGATGCTGCGGTTCTTCGGGGAGGATATCCGGGTCTTGAAGCGGGACCGCTGACCCGCAGAGGAGGGGGAGCGTTATGGAGATCACGCCCATTGCTTATATCCGATCGGATTTTCAGGAGAAATTCGGCATCCCCAGGCAGAGCGGACTGGTGGAGGCCCTGCGGGCGGAGGTGGTCTTCGCGCCGGAGTACCGGGTCCCGGAGGCGGTGCGGGGATTGGAGGATTTTTCCCATATCTGGCTCATCTGGGAGTTCTCCCAGGCGCGGCGGGAGGGGTGGTCCCCTACCGTCCGGCCGCCCAGGCTGGGGGGCAACCGGCGTTTGGGCGTCTTTGCCACCCGCGCACCCTTCCGGCCCAACGCCCTGGGCCTCTCCGCCGTGCGGCTTGAGGCCGTGGAGCCGGACACGCCCCGGGGGCCCGTCCTTCATGTCTCCGGCGCTGACCTTCTGGACGGCACGCCCATTTATGACATCAAGCCGTATATCCCCTACGCCGACGCCATTCCGGAAGCCTCCGGCGGCTTTACCGACCGGGTGGACCGGCTCCTGCTGGCGGTGGACTGTCCCCCGGACCTGCTGGAACGGGTCCCGCCTGAGAAGCGGGAGGCCCTGCTGGCCGTCCTGGCCCAGGACCCCCGGCCCTCCTATCAGGAGGACCCGGACAGGGTATACGGCATGGCCTTCGCGGGGCTGCAGGTGCGGTTCACCGCAGGCGGCGGAAGGCTGCGCGTGGTGGATATCTCCAAATAAGCGCCTTCAAAATCACCGGAAATTTCCGGTGATTTCTTGTTTTTCTCTTGCGGCGGCGGCGGTCGCGTGTTACAATAGGTGTATCCTGGGATATTTGGGGTAATCTATTATACAAAAAGATAGAAGGAGTATAGAATGGATATTTTTTCCGTGATCACCCTGTGCGGCGGGCTGGCGTTTTTCCTCTTCGGCATGTCTACCATGTCCTCCAGCCTGGAGAAGCTGGCGGGCGGACGCCTGGAGCAGCTGCTGAAGCGGATGACGGACAACCGCTTCAAGAGCCTGCTGCTGGGGGCGGGCATTACCATCGCCATCCAGTCCTCCTCCGCCATGACGGTGATGCTGGTGGGCCTGGTGAACTCCGGCATCATGGAGCTGGGTCAGACGGTGGGGGTCATCATGGGCTCCAACGTGGGCACCACGCTGACGGCCTGGATCCTGTCCCTGTCGGGCATCGAGGGGGACAACGTCTGGCTGAAGCTGCTCAAGCCGGAGGTCTTCTCCCCGGTGGCGGCGCTGGCGGGCATCATCATGACCATGTCCGCCAAGAAGAGCCGGACCAAGGGGGCGGGGACCATCCTGGTGGGCTTCGCGGTGCTGATGACCGGCATGGAGATGATGAAGGACGCCATGAGCCCGCTGGCGGAGATGCCGGAGTTCGCCTCCATCCTCACCGCCTTTACCAACCCCTTCCTGGGGGTGGTGGTGGGCGCGGTGTTTACCGGCGTCATCCAGTCCTCCGCCGCTTCGGTGGGTATTCTGCAGGCCCTGTCCATCACCGGCGGCATCACCTACGGCATGGCCCTGCCCATCATCATGGGGCAGAACATCGGGACCTGCGTCACGGCGCTGCTGTCCAGCATCGGGGTCAACCGGAACGCCCGGCGGGTGTCGGTGATCCATATCTCCTTCAACCTCATCGGTACGGCGGTGTGCCTGGCGGCGTTCTACGGCAGCGACCTCATCTTCCATTATGCCTTTATGGACCTGTCCATCGGGCCGGCGGGGATCGCCATGGTCCACAGCATCTTCAACATCGCTACCACCGTGCTGCTGCTGCCCTTTACCAAGCATCTGGAGAAGCTGGCCTACCTGGTGGTCCGGGAGGACCAGGGGGAGAAGGAGAAATTTGCCTTTATCGACGAGCGCCTGCTGGCGACGCCCTCGGTGGCCATCGCGGAGTGCGCCAACAAGACCGTGGACATGGCGCAGCTGGCGGAGACTACGATCCTGCGGGCCCTCACCCTTCTGGAAAAATACGATGAGAAGACGGCTCAGGAGGTCATCCAGAACGAGGACCGGCTGGACCTCTACGAGGACCAGCTGGGTACCATGCTGGTGCATCTCAGCGGCAGGGCCCTCTCGGACGAGGACAGCCGGAATATCTCCAAGCAGCTGCACACCATCGGGGACTTTGAGCGGATTGGAGACCACGCGGTCAACCTCCTGAAGACGGCGGAGGAGATCCATGAGAAGGCCATCAAGTTCTCCGCGCCGGCCTCGGAGGAGCTGGCGGTGCTGCTGGGAGCGCTGAAGGAGATCCTCGCCCTTACCACCCGGGCTTACGCCCAGGGGGATCTGGAGATGGCCGCCAGGGTAGAGCCCCTGGAGCAGGTCATCGACGGGCTGGTGTCGGATATCAAATCCAACCACATTACCCGCCTGCAGAAGGGCCACTGCACCATTGAGATCGGGTTCGTGCTGGCGGACCTGCTCACCAACTGCGAGCGGGTCAGCGACCACTGCTCCAATATCGCCGTGGCGCAGATCGAGACGGCCCTGAACGCCTACCAGGCCCACGAGTACCTGAACGCGCTGAAGAGCGGCGGGAACGCCCTCTTCCGCAGCGCCTTCGACGGCTATCTGGCGCGGTTCTCGGTGAAGAAGGAACAGGCGTGAAATACGCGGTACGGGCGGCGGAGCTTTTCCGCCGTTTGTACCGCAAACCTTTTTTCGACCCTTGGCGGCGGCCATTTGCAAAAAAGGGTATTGTCAAGCCCGGGGGCCTGGTGTATAATGCTTAAGCAATATGCGCCGTGAGCGAAACGATTTTTGTGCTGAAAGAAGGGGCTGCCGTTGGACGACACCAGGACGCGGATCATTCGCGCCGCAATGGCGGCCGTGCGCCGGTATGGCCTGGAGGGCGTGCGCATCCAGAACGTCAGCGAGTTTGCGGGTATTACGCCGGGGGCGATCTACCGGCACTTTGAGAGCAAGGAGCAGCTGCTGACGGAGTGCTTCACCTTTGTAGACAAACAGGCGGCGGAGATCTTTGAGCATTTGAAATGGGATCCGCTGGTCATGCTCACCGATCCCATGGAGGCGGTGAAGGAATTGTGGCTGCCCTACTTCCGGTTCTGGATCGCGCACCCGGACGAGACCGTTTTTTATCACCGGTTCCGGGACAGCGCGATTTTTCCCCAATATGGTAAGGGCAGGGACGTGTCCTACTTCGGGACCTTCTCCGGGATGGTCCGGGCCTTTATGAAGACGTTCCCGCGGCTGAAGCAGATCGATCAGACGCTGTTGTGGCTCCACATCCTGACATCGACGGTGATGTACGCGAAGTATGTGGTGGAGGGAGTCCTGCCGAACAGCCGGCAGACGGAGGATACGGTGTTCCAGCTGCTGTCCACCGGCTTGAGCGGGTACCTGAAGCCGGACGGAGGGAAAACGGGCGGCAGGGACGCGGAAGGCCGCGAAGCCGGATGAATTGTAAATAAATATTTATTCATATACCCCGGGGAAGCTCCTCCGGGGACCGCCTGCGGGGCGGCGGGACCAACAGAGCGAGGAGAGCGGATATGGAAAAGATATTGATCGTTGACGACAGCCTGCTGCAGGCGACGCAGCTGAGGGGCATCCTGGACGACAAGTATGACGTTACCATCGCCCAGACGGCGGAGGAAGGGCTGTCCAGAGCCAGCAGCGAGGACTATTCTCTGATCCTGCTGGACGTGGTGATGCCGGGAATGGACGGGTTTACCCTGCTGAAAAAACTGCAGGAGGAGATCGCCACCCAGAGCATCCCGGTCATTTTGATCACCAGCCTTTCCGGCGTGGAGGACGAGCAGAAGGGTCTGCTGCTGGGGGCGGTGGACTACATCACCAAGCCCTTCAACGCCGTGATCGTGCGGGCCAGGGTGAGCACCCACATCAAGCTGTACAAGTACCGCCAGCAGGCGGAGCGGCAGTCCATGACCGACCAGCTGACCGGGATCGCCAACCGGCGCCGGTACGAACGCTACAGCGCGGTGAAGTGGTGCGAGGCCGGGCGGATGAAGGTCCCCATCTCCATCTGCATGTTCGATATCGACCACTTCAAGATCTACAACGACACCTTCGGCCACCCCGCCGGGGACAAGGTGATCTCCGCCGTGGCGAAGACCTTGGCATCGTACATGAAGCGCAGCACGGACTTCGTGGCCCGCTATGGGGGCGAGGAGTTCGTGGCGCTGATGGTGGGCGAGCCCTCGGAGAAGGTGTTCGAGCACCTGAAGACCGTCCGGCAGGCCATCGAGGACCTGCGCATCCCCCATGATCCGAAGACGTCGGAGTGGGTCACGGTCAGCGCGGGAGGCGTTACCATCGTGCCTCCGCCGGACGGCAGCTACGCATCGTACTTAAAGGTCGCCGACACGATGCTCTACGACGCCAAACGGGCCGGGCGGAACCGGGTGGTCTGGGCCAACGAGCAGTTGAAGCAGATGTTCGAGAAACAAATTCTTCGGGAAGAGTAAGATGGATCGGGAGGTAAGAGATGAGTTTACTCGATTTATTTAAGAAGAAGGCCCCGGAGCCGCCCCAGAAGGCGGCGAAACCCGACGATGCGGAGGAGATGGAGATCTATTCCGGAATGCGGGTGGAGGTGACGGATACCAAGGATATCTTCCTCTTCGTTGCCAAGCTGCTGGGACTGCGGGGCAGCCAGGCGGAGCTGCACCAGTACTCGGAGGATGAGATCCCCTTTCCGGCGGACCAGGAGCCTATGCCCGTCAAGATCAGGGGATACAGCGACCATGAGCGGAAGGCCGTCTATATGGAGGGCCGGATCTCGCCGCTGCCCCATCGGGTATGGGCGGTCACGGAGCTGCGGGTCAGCCGGGTGGCCAACGACCGGGCCTTTTTCCGGCTGGAGACCAACCGGGACGCCACGGTGACCATGTTCAGCGGGCTGGAGATGGGGGAGAAGCCCTGCAAGCTGGTCAATATCAGCATCGGCGGAGCCTGCATCAGCTCGGAGCGGCGGTATCACGAGGGCGATAAGTTCTTGCTGCGGGTCAAGCTGGTGGAGGACCGGCCGGAGTCGGCCATGTTCAGCCAGGTCATGCGGGTCATTGAGAAGGACGGGGAGAATTTTGAGTACGGATGCCGGTTCCTGGAAATGACGGACGACGACCAGGAGAAGATATCCCAGAATATTTTCGCGGCGCAGAGGCTGAAGCGCGGCCGGACGTGACCGCGCAGCGCTGAAAGAAAAATGCCCCGGAGGCGGTAACGCTTCCGGGGCTCTGTATATTTTAGGGCAGGGGGTGGCCGGCGGCCAGGTACAGGCGGTACCACTCCTCCCGGGTCAGCTGGATATCGGAGGCCCGGAGGATCTCCAGGAGGCGGGACTCCTTGGCGGTGCCGGTGATCAGCTGCATCCGGGCCGGGTGGCGGAGTATCCAGGCGGCGGCGATGACGGTCGCGCTGGCATCGTATTGCTCCCCAAGGGCGTTCAGCTCCTGGTTCAGCTCCGGGTAGCGGGCGTCCCCCAGGAAGCAGCCGCTCCAGTTGGGGGACTGGAAGGGGGACCAGGCCTGGATGGTGATATCGTGGAGGCGGGCGTAGTCCAGGACGCTCCCGTCGCGGTTGACGGAGCCGGGGGTCTCCATGTTGACCTCCAAGCCGCCGGCCACCATATTGGAGACGGGAATGCTGAATTGCAGCTGGTCGATCAGAAGGGGCTGGCGGACGGCCTTTTTGAGCAGCTCGATCTGCATGGGAGCGTGGTTGGACACGCCGAAATGGCGGACCTTGCCCTTCCGCTCCAGCTCGTCGAAGGCGGCGGCCACCTCCTCCGGCTCCACCAGGGCGTCGGGGCGGTGGATCAGCAGGATGTCCAGGTAGTCGGTGCGCAGGCGCTTCAGGATGCCGTCTGCGGCGGCCAGGATGTGCTCCTTGGAGGAATCGTAGAGACCCTTCCGGATGCCGCACTTGGATTGCAGGATCAGGTCCTCCCGGCGGAGGGAGGGGTCGCTTTGCAGCGCTGCGCCGAAGTGCTCCTCGCAGGCGCCGCCGCCGTAGATGTCGGCGTGGTCGAAAAAGTTCGCGCCGTGGTCCAGCGCGGCGTGGATGAACCGGCCCAGGGCGGCGCTGTCCAGCTCACCCAGCCGCATACAGCCCACGGCTACGGCGGGCACCATCCAGCTGGTACCGCCTAATGAGATATGCTTCATGATAGGTTCCTCCTCAAATTCACCAGATCGCGTCTTGCTATTCTGCCGTCTTGTGGTATAATCCATCATACTACGATTCAAGGTGGAAATCAATATGAATAAGAACTACCGGCAAACCCTGGCTGCCTGTTATCTGGGGCTGGTCACACAGGCCATCACCGCGAACTTTGCCCCGCTGCTGTTTTTGAAGTTCCATGGGGACTACGGGATATCCCTGGGGCGGATCGCGCTGATCCCGGGGACCTTCTTTGTGACCCAGCTCATCGTGGACGTGCTGTGCGCCCGGTTCGCGGACCGGATCGGGTACCGCAGGTGCGCGGTAGCGTCGGAGGTCTGCTCCGCCATGGGACTGGCGGGGCTGGCGTTTCTGCCGGAGCTTCTGCCGGACCCCTTTGCGGGCATCCTTATCAGCGTCATCGTCTACGCCATTGGGAGCGGGCTGATCGAGGTGCTGAGCAGTCCCATCATCGAGGCGTGCCCCTTTGCGCACAAGGAGGCCGCCATGAGCCTGCTGCACTCCTTTTACTGCTGGGGGTCGGTGGGGGTCATCCTGCTGTCCACCCTCTTCTTCGCGGCCTTCGGCGTTGGGAGCTGGAAGGTGCTGGCCTGCCTTTGGGCTCTCATTCCGCTGTGCAATATTTATAATTTCGCGGTGTGTCCCATAGAGCCCCTCACGGATGAAGGCGGGGGGATGGGCACCGTCGGGCTGCTGAAGCTGCCGCTGTTTTGGATCGCCGTGGTCCTGATGGTCTGCGCGGGAGCCTCGGAGCTGTCCATGGCCCAGTGGGCGTCCGCCTACGCGGAGTCGGCCCTGGGGCTGTCCAAGGCGGCGGGGGATCTGGCGGGGCCCTGCATGTTCGCGGTGATGATGGGCGTCAGCCGGGTGATCTATGGGAAGTACGGCGACCGGCTGGAGCTGAAGAAATTCATGCTGGGGTCCGGGGTCTTGTGCCTGGCCTGCTACCTGACGGCCTCGCTGTCCGGCGCGCCGGTGCTGGGGCTGATCGGCTGTATGGTGTGCGGATTCTCGGTGGGCATCATGTGGCCGGGGACCATCAGCATCTGCTCCGGGCGCATCCCGGCGGGCGGGACCGCCATGTTCGCCCTGCTGGCCATGGCGGGAGATCTGGGCGGGGCCTTCGGGCCGGGGCTGGTGGGCAGCATCACCCAGCGCACCGGCGACGACCTGCGCCGGGGGATGCTGGCTGGCTGCGTGTTCCCGCTGGTGCTAATCGCGGCGCTGCTTATGATGAAAAAAACGGCCAGGAATGATAAAAAATCATTTGCTAAATAGGCAGTTTAAGCAGATTTTATAAGGTTCTATTGCCAAAGGCAGTCTCCTGTTAGGGGGACTGCCTTCTTTTTGTCAGTCAAATCCAGTTGCTGGCTATGCCCTCTTGTGACGGCTCCTAAATCTTCTCACCGAAATAAGAGAGTGCTTCTTCCATCACGCTCCTTCAAATTCGTAAAAATTACACTTCCTCTAACAGAGGGCGGCGGCCAAAACATTTGCAAAATGCTTGACAGCCGATATCGGCCACCCTCAAGATAAATTTGAAAAGGAGCAAGTCAACATGAGCAGTATGAAAGAGTTTGGAAAAACCATCGGGGAAGTGGCAAAACTTACCGGCATACCACAGAGGAAATTGAAGTATTTCACCGAACAGAACATCATGCAGCCTTCGCAGAAGTCGGAGAGCGGATATTGGTTGTACAGCGAGAAAGATATCCAAGTCGTGCAGACCATCTCGCTGCTCCAAAATTTGGGCTGTTCCATCCCAAACATTCGCGACTTTCTCACGGCCCCGTTTTCCAGATGGCAAGAGGACCTGGAGCAGCAGATCCACCGGCTGACGAAGGAAAAGGATGGTTTGGAAAACCAGCTATTTCTGGCTGAGTTTTTGCGGTATTTGGACCACATGCAAATATCGGTCGATACATTTGACATCAACGATTACTCCACGAATTACTCCGAGGGGACCGCTTGGGGGCAGGATGCTTTTCGCTGGAAGACCGGGAAAAGAGACTCTTTATGCCGCTTTCTCTACGAGCTGTTCTCAGAGGCGGCGCCCGGCGGCCCGCTGCACGAACTGAGCGCATTGGCCGATCGCCCGCCTGATGATCCCGCCGTGCAGGCGCAAGTCTGCCAATTATGCGCCGCGCTTTGGCTGCACCACGCGCTCTCTCCGGCTCATACCCTGCTCATGTTCCGGCTTATTCACACATTAAGCGGAATGGAGCCCATTCTGAACGCACTCCTGGGGCGGGATGGAGCCGTACGATTTATCACCGAAGCCTTGCAAACTTACTGCAGGCAGCTATGATTTGCGCAGGCAGTTTGTATAGACCAAACAATATAGCGAAACGAATAGAGGAGAATAGAATATGAAAAAGTATCAAACAGCAGTGTGCTTATTCCTTGTACTTACGATCGCGGCGGCGCTTTCAGCATGTGGCGGCCCTAAGGTGCCGATCGATTATGCGGATGCAGAAGCTTTCGAGTCCGCCCTCCGCAGCGGTGAGGACCCGGAAGGGAAAGTCGTTCGATTCGTTGTTACCGAGGTGCATCCGGATGCGCTTATCGGGTACAACGTCAGTGCCGGAGACAGACTGTGCTTCGTACCGCAGGAACGGCCCAGCCTCAAGGAAGGAGATACTGTTACGGCGAGGGTGACAAAGGCAACAGGGTTATTCGGATCATGGATCATCCTGTATGAGGAAGTGTCCAACGCAGTCATTGTGGATACCACGGTTTCATCCGCATCCTCTCAGCCATCGGAGGAAGCCGCTCAGGATGATAGTGATACGGCGGCACCCTCAGAGCAGTCCTCTCCGGCCAACGTTGAGGATGAAACCCCATCCATACTGCCTCTGGAGCTGGTCGATCACGGATTTGCTCCAAACAGTTCGTTTGGTGATACCGAATATATCGATTATTGCGGAATGATCTATAATCCGAACGAAGACCTGGCTGCCATCTTCCCCAAGCTCGTTATTACAGTAAAGGACGACGACGGCAGTATCCTGACGACGGACCACCAGACGGGGAGCATCGTCATGCCGGGAGATACGATAACGCTTTGCGGAATGTTCTCTTTGCTTTCGGACGATATAACCGAAGACACCGTTATTTATTACGATGTAGAATGGTCCGATCTGACGACCGGCACATTGCATTACAGCGGTGCGCGGACCACTGATTTTGAAATATCCAACATATCAGAACGGAGCAGCGACCTTAACGATTCCATCACCGGCGAGATCACCAATCGTTATTCCGAGGACGTCGGCCAAGTATGCTTGACCTTGCTGCTAAGAAAAGACGGAGAGATCGTTTTTATAAACAATACATATGTGGATAATCTAAAAACCGGCGTTCCGAAAGCGTTCAAGTTCGAACGGTACCGTGGGTGGCCGGAACACGATACGATCGATATTTCAGCAATGGTCTGGTAAATAAACGCAACCCGGCTGATCGAACTTCAGCAAAACAAGCACGGACGCACAGCGGCGCTCTTCGGTGGAAGAGCCGGCGCTGTGCGTCCTCCATGCAATAATTTGACATATGTACAGAAATCTATTATAATTGCCAACTGCGCAGATTTTATCACATTTAGGGAGGGAAGATATGAAAACAAAATTTTTGGCCCATATCTCGTGCAAAATCATCGTCCCGCTTTCTCTTCTGTCCGTACTGGTACTGTCCGGATGTTCTGCCGCAGAAGCGAAAGCCAACACACTTCGCTTCTTCCGGATCATCTCGGATGAAGAGTGCCAGTCTTATATCGATCTGGCCAACAACGGGCAGTTGGATGCGGATGGCAGCTACATTGCCGGGGAGCTCAATGATGCTTCGGAGTTTCTTCCCCCAGAGGGCAGCGTCCATGTAACGTTTGCTCAAAATAACTATATCCATGTCCAGTATTACGCGGATGCCGATTTGAAAAAACCCGTCGATACCAAGCAATGCTATCTGATGCCCGGCGATCGTATCTACGCCTCAGAGCCGGTCTGCGATCATCCCAGCAGTAAATGGTATAAGTTCGACCGGTTTTGCGTGTATGCGCATGACGGCGATGGAAAACGGGCGCAGGAGCTTTCCTGGAATGACGCGGAGGGTTCCGCACTCGTATTGCGCGTGCCTGAAGAGCCTGCGGCGGCAGAAATATCTGTAACGCCTATGGGGATATACGAAGATCGCATTTTGGAGCTGACGGATCACTGCATTGACAGCATGGGCCGCCAGCAGGAGCTGTCCGGCACCTGGATCGTCAATGGCCAGGAAACTGCCTCCGCAAAAATAGAGGTCAGTCCCGTTGACCCCCTTGAGGTCGATTTCCACTACAATGCGGAAGAGTACGATTTTGTTTCTTCTGAGCCGGGCAGTTTTTATCACGAAAAGGGCTTGGTCCGGTTTGAGACTGCTTTTGCCGACAGCGCCATTGAAAAATATTCTGTGGAACTGCGTTCGCTGGAGGGGATGTTCCAATTCGACCCATCTGAGTACACAGTCGAACACGGCACGGTCATATTTGAGTCCTCTTCAGGCATTCGCATCGCAGAGCCCTGCTATATCCCGGACGGACAGACCATCACTTATACAGCCATCCCGGACGATGGATATCAGCACCCGACCGGGACCGGCCAGGTCTCCGTCAACGCGGCCGACCCCCTCGCGATGAGTGATGTTATAAGACAAGCTATCCGCTTCTACCCGGACGAGGAAATAACCGTCAGCCTCCCGCAGCCGCCTGCCGGCGGAAGCATAGAATATACCGCCAACGGAGAGGTCCTTTCTGAGAAAACATGCGAGCTACGCTGTGGGACTGTCATTTCCATGAAATATAATCGTTGGAACGGCTGGATCATCAACGCAGATGCCCGCAAAGAGTATATCGTCACGGATCAAAGCAGCAACCAAGCGGTAGATATCGGAATAGATATCAATACCTTGTTTACAGAATCCGAGGGTCACAAGCCGGTATTGAAGGTTATCTTGAAGGATAGTATGGAAGCTGCAAAATTTGCTGTTTCCTCGTCTGCTGGTCAAGTCCCGCCTTTTGCCTATAATGATTCCCAAATGAAGAAGGGCAGCTTTGAATGGTTGGGTCAAAATGACAGATATATAGAGATCGATAAAGATAAAATTGGGACCGGCGGCCCCATTATACTCAAGGTGACCGAAGACACCATCGTCAATGGTCAGGCGATGAAACTGGACATCATAGCAAAAGACGACAAGGGTGTTGAACACAAATTCACACCGCGATACATTACATACTTGCCGATTGAGGAACCGATCGTCTTATACAACGATAACCAGCTCTTTACCTCGACTATTTCCTATCAGGATATCACGATCACCGTTGGCAAGGTAGATGTCTCTACCTATCATACAAAGACAGCCTCTAATGCGACGATCTCTCTGAAGCTTGTTGACGGAGACTCCCCGCGCGCATTGCAGGATGGCGAGGTGCTGGAATCTTCCAGCAATGTCGAGGTCTCCATCGTCCCGGACCAGGGCTACTCTATTGCAGGCGCGCAGTCCAGTACCGGCGTGTACAAGGAGACGATGGCATATTCCAAATGGGAAAAGGAGTATCAAAAGATTCTGGACAAGCATCCGGCGCGTGAGATATGGTTTGTAACGCTGGATACCTCGGATGACTTTGGTACATGCGTTTATAAACTGGACGGCAAGGTAGTTTCCGGTATAGTCAGCGTTCGCGAAGGGCAGAAACTGATCCTGGAATACACTCTTACCGACCCTGGCTACCAATTTGCCCGCGAAGGCATTGGCGGTTTTGTGGGTAATGTGTTCAGCAATAAAAAGGAAACCTGCTCTATCTCCATAGATGCGTCTCTGGATGGCCGGACGGTCAAGCGTTCCGACTATATCACAATTGAGAAAAAGGAGGGGTAAACTATGAGTCAGGAATTAAAGCCGCAAGATACTTCTGTTCCCGAGCCGCAGGAGGAGCGGAAACGCACAAAGCAGCGAAGAAAGAAAAAGTCTGTCAAATTTTCCGATGTACTGTTCTGGTTCTCTATGCACCGTCAGGCCGCACTGTTTCTCTTACCTGTTGCCGCAGCTGTTTTTGCGTTTTTGATCGCGCCAGCAATTGGAAGTTCCGTCGGCATGGCGGTCGGCTCATATGAGGGCGTTACAGAAGGACTAAACGATGGCAAAATCGATGGACTCAGCGCGGAGGATACCGTTACGATGTTCGTCAATAAATTAAAAGGAACACAGAAGCTCCAAGTTCTTTTAATGAATCTGCAACTCACGGACCTTTACATACAGCCCGAAAACAAGAAAAACAATCCAGATTATGCCGCGTTATTTGCTTTTAATGGTGAAGGCGTATTTACTGTAGACCTTGCAAAATCAGAGGCCAAAAAGGACCCCGAATCCGGTAAGATATTTATTCATATCCCACAGCCGGATTTTGATGTCTATATCGATGACAGCTCCATCGAAAAGGTTGACGGCGCAGAGTATAAAGCGCCGTGGTATACGGGCAACGGTAGCACCGCAAATGGTTACACCGGCTGGCTCAACTCCCGCAAGCAGCTCGACCAAAAGGTGCAGGAAGAAATGCTTCGCGATGACGGTCCGATGGAACAAGCCAGAGCTTCTGCACTGAGACAGGTCAGGCAGTTGGCCGAGTCGCTCTGCAAGGACGGAACCACTGTAGAAATCTGCTTTTTTGAAGAAGGGGAGGGTTGATCTTATGGATAAGAATCGTGATTTAGAGGTCATAAATCAAAAAGTATCCCCTAAAAAGAAAATGTCCTTTCGAAACTGTCCTCCATGGAAAAAACAGCTATTAATCGTCGGCACTGTAGTACTCCTGACAATAGCCATTATCGTGGCGGGAATATGCCTTACGAAGAGTGCCTTTAACACAGTGAGGCAAGATGTACATGACAGTTGCTATGACACCGCATATGATTTTGCGGAACAGCAGAACCATGTCTCCAATTACGCTTTAATTTCTGTAGATGCCGCTAGAGAAGTATCCCGTCTGGAAGTTCTCTCCGTCAGTGATTCCGAATTTGTTATTAAGAATGCGGATAAAAATGACAGGACCATCTCCTGGCTGGAGGTTCAAGGCACAGGCGTATTCACGGTGGATCTGGCGGCAGGGGAATTTATCACAGATCCTGAGCGCCAATATGTATTGGTGCGGGTCCCCAGGCCGGTACTGACAGAGTGTAAGGTATCGGGAACAGGTAAGCAATTCTTGAAAAGAGCGGATTTTCTCATCTTCAACGGCAGTGTTGCGGAAGGCGTTCAGCTGTCGCAAAATCAGCTGAAGGAGGGGCGTATCAAATTGGAAGACGCGATGAAGCAGGACCGCAGATTTTATGACGAATCCCAAAAGGCTGCCGTGAGCATGATCGAGTCCCTTGTAAAACAGTGGAATCCATCTGTGCCAAATCTGCAGGTCGAGGTTGAGTTTATTGAGAGCAATTGATCCAAGTCTCAGCAGTATGCCGCAATCAGATGTTGCAATTTAGCGCGCGAAAAGCGGGCGGAGGCCAATGCCTCCGCCCGTTTCGTTCAGGCTAAAACAATATCAGTTCGCGGCCAAAAATGCGTTGGCCTGATCCTGGAGGGCGGCGTAGACCTTGTTCGCGCCAGCGGCCTCCATCTTGTCGCGCAGCCTGGCGATGTCACCGGCAGGATCGTCAGTAAAGCCAAGGGTCAGGAGCTTATAATCCGTATTGAAGATCTCGCCCATGGCGGCGATCTCGTTTTTCACCTCGGCATCGTCGAAAACGAAGGTCTGGAACAGGCTGCTGCGGGCGGACTCCTGCCACTTGGCGGTCAGCTCGGGCAGGTTGGGGATGCCGCCCTCGATGACGCGCCAGTTGTCGTCGTTGCGGACGCCCCAGTTGCAGTTGCTGTCGTAGGCATAGTTGGAGCTGTCAGGCAGGGACACCAGGGCGTTGTCGCCGGAGGCTTCCCAATGCTTGCCCTCGATGCCGTAGCAGAAGAGGCTGTTGACTTCCTTGTCGTTGCGCAGATAGTCCAGAGCCATCAGGGCGCGCTCAGGATACTGAGACTTGGAGAAGATGCTCATGCCGTTGGCCAGGTAGGAGTTCAGCACGGGAGGCGCGTCCTCCTGGGCGTCGAAGACCCGGACGTCCCACTCGGGATGGTCGGCGGTGACGGCGGCATAGACGCTCTTGGCGGTGTTGGCGTTCATCAGAGCCAGGGCGGAACGGCCGGCCTGGAAGCTCTCGGTGTTGTTCTGGGTGTTGACCACGGCGTTCTTGCTCCAGAAGCCCCGGTCCTTCCAATCCTTCAGGCGGGTCACCACGTTCTCGAAGATGTCCTGATCGTAGTGTCCGGTCACGTTGGCGGCGCTCTCGTCCTCCTTGGTGCAGGCCATCACCTGCCAGGGGCCTACCTCGGTGAGACCGGCCTGACGGCTGGCCTGCTTCCACATGCGGTCGAAGACGAACTGCTTGTCATAGTCGGAGCCCACGTCCAGGGGGATCATGCCGGGCTCGTTCTGGACGATGGCGTCCATGTACGCCTCGGCCTCGTCCAGGGAGGAGACGGAGGTGATGTTGTACTTGTCCATCAGGTCGCCCCGTGCCATGTAGACGTAGGAAGTGATCTCCTTATAGTTCATGGGCAGCATGTAGACCTTGCCGCCCACCTTGGCCTGCTCCCAGGCCTCGGGGTACATGGTCTCGGCGGTCATGGGGGCGTAGGTCTCCAGGTCCTCCCGGGTGATCTCCCAGAAGCCCTGCTTGGTGGCCTGGGCGTTGTAGAAGCACCAGTCGGCGGTGTAGATGATGTCCCACTCCTCGCCGGAGGCAAAAATCAGGGGGTACTTGCTCTCGTACTCGCTCCAGCTCATGAACTTCACGTCGATGGTGGCGTTGATCTCGGCCTTCAGGCGCTCGTTGATCTTCTCAAAAACTTCGTCGTTGTCCACGGGACGGTCACCGATGAGGTACATGGTCAGGGTGACGGCCTTGGAGATATCGGGGCCGGCGGGCTCGGAAGGCTCAGAGGGCTGGGTGTCGGGAGTCTTATCGGTGTCGGTGTTGGCGGGGGGCGCGGGGTCCTTCTGGGCGGGCGTATCGCCGCCGCCACAGGCGGTCAGGACGCCTACGCACATGATGAGGGCCAGCAGCAGTGACAAAATACGGTTGGTCTTGCGTTTCATAGTTTTTCCTCCTCTTTTTCATCGTGGCATTTACTGATAAAATTCTTGCGAATTTTCAGCCGGAACAAACGGCTCTCTTATAAGCCTAACATAAAATCGCGGTTTCGTTACCGGGCGGAGATCCTGGTCCAGCAGCGGCTCCAGTCTCGAACTTAAAGTTCTTTTTGGTCCTTTTTCTTTCAAGAAAAAGGATCACCCCTTCACCGCGCCGATGGTGACGCCCTTTACGAAATACTTTTGCAGGAAGGGATACAGCAGGACGATGGGGCCGGTGGCAACGACAGTCATGGCCAGCTTCATGGGCTCGCTGGGCACGTCGCTGGCGGGGATGCCGCTGCGGGCGGCGGCGGCGTTGAGGGCCTGGGCCTTGGTCAGGATGTTGTTCAGGAAGTATTGCAGGGGGTACAGGTCCCTGCGGCCCTCGTCCAGGAAGAGCATGGCGTTGTACCAGTCGTTCCAGTAGTTCAGGGCGATGAACAGTCCCACCGTGGCCAGACCCGCCTTGCACAGAGGCATGGCCACCTGCCAGTAGATGGTCCAGTCCCCGGCGCCGTCCAGACGGGCGGACTCGTAGAGCTCCTGGGGGATGTTCATCATGTAGCTTTTCAGGATCAGCAGATAGGTCACATTGATGAGCGTGGGAACAATGAGGGAAATGACACTGTTATGGAAATGCAGGTACTTGGTGTTGAAGATGTACCAGGGCACCAGCCCGCCGCCGAAGATGGAGGTGAAGTAGAAGAAAAACGACACCTGGTAGCGGTAGCGGAAGTCCTTGTTGGCCAGCACGAAGGCGGCCATGCTGGTAAACAGCAGTCCCAGGAGGGTGCCCGTCAGGGTGACGAAGATGGTGACTCCGTAGGCCTGGAGGAGCTCGCCGGGGATGCGGAAGAGCATCTTATAGGCGTCCAGAGAGAAACTCTTGGGGATCAGCTGATAGCCGTAGAGCTGGATGGACTGCTGGTCGGAAAAGGAGCCGCTGACGACCAGCAGGAAGGGCAGCAGGCAGATCAGGGAGAGCAGGGTCAGCAGGACATAGGAGATCACGTTGAAGATGATCCGGTCCCGGCCCATGGGCCTGCCGTTGGCGTCTTTTAATTTGCGCATCGTATCCTCCTTCCGCCTGTCAGAACAGCGCGTAATCCGGCTCCACCTTTTTCACCAGGCGGTTGGCGATCAGGACCAGCACGAAGGAAATGCCCGACTGGTACAGACCGGCGGCGCTGGTCATGCCGAACTCCTGGAGCGTCAGCAGGGAGCGGGTCACATAGGTATCGATCACGTCCGTCGTCTCCAGCACCATGGGGTTGTTGCCCGTCACCTGCCAGAACATCTGGAAGTCGCCCTTCATGATGGTGCCGATGGCCAGCAGGAACAGGATGACGATGGTCGGCCGGATGCAGGGGATGGTGATGTGCCGGATCTTCTGCCACATGTTGGCCCCGTCCAGCTCCGCCGCCTCGAAGAGGTGGTCGTCGATGTTGACGATGCTGGCCAGGTACATCACCGTGCCGTACCCCACGTTCTTAAAGGCGCTGAACGCCACCAGGATGAAGGGCCACGCGCCTTTGTTGGAGTAGATGTCAACGGGGTCCAGGCCCAAGCCCTTCAGGAAGGTATTCACCGCGCCGAACTCGTAGTTGAACAGGTTGTAGACGAAGGCGCCCACCACCACCCAGGAGATGAAGTAGGGCAGGAACATGACGGACTGGGTGATCCGCTTGAACTTCTTGCCGATCACCTCGCTGAGCATGATGGCGCAGGATATCTGCAGCACTGTGTTCACGCACAGGAAGGCCAGGTTGTAGAGGATGGTGTTGCGGGTGGTGGTCCAGGCCTTGCCGGACTGGAAGAAATACCGAAAGTTCTCCAACCATACCCAGGGGCTGCCGAAGATGCCGTCGTGGTAGTTGTACGACTTGAAGGCCAGCACGATGCCCGTCATGGGAATGTAGCACATCAGGATGACCACAAGGGCGGCGGGGACCAGCATCAGCCATTTTACCCGGTTCCGCCGCAGGTCCTTCAAAAACAAATTCTCTTTTTTCTTCACATGCGTCCCCCTCCTTGACCGCCGCGCGGTGCGTTTGTATCTTTACCTTAACAGAAATGCCCGCCGGAAACAACGGGACGAAATATGGAAAGGAGGGTATTCTTGTGATGTTTTGGGGTTTCTGGGAATTTTGCATCGAAGCGCATTGCTATTTTCCCCGTTTTTGTGTATGATTGTCATAAAGAAACGCAGGGAGGACGGCGCATGGGACTGACGGTTTTGATCGCGGACGACGAGACGATGCCCCGGATGGTGCTCAGGGAGCATCTGCCCTGGGCGGAGCTGGGCGTGACGGAGATCGTGGAGGCCTCCGACGGGGACGAGACGGTGGAGCAGGCCAGAGCCTGCCGCCCGGACATCCTCATCAGTGACGTGAAGATGCCCCGGAAGACGGGGCTGGAGGCGGCGGAGGCCATCCGCTCCTTCTGCCCCGGGTGCCAGGTGGTGTTCCTCAGCGGGTACTCGGACAAGGAGTACCTGAAGGGGGCCATCCGGCTGAAGGCCGTCAGCTACGTGGAAAAGCCCATCGACCTGGAGGAGCTGACCCAGGTGCTGCGGGAGATCGTGGAGGAGCGGCGCCAGCGGGAGCGCTTCACGCCCCAGGCGCTGCTGGCGGCCTCCCCGGAAGACGGGGCGGAGGGCCCGGACGGACAAGCGGAGGACGGCAGGCGGCTGACGGAGCTGGGCGGGTGGATCCGGCATCGGGAGAAGGAGAAGACGGAGGCGGCGCTGAGCCGCCTCTATCGGGACCTGGCCCGCCGCCCGGGGCTGGACCCGGAGTATCTGCGCCACATCTACTGTCAGATCGTGTTCCTCTTCCTCAACGCGGCGGAGGCGTACAACGTGACGGCGGTCACCCGGCGGGCGGACTTCTTGCTGTACTCCGCCGTGAAGCAGGAGACGCCGGAGCAGCTGTGGGGCGTCCTGCTCCAGACCGCCAGGGACTACTTTTCCTCGGCGGAGCCCAAGGAGACGGACATCGCCGCGCGGGTGGAGCAGATCCTGGCCCGGCGGTACGCGGACTGCACGCTGGCGGTCCAGGACGTGGCCGGAGAGCTGGGGTACACCACCGCCTACCTGTGCGCCGCCTATAAGAAGAGCTGCGGCAAGACCGTCAACCAGCGGCTGACGGAGATGCGGATAAGCCAGGCGAAAAAGCTCCTGGCTCAGTCGGAGCGGAAGCTCTACGAGGTGGCCCGAACGGTGGGCTATTCGGACGGAAAATATTTCGCCAAGCTGTTTACCCGGGAGACGGGGCTCACGCCCAAGGAGTACCGGGAAAAGCACCGCGAGATCTGAGGCGGCGGTCATGAAACGATCACGATGGATCTCCCCGGAGCGGGGAAAACTGAAAACGAAGCTGCTGTGCGTCTACTTCCTGCTGTTGGTGCTGCCGCTGGGGCTGTTTACGATCTACGCCTATTCCCGCATCCGCGGCACGGCCCGGGAGCAGACGCTGTCGGCGGCCCAGAACGCCTTTGACAGCTCCGCGGCCTCCGTGCAGCAGGCGCTGGACACGCTGGACGAGGTGCTGGACATCCTGGCCGCGGACCCGCTGGTGTACGCCATGGCCTCCAACGACCCGGCGGATTTTTCCTACATCAAGCGGCTGGAGGATTCCGACCAGCTGGAGCTGACCTTCCAGCATCTGCGGAAGCTCTCCGGGGTGGCCCAGATCCGGCTGTACGTGGACAACGGATATCTGTATACCTCCGGGCGCAGCAGCATCATGCAGGCCGGAGAGGCGGCGGGCAGCGGGTGGTATGAGGCCGTCACCGGCGGAGGGGGGCGGAGCTGGTTCGCCCCGGCGGATCTCTCCGACCAGCCGGAGGCGGAGCGGCAGCGGTTCGCCGCCATGCGGGTGATCTACAACCCCAGGGCCGTGCTGGAGCCCCTGGCGATCCTGCGGGCGGACACGGACGCGGCCTATATCCTGCAATACCTCAACGCGCCGCCGGTGGTGGAGAACGGGACGCTGATGCTCCTGCGGGGGGACCAGGTGCTGTGCGCCTCCGAGGGGGGGCGCGCGGCGGAGGAGTGGGTGGACCTCGCGGGACGCCTCCCGGCCTCCGGCGGCGGCTGGGAGCCCGTGGAATGGGAGGGGCGGCGCTACTACGCCCAGTGCCGGGACCTGGAGGGGATGGACTGGCGGATGGCCAGCGTCCTGCCTGCCGCCGGGGTGTTCCGGCTCAGCACGGAGCTGCGGCTGGAGATGCTGGCGGTGGTGGTGGCCCTGGGGGTGGCGGCCTATCTGATGGCCTACGCCATCAGCCAGTCCACCCTGAACCGGGTCTCCCTGTTCGCCAAGACCATGGAGGCGGTGGAGCAGGGGGACGTGCGCCCCCGGCTCAAGCCCGAGGGGGACGACGAGATCGCCCAGCTCATGAGGGGCTTCGACCGGATGATGGACCGCATGGACGGCCTCATGGAGGAGCGGGTGGAATACGCCCGGCAGATCAAGCACCTGGAGCTGAAGGCCCTCCAGGCCCAGATCAACCCCCATTTCCTCTACAACTCCCTGGACCTCATCAACTGCACCGCCATCGCCCGGAACGTACCGGAGATCAGCCGGATGGTGCGCTCCCTGGGGCAGTTCTACCGGGCGTCCCTCAGCCGGGGGCGGGAGGTCATCCCGCTGGCGGAGGAGATCCGGCACGCCCAGCTGTACGTGGACATCCAGAACATGCGCTTTGACGACCGGGTGCAGGTGGAGTGGCAGCTGGACGAGGACGCGGGGCGGTGCCAGGTCATCAAGATCATCCTGCAGCCGCTGATCGAGAACGCCATGATCCACGGCATCTTTGAAAAGCCCTCCAAGACCGGGACCATTCTGGTCCGCACACGGCGGGAGGGGGACCGTATCCGCATCACCATCGAGGACGACGGGGTGGGGATGGACGAGGCCGCCCGGCTGGCCAACTTCTCCCCCGCGCCGCCCGGCGGCTGGGATACGGAGGGCGGCTACGGCGTACGCAACATCTGCGACCGGCTGCGGATCGTGTACGGCGAGCCCTACGGCTTGTTTTGCGAGAGCGTCCTGGGAGAGGGGACGAAGGTGACGGTCCTGCTCCCCGCCATAGGACCGGAAGAAGAATAAAAAGAGAGGATATCATGATGCAGTATTCCATTTTTACCGATGCCGATTGGCTGTTCCCCGATTCCGCTCACAGCGGGGAACAGGCCGTCGAACTCCTTGCGCCCCGGGGCGGCCACGGGGCCGCCCAGATCCTGTGCGACCTCCCGGCGGGGACATCCCCCCGGTTCATCTGGGAGGGGGACCCGGGGCCGGAGGTCCGGCTGTTCCAGCTGCTGCCGGTGGGGGTCAACGAGAACACCTCGGCTACGCTGATGACCACCACGGACTACGAGAGCTGCCGGGATTTCGTGACCCGGCGGGCGCCCTTCCAGGTCTACGACGCCCTGCGCCCCCTGGACGGCCCGCTGCCGGAGGGCCGCGCGGCGCTGTATCTCTCCGTGGAGGCCTCCGCCCGGACCGCTCCGGGGACATATACCGGGAAGCTGCTCCTGACAGACCGGGAGGCGGTCCCCGTGCGGTGCCAGGTCAGCGGGGTGGAGGTCCCGGCTCCCGGCAAGGGGGCGGTCGGGGTGCTGAACTTCTTCGACTATGACAACCTTGCGGCGCAGCACGGCGTGGAGAAGGGGAGCGAGGCCTATTGGGCGCTGTTCCGGCAGTACGTCCGGGCGGAGCTGGATATGCGGTGTACCCATATCCTCCTGCCGCCGGGGGAGGCGGTGTTCGAGGAGGGGAAGCTGACGGGCTTCGACTTCACCCTGGCCCGGCGGGCGGGACAGATCGCCGCGGAGGAGGACGCGCCCTGGCTGTGCGGCGGGCACATCGCCCACTGGCACGACTGGGACGACGGGGAGTACTACCCCAATTGGGACCAGAAGACCGGCGTCACCACGCCGGAGGGATACCTGCAAATGCAGAAGTACTTCCGCCAGTGGCGGCAGGTCATTGAGGACAACGGCTGGCAGGGGCGCATGGCCCAGGCCCTGGCGGACGAGCCCCAGACCTACAACGACAAGACCTACCGGGTGCTGGCGGGGATGTGCCGGAAGTTTTTGCCGGGGGTCCCCATCATCGACGCGGTGGAGACCACCAATCTGGGCGGCGGCATCGACGTCTGGGTGCCCAAGCAGGACACCTATGAGAAGTGGCGGGACGCCTACGAGGCCCTGAAGGCGGAGGGGGAGGAGATGTGGTTTTATACCTGCGCCTTCCCTGCCGGGGTCATCATGAACCGCAGCATGGACCTGCCCCTGACCGCCAGCCGTGCGGTGATGTGGATGGGGGCGCTGTACCGGCTGTCCGGATTCCTCCACTGGGGGTTCAACTATTACATCGGGGACGATATCTGGAACAGCGCCTGCTGTCCCCATAAGGGGGCCCTGCTCCCGGCGGGGGACGCCCACATCGTCTACCCCGGCCCGGAGGGGCCGTGGAGGAGTATGCGCTTCGAGGCCCAGCGCTCCGGCGTGGAGGAATGGGAGCTGCTGGCGCGGGCCCTCCGCGCGGCTCCGGAGGAGACGGAGGCGCTGATCCGGGAGGTGTGCTCCAGCTTCCGGGAGTATACCCGGGAGGGAAAGATCCTGCTGGACGCGCGGGCAAAACTGATCCGGATACTGGAGCAGGCGGCTGTATAATTGCATGTACGGCGGCGGGTGCCGAAAACACCCGCCGCCGTTTTTTCGTGCAATTTGCCGTTGCACGACCTCGTTCAACTCCTCCTCCGTTACACAGTACTGTGTAACGGTTTTTGGCCGTTCCAAAACAAATAAAAAGGAGAACATTGTATGAACTACACAGAAAGGTATCACCTGCCCCAGTGGGAGGAGACAGACCGGATCATGCGCACGGACTTCAACCAGATGTGCGTTGACATGGAGGCCGGGCTGAGCAAGACCGCCTCCGATGCGGCGGCGGAGACCGCCAGCGGCGTCAAGAGCGCCTCCGATGCCGCCAGCCGGGCCGCTTCCGCCGCTGCCCAGGCTCAGAAGACCGCCGACTCCGCCCTCAGCAAGGCCAACGCCGCTTTCTCCTCCTCCAATTTCCCCTATGTGCTGGGGACCTATGTGGGAAACGGGAGCACGCTGACGGTCAACCTGGGGTTCACGCCCAGGTTTGTCATCGTCGCCCACCAGATCACTGCGGACTACTCCGGCTCCTCCTGGCCTACTGGCTTTGCCATGGCGGGGATGGGGGTCGACGCCCAGGGGCTGACGGTGGGGAACGGGTCCTTCACGGTTTCCCTCCTGCACTCCGGCAATAGGGTCATCGCGCCCCAAATAAACCTGAATGGCACCACCTATGCCTATATCGCTTTCCGCTGAAAATAAGAGGGACCCCGGAGGAAAAGATCCTCCGGGGTCCCTTTTTGCTCTTTTGAGGTCCCCCGGGGGCCGAAGCCCCCGGGGGTGGGTTCAATCATTCAAACCCGGTTAAGGGATCGTGCGGTGTACGTGCTCAGGGTGCGGGTGCAGCGGCGATGGTCAGCCCAATACCGCCAGCAGCAGCGCCGCCAGTAGCAGCATCAATATTGGGGATCGTAACCGTAACGGTCAGACCGTCAGCAGAGGTCTCGATCGCACCAGTCGCTGCGGGAGCGCCACCCCAGGCAGCCTGACCAGCAGTGGGAACTTCCACAGTGAGCGCAACGTTAGCAGTAATAGTCAGGACATCGCCGGGCTTCACACTCACGGTGTCATTGTTGGCAATCGCGGTCTGGTTTCCTTCGCCGTTCTTCACGTAGGCCAAGCCTGCAGGAGTACCAGTAACCGTGAAGGTCAGCTCTGCGGCGGTGGTATTGACGGTCTCCACAGTGATGGTCGTCGTCTTGGTGGCCTCGATAGCTGCATCGGGCAGGGTCACGGTCCAAACACCAGCAGCCTCCGTGATGTTCGCCTCGTCAATCACAACAGCAGGTTTACCAGAGATCTGATAGCTCACGCTCTTGATCTCCTTACCAGCAGCGGGCGTGACGGTGAATTTCACCTCAGCGCCAGCCTGGACCTCATCGCCGGAAGTGAAGCCGGTGGGAACAGTAAACGCGACAGTGGCGTCGGCTCCGGTGCCGTCAACGATCTTGGCGACAGGCTCCTTTGTCTCGGTGATGGTGAGATTAGCCGCACCAGTGACGTTAACAACCAGTTCCATATCACCGTTCGCTTTAGTGGTAATTCCGTCCGCACTGGTACCATTGGTCAAACCGCTCACAGCATAAGTGCAGTTGGCCGTGGGAGTCCAGGTCAGGGTTACCGCGCCGTTGTAATTCAGGGTGGCACCAGTACCGGTGAGGGTGATATTCGTATTGCTCGTCAGAGTACCAGTCTGGTTACTAGCCACACCACTCGTAACACTGATATCCGTAGCGGGAATATTGTAGGTCACGGTGGGGAAGGTACCGCCGGAAACGGGAGTGAGGGTAGCCTTGAAGCTGGTAGTCACAGCCGTGTAGGTCAGCTGGATATCGCCGTCCTGAGTGGGCGTGGTGATGGTCAGCTTGGTCGCGGGAGTGGCAGCGGAAGGAGCAGCAGGAGTAGTGGTCAGGGTTCCGCCGGGGTTCGTCGTGCCAACGGCCACAGCAGTGATCGCATAGCCGGGGAACACGTAGTCAGCCGCAGTCAGATCGATCTCCTTCAGACCAGTGACGGGGACCTCAACGGTCTTATCCGTCCAGGCAGCACCGGTGGGCAGACCAGACTGCTTAATGGTGATCGTAACGGTCTCGACCTGCTTGATAACATTGATGGTCACTTCAACGTCGCCCTTGATGCCGGTCAGCTTCCAGCTGCCGTCAGGCTGACGGGTGCAGGTAGCGGCGGGATCGCCGTCCACCTGGTTCGTGACGGTCATGTTGGCAATGTCATAACCAGCGGCCACAATGGCGGTGGTATCAACGGTGAAGCCGTCATCGGCAGCGCTCTTGAGGACAGTGGTAGGTGTTGCAGCGGCCGCAACTGCGTCGCCGTTCTCGTCAAGCACCGTGTATTCGATGTCCCAAGTAGCGATGACAGCGTCCTTCTGCTCCTTGTTGATGGCAGCCCACAGAGGCCAGTTGGCGAACTGACGGTTCGCGTCGCCGGTAACGTCGATCAGGTTGCTTCCCGCGAAGGGGCCGGTGATAGAGGCCTCAGCGGGAGCGGGGTCCCAATTGTTCGCCACACTGGGAGCAACATTCCGCCAGCCCAGGAACGCAGCGGTGGTGTTGTAAATGGTGTCGTCATAACCATTAGCGTTGCTGCCGTGGCTCAGGTCAACGATGAAGGAAGCCTTGCTGACATCCTTGCCAGCGCCGCCGCCGACCCAGATCACACGGTCGCCAGCCTGGACTTCGCTCCAGTTCACGTTGCTGTACTGCAGCACCTCGGCCTCATTGAAGTAACCGTTGCTGCTGCTCAGCTTGGTATCCTGGGTGATGCTGTAGATGTTGCTGAGGATCTTGACGGAAGCCTCGGTCTTCAGGGTGCCGTCGGCATTGGTAGCGCCGGTGAGGTTCACATCAATGTAAGAACCGTCAGTGGCGATACGGACCTCACGGGTGAGGGTACCGGCATAGATGCCCTTGCTGTTGAAGTCCTTGACGATCGGCTTGATCTTGCTGGCGGCCAGCTCGCCGGTCTCCAGCAGGGTCTCGTTGATCAGCTCATAGAAGCCGTAGCCGCTGTAGTTGCCGAAGGAACCCTTCTCAGCGTTCCAGCCCTCGGGCTTGGGAACAATGTTGATCATGGGATCCTCGGACTTGCTGTTCAGGGTCTCCAGCAGCTGGACGTTGCCGGTGGTGCGGCTGGGATTGTAGTAAGCCAGGGAGATGCTGGTGGCGGACTCAGCCTCGGGCAGCGTCTGGACCTCGTAGACGATGACGTCGGCGACCCAGTAGGGCTTGTCGGCGTTATCGGCGGAGGTGTCGCGGGCCACGGCGTAAGCGGCGTGGATCACGTTGTCCTTGTTGGTCAGCTTGATCATATTGGCGTAGTCCTTGGTGTAGAACACGTCGCCGTTGTAAACAACATAGAACTCGGTGTCATGGACCGCGTTCACATAATAGTTGTTGGCGGCTTCGTTGCCAACAGGATCATCGGCGATGGGATAGCGGACCTGACCGGCGGCCACGTCATCGGTGGTCAGCTGGATGTAATCCACGGCATAGCGAGGAGTCTCGCCAGCGTTATTGTAGATGCCGTCGGTGTCACCACCCTGACCGGGCCACGCCATAATCTGACCGTTGCGGTTCAACTTCAGCTGGGCAGCGCCCTTGATGTCGGCGGTGCCGTCACCGATGTTGGCGATCGCCACGTTGGTGTAGCTGGTGGTGGGGTTACGGTTTGCACCGTCGATCCTCTGGGTGCCGTAGTCAAACTCGGCGCTGTCATTCAGAGTAGTAATGATGTTCACCAACTGGTAGTTCTTGTTCCAGAAGGTGTACTGGGTGGCGTTGTTGATGCTCGCAGTGCCGTTCGCAGCGGTGCCGAAGGTGGGGCCGAAGCCTTCCCGGCCAACGCCCAGGTGAGCAATAGCGGGCTGCAGCCAGTTGTAGTAGCTGCGGTCAGAGGCAATGCTCCGGACCTCGGTGAAGGGCTTATCGAGGTTGTAGTTGCCGCGGCTCACATTCACGTTGAAGGGATTGCTGTTGTTGACGCTGTACTCGTCCTTGCCCTCTTCACCGTTCCACAGCTCGACGGTCATGGGCCAATTCTGGACCAGGTTGCCGATGTTGGCGTTGGTGTAGTAGAGCTCGGTGACCAGGGCATAGTTGGTGCCGCCGGGCAGCTCAAAGGCGCGGACATAGCCGAAGGAATCCAGGTACATGACGTACTCGGTCTTCTCGTCCATGTCGGAGAGCCACTGCATCATGTCGGTCCAGTTGCCGATCTGGGACTGGCCGTACTCGTCACCGTCGGTGGTGGTGATGATATCGTCCTTCCAGTTGTACTTGTTGACGGTCTTGGTCACGCTGTCAGCATGGCCGATCAGGTACTGGTTGTCGATCTTGGTCACAATGACCTTATCCTCGATCTCCACGTCACGCTCCACGGGCTCAGCCTTGTCCATGTAGCGGACGGTGTAGCCTTCGGGACGCTCCAGATCGTCGAAGCGGTTGTACTGCATGACGGTGACGCCGTCCTTGGTCTTATAGGTGCCAATGACTTCGTCCAGCGCTGCGCCAGTCCAGAAAGCATAATCGCACTGGCCATCGCCGTCGTTATCGACAAACTTGACCCAAGCGCCGTTGTAGGAAGTGTTCCAATTGACGTCATAGCGCTCCTCGTTGATGTACTTCTCAAGGAACGCGCTCCAGGAGATCTCATCGGAGATGTCCTTGGTGGTCTGGGTCCCGACAAATACCTTGCCGGAGTAGGAATAGATGAGGTTATCGCGATCGGGATCATCGCCGAGGATATCCCGACCATTAGACTCGTAGAAGATATCCCGGATGTTGTCATAATCCAGACTGGTGATCTCCTGCGTGGCAGGGATCAGCTTGTGGTAGGTCCACACAGAGGTGGCAGTGGGGTTACCAAGGTCATCGGCGTTAGTCCACGTCCATCTGCCTCCATTGACATCGGGGTCAGCCCAGTTGTTGGGCGCGGTATCGCCGACCCAATTGTCATCCGTCAGCTCATACTCAATGCGGTAATCGGAGGTCCAATAACCGGCGCGGTCAAAGTTACGATAGTACTCAATGTCACTGGCGGCAGGCATCTCAGCAACGTCGTTGAACTTGCTGGGGGTGCTGATGTCGCAGGCGTGACCAAACTCGGTGACCTTGTTCTTGCCGGTATCGGCCAGAGACAGGACCTTGCTGGTGTTCTGGGTATAGACCAGGCGGCTCTCGCCGACGTCGGTCAGCAGGGAGGTGATGTTCAGGGTGCGGGGAGCATCCTCGCCCTCGACCTGCAGGGCGGTCTTGCCCTCGGCCAGGACCTGGTTGCTGTTCAGATCGGCAAACTCGTTGCCGACGATGACGCCCTCGATCTCCTCCAGCTTGAACTCACGCATACCCAGGGTCTCGCCCTTGGTATAGCCGCCGGGGGTCAGAGCGCTGTACTCGACGGTCTCGGTCAGCAGGCCGCGGAAGAGAATTTCAGCGACCATCTGACGGGGAGCGGGAGCGCCGAAGTCACCAGTGGTGACGTTCTCGGTGATGCCCTCGCGCTCGGCGATGGTAGCGGTCTGGAGCTCCCAGCCCTTGGGATCGGCGAACTCGCCGGCCTTGCCGTAGCCCAGGGTGCGGAGCAGCATGACCAGCAGCTGATAGCCGGTGACCTTTGCGCCCGGATCGAAGGTGGTGGCAGAGGTACCGACAACGATACCGGCGTTCTGGCAGTAGTTAATGTAACCCTTAGCCCAGTTGTAGCCGTCCAGGTCGGTGAACTTGCTCTGCTGCATGTAGGTGTAGTTGTCGAGATACTTGTCCTCGAC
>ERZ808054.261-NODE-261-length-63444-cov-10.599255_pt1 | contig 63444 bp, 60 predicted proteins | sample MGYA00380201_ERZ808054 | MGnify/ENA primary metagenome ERZ808054 (study PRJEB31490, sample SAMN06133419) | mouse gut metagenome | isolation source: Z5_2 | host: mice | place: China: Chengdu | collected 2015-05 ... | reverse complement strand
GAAACAAAATCTTTCTGGCTCTCAGCAATATTTAAATTCAGGCATTCTTCGTAATTTTCTTTTGTAATTTTCCTTAATTCACCCATCAGGAATACCTCCCTCGAATATAAGCCACTATTATTCCATTTAAAATTGCAGCTTTTTCGGAACTATTTTAGGCTTTTTCGCATCCTTAGATTCTTCTATAAGTTGCTCACGTTCAATATAATCTAATGTACTGTTAAACTTGGTTGTATACGTTGTGAAGTCATCGGCACGATTTTGAACCTTTATGCCCATATCCTTATCTTCTTTGTGATATTTCTTTTTGAAATCATCCACAGCGCTAATGCGGTTTTTTTTCATTTTTTTATATCGTACATAAGTAAAGATATATAAAATAACTAAAAATACAATAATTCCTGTCAATAAAAGTTTCATGGCTTCACCTGTTTAGCTTTCTATAGTATTATTGGTTAACATAATCCAATTATGTTAACCAACCGTGTGCAGCTTCTGTAAAAATCAGAAAAGCTTATTCTTATCTTCTTTGCAATTCATCAGAATCAAGCACAATCGTAAACGGACCGTGGTTGACCAAAGAAACCTCCATATGCTCACCGAAAATCCCCTGTTCCACATGGGGAACTGTTTCGCTGCATTTGGCAATGATATATTCATACAATTCTTTAGCCAGATCCGGTTTCCCTGCGCTGGTGAAGGAAGGTCTGTTTCCTTTGCGACAGTCGGCATACAATGTAAATTGTGAAATGATTAACAATTCACCGTTTACATTTCCGAGGCTTAAATTTGTTTTCCCCTCCGCATCGTCAAAAATCCTGAGATTCAGCATTTTTTGAACCATCTTATCAGCGATTTCCTTCGTATCGGTACCGCAGACGCCCACCAGCACCAAATATCCCTTGGAAATCTCGCCTACAATCTTTTCATCAACACTTACGGATGCCTGCTTTACACGTTGTATCACAAATCTCATTACTACTGCTCTCCTGCTTCTTTTTCTGTTTTTTCATCTGCATCTGCTTTATCTGATTCTGTCGTTGTCTCTGCTTTGTTTATTGGCTCCTGGTCATGGGAGATATTTTCCTGACCATACTGATAGCCGGCGGCTGCCACCTCGCCTTTTTTGCCTATCTTGAAAAAGCTTTTCTTTTTATGCTCATCCAATCGGGGAACCAGGACATTCTTCGCCGTAATGTAGTCTACATCAAGATATTTATCTGTTTCCGTTGGTAAGCCACGCTTTTTCAGCATTCTGTTGGTAATGCGCCGTATCATTGCATACAGAACTGCAAAGAAAGGAACTCCTATGATCATTCCGGGAACCCCCATGATACCGCCGAATATGGTAATGGAAAAGATAACCCAAAAACCGGACAAGCCTGTGGATTCGCCCAGGATCTTCGGTCCGATCAGGTTGCCGTCAACCTGCTGCAGGATGAGAATGAACAGGATAAAATACAGACACTTCATGGGATTGACCATTAAAATCAGGATCGCGCTGGGAATTGCTCCCAGATAAGGTCCAAAAAATGGAATTATATTGGTTACACCTACAATTACGCTGATCAGTAATGCATAAGGCATTTTCAAAATACTTGTACCGGCAAAGCAGATCACACCTATAATAATGGAATCAAGGATCTTCCCGCTGATAAAGCCGATAAAAGTATCGCTGGAAAAACGGACATCCTTAATAAACTGATTTGCCGTCTTTGTATTCAAAAGAGCAAAAACCATTTTTTTAGCCTGACCGGCAAAGGTCTCCTTGCTATACAGAACATATATGGAAATAACAAAACCGATGATAAAATTCCAAAATATCTTTAATAAGCTGATCAGACTCAAAGAAACCTGCTTTAAAAGGGTTTCCATCTGGGGGACGATACTGTTATTGAGATAACTGGTAAATTCTTCAAAATACGTATCAAGGAAACGCACTACCATCGTCTCTATATCCGGATTATCCGCCAAAAACTGTGTAGACCAATTAGTCAGATTTTGGATATAAAACGGTAATTGAAAAGCAATGCTCCTCACGCTGGTGATAATGTTAGGAATCAGGATAGAAAAAAAACCATAAATCAAAAAGCCGACAATGATAATCGTCATCAGGATTGAGATAACGCGCATATATTTTTTGCTCTTACCGCTGATCTCCCTGTCATTGCGTGAAAATAGCGGACTTAACAGGTAACGCTCAATGCTGTTGACCAATGGAGTAAGCAGATAGGCAATGATAATGCCATACATAACAGGGCTTACAACCCTGAACAAAGCATCGATCTGGCTGGAAAACCGATCTCCATGAAAGATCAGATAATAGAAACATATTGATGCGGCAATCACAAGAAACGAAACGAGTGCAATACGCAAATACTTTTTTTCAATTCGAAATTTCATACCATGATGGGAAAGTCCCGTCCTCCTTATTTCTTATCCTAAATATTAAGTATAGCACTTTTTTCTGAAAGATACTATGGAATAATCGCGAAATATGTTAAAATTAGTTTCAGCCATACAGAATAGATTTAAAAGGAAGAAGGCCAGATTCATGAGATTACAACAAGTATTAAGCTATATACGCAGGGCAGTCGATGATTACCAGATGATCGAAGAAGGCGATAAAATTGCCATAGGGATCTCCGGTGGCAAGGACAGTCTTACATTGTTATATGGGCTCCATGGGCTTATGCGTTTTTATCCGAAACCATTCCAGATCCATGCAGTTACGGTGGACCTGGGTTTTGATAATCTGGATCTGACCAAGATCAAGGAAATCTGCAAGGATCTGGATGTCCCCTATACCATTGTCAGTACTGATATATCAGAGATCATCTTCCATCAGCGGAAAGAGACGAATCCCTGCTCTCTTTGTGCCAAAATGCGCAAAGGGGCATTGAATGAGGCGATCAAAGCGGAAGGCTGCAACAAGGTTGCCTACGCCCACCACAAGGATGATGTGGTAGAAACCATGCTGATGTCTCTGATTTACGAAGGGCGGTTTCATACCTTCTCTCCTGTCACTTATTTAGACCGCATGGATCTGAACGTGATACGGCCGCTGATCTATATGAACGAAGCCGATGTGATCGGATTTGTCAACAAAAACCAGATACCGGTAGTGAAAAGCCCCTGTCCTGCTGACGGTTACACCAAAAGGGAATATATCAAAAATCTTTTGAAAAAGCTTAATCAGGAAAATCCCGGGGTAAAAGAAAGAATGTTCACTGCAATCCAAAGCGGAACAATGAAGGGATGGTGTTTAGAAGATGGAAAACAGTAAAAATTATCATGACGAACAAAACAATTTAAATACCCTGAAAATGCGGGAAGTGGTCGCTGCTCTCCCGCCATTTTGCAAGCAGTTTTTCCGTGGTATCCAGGAATATACTTCATCAAGAACCAGGCTTGCCTATGCCTACGACTTGCGGGTTTTCTTTGAATTTTTACATAATAACAACTGCGCCCTTCAGAAAATGGAGATCACAGAATTTCCACTTGAAATTTTGGACCAGATTACCCGGGAAGATATCGAAGAATATATGGAATATTTATCCTACTATGAAAAAGATGATAAAATTTACACAAACGATGAGCGGGGAAAAAAGCGGAAACTGGCGGCTTTGCGAAGTTTTTATGCCTATTTCTTCGAATCGGAAATGATCGAAAAAAATCCGGCGGCGCTCGTACCCCTTCCCAAACTTCACGAAAAGGAAATCGTCCGGCTGGATGCCGATGAAGTTGCCATCCTGTTAGATCAGGTCGAGGACGGAACGAACCTGACAAAAGCCCAGCGGCGATTCCACCAGGTAACGAAAACAAGAGACGTTGCGCTTCTGACGCTTCTGCTCGGTACGGGCATCCGTGTATCGGAATGCGTCGGCCTCGACCTGGAAGATGTTGATTTTAAGAATAACGGCATCAAAATACGCCGGAAAGGCGGTTATGAAGCGATCATTTATTTTGGCGAGGAAGTGGAGGATGCGCTGACCGATTATCTGGAAGAGCGGCATCATATTATCCCGCAGACAGGCCATGAACATGCGTTGTTCCTTTCCATGCAGCAGCGCCGGATGTCCGTTCGTGCGGTCGAAAATATGGTAAAAAAATATTCCTCTGCCGTGACCAGCCTGAAAAAGATTACGCCGCATAAACTGCGCAGCACTTACGGCACATCCCTTTACCGGGAGACCGGCGATATTTATCTCGTGGCGGACGTTCTCGGCCACAAAGATGTCAATACGACGAAAAAGCATTATGCGGCGCTGGAAGACGAACGGAGGCGTTCGGCCGCCAACAAAGTCAGGCTCCGGGAAAACACAAAACGCGGGAAAGATTCTTAAATCTCTCCCGCATTTTTCTTTTTTCCATGCGCTGACGCCCTATTTCTGTCCACGCGCCTCAAAATCTTCAATATACTGAATTAGCAGCTTTACCGTACCGTCTTCGCCCAAAATGCCGCTGTTTATCGTCAGATCATAGCTGTCGGCGCGGCCCCATTTCTTGGAAGAATAGTAGTTGTAATAACTCTGCCGCTGTTTATCTTTCTTGATCATCATATCTCTTGCCTTCTGCTCCGAAGTAACATCCCCGTGTTTTTCCATAATGTGTTTGATTTTGCTCTTTTCGTCTGCATGGATAAAAACATGCAGGCAGTTCTGATATTCGCTCAGGGCATAGTCGGCACATCTCCCGACGATAACGCAGGGGCCCTCGCTTGCTATTTTCTTAATCGTATCGAATTGTGCCAGAAACACTTTATGGCTGATCGGCATATCCACAAATGCAGAAGAATTATAGCCGAATGAATAAGTATCCATTACCAGATTATAGAGAAAAGAATTGGTTGGCCGTTCGTCGTGGTTGTGCATCATTTCTTCACAAAATCCGCTTTCTTTGGCGGTTCTTGTCAGAAGTTCCTTATCATAATATTTGATACCGTAGTGTTTTGCCAGTTTCTCGCCGATTTCACGTCCGCCGGAACCAAATTGTCTGCCGATTGTAATTATTGTATTCATATGCAGTACCTCCTATTCTGTCATGTTCTATTCTATTATATACATTTTTTACAGAAAAAGCAATTAAATTTACAGAAAACTATGCAGATTGCAAAAAAATGTGCAGGCAGTAAATATTTTATAAAAATCACAAAAAAAGCAGGCGCAAAAAACGCCTGCTTTTTCGATATAGTCAGTTTATTTTTCATTTCCCCACAAAACCTTACCGCCGTCGATCAACAGAATTACCGCAAGAATAACGATCGGGATAATGATGACATCCTGTAAGATGTTTGTAAAGGTTGCCGCACCGTCAAGGCCGCCGCCGAGCAGAGCCATCATATTGTTCTTAAAGGAGAAAATCAGGGATACGATGGTTGCACATGACATAAAGATGATCGGGATATGCAGCATCTTGTTGTTCTTTCCCTGTTTCTTTAAATAAGTACCGATTGCCAGGAACGCCGGTACCGCAACGAGCTGGTTGCATGCACCGAACAGAGGCCATACTTTCGCATAACCCGCAAGACACAGTGCGAAGCCGCATAATGCGGTGATAACCGTAGCAACATACATGTTTTCGAGTTTCATCTTCTTGCCTGCGTTTGTACCTGCAAACAATTCCTGGAACATGAAACGTCCAAGTCTTGTAGCCGTATCCAGTGAAGTCAGACAGAAACAGGATACCGCGAGCGCAATAATCGTGTAAGTTGCTGAAACAGCGCCTTCGGAAAGTCCAAGCTGTGCAAAGAATCCGGAAATGGCCGATGCAAATACAACGGTCGGAGAACCGAATCCTGCCGCCGCAAACTGTCCGTCGGTCGTCAGCGTAGCGACTGCGATTAAGGAAATAACACCGAGCACACACTCGATCAGCATGGAACCATACCCTACCAGCAATGCGTCTTTTTCATTATCGAGCTGTTTGGACGTCGTACCGGAACCAATCAGGGAATGGAAACCGGAAATCGCGCCGCAGGCGATCGTAATGAACAGTGTCGGGAACAGATAGTTGTTTCCAACGTGGAAGCCGATATAAGCCGGAATCTGAATCGTCGGATGTGCGCCGAAAATACCGATAACGGCCGCAATCATCATAAAATAAAGCAGGAAAGAGCTTAAATAATCTCTTGGCTGTAACAGGATCCATACCGGTGTTACGGATGCGATCATAATGTAAACGAATACAAAAATAATCCAGAATGTCTTGGGCAGTTCAATCGGGAACGCAAGACCGATCGCAACACATACCGCAAGCAGAATTACGCCTACGACGGATGCAACAACCATCGGTGCATTTTTTCTGTATACCGCAAAACCGAAACCGATTGCGAGTACGATAAACAACATGGATGCCGTCGCTACGGAGCCGTTTGCAGCGCTTCCCGTAAAGGAATTCGCTACGATATCCGCAAATGCCGCGATAACGAGCAGCAATACGAGCCATGCGAATACGGTAAAGAGCACTCTGCTCTTATGGCCGATGTTCTCTTCGATAACTTCACCGAGAGACTTACCGTCATGACGGATGGATACATAAATGGAACCGAAATCCTGAACGGCTCCGAAGAAAATACCGCCGATCACGATCCATAAGAAACAGGGCAGCCATCCAAAAAATGCCGCCTGAATCGGGCCGTTGATCGGGCCTGCGCCAGCAATGGATGAAAAATGATGTCCCATCAGAACCGGCGTCTTAGCAGGACAATAATCAACACCGTCTTCCAGTTCGTGTGCCGGTGTCTTTCGACTGGGATCGATGCCCCAGGCTTTAGCCAGGTATCTGCCGTATGTAAGATAAGCTACTACGAAGATAACGATAGCCAGCAAAATTAATACTACTGAGTTCACACTACTTCCCTCCTAAAATTTAGTTTGGATTATAAAATCCCTTATATAAAATAGATTGCTCTATCATATAAGCTTCTGTTTAAAAATGTCCTGAAACAGCTTTTTCGATCCGCGGCCGACAAAATTGGTATGAACCGCCTGATCTTCCATTGACGCGCAGACGATATGCGCCTGTGAAAATCCTCGCATATTGAACTTATAACCCTTTTCAAACCGGAATTTCCGGATGGCCCTGCGCATCGGCCCCGAAACGGCTTTCGAAGACAAAACCGCAATCGTTAAGTAGCTGTACATATGATCCGGCGGAGGAACCTTTTCGCCTTTTCTGACAAGCACAGGCTCCATATAATCTCTGACAATATCATACGCTTCTTTCAAAAGCGCTTCCGTCACCTCATCCGTTTCGATGAACAGAATATGTTCATAGCTGTCGGAAGACCACATATTCGCTTCCCGGACAAGCACATACTTTTCCGTATGCGAAAAAAAATATCCATACGCAGGATATTCTTTTCCATGAATCACATATGGCTGATAAATATCGAACGCACTTGCGTATTTTTCTAACAACCTATCCAAATATTCAGCCGTATTCATGCAATACCCCTTTGTATTATTTGTATATTTATACCGGATATCCCTTTCCTTTTAGCGAACATCCGACACAAAACTGAATATATATTCAGTCGGTTTTACATTTTTATATAAAACTGATATAAATTTTATCACATTTACAGCCAAAATACAATCAGAAATTTATAGAAATTTAATTAAATCTTTAGATTTGAAGAAGAAATCAGGATTCCAGAATTTCTAAGAGATGTAAAAAATAGGCAGGAAGGGGCGCCGATACCTCCAGGTATTCACCGGTAGAAGGATGTTTCAGTCCGATCGTCATCGCGTGAAGCGTTTGTCCTTCCAGCGAAAATTTTGTTTTCCGGCATCCGTAAACCATATCGCCAAGAAGCGGATGGCCGATCGAAGCCATATGTACGCGAATCTGATGTGTACGTCCGGTTTCCAGCCGGCATTCGATATAACTGTACTCTTTGAAACTTTTCAGTACTTTGTAATGCGTGACCGCCGGCTTTCCGTTTTTCGGATTGACCGCCATCTTTTTACGATCTTTTTCGTCACGGCCGATGGGCGCGTCAATACAGCCCTCTTCTGCCGTCAGGCGTCCGTGTACGATGGCATGGTATTTCCGGGTAATGGAATGCTCTTTTAACTGGGAAGCGACATGCTGATGAGCCATATCGTTTTTGCAGACAATCAGAGAACCGGTGGTATCCTTATCGATACGGTGCACAATGCCGGGACGCAGAATCCCGTTGATGCCGGAAAGACGATTCCGGCAATGGAACAACACCGCATTGACAAGCGTGCCGCTGTAATGTCCCGGCGCGGGATGAACGACCATGTTTTTGGGCTTGTCAACGATCAAAAGATCGTCGTCTTCATATAGAATCGACAGCGGAATGTCTTCGGCGGGAATGGCGGGCTGCGCCGCATCGGGAATCTGAAAACGGATTTCATCTTCAGCTTTAATGCGGTAACTCGCCTTCTGCGGCCTGTCATTTACAAAAACATGTTCCTCCTTGATCAGTTTCTGTATATAAGAACGGGACAGCGAATCGCACGCACGGCTGATCCATTTGTCAATTCGTTCGTCCTCTTCTCCCAATTCAATTTTGTAAGTAAATTCTTTCATGCTCTGATTCAACTCGCTCATATATTATTTCAGCTCGCGGTATTTTTTCTGGTTAAAGCTGATAAAGCTCAAATCGCTCTCCTTATAATAGAACAAAAGCGCGAGAACCAGTATGACTGTGGAAAAAGAAACATACATATCGGCCACATTAAAAATGGGAAAATTAATTAAAATGATGTAAATAAAATCAACCACATAATCAAGCCGGATACGATCGATCATATTTCCAACCGCCCCCGCCGCGATCAAAGAAAGCAGCACATGCAAAAGCGTATATTTTCTGTCATTCGGCGTTTTATAGAGAATATATGCGATCACGCCGAGAACGATAACCGCGACAAAAATGAAGAAGCCGCCCTGATTTTGCAGCATACCGAAAGCCGCTCCTTTATTTTCGAGATAATTGAGTTCCAGTACACCGTCAATGATTTTGAAAGCCTGTTTATCTTTCAGCATAAGTACTGCAAGATATTTTGTAATCTGATCGAGTGCGATCAGAACAAGAATGAATACAAGGTCAAGAATCAGTCTTTTTCTTTTTTTCCTTGCCGACTGGCTGATTACTCTCATGATAGTCCCCGTTTCTTCCGATATCGTTTTTCGGAATCCTTTGTTTATGCTTTGGCGTCTTCGTCGCTGAAATGGATTTCACGAAGCGCGTTTAAAATATCCTCATCGCTGACCGTCGTATCGATCACCGCTTTGCCGACTTTTTTCAACAGTACAAAACGAATCTGCCCGGCCGCCATTTTTTTGTCTGATTTCGTCAGCGCCAGAATTTCTTCCGGGTCGATATCGTCGATGCTGATCGGCAGGTTAAAGGGAACGAACATATCGCGTATTTCATAGTATTCTTCCATCGAAAGCCAGTTATGCTTCCAGGATATAAAAGCGGCTGCCACGGCACCGAGCGCAACGCATTCCCCGTGAAGCATTTCGAAGTTTTTGTATTTCTCGATGGCATGGCCGATCGTATGGCCGAAGTTCAGCAGGGCTCTCTCCCCCTGCTCTTTCGGATCCTTTTCGACAACGAGTTTCTTGACCGTACAGCTGCGCATAACCATCTCTTCCAGAATATCCGGCTCCCGGTCCTGTATTTCGTACAGATTGTCCAGAAGCCATTCGTAAAACATCGCATCTTTAATCAGGCCGTGTTTCATGACTTCCGCGAAACCGGAATAAAACTGTCTGTCATCCAGTGTTTTCAGGGTTCCGATGTTCATATAAACGAGTTTCGGCATATAAAAAGCGCCGACCATGTTTTTATAGCCGTCAAAATCCACGCCCGTCTTTCCTCCGATACTGCTGTCGGACTGTGCGAGCAGCGTTGTCGGAATCTGAACAAAATCCACGCCGCGCAGATAGGTCGCCGCCGTATAACCGGCAATATCCCCGACTACGCCGCCGCCGAGGGCAATCAGCAGATCTTTTCTGTCAAACTTCTCTTCGATCAGCGTTTTATAAAGGCCTTTCACCGTATCCAGCGTTTTATGTTCTTCTCCGGCCGGAAAACTGCAGAGAATCACCTTCTTACAGTTTCCCTCCAGAATGTTTCTGACAGCGTCTCCATAGAGAGCTGCGGTGTTGCTGTCCGCGATAACAGCCGCCCGCCGGTCCGCAATGCCCAAATCCCGGAGCTCTTCCAGAAGTCCGCCGAAATCCGGGGCAAATACAATATCATAGCAGGGTTTCTTTTCATAATGAATCGTCAGTCTGTTCGCCATATAGTATATCCTGTCCTTTGTATATTTTTGCATAAGCTCAACAATTTCCTGATAGAAAGAATAAAAAGAGTTTGCCGCCGGGCAAACTCTGGTGCATAAGCTTTAAATCCCTTTATTGATCGGGACATCGAAAGAGCCGGATAAAATTTCCTGAAAATCACCGGAAATATCCACGCTTGCGGGTGTAATAATAAATATGTAATGGGATATCTTCTGTAAGTTGCCGCTCATTGCAAAACAGGAACCGGATGTAAAGTCGATAATCCGCTGTGCTATTTCCACATCGAGCCCTTCCAGATTCAGAACAACTGTTCGATTTGCCAGGAGAGTCTCCGTAATTTCTCTTGCATCCTCCACCGTTGTAGGACGAATCACACATACCTCCATTCCTGCGTCGGTCATTTTCTTCATCGGCCGCATGGAAGTTACTTTCGGGAGTGTCTTTTTAACAGGTTTTTCTTCTTCAGCTATTGTATCCTCTTTTACCGGTAACGATTTTCTGGCCGGTTCCGGCTCATCATAGTAATCGTCATCATAGTAATCATCTTCTTCGTCGTTGAGCTTCATTGCATTTATAAATTTATCCATAACGCCCATGATAAATCCTCCATTCTAAACGGCATAAAAGCGCTCACCAAATATTCCGGTGCCAACGCGTACATAAGTAGCGCCTTCTGCGATTGCCGTTTCATAGTCGCCGGTCATTCCCATAGAAAGTTCTGTCATATAAACATTATCAATGCTTTTACGATTTATGTCAACATATATTTGCCGCAATTTTTCAAAATATTGTTTGTTTTCTTCCGCATTTTCTACATATGGTGCTATCGTCATAAGTCCCTTTATAATAATATTTGGCAGTCTGGACGCTTCTTCGACAAGCCTGAAAGCGTCTTCACAGGTCGTACCGAATTTGGATTCTTCCTGCGCTGCATTGACCTCGATCAGAACGGAGACAGTCACGCCTTTTTTGACGGCTTCTTTGCTGATCTCCTCAGCGAGCCGCAGAGAATCGACGCTGTGTATCAGATAGACTTTATCCACGATATATTTTACTTTATTGCGCTGTAAATGGCCGATCATATGCCAGCGGATATCTTTCGGCATCTGCTCCCACTTTTCCACAAGCTCCTGTACCTTGTTTTCCCCAAAATCCCGGCATCCGCACTCATAAGCCTCCTCCAGCATCGGAAGCGGCTTTGTTTTGCTGACCGCAATCAGCGTAACGTCATCCGGATTTCTGCCGCTCTTCTCACAGGCTTCCCTGATGTTTTTCCTTACATGTTCCATATTCTCACGAATCATCCCGTTTTTCGTTCCCTTCCTGTGTTATTCATAGACAAAATCACTGTCTTCCACCGTCGCCGCATCCAGCACGATAAAGTCGTAAACGCTCAGGCCGTACGTGGTATTGGATTTTACAATGGAATATTCATCGTTGTTATAAAGGACAATGATCTGCTTGAAATCGGCATATCCTTTGTTGATATTATAGACGCCTTTCAGCGAGCCGATTCTGCTTACCGGATACTTTTCCATGGAATCCGGCTTGACAAGATAACTGCCGCTCCGCAGCACCGTATCATCCAGATAATATTCGGTATCCGTTTCCTCATAGATGGTCGTTTCCACAAATTCCGTGACGGCTTTCCCGTCCTCGTTATACGTTTCCAGAAGAACGCCGGAAGCGCCGCTGTTGCCGCCTTTGGTGACGTATTCTTTCGGTACGATGAAAAATTCCTTTTCCACAATTGCGGAATTGGGAATTTTCAGCCCGGTTTCATCTTCCAGAAGCAGTTCGATATCAAGAAAACGATCCGTACAAAAGCTGACCATGGAATTGGTAAACGTCAGCGACACGAAGGTATCTCCCTCTATATTTGTAAAATAATCCACTTTTCCCCAGGAAGTGTTCTGGTTTTTCATAAACCGGACTTTTATATAGTCTTCTTCTTTCAGTTCCCTTGCAAATTCTTCGCTCTCGACAGGAATAACGATCGACCAGTCTTCATTCATCGAAAGTTTATAGACCGGATCTCCGGCAGCGACCAGTTCATTGTTCAACAGATGGTTTTTTTCATAATTTTTCTGATCAAAATATTCCATGTTCATATCCTGCAAAGTAAGATGTTCCATGCCGTCTACGGAATAAATGACGATGCCGCTCTCATTCGCATAAAAATAATCGATCAACGCCGTATTCGCCGTATCATTCAGCGCTTCTGCGCTTTCCAGAACATTATAATTCGCCAGTTTTAATACCGTTCCCTGAACACTGTATTTAAAATTATAAATATCGGAAAAACTGGTTTCGTCAAAACCGTTGGCAAAAGATTCTATTTCCGCTTTTAACTCCGTCAGGTCATGATCGGAAAGCGAATTTTCTCCGGTTTCGCTTGTCCGTATATAATCGGAAAGTTTGCCGGTCTCGTCGATGGTATAGACAAGGTTTCCAACGGCAACGCGTTCGCCCTCCCGCGCATAATAATTGGTATATCCGGCATTGGTACTGTTAATAATACGCTCTGTCCGCAGGGCTATTCCCTTATAGACATTGTTATAGGATAAAGAACCTTCTTTTACCTCATAACCCACAACATGCTCCGTTGAGAGATACATGAAAATACAGATAATCACATAGATAAAAATAACGGCAAAAATAATCATGCCGATATTCAGATTTATTGGACGCCGGTATTTCGTTATTTTATTTCCCGTCTGAGCCATTATGTAAACTCCTTTATGAATCTATAAAAGGATAAAACCCCGGAGATTCCGAGGTTTTGGAATGCCTTGATAATTATGTAAACCAGTCTTACAATGATACGATAACTTTGGATTTTAAATCCTCCGATAATTCATGAGCATCAAGAGAAATACTAAGAACAAAATCAACATTAAATTTGGAGCTGACAGCTTCCAGTTTACCGATGACCGCACCAAGCTTCTCGCTGTCCGTCGTACTCTCGTCCATACATGCGATCTTTAAAAAGCTGTCAAAATACATCTGCTGCAAATCATGATCCTGGGAAATGATGCCGCAGATAAAACCGATAAATTCATCGCTGTTAGCAACCATATAATCAGATACATTAATCAACCGGATTCTGTTATTCAATTCGAACATGTGTTTTGTACTCTTGTCCAGATAAACAACATTGCCCGCAATATCCTTTACTTCCGTATTTACTTTATCCAATAAGTGTTTGGTTTTGCCCTTCCCTTTCCTGCCTACGATTAATTGAACCATTGTAAACCCTCCTAAAGTAAAATATTCATAACATGCTAACAATATTATAAGTGAAAAAAGATAAAAAGACAACTATAAATATCACTTTTATCCGTGATCACATATTATATTTTGCTATTGAACCGCACCTAAAAGCTGCGTCATCTTTCCATACAGGTTTTCCGTCGAATCGGCATTCATAATCACGGAAATATAGCGCTTTCCGCCGCTGTCTTTGGAAAGCAGAACCAGACAGTGCCCCGCGGCTTTCGTCGTCCCGGTTTTGCCGCCGATAACCGTAAGATTTTCCGGCGCGGCGTAATTGCCCAGCAGATACTGGTTGGAATTATTGACCTCAAGCGTGCGTTCGCTGCCGTCGCTTGTCCTGTATGTCATACTGTAAGAAGGCATCTGGATGATTTCATTAAACAGATCATACTGAAGCGCCTCCAGAAAAATCAGATACAGATCATAGGCCGTCATATAATGCCCCTCTTCCGTCAGCCCGTTCGGATTGGTAAAGTGACAGTTCGTAGCGCCAAGCGCCTGTGCTTCTTCATTCATCATTTCCACGAACCCCGCAACGGATCCGCCGACGCCTTCGGCAATCATGACCGCCACGTCATTCGCCGAATAAAGAAGCAGAATGTGCAGCGCCTGTTCCAGCGTCATCGTATCTCCGGGTTTGATGCCGCATAACTGCGCGCCCGGTTCCGTGATCAGCACATTCTCACTCGCCGTAAGAAGCTGTTCCGGAGAACCGTGCTTCAGGGCAGCCAGAGCCGTCATTACTTTGGTGAGGCTGGCAGGATCCAGCTGTTCATTGGCATTTTTCGCATAAAGCGTATCCAGGCTGTTTACATCGAACAGCGCGGCAGAAGCCACATCGGAAATCGAAACTTCCGAGTTGGAAACATCTTTATCCACGACACACAGATCAGCCGCAAAAGTTTCCGCAACCTTTGCATCGGCATCGGCCGTCTGTATGAGTTGGAAACTGCTGACCTGATAATTGCTGTCATAAGGCATTTCATATTTCTCGGCGCCGCAGCCCGTCAGCGTCAGAAATGTGCAGAAAAACAGTGCACAAATACGCCCTTTTTTATTTCCCCGATCATTTGTACATTTCACGCCACTCTAAATCTCCTCTGTCCAGCGACTTAATTAACAGTTCTGCGGATGCCAGATTCGTTGCAAGCGGAATATTATGTACGTCACACAGACGCATAACATTGTTGACATCCGGTTCATGCGGTTTCGGATTCTGCGGGTCTCTTAAAAAAATACATAAATCAATCTGATTATGTTCAATCTGCGCACCAAGCTGCTGTTCCCCGCCAAGATGCCCGGCGAGATGTTTATGAACCGTCAGATTTGTCACTTCCTCAATCAGTCTTCCCGTTGTCCCGGTCGCATATAGTTCATTTTTGCTCAGTATCCCCCGATACGCAATGCAGAAATTCTGCATCAGTTTTTTCTTTGCATCATGTGCAATCAGTGCAATGTTCATGTCGATACCCCTTTGTTTATTTTTTGCATTGTAGCCGTACATTCAGTACGAATCCTATTCCGATATAGGAACTTACCAAAGAAGTAAGCCCATAGCTGACAAAAGGCAGAGGAATGCCGGTATTCGGCATCACTCTTGTGGCCACGGCAATATTGATGATTCCCTGAAATCCGATCAGCGTGCCGACTCCTGCGGCGATGATCGTTCCAGCCAGATCTTTTGCCCTCCTAGCTACCATAATACATTCTATTGAGATGAAAATCAATAATACAATTACGCTGCATCCGCCTACGAAACCAAATTCTTCCCCGATAACCGCATAAATAAAGTCAGTCTGCGGCTCGGCAATAAAATTTCCATTTTTTACGGAACTGATTTCGTTCGTTTTATATCCTTTTCCATAAAGCTGTCCCGAACCGATTGCCATTTCGGAATTTAACTGCTGGTATGCCTCTGTATCGGCATACTCCTCCGGGTTAATCCATGCCAGGATTCTTCTCTGCTGGTAAGGTTTTATCAGTTCCTGATCCGGCTGTAATACAATACTCAGCAAAATGATAAAGGCAGGGACGGCAATCGCCAGCACCGTCAGAATATATTTCCAGTGCAGGCCGCCGATGAACATCATGGCACAGAACAATATGACGACCATAATGCTCGTGGAAAGGTCCGGCTGGTCATAAATCAGCCACAACGGTAAGGCAAACAGCGTCACGCAGGCGATAATAAATTTGAGGTTTCCCATTTTGTCCTGATGCCGCATGATCAGCTGGGCAAAAAACAGAATCAGCAAAATCTTGGCCGTTTCCGACGGCTGAAACTGGATTCCGAAAATATTAAGCCATCGCTGGGCATTGTTTTTCGTTTCTCCCATTTCGGAAACAAGAATCAGTAAAACGATATTAGCAATATATAAAAGCCAGTAAAAACGCAGAATAACGGAATAATCAAAAAGCGAAAGTACAAACATCAGGAACAATCCGAATACAAAACCGGCGATCTGCCGCGTCTGCAGGGACTCCTTAGCGCTTCCGATGGCAAGAATCCCGATGACGGTAAGCGCCACAACAAGGAAAATCAGTTTAAAATCATAATCCCTGATGCGATAGTGCTTTATCATATGTCCGCTCTCCTTTCATCTATTGTTTTAAATCCAGTATCGGAATATTCGCATACAAAGTAGGGTTTTTCGCTCTTCCTTTGATATTTGTCTTGGTAATCTGGATTTCCATGCTTTCCGCGTCTATTTTCATATATTTTGATATTACTTTGGCAATATCGTTTTTAATCATATCCATCATTTCCGGAGAACAGTTGACCCGGTCGGAAATGAGCAGTATTTTCAATCTGTCTTTGGCAATTTCTCTGGAACTTTTTCGTTTCAAAATATTTTTAAACAATTCCCTTACCTCCTAACTGCGATGAAAAATACCTGTTATTTTCGTCCAGAAAGAAATACCCCTTTCAAAATCCAGAAAAGGCACTTCCTTTCCGTTCACTCTGTAACAGATATTCTGATACGCCTGTCCGGCAAGAGTATTGCTTCCGACTAACGGCTCGCCCTGATTCGTGGCGATAACGACGTTTTCATCATCGGGCACGAGTCCGATCAGCGGAATGGATAAGATATCGACTACATCATCGGAAGACATCATATCGCCCCGTTTGATCATATCATAACGAATCCGGTTGATGATCAGATCGATTTTCTGTATTTCGTTCGCTTCCAGCAGTCCGATAATACGGTCCGCATCCCGGATTGCGGAAACTTCCGGCGTTGTAACGACAAGTGCCCTGTCCGCGCCTGCGATGGCATTCTGAAATCCCTGCTCTATGCCTGCAGGACAGTCCAGAATGATGTAATCGAACTGATCTTTTAAGTGGCTGATCATTTTAACCATCTGTGCGGGATTTACCGCGCTCTTATCCCTCGTCTGCGCAGACGGGAGCAGAAAAAGGGTCGGATACCGCTTGTCCCTTACGAGCGCCTGCTTGATACGGCAGTTTCCTTCGACAACGTCTACCAGATTGTAAACAATACGGCTTTCCAGTCCCATAACGACATCCAGGTTCCGCAGTCCGATATCCGTATCGATTAAGATGACTTTTTTGCCCATTGCAGCCAGACCTGTGCCGACATTTGCTGAAGTAGTGGTCTTTCCTACTCCGCCTTTCCCTGATGTGACGACAATTACTTCACTCATACTCAAACCTCCAAAATGAATCGTTATCGTCCCCTGAATACGTCCCTATACAGGAAGTGCATTCAGTAATTCTTTGGTAATGGCATCCATCACTACACGTCCGTCTTTCACATAAGCAATCTTGGGCTGAACTTTTGGTTTGATCGACCACTTGCTTTGTTTCTCTGAAGTTTTATATTTGAATTCACCTATTTTGAGCTTTTCAGGTGACATTTCAAGCGCAACGACAAAATGATTATCCAGACCGTTTCCGCCGGCATAGGCCTGTCCGTACAGGCCGCCGAGAACAATAATGTCCTTTTTGGAAATGATACAGGCGCCGGGATATACGTCGCCCATAACGATAATGCTGTTTTCCGTCTCCAGAATCTGGCCGTCCTTTAATGTCCCTTTATAGAACTGGCCTACATTCTCTACTTCATGCTGATGAAATTCCAGCTGCTGTAAAGCGCGTATATAATTCTGGTTTGTTTCATCGTCCTTGCCGATAATGCAGATAATATTCAAAGAAGAACTATTTGAAATAACATCTATAATCTCCCGTTCTTCCGTTTCTGTCAGTTTTCTTCCCTCGAAAGAAATTCCCATATGGGCATCCTTGAAAAACTGTGCGGATTCTTTGAATTTTACCGCAATTTCTTCAAGCAGCGCGTCAAACGGCATCGTATCGTCCAGATACAGGGACAGTCCGTTTGGAAAACTCTTGATAATAACCGGATTTTTCATATTAATAATCATGCCTTTCTCTCAGCCTGCGAACTTTGAAGCCAGGACGCTGTCAGCGCCGGTGCAAATTCGCGGCTGAAAAATCTTTGATTTTTCAGCCTAGTCTCCGTTAATCTGACCGCCTTCCAGCGTGCCAGCCGTACCCGTAATAATTTCGCTCTCCTCTGCGAGTCCGTAATAATATTTATAGATTTCTCTTCCGATCTGCGCCGCATAATCGGAAGTATAACCGTTGGCAACACGCACTACCACGCATATTTCCGGATCCTCATAGGGGGCATAACTGACAAAAAGCGCGTGGTTTGGATGGGAAGTGCTTTCCTGTGCGGTACCGGTCTTTCCGGCCACATTGACGCCAAGATCAGAATAATAGCTCTTTGCTTCCACCACTCTGCGCATACCGAGGTGAATCGAATCCCAGTAGGAAGTGTCCATATCGATGCGGTTTCGGATCTCAGCATAATTTTCTACTGCGTTCTCTCCGCTGTGATCCGTCGTCTTATCTATTAATGTTAAATTATAGCATGTTCCGCTATTAGCGACAGTTGTAACATATCGCGCCAGCCCGACGGTCGTATAGTTATTCGTGCCCTGTCCGATGGCCGAACGGACGGAATCCAGATCGGAAATTTTCGGCTCATACTCTTCTATTTCCACGCCGGAAGGCTCTGAAAGCCCGTACATATCCGCATATTTTGCCAGCATATTCAGACCGACTTCGCTGTTATAGACATTTCCGACCATACCGAGTCGGTAGCCGACTTCATAAAAATACCAGTTGCAGGAATGCTGAATACCGCCTGCAACATTCAGCGCGCCGTGTGCGCCGCCGTTTGAGGCAATCCAGCAACGGGGCGGCTCTGTAATCTTATCATAAGTGCCGATACAGGTAATCGTTTCCGATGTGTTGATCACATTTTCCATAAGTCCGGCCGTCGCGGATACCATTTTAAAGGTGGAGCCGGGCGCCGTCCTCTGCTGCGTGGCATAATTGATCATCGGACGCGATAAATCATTCTGCAGGCTCGCAAAATAATTCGCATCCACGCCGTTTGCCATCTTATTATTATCATAACTTGGATAAGATACAAGCGCAAGCACGTCTCCGTTATTGACATCCGTAACGACGATTGAGCCGGAATATGGCTCCAACGCAAGCTGGGCCGGCGTAATATCCAGATGTTCAATGCGGTTTCTCATGAACGCATACGGCGACAGAGAACCTCTTTCAAACTGCGCCATTTCGTCATCTTCCACATCCACAATGTTCTGCTCCAGAAGCAGATAACAAATCTGGCGGCCGCTCAGTTCGTCGTTATTAATCATATAACGATATATTTTTTTCTCAAATTCCGCGTTCACATCCAGCTTTTCAAAAATATAGCTGATGAGTCTGGCATAAATTTCCTGGGAATCCGAATATTGTGCCACAATGTCCAGTCTGGACACATCCACCCAGTTTTTGGAAATCACATAATTCAGATATTCGCCCAGACTGATTACTTCATCTTTTGTCCAGGCAATATAGGTTGGATCTTCTTTGTCAATTTCACTCTGCAAAATGATATTGTTATCATAAAGCATGGAAACGATAAAGCTCTCATACACCTGATATTCTTTGGAAAGATCGGTATACGGCGTATCGCCTTCCGTCAGTTCCGCGCGAAGACGTTCGAAAATCTGCGCTTTTTTATCAAGATAAGCCTGCGCAACCGCGCTTTCGGTTTCACCGGCCATCCTGGAAAAGAAATGCTGGGTATCGATTACATGATTTTCGATACAGGCAAAATAAACATCGTAAATCGGAATAATAATATTGCTGCTCCCGGCATTTTCAGGCGGGTTATATTCTTTGATATTCTGTATTTTGGCTAACAGGATACTGGCTATTTTCGCTTCCAGAATGTGATAGGCCGCTTTCTGAAGATCGGGATCAATTGTCAGCCAGACATCGTTTCCGGCAACCGGTTCTACCCGGTCGCTTGTCTCGATTACTTTTCCGACATTGTCAACATAAACGATCTCAGATCCTTTCGTTCCCTGAAGCTGTGTTTCCATGGAAGCCTCGATTCCCGATTTCCCGACGGTATCGTTTAAATCATAATTCGGATTTTCCTGCTGCAGTTCTGCCAGTTCTTCATTGGATATTTTGCCGGTATAGCCAAGAATCTGTGCGAAGTAAATGCTGTCATTATACTTCCGTATGGTTCCTTCGGCGATGGAGACGCCGTCAAGCACATCCGCATTTTCCATGATAACGGCGACCGTTTTTTCGGAGACATTATTGGCAACCGTCGTCGCGATATATTTCTGATAGCTGTTGGCGCTCATGGCATAACGGATGGTAAGAATTTTCAGGACTTCCTCCTTCGTATAACCGAGCCCTTCCACGAAACTGTCCCTGTCGTCTTCATCGGTATAGCCGCCGATTCCGTAACGGGAAGTGCTGCATAAATAAGTCATCACCTCATCCGGCGAGGCTGTCCGCTCTTTTTCCTGAAGGTCGTCTATCAGGGCATGTCCGTAAATATCCGCAAGAAAACGGAGCTGCTGCGTTCCCTCCAGATTGAACTGGTAATTGCCGCTTCCGTCCAGAACAATATGAAAATCGTTGATGATATGGTCACCGTTTTGTTCGATCATCTGAATCAGCTCATAGATCGTATTATTCAGATTCGCGTTTTTGGAACGGCCGGATTCATAAACATCTTCGATGGTAACGGAATAGGCAAGCTCATTATAAGCGAGAAGTTCCCCGTTACTGGCGTAAATATTTCCTCTGGTGGCTTCGATCGATCTTGTTTTCGTAATTCTCAACCGAAAATTGTTAAAATAATTTTCTCCGTTGACAATCTGTAACTGGAATATCGTATAGACCAGATAACCGCCCATGCCAAGCAAAACCATTAACAGTACGATCAGTCTGGAAGTCACCATATTAAATATATTTTCTTTCAGATGTTCCCATATATTTTCAAACAAACTTCTTTTCGCCCCTTTTCTCCTGCTGTTCTAAGCTGTGATTCACACGCAGAATGACAGGATACAAAAACAGTGTCACGACTACCGTATAGACCATTTCCGGTAAAATGATATGCACAAGATAATAGCTGAAATCAAATTTTCCGCGCAGCAGAAACAGAATCACATAGCAGATCATGCCATAAAAGAAATCGCTGCCCAGGATTAAAGAAATCGGCAGTTTGATATCTTCCGGGTAAAAAATCGCGCTGAATTTTCCGTTGGTGTAACCGATGTACATATAAATCAGGGCATAAAACCCGATGACGGATCCGAAAAAGATATCCACAAGCAGACCGCCAAAAAATCCGATGAGCAGGCCGGTCTTCTCGCCGCGCATAAAACCGAAAGAAGCCGTCAGAACAATCAGCAGATTCGGAACGATGCCGCCAAAAGCGAGCGCGCGGAAAACAGTGCACTGCATCAGAAAACATATGAAAATGAAAAAAGCAGTCACGATAAAACGTTTCATTGTCACCAATCATCCATTCTTGCTTTACTAACCGGTATTGGGCCGGCGCAAAAAGCGCAGACACATTACTTTCGCAGTTTACTCTTCAACCGTCTGTTTCATTTCCAGTATGACAAGAACTTCTTCCAAATGCTCGAAGTCTACCGCCGGCGTTATATAACCCGATTTGGTCAGGTTGTTGGCATCGGTATTAATGGTGTTGATGTAACCGATCAGAATCCCGGGAAGATATTTATCGCTGATATTGGAAGTTACCACCTTATCCCCTTCCACCACGACGTCTTCACTGTCTTTGAGCTGTTCAAAAGAAATGACGCCGGAAGCATATAAACGCAGATCACCATTGACAATCATATTGTCGGAACTGGACAATACCATCGCGCTTACATTGGAATCGTCAGCGATAATGGCCTTTACCTTCGACCAGTTCGGCCCGGTGTCGACAATACGGCCTACCAGGCCGCTGCCCGCCATCACGTTCATATCGACCATAAGCCCGTCTTCCGAACCTTTGTTGATTACAAAAGAATAAAACCAGTTTCCGGAATCCCTTGCGATAATCCGGGCGCCGACTTTCTCATACTCATCGTACTGGGAATCCAGCTCGTACAGCTCCCGCAGACTGGTAAGCTCATACCGGTCCTGCTGCAGCCGCGTGTTTTCGATTGTCAGTTCGTCAATCTTCGCTTTCAGCGTTTCATTTTCCGCGATCAGATCCCGAATCTGCCCCAGCTCTTCCGAGCGGCTGCGCAGAAAACTGCCGGCCGCACTGATGCCTTCCTGAAAAGGTACGATGATATATCCGGCCGCCGCGCCAAGCGGCCCGCTGAAAACCGTCGTATTAAAAGTAAGCAGCACCATACCGGTACAAAGAATTGTCAAAATGAAAAGGAGATACTTACCCGGCAGGGTAAATTTCTCCCCCTTCCGTTTAATGATTGGACTCATTTACTCATTCCTTCTATTGCATACGCTACGGATTTATAATTATCTTCATTGATGATTTTGGCAAGTCCCAATGCAACGCTTTCCAGCGGATGTTCGGAAAGATTCACTTTCAAACCGGTTCCTCTGCTCATGAGCTGCGCCAGGTTATTGATCTGGGAAGCGCCGCCCGTCAGATAAACGCCGTGTCTGTAAATGTCCGCCGCAAGTTCCGGAGGCGTGCGCTCCAGAATTACTTTTATGTTATCGATTATGGTGTTAAAATGCTCTGTCAGGCATTCGTTTACGAGGGAAGTCGGAATTTCCCTCTCCACCGGAAGCCCCGTTACGATATCGCGTCCGTAAACAACGGCGCCGCATTTCTGCGCTTCCAGCTCCGACAGAGCGATCTTCACGTTTTCGGCCGTTTTCCCGCCGATGATCAGGCTGTATTCCCGGCGTATCGCCGCTTTGATCGCTTCATCGAACTTCCGTCCTCCCACTTTGACCAGTTTGCTGAGCACGATGCCGCCAAGCGATAAAATGGAAATTTCCGTCGTATCAAATCCGACGTTGACGACAAGCACACCCTGGGAGTTTTTCACATCAATGCCGAGCCCGAGCCCGTCCGCCACGGCTTTATCCACAACCATAACTTTTTTGGCCTTCACATTGGACTCTTTGACCAGATCCTTAAAGGCGCGTTTTTCCACTTCCGTAACGTCCCAGGGGACCGCGATATAATAATCCGCAGGCTTTAAACCGCCCTTCATCAGATCGATCATAAAATATTTTATGAGGGTCTCCATATTCTGTATGTCTGCAATGACGCCATTACTCAAAGGATAAGTAATATGGATATTCCCCGGCGTCTTCTCATACATGTCAAAAGCCGAATTGCCATATGCGAACAAAGTCCTCTTATTCTCGATTGCGATCATGTTTTTTTCCACAAAAACATTGTCGTCCGCACGGTTGTATATTTTAATATTGCTTGTCCCCAAATCAATTCCAAATGCGTTATTAGCCAAAATAAAGACTCCTTTCAAAATAAATTACAAACCGCATATTTGCTTTAAGGAGCGGAGCATTCATGTAACAGTCTGCTCTCCCTGAAGCTGAAATAGCTGTTATCACCGATGATAATATGATCCAGCATGGAAATATCGATGGTTCTTCCGATTTCGGCGATACGCCTCGTAATCTGAATGTCGTTCCTGCTGGGTTCCGGATTTCCGCCCGGATGGTTATGCAAGAGCATGATGTGTGTTGCCTGTGAACGGAACGCGCTGACATATACTTCCCTCGGCGATAACAGAGAAGCGTTGACCGTTCCGGTCGAAATCAGCTGTTCTTCCAGCAGGTGCATGCCGGAATCGAACAACAGAAGCAGAATATGTTCTACTTTCTCATGCCGGAAACGCTCCATGTAATAGTCGGCGACGGACTCCGGTTTCGCAAAAGACAGTTGTTCCCTGGCCTTCGTCTGAGCCATTCTGGTACACAGTTCCGCAAGCGCTTTCAGTTTTACGGCTTTGACTTTTCCGATGCCCTTTACCCGCGTCAGTTCATGAAGCGGTATCTGGTAGAGTCCGAGAAGACCGTTGCCGTATCTGCCGGCCGCCTTCAGGACTTCTTCTCCAAGATCTCTGGCGCTCATTTTCTGCGTCCCGGTTCGTATGATAATCGCAAGCAGTTCGGAATCCGTCAGTGTTTCCGCTCCACAGGAAATAAATTTCTCATATGGAAGATTCTGCATCATACCATTATCATTGTTCTCATACTTCACTAATTTCATTCAGCCTCTTTCCCGACGGCTTTTCTCTCCTATGCACAAACTCCCCATCCTGAATATTTTATCACAATCCCTTTTTTCTGTATACAAAATTTCCCAATTTTTTTTAACTTGGGTATCCGTGTCCCTGCGGGCAGCGCGGTGCATCGTTCTCTGGCTGAGGCCCTGGAAAAAGCGCCGGCACTTGGTGAAAAAGCTGCTCTATGCTGCTTTTGAACCTAGTACCGCTGCGATTTTTCGCGGAGCGCAAGCGTGCCTCTGAAGAGAACGATGCACCGCGCTGCCCGCAGGGACACGGAACCTGTCATATGAAATCTTTTTCCGCCACGATTCCTTTCGCCACAAGGCTCTGCAAGGCTTTTAAAATGCCGAGTTTGGCATGGGGCCATGTAAGCCCTCCCTGAAAATAAACCGCATAAGGCGGCGCAATCGGGCCGTCCGCGCTCAGTTCGATGGAGGAACCGGAAACAAAAGCGCCCGCCGCCATAATAACCTGGGAATCATAGCCCGGCATGTCCCAGGGTTCCGGCGTCACAAAACTGTCCACGGATGCGGCGGCCTGAATGCCCTGGCAGAAAGCGATGACGCCTTCCGGGCTTCCTAAGGTAACCGCCTGAATAATATCGTGCCGGCTTTCCGTACCGTTCGGGATGACGGGAAAGCCGAGCCTTTCAAAGAGATTCGCGGCAAAGACCGCGCCCTTTAACGCGCTTGCCGTTACCGTCGGGGCCAGGAACAGTCCCTGATAAAAAGAGGGCATAACGCCGAGCGATGCGCCGACTTCCTTGCCAAGTCCCGGAGAAGTCAGCCTGTATGCGGCATTCTCCACACAATCCCGCCGGCCGGCAATATAACCGCCGATGGGTGCAAGGCCGCCGCCCGGATTCTTGATTAAAGAACCGACCGTCATATCCGCGCCCACGTCTCCGGGTTCTATCGTTTCGACAAACTCTCCGTAACAGTTATCGACCATACAGATGATATCCGGCCGGATTCCCCTGATAAATCGTATCAGTTCCCCGATCTGCGCCGTCGACAGAGTTGGCCTTGTCTGATAGCCTTTGGAACGCTGGATTGTTACCATTTTGGTTTTCTCATTGACCGCCGCGCGGATAGCCTCGTAATCGAACGTGCCGTCCGGAAGCAGATCGACCTGTTTGTACGTAATTCCGTATTCTTTCAGGGAACCTTTGGATGGCCGGATGCCGATCACTTCTTCCAGCGTATCGTAGGGCTTCCCGACCGGGGAAAGCAGTTCGTCGCCGGGGCGCAGATTGCTCATGAGCGCCAGCGCCAGGGCATGGGTTCCGCAAGTAATCTGGGGCCGCACCAGCGCATCCTCCGCATGAAAGATTTTCGCATAAACTTTTTCCAGCGTATCCCTTCCGAGATCATTATAACCATAACCCGTCGTTCCCGAAAGACAGGCTTCGCCCACCCTGCATTCCTGCATGGCATGGATAACTTTTAACTGATTATATTCCGCAATTTCATCTATCCGGTCAAAACGTTCTTTGAGCAAAACGAGTATCTCATTCCCGTAATTTAAAACGGCCTGGGAAATACCCAGTTTCGCATATTGTTCCTTCAACAGTTCTTCCATCTTGTCTTAATCTTCCTTCCATATTCCCTTTTCTTTTAAATGATGCAGCATATACTGCAGAATTGCGGCATCCTCTCCGTTTCCGGACGTCTGCCGGAAATCCTGTCTTGAAATCCAGGTTACGTCCCTTTCCCGCCGGAACCATGTCAGCTGTCTTTTGGCAAAATGCCTCGTATCCCTTTTAATCCGGTAAACGGCATCTTCCAGTGTGCACGCGCCTTCAAGATATGCCAGGATTTCTTTATATCCAAGCCCCTGCATGGAAACATGTTTTCCGGTACAGCCCATTTCCACTAACTTCTGCACTTCTGCCACAAGTCCGGCTTCCAGCATGAGATCGACCCGGTTGTCAATTTTCTCATATAACCGCGGCCGCTCGTCGTTCAGCACAAAATAAAGAAAGTGATAGGGAGAGGCTTTTTCCTGCTGTTCTTCGTTATGTTCCGAAATGGGTTTTCCCGTTTTTTCATAAAATTCAATGGCTCTGACCACCCGTTTGACGTTGTTGGCGTGAAGAATCTCGCAGGATTTCGGGTCGATGCGGCGGAGTCTTTCAAACAGGGCTTCATTCCCCTGTTCTCGGGCAAACAGCTCCAGTTCACGGCGAAGCGCACCGTCCTCTTCCGTTTCCGTGAAATCGATATCGTAAAGAACCGATTGAATATAGAATCCGGTTCCTCCCGTCAGTATCGGAATACGGCCTTTGGCATAAATTGTCCGCAGGGCTTCTCTGGCAAGAGACTGAAACCTGACGACATGGAACTCTTCGACCGGTTCCAGTATATCGATCAGATAATGGGGAATGCCCTGCATTTCATCCCGCGTGATTTTAGCGGACCCGATATCCATATGCCGGTATACCTGCATCGAATCCGCTGAAATAATTTCGCCGCCGATCTCTTTTGCCAGGGCGACGGACAACGCCGATTTTCCGACGGCCGTCGGCCCTGTCAGGATAATCAGCGGCTTTGCCATCGTCATATTCTGCTCATATTTACTCATTATGTGACAATCCTTTTGAATTTCTTTTCCAGTTCATATTTGCTCATGGTAATCATGGTCGGCCGGCCGTGCGGGCACTGATAGGGATTCTGGAGCGAAAGCAGTTCGTCGATCAGCGCGTCCGCCTCCTGTGCGTTCATGCGGGCATTGCCCTTCACCGCCGCTTTACAGGCCATGGAAGCGATTTTCATGCGGATGCTCTCCGGTGTTCCCGCAAAAGTTTCTTCCGTCATTTCATCCAGCAGTTCATAAAAAAGGCCCGCTTCCTGATATCCGTACAAGTCCAGCGGAACACCGGACAACGCATAATCGTTCCCGCCAAATTCTTCCAGAACGAAACCCAGCGCTTCGAAATCTGCCATATGCTGTAAAAGGCAGGCTTTTTCCCGACCGCTCAGCGTAACGATAACGGGCGGATTCAGATGCTGGGAAACGATGCTGTGTTCCTGAAACTGTCTGATCAGACGTTCGTATTTCACCTTCTCATGGGCGGCATGCTGATCGACGATCATCAGTTTATCCTGATAAGAAATCAGCCAGTAAGTATCGAACAGCTGGCCGATCAGTCTGTAATGTTCTCTTGCGTCTGCGGACAGAAGTTTTCCGTCAAACAGACCAAGCTGTTCCGGTTTTGGCGCCGGTTCGGTCTTTTTCACTTCGGCACAGGCGCTTTTGGGCTCACCGGCTGTCTCCGTCCGGCGGTTCGACGATCCGGTTCGGTAATGGGGTTCCTCCCGGACAAGAGACTGCGTCCGGTTCTCTTTTTCCTGCGCAATCCGCTTTGTCTCAAAAGGTTCCGGTGCGGCCGGCTCCTGTGTCCGGGACTGCTCCGCCTTTAACGCCGGTTCGGTTTTGGAAGGCCGGTCCAGTGTTATTTCCGGTATCATTTCCTGCTCATGCAGCCGGTTATATACCATTTCCCGCACCTGTTCATAGAATTCCTGTCCGCCGGCAATGCGGACTTCCATCTTGGTCGGATGGACATTGACGTCGATGCGCTTCGTATCGATCGTAAAATGCAGCACGCAGAAAGGAAACTTATGCTGCATCAGGTATTCTTTATAGCCGTCTTCCACGGCCTTACCGATCAGACTGCTTTTGATAAATCTGCCGTTGATATAAAAAAGTTCGTAATTCCGGTTGGAGCGGTTAATAATCGGCCGGCCGAGAAAACCGTCGACGGTAAAGCCGTCTCCCCGGGCCTGAAACGTCTGCAGCTCTTTTACAATATCTTTCCCATAAATGCGATAGATAATCTCTTTTAAGTCGTTGTTGCCGGATGTATGAAAGCGGTTCTGGCCGTTCATGATGAACTGAAAAGAAACCTGCGGATGGGACAACGCCAGATGTTCCATCAGATCTGCCACATAAGACCCTTCCGTCTGCGGCTGTTTCAAAAACTTCTTGCGCGGCAGCGTGTTATAGAAAAGGTTTCTTACCAGAATGGTCGTTCCGTTCGGCGCTCCGACTTCTTCCATCTCCTTTTCCAGACCGCCCTCTATCACATAGCGGATACCCGTCAGGTCTTCTTCCACCTTAGAAACCGCCTCCACCATGGACACCGCGGCGATACTCGCAAGCGCTTCTCCTCGAAAACCAAGACTGACCAAGTCAGTCAGGTCTTCCGCCGTGGAAATCTTACTGGTGGCGTGCCGTAAAAAAGCGTTCCGTATCTGGGACTTCTCGATGCCGCCTCCGTTATCCGTTACCCGAATCAAAGAAATACCGCCGTCTTTGATCTCCACCGTAACAGCGTCCGCACCGGAATCGATGGCGTTTTCCACCAGCTCTTTCACCACGCTGGACGGCCGCTCCACCACCTCGCCCGCCGCGATTTTATCGATTGTCTGATGATCTAACACGTTAATTTTCATCTTCTGCCGTTCCTCTGCTTTTTATCTTCACACCTGCCATCTGTTTTTTAACTTATTCTGCAGCCGGTACAGCACATTCAGCGCATCCACCGGCGTCAGAGTCGTAATATCGAGCTCCGTGAGCTCGCGGACGACATCTTCGTCTTTTACCGTGTCGAACAGGGATATCTGTTCCAGATCGACTTCGTCATATTTGACGGGTTTCTTTTTCTCGTTTTTAATATTGATTTCAATATTCTGGACTTTTTCCGTAATGTCATTGTCGCTTAGCTGTTCAACAATTTCCTTTGCCCTGTCGATGACCATATCCGGTACGCCGGCCAGCTTGGCTACCTGGATGCCGTAGCTCTTATCCGCGCCGCCTTTGATGATCTTACGCAGAAAAACGATATCGTCACCCTTTTCCTTTACGGCGATACAGTAATTGTTTACGTTGTCCATCTTCCCTTCCAGCTCCGTCAGCTCATGATAGTGCGTGGCAAAAAGCGTCTTGGCGCCGAGAAGTTTCCGGTTGCTGATATGTTCGATAACTGCCCAGGCAATGCTCAGCCCGTCAAAAGTGGACGTGCCGCGCCCGATTTCGTCGAGAACGAGTAAACTGTCCGCCGTCGCATTCCGCAGAATGTTTGCGACTTCATTCATTTCCACCATAAAGGTAGACTGGCCGCTGGCCAGATCGTCCGAGGCTCCGACTCTCGTAAAAATCCGGTCAACAACGCCGATATCCGCTTTTTTGGCCGGAACAAAGGAGCCAAGCTGCGCCAGCAGAACGATCAGTGCCGTCTGCCGCATATAAGTCGATTTCCCGGCCATATTTGGGCCCGTAATCACCGCGATACAGTGCTTTTTGTTATCCAGAAAGGTATCGTTTGAGATGAACATATCGTTCGGTATCATCTGTTCCACGACAGGATGCCGGCCCTCCTTGATATCGATGATGCCTTTTTCATTGAGGGACGGGCGGACATAGTGGTTCCGCTCAGCCACATAAGAAAGAGACGTGCAGACATCCAGCCTGGCGATCGCCCGGGCCGTCCGCTGAATCCGCTCGATCTGCCCCGCAATAGTCTCCCGGATTTCACAAAACACGTCATATTCCAGCGAATACAGTTTATCCGCCGCGTTTAAAATCGTATCTTCCAGCTCTTTTAAACGGGGCGTTGTGTAGCGTTCCGCATTGGCAAGGGTCTGTTTCCTGATATAGTCTTCCGGAACCAGATCTTTATAGGAATTGGTTACTTCAAAATAGTAACCGAATACCTTGTTGTATTTGATGCGCAGGTTTTTGATGCCGGTGCGCTCTTTGTCCTCGTTCTCCAGCGCGGCAAGCCAGTTTTTGCCTTCCGTTTTTGCTTTCCGCAGTTCATCGATCGATTCGTGAAATCCTTCCCTGATCAGACCGCCTTCCTTTACCGCAATCGGCGGATCATCGATGATTGCATCGTCGATCAGATGAAAAAGATCGGAAAGATCGTCCATTTCATTCTGAATTTTTGCGAGAAAAGCCGACGAGGTATCCCGTAACACCGTTTTCATGGAAGGCAGCATTTCCAAAGAACTGCGAAACGCGATCAGATCGCGCGGATTGGCGGTCCGGTAGCTGACTTTTCCAAGAAGCCTTTCCAGATCGTATACCGGATTTAAATATTCCCGCAGTTCATCCCGCAGCATGCTATGGCTGCATAGTTCTTCTACCGCATCCAGCCTTTCCTCAATCTCTTCTTTATCGATCAAAGGCTGTTCAATGTATTTGCGGAGCAGACGGCCGCCCATCGCTGTCTTTGTACGGTCCAGCACGCCGAGCAGAGAACCCTTTTTCTGTTTTTCCCGCAGCGTTTCTATTAATTCCAGATTCCGTCTCGTTGCGCCGTCGAGCAGCATGTATCTGTTGGTCAGATAGGGGTACAGATGTGTAAAATGCTCCAGAGACGTCATCTGCGTTTCGTATAAATACTGCAACAGTGCGCCCGCGGCAATCAGCCCGCTCGGAAATTCTTCGATGCCGAGACCGGACAGGGCGGACACATGAAAATGCTTCAACAGGCTTTTCCGGCAGATTTCTTCATCAAAATAGTGGCTGGCAAGCGAATAGACCGTCACACCGAGACGATTCTTCATCTCTTCCAGGGGAAAACCGCTGACATAGAAGGCTTCATTGCAGATAATTTCAGAAGGCGCATATTTATTGATCTCATCCTGTAATTTCCGGATATCTTCCACTTCCGTCAGATAATAGTCCCCGGTAGTGACATCGGCGGCAGAAATACCGATTTTCCCCGGAAAATAAGAGATACACAGAAGATAGTTGTTTCTGGAGTCATCCATCGGAAGATTCATGTTGGTGCCCGGCGTGACAATTCTTGTCACTTCCCGCTTTACGAGTCCTTTGGCTTCCTTCGGATCTTCCACCTGTTCACAGATTGCGACCTTATACCCTTTCGATACAAGTTTTGTCAGATACCCGTCCACCGCATGATAGGGAACGCCGCACATCGGCGCCCGCTCTTCCAGCCCGCAGCTTTTTCCTGTGAGCGTAATCTCCAGTTCTCTGGAAGCCGTTTCCGCATCTTCAAAAAACATCTCATAAAAATCGCCCAACCGATAAAAAAGAATACAATCGGGGTATTCTTTTTTGGTTTCCATATATTTTTGCATCATGGGAGTCATCTCAGCCATGTTTGTAACCGTGCCTTTCAGTATATTCATCATTTGCGTTGTCCGGTATAGTAGAAGCCATGACATTCGTCCAGCGAAACCATCATCAGTTTTCCGATATCAGAAGCGTCTCCCGGAAAATGCACAAGCATATTGTTGGAAAGCCGCCCTGTCACAAGGGAAGCATCCTGTTCGTTGATTTCTTCCACGAGGGCTTCCATCACTTTTCCCTGTAATAACAACGCCCGTTCTTTCGCCGTATCCTGTACAACTTTCAACAGTTTATCGAACGCGGGACGGACTACTTCTTCCGGCACCTGATTTTCCATCGCTGCCGCCGGCGTCCCGGTTCTTTTGGAATAAATAAAAGTAAAGGCGTTATCAAAGGCCGCCTGTTTTACAACATCGATCGTTTCATCCACATCTTCCATCGTTTCGCCGGGAAATCCGACAATGATATCCGTTGTAATCGCAATATCCGGTACGGCCTCCCTGATCTTGCGCACAAGCGTCAGATATTGTTCCTTCGTATAGCGTCTGTTCATTTTATGTAAAATACGGTCAGAGCCCGACTGCAGCGGAAGATGCAGATGATGACAGATTTTGGAAGACTCTTTCATGACCTGAATCAGTTCGTCCGAAAGGTCTTTCGGATGAGAAGTCATAAAACGTATCCGCCGAATGCCGTCGATCCGTTCGACTTCCCGTAAAAGCTGTGCGAATGTAAACGGAACGGACAGATTTTTTCCGTAAGAATTGACATTCTGGCCTAACAGCATAATTTCCACAACACCGTCTGCCGCAAGACGTTCAATTTCCCGTAAAATTTCCCTGGGTTCTCTGCTCCGCTCCCGTCCTCTGACATAGGGAACGATACAATAACTGCAGAAATTATTACATCCGAACATAATATTAATGCCGGATTTATAAGAATATTTTCTGCTGACCGGCAAATCTTCCACGATGCGGTCCGTTTCCTGCCAGATATCGATCACCATCGGGCTTCCTCCGGCTTTTTTCCGGTCTTCTTTGGACAGTCCTTCCACAGAGGCGTTTTCAAACATCGTTACAAAAAGCTGTGCAAATTTATAAAGATTATGAGTCCCAAAAATCAGATCAACAAAACGGTAGCTTTTCTTTATTTTTTCGATTACCGTATCTTCCTGCATCATACAGCCGCAAAGTGCAATTTTCAGATGCGGTTTCTTTTTCTTCATGCTGTTCAGATAGCCAAGCCTTCCAAATACCCGCTGATTGGCATTATCTCTTACCGTACAGGTATTGTAAATGACAAAATCCGCATCTTCTTCCGAGTCGGTCAGCCGATATCCTGTCTGTTCCAGAATGCCCGCGAGTTTCTCGGAATCCCTGGCGTTCATCTGACAGCCGAAAGTAATAACCGATGCAAAGAGCGGCCGGCCAAGCCGTTCGCTCTCTGTTTTAACATATTTTTTTGCTTTTTCTATGTAATCGTATTGCAACTTTGCCTCGTCGTCACAAGGCAGATCCGTTTTTCTCATATCCATCTTATCAATTCCATTCCGTTTTCGTCCGCTTTCTGTTATCCGGCTCAGCTGTTATATCTGAAAATGATCCATAATTCCCACAAGCGTTTCTACCTGTGCTTTCTGTTCTTCGCTGACAGCCGCAGTCTCCTCAGAAGTTGCGGAGTTATTATTGACCGCGGAAGAAACTTCCGCAATGTTTGTATTCAGCCCCTGCATATTGACCACATCCTGCTCAAGCATATCCGTGATCTGGCTGATTTTTTCCGTTGCAACTCTGGCATCCGTCATTACCTGCTGCATATTCTCCGCCGCTTCATCCGCAATGAGAATACTTCTGTCCATAGCAGTAACCGTCGTTTCTATCAGTTCGGTCGTTTTTCTCGCCGCTTTGGCAGATTCATCCGCCAGGTTTTTCACCTGATCGGCCACAACCGCAAATCCTTTTCCTGCTTCACCTGCTCTTGCCGCTTCGATGGCCGCATTTAACGATAAAAGATTCGTCTGGGAAGCAATGCTTTCTATCGTTCCGATAATCGTGCCGATTTCTTCGGAACATTTGCTGATTTCCTGGATGGACGCCTTTAATTCATCCATCTTCTGATTTCCAAGCTGGAGCGTCATGCCGGCCGTGGAAGCGAGTTTGGCCGATTCCTCTGCCGCTCTGCTGTTCTGTTCCATGCTTTTGGTCATACCGTCCAGCGTGGAAGCGAGTTCACTTACCTGAACGGCCTGTTCCGTACAGCTTTCCGCCAGATCTTCCGCCGCACAGGCCAGCTGATCGGATCCCGTATCAATCTGGATGGAAACGGAACGGATTGTAGCAAGTGTTTCTCTCATCTTCTCCGCAATCTGTAAAAAGGATTCTTTGATCTGTACAAATTCACCGACATATTCCTGGCAGATTGTTACATTATAATTGCCATTTCCCATCTGTGCAAGAATTTCCGTAATTTCGCTGATCATGGCGAGCAGATTCTGTTTCATGAACGAAATTGCGGAAACCATTTTCCCGACTTCGCTTTCGTTCTCCTCCAAATCCAGTTCCGTGTGGAAATTACCTTCCGCCAGCACCACCATCTGATCGGATACCTTAATAATCGGCGCAAGAAGCTCTTTCTCCGCAAATTTGATGGTTCTGACCAACTGTATTACAACATAAGCAAAGGATGCTGCAAACAGAAATTCAAAAATAAGCTGCAGAATTTTCAGGACATTCTGCTGTTGCTCTTTCCGTTCCAGAATGCGGGAAATCGTATCATCCGTCTGGCTGTTAATTTTCATAACAGTCTCTTCATACTCCGGGCTGAAGACATAAGCCTGCGCCGTTTCCAGATCATTATTCTTCACACATTCCATGGCAGCCTCTTCCAATGGCACCAGATTTTGCGACATGGAGGCGATTTCGTTCAGGCTTGCCCACTCTTCCTCTGTAATATCACAAGATTTCAGCGTCTCAACGGCCTTCTCCCGGTTCTTATCTTCGTTTAACTCCCGTATGTAGGCGTCAGCGTATTCCTGGCTGCCTGTAACGGCGTAGGACTGCACATCATAAGTCAGTGTTTTGGAGCCGATCCGATATTGGTTTAAAGCTACCGTAGCATTGATCTGCGCAGTAAATAATCTGGACATGGCGAGATTAAATATAATAAATCCGAGCAGCAGCACAATGCCTGTTCCAACCGCAATATATGCCTGATGCACAAGCTGTTTTAATCTTGCTGACTGACTGTCCTTTCCCGACACACCGCCTTTTTCTTTCTTCATAACATAATCCGCCTTTCTGCGAAGAACACTTCTAATCCGCTAAATAATTATGTCTTCTGTGGCTCCGCCTTTCTGAGAACTGCCCCCGCAGTTCCGGTTTCCTGCTGCAAAAATCCCCACCAAACTAATGGTGGGGATAAAATCTTCGTGGAATCCTTTATAGCTCGCACCACCGACTGGCGAGAATGTTTCATTTATATAAATATTATACGAAAAATAAGCCTTAAAAGCAATACCAAATTAAAGCAGCCTCTTTAAAGAGGCTGCCCGTCCAGAATTACCTGCTGTAATACAAGGCCATCTTTCTTCAGAAGTACTACATCGGCTTTTTTACAGGGAGAAATGCTTCCATGCTCTCCATAAATTCCAACGCTCCTGGCCGGATTAACCGCCGCACACTTTACGGCGGATTCCAGCGGAATCCCCATGTTAAGAACCGCGGTCCGCATACAGTCCAGAAGATTTGTTACGGATCCGGCAATCGTGCCGTCCTTTAACGCTGCCAGGCTGCCCGTAACTTTTACATCCTGTCCGCCCAGCGTATAATCGCCGTCTTCCAGTCCTGTCGCCCGCATGCTGTCGCTGATTAAAATAATCCTGTCATCTCCGAATATCTTAAAAGTTGTTCTGACCGCCGACGGATGAATATGCACACCGTCACAGATCAGCTCCACTTCGGCTTTTGCCGTATCCGCAGCCGCACCGATCACACCGGGCGCCCTGTGGGTATAAGGAGGCATTGCGTTATACAGATGCGTAACATGGCATGCACCCATTTCAAATGCCCGCATTGCCGTATCGTAATCCGCACAGGTATGGGCCAGTGACATAACGGTCTGCCCATGCCGTTTTTCGATCAGTTCCATAGCCCCTTCCTCTTCCGGCGCTATGGCAAGCAGTTTTACACAGTTTCCTGATGCCTCGTTTAACCTGTCAAACATGGAAAGATCGGGACGATGGATATAGTCGCCGTTCTGTGCGCCCTTTTTGGCAAGAGATACAAAAGGGCCTTCCATATTGATGCCGTGAAAACGTGCTTTTCCACCATGCACGCCTTCTTCTTTATAAGCTCTGGCCGTCTGGCAGATTTGATGAAGCATCTCTTCCGAAAGCGTCATCGTCGCCGGTACAATATTGGTTATCCCTGCCGATGCTTCGTAAGCCGCCATCGTGTCGACAGCCTCTCTTGTCCCGTCACAGAAATCGAATCCCATACAGCCGTGAAAATGAATATCCGTCAGGCCCGGTATGGCATAACATCCCGACGCATCGATTTCCTGCGTATCATGCACCTTTTCTCTGCAGTCTACGAACCGGTCTCCATCTATATAGATATCTTTATTGAGAAAAATACCATCTTCCGTATAGACACTGGCGTTTTTAATAATCATGAAATCTGCGCTCCTTTTCGCTGATCGTTGCTTTATTCGATTTCCGACAATGCTGCCTCGTCGGCTACAATTGTAACATCCGGATGAAGCTGCAATACGGAAGCCGGCACTTCCGGCGTGATCGCGCCGAAAAAGGCTTTCTTGACGATTGCCGCTTTATCCGCACCGCTGACTACCACGAGAATCTTTCTTGCCATCATGATTGTCTTAATGCCCATCGTATAAGCCTGACGCGGAACATCGTCGATGGAAGCAAAAAATCTCTTGTTCGCCTGAATGGTGGACTCCGTCAGATCAACACAGTGCGTCTCCGCTTCAAAAACAGCCGCCGGCTCGTTAAAACCGATATGTCCGTTATGTCCAAGCCCAAGAAGCTGTAAATCCACGCCGCCGACATCGGCAATGATCTGATTATAGTCCCGGCATGCTTTATCGCTGTCCGTCTCCGTTCCGTCCGGCAAAAAAGTGCGGCTCTTATCAATATTCACCTTGCTGAACAGATTGTCATTCATAAAATAATAATAACTCTGATCATTCTCTTTCGTCAGACCTTTGTATTCGTCCAGATTGACGCTCGTCACGCCGGAAAAATCCAGATCACCCTTTTTATGTTTCTTAACCAGTCTGGCATAAGTGCCGATCGGTGTGGAACCGGTAGCAAGCCCGAGCACACAATTCGGTTTCATAATAACCTGTGCCGCAATGATATCCGCCGCTTTCCGGCTCATATCCTCATAGTCTCTGGTTCTGATTATTCTCATTTTTATTCTCCTTATGCTGCTTTCACTGATTATACCCCAAATATGATTCATATATGCCAAATGGCCCTCAGGCCATTCTAAAAATAAAACACTGCATACACAGAATGGCTTCAGGTCATTCCATAGAATCTAAAACATTACATATGCAGAATGGCTCCGAAGAGCCATTCTGCTGTGTGAGAAAAGTCTGCTATGCAGGCCGTAGAACTTCCTGACGAAACACTCTCTGGTGTGAGTCTTTGGAAATTCTTCTCACATTTTTAGAGCATTTTCTTCATTTCATCCGCTACAAACTGCACTTTCGTTCCTACGATAACCTGAACTGCGCTCTTGCTGGGTCTCATGACACCTGCAACACCTGCGGATTTGATTTTCTTTTCGTCAACTTTCGTATAGTCCTTGATTTCCAGACGAAGTCTTGTAATACAGTTATCCAAAGAAGCTACGTTTTCTTTGCCGCCGAGGCCTTCCAGGATGATCGTTGCTACCTGTGTGAAGTTATCATTGGAAAGAACAACTTTCTTCTCAGCTTCTACATCGTCATCTTCTCTTCCGGGTGTCTTTAAATCGAATTTCACGATAACAAACCGGAATACCAGATAAAATACTACAAATGCAGCCAGACCGAGCGGAAGGATTAACCATGTGCTTGCCGCTGCCGGTAACGATGCCGAGAATACAAGGTCTGTTGCGCCTGCCGAGAAACTGAAGCCTGCGCGGAAGCCTAACAGTACCGTGATTACTGTGAAAATACCATATAACAGAGCATATACAACATACAGACCGGGAGCTAAGAACATAAATGCAAATTCAAAAGGTTCTGTAACACCGCAGACAAATGCACAAACTGCTGCGGAAGCGATCAGACCGATTGCAACTTTCTGTTTTCCGGTTTTCGCTGTATGTACCATTGCCAGCGCCGCACCAGGAATACCAAACATCATACAAGGGAAGAATCCCGACATATACATACCGAGGCTCCAGGATACATCCGCGCTCGTCTGTCCGGCCCAGAAATGGGTCAGATCGCCGAGACCTACCGTATCAAACCAGAATACGTTGTTCAATGCGTGATGCAGACCTGTCGGAATTAACAATCTGTTTAAGAATGCGTAAATACCTGCGCCTACCGGGCCAAGTCCTACAATACCGTTACCAAGCGCAAGCAGCAGACCGTAAATAACCGGCCATACGAACAACAGAATTGCAGATGCAACGATAGCTACCACACCGGAGATAATCGCAACACAGCGTTTGCCGCTGAAGAACGATAACCAGTCCGGAAGTTTTGTGCTCTTAAACTTGTTATAGCAGCTCGCACCGATAATACCGGAAAGAATCGCGATAAACGGATTTGCGATTGCCGAAAAAGCAAGTGTCTTCTCCGCGTTTTCTGCGATGGAAGGCATAATTGTCGTAACGGTGCCTACCGAAAGCAGATTAGTAATCATCAGCCAGGAAGCCAGAGCCGCAAGAGCTGACGTACCGTCATGGTCATCCGACATTCCAACACCAACGCCGATAACAAAAAGAATCGCCATATTGTCGATCAGCGCGCCGCCTGCTTTTACCAGGAAGAATCCGAGTTTTGGCAGAAAACCGATAACTTCGCCGCCCTGCATTGTTGCCGGACACAGTGCGTATCCGATTCCCATCAGGATACCGCAGATCGGCAGACAAGCTACTGGAAGCATCAGGGATTTCCCCAGTTTTTGTAAATATTTCATCATAATAACTTACCTCCTTGTTGTGGTTTACAGATTTTCGGTAAAAAATTTCTGAATCGCCTCAAATGCAGCATCCTCATCTTCGCCTTCGATCTGGCAGGTTACTTCCGCTCCCTGCGAGATTCCGAGGCTCATGAGCATGATCAGCTTCTTGGCATCGCAGCTTTTACCGTTGCCGCTTATGGTAATTTTACTCTGAAAACCTGCCGCCTGCTTCACAAGAAGGCCTGCCGGTCTTGCATGTAATCCTACCGGGTCCTGAATAACATATTGAAACTCTTTCATCTTTTAACCCCCACTCCTTTCACAGCCATGTGGTTTCTGGATTATTTTTTCAGTTTCAGAATAACATCGCCCTGTGCAACCTCGCCGGATTCCGTCATCTGAATCTCGGAAAACTCCTCCGGATTACAGACGATTACCGGCGTAATTACATCATAGCCAGCTTCTTTAATCTTCTCAATATCTGCTTCCATCAGAAGATCGCCCTTTTTGACATCCTGTCCGTCTGCCGCATGAATGGTGAAATATTCCCCCTTCAGATTCACCGTATCAAGTCCGACATGAATCAGGACCGCAGCACCGTTATCGCCCGTAACCGCTGCTGCATGGCCTGTTGGAAACATGGTAGTAACTTTCCCGTCTATCGGTGAACAGATTCGATTGCCGGAAGGAATGACCGCCGCTCCTTTTCCCAGAATTTCTTCGCTGAACGTAGGATCATTCACTTCTTTGATGCTGACGAGGCGGCCCGCTGCCGGTGATCCGATTTCGATGCCGTTATCCCTGCCCAAAAGATTTTGAAAAAGCTTCATCTGCTCTCCTCCTTTCTTCTTAATTTCCGAATCCCCTTAATTTTGTATAAAAAAAGACAGGATTTTATAAATCGCTGATAACACATTTATAAAATCCGGTCTTTTTGCTCCTTTTCAACGACCGTCAAAATTCCAACTGTTTTCATTTGTAATTATAGCAATATGTACAAAAAAAGTCAACAGAATATTTTTTTATTCAATATTATATCTGTTTTTCCCATTTTCAAGGCTTTGTTTTTGTGCATATAGCACAATATTAGCGGACATGTCCTATATTTGCCCATTTCATTATATCGATATATTGTATGACGGGAAAGCAATAAATATAACAAAAGCTTTTTCTGCATTCGCTTCCGCCCGTTTATGGCTCCCAAAAACGATCTTATATTTTTTTACAACACGTTACGGCCAACGCGCCCGGCCCGATATGGCAGGATACGCTCAGCGATAAGGGATCCATATAAATGTCAAAACCCGGAAAAGCCTCTCTGACTTCTTCCCGGAAATGTTCCGCCGCCTTCAGATCATAGGTATAAGCCATTGCAAGGCAGATATTATCCGGCGTTGCGCCGCCAAAACGGTTATTCATGTCATTCCGGATGGCGTTAATCATAATGGTCTTTCCCTGAGAAACGGTACGCGCTTTGGCAAATGCGTCCAGTTTATCGCCCTGAATCTGCAAAACAGGCTTCAGTTTCAGGATCGTACCGAGCGCCGCCGCAGCAGGGGTAATCCTCCCGCCCTTTTTCAGATAATATAAGGTGTCCAGCATAATATAAATGCTGGAATTGAATTTATCTTTTTCCAGAAAATCTTTGATTTCTTCCGCATTTTTCCCCTGTCCGCGAAGTGCGAGCGCATCCAGTACGGACTGACGCTGGGTAACGGAAATACGCTGATTGTTGACAACCTTTACTTTCCCGTCATAATCTCCCGCCAGCATAACGGCGCTCTGACAGGAACCGCTCAGACCACTGGACATGGGAATATGCACAATTTCGTCGTTTTCCTTTAACAGCTCATCCCAGAGATTCATAACGGATTCGGGCGTCGGCTGGCTCGTAACCACTGTGGCGCCGGCCATTAATTTCTCATAAAACTCCGGCTGCGACAAAGTAATGTCTTCATAGTAAGTCTCTTCGTCAATCATAAAAGGCATCGGAAGAACCGAAACACCCATCTCCTTTGCCTGTTTCTGTGTAATTCCGCTGTTACTGTCCGTAACGATTGCAATTTTCGACATACCGTCCCTCCTGATCATGCTAATATATTACTGACCGTCCTTCTATCGATTCCGGCCGCGTATCAAGTTTATGTTTATATGCTCCGAAAATCGGAAGCAAAGGCTTCAGATTTCTCCAGAACACGCAGAAGCGCACTGTTTTCCACGCGCTCAAAAGCCGGATCTTCCAGGAGAATCCTGTCCGCGGCCTCGCTTGCCTGCTGTAAAATAGGTGCATCCGCAAAAACATCTCCCAGCTCAAACTTCATCATGCCGCTCTGCCTGACGCCAAACAGCTCCCCCGGCCCGCGCAGTTTTAAATCCTGTCCGGCGATATAAAACCCGTCGCCCGATTCATTCAGAATCTTTAAACGCTCCATCGTCGTCCGGCTTTCCGATGTGCTGACGAATATGCAGTAAGACTGATATTCACCGCGTCCTACCCTGCCGCGGAGCTGATGAAGCTGGGCAAGCCCGAACCGCTCCGCATTTTCCACCATCATGACCGAAGCGTTCGGTACATTGATGCCGACCTCTATTACTGTCGTCGAAACGAGTATATCGATACGGTGTGCCGCAAACTCTTCCATGATCCGATTTTTTTCGGCCGGACGCATTTTTCCATGCAGCGCGGCTATCCGGACGGAAGGAGAAAGCGCTGCTTTCAGTTTATCCGTATAGGAAAGCACGTCTTCCAGTTCTTCCATTTCCCCTGCTTCCACCATCGGACAGATCACGTAGGCCTGCCGCCCCTCATGTACTTCTTTTTCCAGAAAACGGTAGGCCGTATTCCGGTAAGAGGTTCCGACCACACAGTTTTTAATGGGAAGTCTGTCCGCGGGCAGTTCATCCAGTACGGAAATATGAAGATCTCCGTATAAAATGATCGCCAGCGTCCGGGGAATCGGCGTCGCGCTCATGACGAGCACATGGACGGCATTTCCCTTTTCCGCCAGAATTTCCCGCTGTCTGACTCCGAAACGATGCTGTTCGTCGGTAATCACAAGAGCCAGCTTATGATAGCACACTTTTTCCTGAATCAGCGCATGCGTCCCGATGACGATATCGGCCCCTCCGTCCGCAATCTGTGCATAAATAAGCTTCCTGTCTTTCGCCGTCGTGGAACCGGTAAGCAGGACAGGATGAACCTGCAGTCCATATTGCTCTTTCAGTTCTAAAAGAGATTCGTAATGCTGTTTTGCAAGCACTTCCGTAGGAGCCATCATTGCACCCTGACAGCCGTTTTTTGCACACATAATCAGGGACAGAAACGCCAGAATCGTCTTTCCCGATCCGACATCTCCCTGAATCAGCCTGCTCATCACGGTATCGCCGGAAAGATCGCTTTTTATTTCTTCCCATACCCGTTTCTGCGCTCCCGTCAGCTGATAAGGAAGCGAATCAAGCAGGCGCACCGTTTCCGCAGTCTCCGTCATTCGATAAAAATTGGGTAATTCGTGATTGTCCGCCTTCATCCGGCGAAGCATCAGAATAAAAAGGAAAAACTCCTCAAAAACAAGCCGTTTTCTTGCCAGGACAAGAGATTCCCGGTCCGTGGGAAAGTGCATCGTCCGCACGGCGTCCATATGCGTCATGAACCGAAAATCTCCCACAACGGACTCCGGTAAAAACTCTTCCGAAGAGGCACAGCATGCAAATGCCTGATTGACCGCTTTGGTCACTGCCTGATTACTCAGCCCTTTCGTCAAAATATAGCGGGGAAGCAGTCTGTTTTCCATCCCCGCATAAACTTCCGGCTTATAAATGGCCGGCTGTTCCATGACAAGCCTGTTTCCCTGTTTCTGAAGCTGTCCTCTGAAAATATGGAAAACGCCTTTTTTCAGCGTACTTTTCAGATAAGGCATATTGAAAAAGGTGATCTGCACCGTACCTGTGGCATCCTGTACCGCAGCGTTTAAAATCTGCAGACTGCGCACTTGTTTTACGGTCATATTTCCGATAACGATGCCGCGGATGGCCGTCTTTTCTCCGACCGGAGCCTCCGCTATCGGCACAGGCGGCTGAAACTGCTCATAATCCCGCGGATAGTACCGGAGCAGGTCTTCCGCTTTTGCAATACCAAGCCTGCCAAACAGCTTCGCCGTCTTTTCCCCTATCCCTTTTAATGCCGTAATCTCCATGCGATGTCCATGCCTTCCTTATTCCACAGATACCGTATAATAATAAATGGGCTGGCCGCCATACTGCAATTCGATATCGCAGCCGGCATATTTCTTTTCCACCTCATTTTTCAGCGCTTCCGCATCCTCTTCCGAGATATCCGAACCATAATAAATACTGATCAGTTCCATATCGTCGGACATCATTTCATCGATCATGCGCAGCGTCACATCCTGCATTTCGCTGCCGACGGAAAGGATTCCCTTATCGCCGATTCCCATCAGATCGCCCTGTTTGATCTCTTTATCGTCGATGGTCGTATCCCTGACCGCATAAGTAACCTGGCCGGTATGCACGTTTTTGATCTCTTCCGTCATCGTTTCCGTATTTTCCTCAACAGAAAGATCCGGCACATAGTTGATCACCGCAGTTATTCCCTGCGGTATGGTTTTGGTCGGAATAACGATAATATCCTTGTCTTCTACCAGCGTTTTTGCCTGATTGGCGGCAAGTATGATATTTTTATTGTTCGGCAGAATAAAAATATGATCCGCATTCACTTTTTCGATGGCGTTCAGCATATCTTCCGTGCTCGGATTCATCGTCTGGCCGCCTTCGATGATATAGTCCACGCCGAGCGCTTTCAGGATCTCATTGATGCCGTCGCCGACGGAAACAACGATAAAGCCCACGTCTTTCCGGGGACTTTCCTCCGCCTCTTCTGCATCCGGAACCGGTACATTCTCCACAGCGTTCTGATTCTGAGACATTTTAAAGAGTTTTTCCTGATGCTCCAGCCGCATATTGTCTATTTTCAGATTGGAAAGCGCACCATACTTTAAGGCCTTCTGGATAGCAAGTCCGGGGTCATTGGTATGTACGTGCACCTTTACCACGTCATCATCCGCAACAACTACAATAGAATCGCCGATGGATTCCAGATACTCTTTAAAATCCATTTCCATTTTAATGTTAAAAGTTCTGCTCAGCATGATAATAAATTCCGTACAGTAGCCGAATCGGATTTCCGCATTTGCCTGGACCTCCAGGTTTCCGGATACTTTCGGAGACGCCGCCGTCTGGTCAACGGAAATGGTAAGATCGATCTCTTTGCCAAGATAAGCGTCATAAGCGCCTTTTAACACCTGCATAAGCCCTTGACCGCCAGAGTCAACAACGCCCGCCTGTTTGAGAACAGGAAGAAGTTCCGGCGTATGCGCGAGCACTTCGTCGGCATGGCGGATCACCTGGTCCAGAAACTCGGCAAGATCTTCCACGCCCGCGTCGGCCAGTTCCCTTGCCTTCTCAGCGCCGCCTCTTGCTACGGTCAGAATCGTTCCTTCCTTAGGCTTCATGACCGCTTTGTACGCAGTTTCAACGGCCTTGTCGAAGGCATCCGCAAGCACCGGGACGGTGATTTCCTGGCAGGTTTTTACGCTTTTGGTAAAACCTCTGAAAAGCTGTGACAAAATAACACCGGAATTTCCTCTGGCGCCTCGCAGGGAACCGGAAGAAATGGCTTTACATAAGGACGGCATATCAAGAGCGCCCGTATCTCGCAGCGCTGCTACTTCTTTGGCCGCGGACATGATCGTCAGCGTCATATTCGTTCCGGTATCACCGTCCGGAACCGGAAATACATTCAACTCATTAATCCATTCTTTCTTGCTCTCAAGATTTTTTGCGCCCGCCAGAAACATCTGTGCGCACATCTTAGCATCAATCGTATTTGAAGCCACCTCAAATCCTCCCTCTAGTCAATCACTTTCACACCTTCGACGAAGATGTTGATCTTTTCAATTTCTATCCCGGTAAACTCGCCCACTTTATATTTTACGCTGTCGATCAGATTGTCCGATACGGCGAGGATACTGACTCCGTAAGAAACAATGACATGGAAATCGAGCGTCAGTTTGTTGTTATTTAACGACACCTGTATTCCCCGGGTCATGCTCTCTTTTTTCAAAAGCTTTACAATCCCGTCCTTTACGCTCATGCCCGCCATGCCGACAATGCCGAAACATTCCATCGCCACTGTGCCGGCATACTGCGCTATGACTTCATGGTCAATCGAAATATTTCCCATATGTGTATCCATCGAAGAAGCTCTCATAGAATACCTCCTTATTTATTTTAGACATATATTTTTATTATAACCCGTTATGTCAAAAAAAGAAACTAATATTTCCGGTATCCCCACAGATTATTTTTTTTCATATCCCTGTATTCGCCATACGCTTTTTCCAGAATCTGTCTTTCATTGGCGAATTTCAGCAGATGATATGCTTCATGGTACTTGTAATATCCGGCATCCACAAAGTATTCTTCTTTCTGCGGCCTGCTGTAATAGCTGTCCGCCATCATCAGATACCAATGGACTTCTTTTTCGACGGTGTCTTCGGGCACGGCAAACGTATAGCCGCTCGTTCCCACATATTTGATGATACTCGCCCTGGCGCCCGTTTCTTCCAGGACTTCACGCACGGCCGTCTCGCTGTGTTCTTCCCCGGCCTCCACGGTTCCTTTCGGAAGCACCCAGCCTTCATACTTGTTATGATAATTTTTATACAAAAGAAGAATCTTACCGCGGAAAATGACGACGCCTCCGCAGCTTACCGCCTCAATCATTTCTATGACCCTCCCGTTTCCAGATATGCGTTAAAAATTCTTTTGGCAATCGGTACGGCAAAATCACCGCCGGAGCCGGCCCCTTCAATAATCACGGTCACGCAGATCTGCGGATTCTCCACCGGCGCAAAACCTGTGAACCAGGCATGGGAATCCGTTTTTACTTTGTTATATTCGGCGGACCCGGTCTTTCCGGCGGCCGTATAACCGGAACCTTTCAGTTTCGTGGCCGTACCGCTTTCCACGACTTCCGTCATAAGCTGTGTCAGCGCTTCCGCCTCCTGCTCCGTTATCAGACTTCCGTAAGCGCCGGAGGAAAACTGCTTCATCACGTTTCCGTTTTCGTTCTCCACCCGGTCGATCAGATAAGGTTTCATCAGGACGCCGTCGTTCGCAATGGCGCAGGTGATCATGTTCATATGAAGCGGCGTAATGGAATCCGTTCCCTGACCGATGGAGGCCTGCATGACATCCGAATCCGAAACGTCCTCATTGACAATCACGCTGCTTTTGTTATAAGTAAAAGAAACGGGCAGTTCGCTGTTAAACAGCAAATCTTCGAGCGTATCGCCATAACTGTTTTTGTCAAGCTGTACGCTGATATTGGCAAAAGACGCGTTGCAGGATTTTGCGAAAGATTTCGTAAAACTCTCGCTCCCATGCGCCGTACCGTGAAAACAGTTTATCACGTCTTCTCCGTGTTTGAACCGTCCGTTACACTGATACGTATAGTTCTGGTACGTATCCGGATTCTCCCGGATATATTGAAGCGCGGTAATGATCTTAAAAGTGGATCCGGGCGGATACAGCCCCTGTGTTGCGCGGTTCAGCAATACGCTGCTGTCCTTATCCTGCAGCAGATCATCCCAGATCGCCTCAATCTCGTTCGGGTCGAAGTCCGGTTTGGATACCATCGCGAGAATCCGCCCCGTCGAAGGCTCCGTTACGATAATCGCCCCCTTATAGGCCCCAAGCGACTGATAGGCAATTTCCTGCAAATCCACGTCCAGCGTAGTATAAACGCTGTCCCCCGGATATTTTTCACCGGATACTTCGCTGGCTACTTTATCCGAAAGCTTTACATTGGACTGAATCAGATAATAATTTGCCTGTGCTTCCACTCCGAACCGTCCGTTCGCGGCATAGCCGACCACATGGGAAAATTTGTTCCCAAAAGGGTATTCCCGTTTTTCTCCGCCGTCCTCGCTCACAACCGTCTGCGCCAGCACCTGTCCGTCATTTGCGTAGATCGTTCCTCTCGTATTCTGATTGATCAGCATTTCCTGCCTGCTGTTATAGCTGTTGTTGATCATCTCCTGTTTATGCGTCATCGCGTAATAACAGGTATATCCCATCATACAAAGAAAGACCGCCGTAAAAAGACCTGTAACAAGATAAATCTGCTCAGTCGTCTTCTTCCTCATCTTCTTCATCCGGATATTCCGGTTTCTTGCCGCTTCTGACAAAGCTGCTCTTCCTGACCGGGATTCTCTTCTTCTTTCTGACACTTTTCTCTTCCTCGCTCTGTCTGATAATATAAAGCCCCTCTATGATAAAAAACATAATCAGTGTCGTTAAAATGGAACTTCCGCCATAGCTGATAAACGGCAGGGTAATGCCCGTCATCGGAATGAACTTCGTTCCTCCTCCGATCGTTAAAAAGACCTGAAAAATATAGGTTATGCCCAGTCCGAATGCGATCAGCTGATAGAACCGGTCTTTTAACTTTACGGAAATCAGCATCACCATGACAAAGGTGCCGATGCTGATTAAAATCATACACATGGCAAACGCGATGCCCAGCTCTTCGGCTACCGCGGAAAAAACGAAGTCCGCCTCCACGAAAGGAATCGCCGTAGGATTCCCCCGGAAAAGCCCGAGTCCGAACCAGCCGCCGCTGCTGATGGCAAACAGAGACTGTGCGATCTGGAAACCCGCATCGTCGATACAGCCCCAGGGGTCTTTCCATGCCTGCACGCGCACCTGCACATGGGAAAAAAACTGATAAGCGAAAAACGCCGCCCCGCAGCCGCCAAGCGAGCCAAGAAGCAGATATATAAAATTCCTGGTCGCAATAAATACCATAAACAGATAAACGATAAAAAAGATCAGCGCGCTTCCGAGATCTTTGGAGGCGACAAGAATCAGTACATGCGCGCCCGCAATAATTGCCGTAAGCGCTACTCTTACAATATCATTTGTTTCATACAGGGCGCCCGCCAGGAAAAAAACAAAAATGATCTTTACGAACTCGGAAGGCTGAAAAGTGATGCCGCCGATGGAATAGGAAATTCTGGATCCGCGCGTCACGGAACCGAGTAAAAGCACAACGCCCAGCGCGCAGATGCCGACGGCCGCATAGACCCATGTAAGTTTTTTCAGAAAAGACAGCTGATTGATAAAATACGGAATCAGCATACCGACAGCGATGGAAACCGTCACGATAAAGAATTGTTTGATCGCCTTTTCATAAGAAATTCTCGTCAGAATCACGAAACCAATACTTAAAAGCATGCACACATTGTTGATAATCAGCCTGTTTCCTTTTGGATAAATCATGCGGAACAGCATGATTGTCGCAAAAAGCAGAATCTGCTGGAAAATATAAAAAAACAGATATTCAATTTTGCCTGTTTCAAAACAGATCACCATAAAACAGGAAAAATGCACGCCGAACATCAACAGATTCTGTCTGATATAAATGCCGCTTCTCTGCTCTTCCTCCTTAAAACGGAAAGCCATGAAACACTCTATTGTATATAATGCAAGCAGTACTGTAATTAAATACTTGGAAATCTCTGTAATATAAAGTTCCATAAGATTACCGAAACGTTACCTTTCTAAACTCTGTGCCTTTTGATTGAACAGAATCGCCGCGCTCAGGCGGCAGTTTTTATTCCACACCGCGCATGTAATGTCCGGCCGTATATTCGGCAGCCGGAAATACATCGGTTTTATCAAAATAATAATCCAGTATCTTTTCCACCTGTTTTTCCGTTTCCCACACAAAATCCAGCCTTTTTGCAAAAAGCGGCATCTCAGTAAGTTCTTTCTTCTTCTGATGCAGAGAAAAGGGAACGGAATTATAAATAATATTATAACAGTGCCTGCAGCGGCACTGGACGGGAAAACGCACATGATACCGATCTGACAGTTCATATTTTTCCTGTCTTTTGCACGGATTCTTCTGCCCCTGACAGGAACCGGCCGTCTTCCGGACACAGTTTGCGGACAGCATCATCGGTATCGTCCCGTATACGACCGCCGACATCCCAAACCGTTCTGTTCCGGCCATTCCGGCGCTTTCTGCACAGTCTTCCAGCACAAGCTGCCGGCACTCCTTTCCGTTCAGTTCGTATGGAAGATAATTTTCCGCACAGTACCTGCGCAGGAACCGGGCTGTCTCCGTATTAAAACAATAGACACCCGCATCCGCAACGAGCACATAGGAAGGTGCCAGAGAACGCATGATGGAAAGAGACTCCAGGTTCCGTACAAGGAAGCCGTCTGCCTTTATTTTTTCCGCAGAACAAGTCAATAACTCCTGAAAATAAGCGAAATCTTTCTCACGCACAATATATGGGAGCGCAAGAAAAATTGCAGGAATATTCCTTCCTTCAAAACACTGACTGATCTGGTCGGACTCCTCCAGATACCAGTCACTGTCGAGATAAATCCGTTCACAGGGATAACGCAGCGCCGCCCGCAGCTGTTCCAGATTTTGCACCGCAACGTGCAGTTGCGGTTTTTTTTGCACAGGAAAAAGGGGTTCTGGCCTTTTTTGCAAGGTATCCTTCACGCTTTTTCTGTACGGCAGGAGCCCGTTTCTTTCAATCAGCCTGTCTTCATATGCCGCCGCCGCAGTTCTGCGAAGCTCATTTAACAGGCTCACCGGCATGAATGCGCCCTCTTCGACGTCCGCCTGTTCCTCTGTTATTTTCACAAACGAATTACCGGTTTTGCGAAGATGTTTCAGAAAGTCTTCGGGAAGCATCGGCTGTTTCCTTGCCCGCTCCACCGTCCGGCCTTTCAATGTCAGGGAAATCCCCTCCCCTTCCAGCTGCAGGCAGGCAGGTTCCCCGATCCGGAAAACCGCACGGAGCGCCGCACAGCATTTGCGTTCCCCGCCGAGATAATTTTGAGCAATTTCGGATAACAGCGCCGCATCCTGGCCAAGATATCCGGGCTTCTTCAATGTAATCATTTCCCGGCCGTTCTGCCGTTCGTAATAGCCGGTCTGCACTTCATCCCGTATATAAAGCCTTTGCAGCCTGTCCATATCGGATTGTTCCACCCGGTATGCCTGAGCGCCCTTTTCATAATAAGCATCGATATATTTCCGATAAACGGCGGTAACGCCTGCCGCATACTCCGGCCGTTTCATCCGGCCTTCTATCTTAAAGGAATCGATACCCGCTTCGATTAACCGGGGAAGAAAAGAAATCGTACACATGTCCTTCAGACTCAGGACATGCCCGGCATCGCATCTCAGATTTCCCTCCTGATCGAAAATCCGATAGGGAAGTCTGCATGGCTGCGCGCACCGGCCCCGATTGCCGCTCCGGCCTCCGAGGATACTGCTGAAAAGACACTGACCGGAATAGCCGTAACACATGGCTCCATGAATAAAACATTCCAGTTCCAGTCCTGACGACTTTTTGACAGAACGGATTTCCGAAAGAGACAGTTCCCGTGCGGGTACGATTCTCGCCGCTCCGATCTCTTTCAGGAACTGAGCGCCCCGGCTTCCCGTAATCGTCATCTGTGTGCTCGCATGCAGGGCCATACCCGGAAAAGTTTCCCGGATATACTGCCACACCCCAAGATCCTGTATGATCACGCCGTCCAGACCTGCTTCATATAACGGGCCAAGATATTCGTAAAGAGAGGAGAATTCCCGTTCCTTCACAAGCGTATTGACCGTCAGATAGACTTTTTTTCCAAAGATATGTGCGTAACGCAGCGCTCTGCAGATTTCCTCCTGTGAAAAATTATCCGCATAAGCTCTCGCACCAAATTTCGCGCCGCCCAGATAAACCGCATCGGCGCCTGCATTCACCGCACCCACAAACGCCTCATAATTTCCGGCGGGTGCCAGTAATTCCACTCTTTTTACCATGCCAATAACCATGTCTTCCTTTCAGCCTGCGGTATTTATGTCCGGAAGGCACAAATTCGCGGTTAAACCCGTCCTGCCTTTAACTCAGAAAAGGCTGTCTTTTTCAGACAGCCTTTCTTATTTTTTCAATTCTGCCAATTCCGTTTCCAATCGAATCATTTTTTTCGCATTCTCGTTTGCATCCAGTTGAAGGTTCTTAACATTCTTCTCTGTTTTCTCCAGCTTGATCTGGGAAGCAATCAATTCATGCTTTAAATCATACAGTTCTTTCTCTTTATTTTTCAACTCTTCTTCCAGCAGGGTAATCTGCTGTTTCGCTTTAAAATAATCGTCCGCAATATTCAACTGCAGCAAAACATTCTGCGTATCCAGAGGCAGTCTTCTGAACGCATCGGCTTTCCCATACTCATTGACTTTATTATTAATATAGGAAGCGACCTTCTGCAAATACTCTTCGCTTTCATAGCCGCTAAGCGTAAAAACTTTTCCGCCGATAATAACTTCCGTATCCGTCTTCGCTGACATGCGTTCTCCAATCCGCCCGCCCCGCGGGTTCCTTTAGTACAAAATATGCCTGTTAAACAAAATCCCTATACTACATCTATTATATATAGCTTACAAAGGAATTTCAAGCCCTAAATGATGATATGCCGAATCTGTTACGACTCTTCCTCTGGGCGTTCTGTTTAAAAGACCGCTTTTGAGCAGATATGGTTCATAGACATCCTCCAGCGTCCCTGCATCTTCGCCTATGGCGGCCGCCAGCGTATCAAGTCCGACCGGTCCGCCTTTGAATTTCTCAATCATCGTAAACAGGATGTTTCTGTCGATATGATCTAACCCCATTTTATCCACTTCCAGCAAATCCAGTGCCGTTGCCGCCACTTTTTCCGTAATCACGCCGTCGTATTTCACCTGTGCAAAATCGCGGACGCGCTTCAAAATGCGGTTCGCAAGCCGCGGTGTTCCCCGGCTCCTTTTCGCGAGTTCCAGCGCGCCTTTCCCTTCAACCTCCACGTTCAGAATCTGTGCGGAATGCAGAATAATCAGTTCCAGTTCTTCAATCGAGTAAAATTCCAGATGATGTATTACACCGAACCGGTCGCGAAGAGGCGCGCTTAAAAGCCCTGCCCGCGTGGTCGCGCCGATCAGTGTAAAATGAGGCAGATCCAGACGGATTGACCGGGCGGAGGCGCCCTTGCCGATCATAATATCGATGGCATAGTCTTCCATCGCCGGATACAGCACTTCTTCCACCTGTCTGTTCAATCTGTGAATCTCATCCACAAAAAGGATATCCCCTTCCTGCAAATTGTTGAGAATCGCCGCCATTTCTCCCGGTTTTTCGATGGCCGGGCCGCTGGTGACTTTCATGTGAACGCCCATTTCATTTGCGATAACGCCCGCCAGGGAAGTTTTACCGAGTCCCGGAGGCCCGTAAAACAGTACATGATCAAGCGCATCGTTCCGGCGCTTCGCCGCTTCGATGTAAATCCGGAGATTCTCTTTGATTTTGGTTTGACCGATATAGTCATCCAAAATCTGCGGACGCAGCGAGCCTTCTATTTTGATATCCTCTTCTATCAGATTCGTTTCAATTACCCTGTTCGCCATTGTTACATCCTTTCCCCGTATCAATACAAATATTTCAAAGCCGCTTTTAAAATGTCTTCCACGCTTTCATTCTCTGTTGAGACAGCCTGTCTGACCGCCCGCAGGGCATCTGCCGCCGGATAACCGAGGGCGGTCAGCGCTTCTACGGCTTCGTTCTTCTCTTTTCCGGCGCCGCCCTCCAACGGCTTATCGACGAAAACATTTTCTTTCGGCAAAAACGCATCCTCCAGGGAAATTTTTCCTTTTAAATCCAGAATCACACGTTCCGCCGTTCTTGCACCGACACCCGGCGCCTTGGATATGGCTTTTGCGTCTCCCGACGCGATTGCAAAGATCAGCTCGTCCGCGCTCATAACCGACAAAATGGCAAGCCCGCCCTTTGGACCGATTCCGTTGACCGTAATCAGTTTCCTGAAAATTTCCAGATCGTCTCTTGTCAGAAATCCATACAGACTGAGCGCATCCTCGCGTACCAGCGTATAGGTATAGATTTTCACGAAGGCGCCTGTTCCTTCCAGCGCATTGGCGGTCCTTGAAGAAATTTTAATATTATAGCCGATCTGCCCGGCTTCCAGTACGAGATTGTCTTCCGTAATCTCTTCGATTGTTCCTTTGATATATGCGTACATTGATGTCTCCATGCCTTTCTCTCATCCTGCGGCCCCGGGGCCGCAGGACGCCCTGTTCTTTTATGTTTCCCGTTGAAAAAATCTCTTTTGCGGGCCGTCTGCCGCTATAATCCCCTCCGGGTATCGCCGGGTTCCAATAATCTGCTGATGCCGGGCAGCACACGGCTGCCGGTGAGGCCGATTATAAATCCGGTTACCGCGCCGGCTGACAGCAAAAAAGGCAGATAAAATACCGGCGCAAAAGTCTCCACAACAAACATCGCCGTAACAATCTGCCCGATATTATGAAATACGCCGCCGCCTATGCTTATGCCAACCAATGAAAACCGCCCCGTTTTCTGCAGCAGAAACATAACGGCAAAACTGCATAACGCGCCGGAAACCGCATACAAAACCGCAGAAAGGTTTCCGAAAAGGAATCCCGAAAGTACGATGCGCAGCAGATTAACCGCAAACGCTTCTTTTCCGCCGTAAGAATACAGCAGAAGCACAACGATAAGATTGGGCAGCCCGAGTTTGATGCCGGGAATGCCGACAGCGAGCGGCAAAAGAGACTCAATATAAGACATGATCAGGGATAATGCCAGCATAAAGCCCAAAATAACTGTCTTTCGTCTCATCAATATACCACTCCATCCAATTCCGTCTCCGCCGTGCCCGTGATTTCAATGACAAGTTTGTGAGGCAGGCAGATAATCGATTCTCCCGTTTTCGAAACAGCCCGATGATGTACGCAGATCAGATCCGGGCAGCTGCTCATAATCATCTGTACTTCACCGTTCCTGCAGATAAAAAGATTATACTCACCGATGCCGGGTTCCGCAATAAAAGCCTCCGCTTCCTCCTTCCATGTTTCCGGAGAAAGCATATGGAGCACGGCCTGCTCCCCGCCTTCCGCCGAAGTCCGCGGTCCGGCGGCATTTTCCGCTTCCAGCATCACCAGATAATAAGCCGCGTTTTCCTGCGAAAGCGGAAAACGCAGAATTGTCTGTCCGTCATGGGAAACGACCGCCATGCTTCCCGGCGTCTGAAACGCTTTCAGCACGAATAAAAGCAAAACTGCCATCAGCATAACAACCGCCAGCAGTAACATATCGGCTTTTTTCGGAACAAACTTTTTCTTCGATTCCATTTTACCACAGCCGAACATATGTTTCAATATCATCCTTCTAAAAACTGCATTCTGCGAAGCGTTTCATCCCCGATTTTCTCCGTTACCACATGCAGATGATTCTGCAGAAAATTATCTTCCAGATTCGACAGGCCCTGCGCATTCAGTTCCTGTACGATAATATTGCTGATGGCTTCGATGATCAAAGCCCGGTCTTCTGCCCTGTCCACCTGGTAAAAAAGAGAGATCATATCGCCGATTTCCGAACAGATGGGAAGCTCTTTCATTCCCCTGTGAATCCATTTATCAAAAGGCGCATAGCGACGGTTCAATAGATAAACAAGCTGCATGCTTTCCCTGATAAATTCCTGTAAAAACAGTTCCGCGGCCACCCGTTCGTTCCGCCGCATGGCTCTCATATAGTTATATTGCCCGGCTCTCGCCATCCCGGCCATCCGCGCCGCAATCTTTTTTACCCTCACATCTTCCGGGTAGTAAGAAAGCAGACCTTCTCTTATCCGGGAAAATGCGCCGGAACGGTCTTCAAATACCGCTCCGTTGGTGGCTGTGGACAGATGTTCGTCCTGTAAACGCAGCCACTCCAGATTCGTCTCCGGCACGCGTTCCGTACCGAGCAGACCATAATAGAAATCTTCCAGACAGAGTACACCGACCCGCCCTTTTCCGGTTTCTTCCATAACCCGGCCGGGAACGCCCAGAAATTCCGCCGGCAGCTTTTCATAGGCTTCCTGCACTTTCCCGCCATACCGCTCATAAATATCTCTTTTCAGCCAGATACAGAAAGACGGGCCGAAGTCATGATCTCTTGAGATTTCATCGTCAAAGCCAAAACATTCCGACCCCCGGCCTGCAAGCCCGGCCGCAAATTCCTCCTCAAGCGCCGGAAATTGCGCCAGCATTGCTTTCCCATACGCTTCATAATACCGCCTCGATAATTCCAATCCCTTCATACCGGTTCATGCCTTTCCGTTTCCTCGATTTTATTACATGTTTTGTTACATGAAAAGCGTTCATTTTTACCATTCGCCGCCATTTCACCCGGGGCGGCCTTTCGGGCAGAGAGCCGTCCGCCGTTGTTCAGAGAGATTCCCTGATTTTGGCCGCAGTCTGCAGATAAGCCTGGCGTTTCTCTTCATCATTTAACAGTTCGCAGACCGCCGCGCAGTTTTCACACAATACCGCATAACTTGCATTTCTTCCAAAATGCTTTTCCACTTCCGAAAGGGCTTTTTCATATGCTTCCAGCGCCTTCCCGTAATCCTTCATATGATAATACGCTTCTCCGACCCCTGCCAGCGCGCCGCTGTAATGGGCATCCGTGCGTCCGTCGCTCCTTTCAAAAAGCGAAAGCGCCCGTTCCAGCAGTTCCCGCGCCTTCCGGTAATCGGAAACTTTAAAATACAGCAGAGCTAGATTGGTCAGCGTCGTCGCCGTTTCCATTTCTCCGCCTTCCAGCGTCTCGATGATTGCAAGCGCCTTCTCCGCACATCGGACCGCTTCGTCGTTTTGTTCCATTTTTTCCAGCAGAATGCTCATATTGTTATAAAGTCCCGCATACCGGTAATCGCCGGGCGGAATCAGTCCTTCGTAAATCTGAAGGGCCTGTTTATAATAGGTATAAGCCTGTTTGTAGTTGCCGGCCGCCCGATAGGCCGTCGCCGTATTTAAAAGCGTGGTTGCAAAATGCTCCGAACGGTCTAACTGCAGTTCTTCCATCAAAAGCAGCACATCTTCCGCCGCATCATAGGCTTTTCGAAATTCCGAAATGCTCCGGTAAAAGCCGATCATTTCGTTACAGATCGAAATATAGGCGCCATAATCTTTTTCTTCCTTCGCCTGCTCCAAAGAACCGCACAGAAAAGGATCCACCTTTTCGATCTGATTTTCCGCAAACAACGCATCCAACTGCGCAAAAAAAACGTTAATATCCATTCCGGTTCCCCCTTTTCCCGGCCGAAAACGAGCGTCCGGCCGGAACCTTATAAATCACCTTATCAATAATTTCCGTTAAAAATCTGTGCGATCGGGGAGTCATCCGAAAGAATAACGGTCTTATTGTCTCCCTCCATACTCGCCTTCAACGCATCAAGCGCCCGGACAAAGGAATAAAAATCCGTTTTTTCCGGGTCGGAGTATGCTTCCGAAAGAATCCGCATGTATTCCGCTTCGCCTTCCGCTATCATCGCTTCTGCCTTTGCCTCCGCGTCGGAAATCATGATTGCGACTTCCTTATCCGTCGTGTTTTCAATCATTTTTGCCTGCGAAGCGCCCTCCGCCGTATACTGCGCGGCGATATTTTCCCGTTCGGAAATCATACGGGTATAGACGGCCTGCTTATTATCATCCGGTAAATCCAGCTTCTTCACTTCCACGGTCACGATCTCGATACCGTACTGTTCCTCCGTATGGGCGATCTGGGCCATAATTTCCTCTGTCAGAGATGTGATTTCGATAACCTCTTTTTTCTCTTCCGTAAGTTCCAGATTATTTCCCGTCACTTCGTCATCATTCTGGTTTACCGTAACCGTCATCTTGCCATCCCGGCTGACGATCACTTCATCCTGCTTCATATTGGAAATCGTATTTTTGGTCGCATTATAAACGATCGTATCGATACGTCTTTCCGCATTGGAAACGGAACCGCTCAGCGTCTGCGCAAACTTCAGGGGATCGTTGACCTGCCATAATACATAACTGTCCACGATCATCGTCTTTTTATCGGAAGTGATGACGTCCGAAGCCGGCAGGTCATATAAAAGAAGCTGATTCGGAATCACATCCACGGACTCGACAAAAGGCATTTTGAAGCTGAGCCCCGATACCGAAATAACCCGCTCCACCCGGCCGAACCGGCGGATGAGCTTGTACTGGTTCTCTTTTGTGATGACGAGGCTGTTCGCACCGACAACCGCAAGCGCGATCAGAAGAAAAACGATCAAAACGCCCCCGCCTTTCCGTTTGTCCTTTCCGCTCTTTTTTCTGGTTCCTTTATTGTTAAAATGTTCATATTCCACATTGGACTGCTGTGTTTGATTTTGTTGGTATTCCATTGCTGTTTTCAGGCTCCTTTCTCTCTTTACACGAACCGCGATATTTACTCTTCTGTGTCCTGTTCCACATCGGCCTTTCGGTCTGTGCCGCCGTTATCCGCCGCACCGTTATCCGCGCCGTCATCGTCATTCCCGCCGGTGCCGTAAGCATCGCCCGATACAAAACTGTCAAGCGGCAGGATGGTGTTCGTCTTTCCGTCCGAACTCTCGATCACAACTTTAACGTCCGGTAAAATATCTTCCATCGCTTCATAGAACATTCTCTTTTTCGTGACTTCCGGATATTTAATATATTCCTGGTACATGGAATTGAACCGGGCCGCCTGACCGTTGGCTTCGTTGATGCGCTCCTGTTTGGCCGCTTCCGCATTCTGCAAAATCGCATCGGAATTCGCTTCCGCCTTCGGTATTTGTTCGTTGCGGTATTTGTTGGCATTATTAAGCGCCGTTTCCTTTCCCTGCTTCGCCGTTTCCACTTCTTTAAAAGCATTTCTGACCTCTTCCGTCGGGGGCTCCGCATCCTGAATGGTTATATTAATCAGCTGAACACCGATATCATAGGCTTCCAGCTTTTCCAGAATCATCTGGGTGATGTTGGCCTGAATCTCATTTTTTCCGGTGGTCAGCACACTGTCAACCGTATAAGAGCCGATCGTTGTCCTGATACAGTTCTGTGCAATATTTTTCAGAATTTCCACCGGATCTTCCGAAGCGTACAATGCTTTGACCGGGTCAGTCACCCTATATGCGGCATAGAAATCCACGTTGATAAAATTATAATCCGAAGTAATCATCATGGCATCATCCTCGGATGTCTTATTTTCCGCATCCATCGAATACCCGATCGTAAATCCCTTGATTGTCGTATTGACTTTCGTTACGTTCTGGATAAAAGGAATCTTAAAATGCAGGCCCGGCGTCGTCACCGCTTTGGGCGAACCGAACGTGCAGACCACGGCCTGTTCCTCCTCCTGAATCGTATAGTAGGAATTGCCTGCCAGCAGCAGAAGCACGACGGCCGCAGCGATAATTTTCACAGCGGTTGACGCTTTTCTTGTGTTAAACTGCTTTTTTCCGGCCGCTTCCTGGTTCATTTGCCTGTTATAAAACATATTCATCTCTCCAATCCTGCCCGGCCGCGTATCCGCGGCGGCTGAAAATACAAGTTTCCCGGCCTCCATGCAAGAGGCCGGCCGTATTATGCTATTATATAACAAACCGGACGGGAACACTAATAAAAAATTGGTAAACTTTGTGAATATTAAACTTCAACAATGTGAAAAAATATGTTACGATAGATTGAAAATTATGATGACGCATTGATTTTTCAATCGCGAATTTGTGCCGACGCTGATAGCGTCCCGACTTCAAAGTTCGCAAGCTGAGAGAAAGGAAAAGAAAGGATTTAATCACTTATGAGAATGATTCTAATCAGACATGGGGATCCGGATTACCAGAAGGACGGGCTGACGGAAAAAGGCATCCGGGAAGCGCAGTTATTATCGGAAAGAACCGTCCACTGGAAAGGAATTACGGACATTTTCTGCTCCCCCTACGGACGCGCGCAAAAAACCGCAGCTTATACTCTGGAACAAATGGGCCGGGAAGCCGTTACGCTTCCGTGGCTTCACGAATTTGACCACTTTATCAACGATCCGGTTACCGGAAGGCACGGCGTCCCCTGGGATCTGATGCCCGCATACTGGACGGAGATTCCGGAAATGTATGATAAAAAAGGATGGCGGGAAACGGAAGTCTATCGTTCCAACCCTTCGATTCTGCCTGCCTACGATGAAGTATGTGAAAACCTTGACAAACTGCTTTCTTCTTACGGCTATAAAAGATACCACAACTACTACAAGACAGATCACGCCGAATTGCCGGCCGCACAGGACACTACGATCGTATGCTTCTGCCATCTCGGCATTATCCTCGTGATGCTGAGCCATCTGCTCAGTATATCGCCGGCCGTGCTGCTGCATTCTTTCTATATCGCGCCCACTTCCGTAACCGTGCTCGCCACGGAGGAACGTGTTCCGGGCATCGCGTCTTTCCGGGCACAGGTCCTGGGCGATACAAGCCACCTGCGTGCCGGAAACGAACCAGTCTCCGCCTCCGGTTATTTTACGGATACTTTTTCACTATAAAAAATCGCCGCTCGGCAGCGGCGATTACAAGAATGCTTCGCATTCTCCCCTGAAATGGTTTCTGCTACGGCAATTTCCTATTATATAAAAAACGCAGGCTCGGCAGCCTGCGTTCCAAGAATTTACTGCGTAAATTCTTGTTTGAAGCCCTTTACGGTTACAGCAATTTTCCGGTTACAGCAATTTTATTCTATTGCTGTAACCGAGATCATTTCATGGGAGAATGGGCCGCAGTCGCGGCGTTATCTGATTTTCTCCGGGAAGCCTACTTTTTTCTGTACTTTGCGAAGCGTTTTATTCGCATAATAGCCTGCTTTCTCCGCATTTGTCTTAATTATGCCGTCGATATAAGCCTTGTCTTTGCCGAGTTCTTCATAACGGGCCTGCAGGGGCCGTAAAACATCCACTACCGACTCGCCGACCGCCATTTTAAACGCCCCGTAACCTTTTCCGTCAAATTCACGCTCCGTTTCCTGGGGTGTTTTTCCTGTACAACAGCAATAGATATCGATCAGGTTGCGAATGCCCGGCTGTTCTTCGCTGTAACGGACGCATCCTTCCGAGTCGGTTACGGCACGCTTAAATTTGCGTATAATGGTATCCGCATCATCCACCAGATAAATGCTTGCATTCGGATTTTCATCCGATTTGGACATTTTCTTTTCCGGGTTCTGCAGAGATTTGATATGCGCCCCCGTCTTGCCGAAATACGGTTCCGGTATCGTGAAGACGTCTCCATAGATGGCATTGAAGCGCTGTGCAATATCCCTTGTAATTTCCAGATGCTGCATCTGGTCTTTGCCGACCGGTACCACATCCGCCTGATAAAGCAGAATGTCAGCCGCCATCAGAACAGGATAGGTAAAGAGTCCGGCATTGATATTATCCGCATGCCTGGCCGCCTTATCTTTATACTGCGTCATGCGGTTCAGTTCCCCCATATAGGTAAAACAGTTCAATATCCAGGAAAGCTCGGCATGCCCGGAAACATGTGACTGGTAATAAATACAGTTCTTCTCCGGATCAAGCCCGGCCGCTATATATAATGTAAGCAGATTTCTGGCACGTTTGCGCAGCTCCGCCGCATCCTGCCTGACCGTAATGGAATGCAGATCGACAACCGAATAAAAACACTGATACTCATCGCTGAGCGTCAGCCAGTTCTTCAAAGCCCCCAGATAATTTCCAAGTGTCAAGGTACCTGTCGCCTGCATTCCGCTGAATAAAACCTTCTGTCCGTCTATCATCATTACTGCCTCCAGATTCATAATATTTTTGTAAGGTTACAACTTCTGGAAATAAGTGTATCATTGGCATTCCCATTCGTCAACCTCCCGGATAACCGGGCAGACAATTAAAAAGAGGAACGTTATGCAAACGTTCCCCCTTTTGACAAAATACGTACTGTTGTTTATCCGGATTCCGAACGGGATTTTACGCATCACAGCCGCAGTTATCTCCGCCGCCAAACGGTCTTGAATCAAATCTCGGTTCAAACCGGGAATCATTCCTGTCACAGTCGCGATCGCGTCCGCGGTCGCAGTCTCTGTCGCGGTCATTTCTGTCACAATCTCTGTCACGCCCGCAGTCGCAGTCTCTGTCTCTGTCGCGGCCGCAGTCACGATCTCTGTCACGAATGTTTCCGCATTCACAGTCTCTGTCCGGGCGGTTATTTCCGCAGGAACCGCTTCTCTGACAGCCGCAGCCGTCACAGCAGCAAAGTAATAACAGTAAAATAATCCATGTGTTCATAATGATATAGCTTCCTCTCCTTTTCTCATAAATTATTTTATGCAAAAGGAAGCTATCTGCTACAAATGCGGTTATTTCTTTAAAACACGTTTCCGGATATAGCCGCAGGCGTAGTCTTCGCCTTTTTCGGCCAGCATATGCAGCAAAAATTCCAGCTTTTTACGCGTTACCGGATGCAGCGGCGCGTTTTCTTTGCCGGACTCATAATAAAGCAGCGGATCTTCCGGCTTATAATTTTTTCCATGATATACCTTACAGGCGGCTATTCTGTCCATCAGCATTTCCACGATATATTTGTCTGGCATCGGCGCCGGAGCCATGCCGCCCGGAATCTCCTTCGTACTGTAATCAATCCAGTATTCATAATGATGTTTGTTCCTGCCTTTGTGATGCAGCCAGGATGAAGAATAGCCGATGTCTTCGCGTTCCGCGTTGTTCGGGCTCCTGTCCCCCTGATAATATCTGGCGCCGACCAGAAATTCCGCCGGAGAATATTTGGACAGGTCATGCATCAGTCCCTGTCGGTAGAGTCCGACTTTAAAACATCCCCGCATCACCAGATATTTATGATATGTGATTGTCTTAAAATGCGCCCAGATTTTCCACATTATGATCTCCTGTTCCTGCCGTTCTTCTTTTCCGTCTGCACATTCCTTGTACTATAGATCATGATTGTCCGCGGCGGTACGAGAACATTGCAGGAAGATTCTTCCCTGTTTTCTTCCGTTATCTGCTCATCGGTTGCCAAAAGCCGCACCCATTCTTTCTCTTTCGGAGCCTGAGGAAGGCCGAATGTGTACGGTTCCCAATACATATTGATACCGATATAAAGCAAATCATCCGTCTCGTCTCCGGCCGGATTCCCATATCGGTCACAATACAGAATGCCCAGACTCCGGCTGTTCGATCCGGTCTCAGGACGCCATGCGTCCCTGCCGTGAAAGGAGATATCCGGATAACCATATGAAAGATAATCCATGCTCCGCAAAGGCATCCTGTCATGCAGAATCGGATTTTTTTTCCGGAATCGAATCAGCTCCTTCGTATATGTGAAAAGTTCTTCTCCCTGTTTTGTGAGATTCCATTTTATCCAACAGACCGGATTGTCCTGACAATAGGGGTTGTTATTGCCTTCCTGAGAATTTGCGAACTCATCGCCGCTGTAAATTAACGGCGTTCCCTGAGAAAGCATCACAAACGCCATCGCATTTTTCATCTGTTTCGTGCGCAGGGCAAGAATGCTTTTTTTCTTCGTCCTGCCTTCTATGCCGCAGTTCCAGCTATAATTATAATCGCTGCCGTCCTGGTTAAACTCTCCGTTGGCCTCATTATGTTTATGGTCGTAGGATACCAGATCGGCCAGCCGGAATCCGTCCTGTCTCGCAATGGCATTGACGATTCCTCTGTCCGCCGCATTTTCCTTACAAAGGGAAATCAATCGGCCCGTCATGTCGGCATCGCCTTTTAACAGTTTTCGTATATCATACAGAAAAGCGTCATTCAGAACGCCGTAATTCCGATATTCCGGCGGCGCAGCATCCCATCCGCCATATTTTTCGGCCGGAAAAGACTGGCTTTGGTCGCTGATCAGTTTGATTTCCGCAAACAAAGGCTCTTCACAGATCATACGCAGCGGAAGACCGCCCCCCATCAGCTGAAACCCGTCCACATGATAATTTAACACCCAATGTTTCAGAATTTCCAGAATTTTGACGGGACTGATATGCGGCGGAAAGTAAAACTGCATCATGACTTCGATTCCGTTTTGATGCAGCGCCTTTACCATATCCTTAAATTCGCTTACGGCATCTTTGGATGCGGCATATGTATATTTGGGCAGAAAATACAGCCCTTCCTGATACCCCCAATAATTGACTTTGGCAGTCAACCCCTTTTCTTCCGGTTCTTCTTTTAAAAACGGGGCAGGCTGTTCCTGCCCGTGCATTTTTTCGGGACGAAATACTTCGTCAAATTCATAAGAAGGCATCAGCAGTACAGCCGTAATGCCGAGTTCTTTCAGATAAGGAATTTTTTCTATGACGCCGGCATAAGTGCCTTTGGCCCGAACGCCGGAAGACCTGTGCTTTGTGAATCCCCTGACATGGAGAATATAAAAAATACTGTCTTCAAAAGGAATGACCGGCGCACGGTCGTTTTCCCACTCGTATTCATGCGAGGGAACTTTACAGCGTGCCGGCTGCTCTTTAGTCTCACCATACCGGCGCTCATATAATAGCGCCTGCGCATAGGGATCCTGAAACAGTTCTTCCCCCTGATAAAACAGATAGGAAAAGTTCCGGTCATAGTATCCCTTTAAAAGCATCGAATAAACCTTTCCTTTTCTGCCTTCTTCCGGGAATGGAATCTTAATGCCTTCCTTATGCTTTTTATCATATAAAAGAATGCCGCAGTCCGTTTTTTTTTCGCAGACCGCCGATACATATAAACCTTCCGATACAAAATATACACCTGGCGGATAAATGGATGATGTCGTCACATTAAAAGTTTTCTGCATGAAATCCCTCCGGGTTCATTCCTCACTCGCAAACACGCGCTTTCGCGCTCTTTGTCCGAGTTCCTCGGACGTTTGCTCGTTAATAACCGCATACCAAACAAATGGCGCTTTGCGCCGCTTGTTTGGCTTTTGCGGACTTTTTCTCACTCACAAACACGCGCTTTCGCGCTTTTTGTCCGAGTTCCTCGGACGTTTGCTCGTTAATAACCGCATACCAAACAAATGGCGCTTTGCGCCGCTTGTTTGGC
>ERZ808054.260-NODE-260-length-63766-cov-11.393773_pt1 | contig 63766 bp, 46 predicted proteins | sample MGYA00380201_ERZ808054 | MGnify/ENA primary metagenome ERZ808054 (study PRJEB31490, sample SAMN06133419) | mouse gut metagenome | isolation source: Z5_2 | host: mice | place: China: Chengdu | collected 2015-05 ... | reverse complement strand
AGATATTTGAGTGATTTTCAAGGCAGACGATTGAGGCGTACCGGTCGTACGCCGATTGAGGACAACGCTGAAAATCGCTCAAATATCATGGAGCAGGGCGTGTATCCCCTTGTTCACTGAGGGTATCAGAAAGTGACTTCTCCGTCATGGGAAATAAGCGATGCGGAGACGATATGCTCCAGCCCCATCAGCTCCGTCACAAGCGCTGCCTCCTCTTTGACCCGCACTTCGACCGCCAGATCGAGATGATCTTTCGTCAGATTCCTTGCCTGTACTTTATGGAGGGAACAGTGCTTTTTCACGATTTCCATAATTTTTCCTTCATTCCCGTACACGGATGAATTGACCAACAGAATCTGCGGCGCCTTCGCAACCGGCAGCCAGCCGGCAATCAAAATTCCGGCCGTCAGCACCACCGAGGCGATCACCGCGATGATGGAAAATCCCGCGCCGCACACGATGCCCACGCTGATGGACCAGAACAGGAAGACGAGATCCATCGGATCTTTGATCGCGGTTCTGAAACGGACAATCGAAAGCGCGCCAACCATACCGAGAGAAATGACTATGCTCGACTGAATCGTTAAAATAATGGCGGCCGTAATAATCGCCAGCGCCGGAAGCGCGATGTTAAAGTTCTTATTATAAAAGGACGATCTGTTCACCATACGGTAAAGAATAAATATGTATGCGGCGATCAGCACCGTAATCACCATACATACAATAATTGTTTTAACGGAAAGTCCGGAAGAAGCGTATCCTTCAAAAAAAGATTTCTGTAAAATATCCGTAATGCTCATATTCTGATGCCTCCATATGCGTTATATTTTCTGCACAGATAATATTTGGAAAAGCTCCCCCACTGTAAAGAATCCAGCTGGATAAAGTTTTTAATGTATCCGGGCAGAAATTCATCCCATTTTACTTCCAGTACGGACATTCCCGTTCCCAGAACAGGCCTGCACGCAATCCGCTTTTCCAGGAAACCGGCAGCATCGGCGGAAGATTCGATATCTTCGTCAAAAGTCACCCGCACGTTTCCGTTTGCCTCCACGAAAGGATAACGGGTATATTCCACGATCACCGCCGGACGCATAGCCCTTGTCTGCATCTGTACCAGAAGGCTCTGCAGTTCCCGGTCCATACCGGAAATGTTCCCGACAGGCCGTCCGTTCATCAGCCGGCGGCAAAGCGGTTCATCGATACGACAGGACTGTTTCAGGGTCATCTGCCGTTTTTTGCTCTTCTTTTCCAGAAAAATATGCGTCGGATCCGCGTTGTAAATGCGGATTCGGTACTTATCCCGTTCCCCGATTCCGTCCTCGTTCTCATAGTAACAGCTATCGTGAATCGAATCAAAATACAGGCTCCGCACCCTGTAAAATCCGTCCTGCGCCGTATGTCCGTCTCTTTTCAGTATCGCTCCCGCGCGCGCTTTTAAAACAGCATTCTGCATACTGTCGCACAAATATTTATCTTCATGCCTGTATTTGGGCGATGCCGTTTCCTCCGCCGCGTACCGTCTCTCCAAATAGTCCGCTGTCTTCACTGTTCCGGCACCCCCTCCCATTCCAGGATGCCGCCGCACTGTACGATCTCCCATACCGCATACAAGTCCGTCTGGCAATCGGAAATCGAAACATACCGGCTGGCCCGGACCGCGTTTTCTCCGGCAATCACCTTACAGCTTCCGCCCTGTATGACAACCATGTCCGCATCGCTGTCGGAAAAAATGCCGATACCCTCGCACTCCGCTTCCACTTCGCTGTCGTGGATAATGACACCGTCATTCCCGCGCAGACCGTCTTTCTTGGACTTTACATATATCCTTGTATTGACAAGTTTCAACCGGTCTTTGGAGCGCACCGCATCCGCATGGTATCCGTAAACGGCCAGAAACCCGCTTCCGTTTATCGTCAAATCCGAATTGCTGAAAATACAGGCTTTCCGTTCGTCGTCATACCCCGGCCCGTCGCTCAGGGTGCTTTCCGTTCCGTCCTTCAGCGTTATAATCACTTTATCCGCTTTTTCCACGCACACGGCCGCACCGTCCGCCGAACGGATTTCCACTCCGTTTAAAATCAGGTGAACGACCTCATCTTCACATACGCTGACCACAATTTTTCCCTGATTCAGTTTTCCGCTGAGCAGATACGTTCCGGCCTTACGGATCATAAGTGTTCTTCCGTCATAACTGCCGAAATCACTTATATTTTCCGGAAGATTGGCCAGATCGATTTCCACGGCGCCCTCTTCCGAAACGTCATAGTCATAATTCGTCATCTCATACCGGCCCGGAACATCTTCCTCTTTTGTCCCGTCCTGCTCCACTTTTGTCAAACCGACCTGCATATCGAGAATTTCCCGGCACCCTGAAAGCATCATCGAAAGGGAAAAAATACAGGCGGTCAAAACAAACATTTTTCTCATCCTTCTACCATGTCCTTTCCACCTTATTTAATCCTTTTCAAATACGGCTTCCACATACAGCCCGTTTTCCGGCAGCGTCATTTCTATCTGTTCCGCCGTACCTGCCGCATCCCCGCACCAGCCCGCGAAATGATATCCTTCCGCAGGAACCGCCGTCAGCTGAATCGGATAATCCGTATAATATTGTCCGGTCCATGTTTCTTCTTCAAGTATGGCCGTATTGATTCGAATTATACCCCCCCCCCCCGGAATTTTTCCGCACTACCGTGACATCAGCCAGCTCTCTTTCCAGGCCGAACTGATCTTTCAGTTCCGCCATGGCAATCTGAAACCGTTTTTTGAAAAAATCATCCATTTCCGTTATATACCGGGCCAGATCTTCTTCCGTATACGACATATCGGCAAACCGGTTACGGTCAAGAACAATCTGCTCCCCATAAATTTCCTTCCATTCCATCAACTCTTCATGCACGTTATCATAATCATAAACCGTATTGGCAATGTCCATATACGTTATGCAAAACTGACGCCGGAACTGTTCGTTTTTCATAAGGCTCTGCACGACAGGTTCCTGGAACAGCCAGTTATCTTCCATTCCAACCGATTCCGGATCCAGCGTCACATCCAGATCGAACAGCATCCACCGCCATTTACAGTCTCCGTATTCCGAATCTTCCGGCTCGATCGTTCTCCAGAGCGCCGTATTCGTCGAAAAGGAAACGTCCCTGTTATTGACATATAAGTTGATACAGCAATAATCGATCAGACTCTGCACATCAATACATTCACACACCATCGCATACACATCATCATAGGACAGATCACATTCCGTTATCAGATCATACATATACTGATAGGCTTCCTGCGCCTCGCCGTCTCCGACCGCCGCGACATCGGCATCCATAATCCATACGTTCCCCGCGCTTACGCCATAATGATTTTGCAGATATTCTTCCTTATAGCGCTCACGGATATCATAGATTCCCCAATACTCCCCATTGAGAAACACAACAGAAGGTTCCGCTCTCTGGATGGACACATCCCTGTTCTCCGCCAGACTGACTAAAAAAGCATCTTTGATGTCTTCCGCTATGCGGAGCTTTACTGTCGAATAAACATTCCCCGGGAAAAAATCATAAGGAAACAGCGCATTTTCATCATAGATCGTTCTTCCGTAAATGTTCAGGGATTTTTTCGGATTGGAGCGGGTGGACTGCCCGGCCGTACGAATCCCTACGTCCTGTGTAAAACAGTATCTGTGCTCTCCGTCAAAATAGGAAATCGTCGATTCACGTTCCCATTCTTTCCCGTTCCGAAACGCATTGGACGCCATATAACGGTATTGCGTCTCTCCGTTCTCGTCCACATAGGAATCGGCCAGCACGCCGTCCTGCATACCATGCTTCTTATACTCGTCCATCGCAGCGCCGTTCACATAGATACCGGACTCATAGTCGAAAAGATTATCCGGATCCGTCACAATGGAAAGCACAGGCAGGCCGTCATAAATCTCCTTTTGCCCATATCCGATAAAATAAACGCCAAGCGCGGTTTCGCTCATCGTGTTTTCCAATTCATTAAAACTTGCCGCCCGCACCACTACTGCCTTATCCACAGGAAAAGGCGGCGTGTAATCCCTGGTGGGCGCAAGATCGGTTCTGGCAGAATAAACGTTTTCCCGGTCACTTATATCCTCAATGAGAATCGGTTCTCGATACGGCGTCCCGTCAGGCGACGGATCGCTGCCATCCAGCGTATAGTAAATCGTTTCTCCTTCCCCGGCCGAAATCTCCAGGGCAAAAGGCTCTTCATAAAAACCGCTTTCCACGCTGAGCACAGGACTCTCCAGTTCTATGGAAGGCAAAATATCGGCCGTCCCGTTGGAACTGCCGGCAGTCGCCGTCATTTTTTCCCAGCCGGCTTCCCCGTCCCGTATCCTTCCGTAGCTCGTATTATAAACGAGTTCCGGCACCTTCACGGAATCGACGATCTCACCGGTATCCCTGCGGCTTAGAAAAATCTCTTCCCCGTGTCTGGAAATGCCGAAACCGACCCGCCCGGTCTGCGGATCATCCGTCCCGTCCAGCCATACAATATGATATGCTCCGGGTTCCAGAGAAATCGAAGACAGCGGATATTTCCACGGGCTGTCGGGATCGTCGGACAAATAGTATCCGTCTAACAGGACCGTTTCGGAGCCTCCGTTATACAGTTCCACATAGTCCGAATAAGCGCCGTTATCATCCCTGACCAGCGTAAAATTACTGCTGCATATCTCATTCAGAACGATCTGCCCGTCCCCGGAAGCCGATGTCATCCGGCCAATGAGCCAGCAGAAAAAGACTGTCAGCAAAACCAACAGTCCCAACAGTTTTATTCTGTAAAAATCCCGTTTCCATACGTTCATTATAAATATCCCTTATAAAATATCAAAATCATCGTCCTCGTCGATTTCATAGTCAAATTCCATCCGGTCTTCCGCCACTTCATGCTGATAGTCCATCGTGCGTTTTTCATGCTTCTTCGGCAACGGCAGCGGATTTTCCAGAAACCGCGGTTTCTCCGGCATTTCTTCCACTACATCAGGCGCATGATCTTCCGCCGGCTCCTGCGGCGGCGCAGGCGAAATTCCTCTATCCGGCTCCTGCGGCAATTTTTCATCCGGCTCTGGCGGAAGCGCGGACAAAGCTCTTCTATCCGGCTCCTGCAGCAATACGGGTTCGGACTCCGATGCCGCTTCTTTCATCGCAGACGCGATTTCCTCAGCCGCGTCTCTCCTTCTGCTAACCGTTCTTTCCCACACAAGGCTCTGCTGTATGCCGAGTCCCGCTAAAACCCCCCAGATGAAAATGGAATACACCTGGACGGACAACACGCCGGTCGCCGCAAGCGGCGTCGGTGCAAGCAAAAACATCAGAAGAAACCATGGCGTAACGTTCTGTACTTTTCTCCGGTTCCAGAACGCCATAACCAGAAAAGCTGCCAGCATTACCAGCACAAAGCACTCCGTAATCGAATATTCGGTCCGGTAAAATATATAATCAACCAAAAGGTGCTCACGATACAGGGCAAACCACGCCTCTGCCATCTCTGTTGCTTCTATATAATAGCTGTAAGCATTTAGCGCAAGCATTCCGGCAAAGGCCAGTGCGCCCGCCGCAAGAGAAGCCATTATCAAAAACAGGGAAAATCCCACGGTTCTTTCCTTTGCGGACTTCTTCTGTTTTCTTCCGGCCTTTTCACAGCACACTCCGGTTAAAAGGCCGGGTAAAAAGATAAGCAGCGTCAGGGCTGCCACATCCAGATACGTCAGAAACCCGATCACAAAACCGCATAAAAGGGCTCCTCGAAAAGCCCGGCCGCTGTCGGTACGGTTCCGGCAATTCTGCTTCACATAACCGCCGACGATAAACATTCCGGCCAGATACAGCGCAAAAAACAGGCTTTCCGGCGTCATTACAAGACTCTGTTCCGCGTAAACGGAAGATACCGCAAGCGCCAGCATGGCGATACAGGCCGGTATCCTGCCAGCCAGCCTTCTGACGGTAAAAAAAGCGAGCAGAATCGCCGCCATCTGAATTACGATCTGCATCCAGACGGCCGCCGTCATTTTATTTCCAAGAAAGGATAATACAAAAGACAGGCAGATCGTATAGAGGTAAGAAGCTCCATGTATGATCTGTTCTCCGGCTTCCTCCGGTTTCACCGTCGCCATCTGATAATATATTGTTTCCGCAAGCGCGTTCCGGTTCTGAATATATAAGGAAATACGGTACAACAGCCCGGCAGAAAAAATGCAAAGTACGATAAAAGTCTCCCACAGAAACTTCGTATGGCTGCTTATACAGTATTTTTTCCCGGTCTTCCCGAAAATATTACGAATCAGAATATAAGCGCCCGTTGTCATGCCGAAAACGAAAAGTACGAAAAAAGCCGTGCCGGAATGAATCGTGGCGTTGATCTTTTTCTGCCAGAATAAAATTGCGTAATTGGCAAGCATTACTCCCGTCAGGCAGGTATAAACGGCCCACAGCAGATAACTCAGCCATGTTTTTTTATATGTCATTTCTGCACCTATCTGTCCGCCTTTGCAGACAATCTATATCCTTCGTTTATTCTGCCGTTTCAAGGGCCTGCTCCAAATCCGCAATAATATCTTTCACATTTTCAATGCCGACGGAAAGACGAATCATGTCGGGCGCAACGCCGGCCTCCACAAGCTGTTCGTCGTTCATCTGCCTGTGCGTATGGCTCGCCGGATGCAGAACGCATGTTCTCGCATCCGCCACATGGGTGACGATTGCCGCAAGCTTTAATTTGTCCATCATCCGGGCGGCCGCCTCTCTTCCGCCCTTTAAACCAAAGGCGATGACGCCGCAAGTTCCGTTCGGCATATATTTCTGCGCCAGTTCATGATATTTATTATTCTGCAGTCCCGGATAATTAACCCATGCCACTTTTTCGTGCGCCTCCAGATATTCCGCAGTCTTCTGCGCATTATAGCAATGTCTTTCCATGCGGAGAGGGAGCGTTTCCAGTCCAACGTTCAGTAAGAAGGCATTCTGCGGCGCCTGAATGGAACCCAGATCACGCATGAGCTGGCTTGTTGCCTTGGTTATGTACGCGGCTCTGCCGAATTTTTCCGTATAAGTGATGCCGTGATAAGATTCATCCGGCGTGCAGAGCCCCGGAAACTTTTCCGGATATGCGGCCCAGTCAAAATTACCGGAATCCACAATACAGCCGCCGACCGACATCGCATGACCGTCCATATATTTCGTTGTGGAATGGGTCACGATATCGGCCCCCCACGCAAAAGGATTGCAGTTGATCGGCGTAGCAAAGGTATTATCGACAATCAGAGGCACCTGATGGCTATGCGCCAGCCGCGCAAATTTTTCGATGTCCAGCACGACAAGCGCCGGATTCGCGATCGTCTCCGCCAGCACACATTTTGTATTTTCCCGAAAAGCCCTGCCGAGCGTTTCTTCATCATCATCCGGGTCTACGACCGTACATTCGATCCCCATTTTCTTCATCGTACAGGTAATCAGGTTAAATGTTCCGCCGTATACCGTAGAAGACAGTACGACATGATCTCCCGCTTCACAGATATTGAAAACGGCATAATAATTGGCCGCCTGGCCGGAAGATGTGAGCATCGCCGCAACGCCGCCCTCCAGTTCACAGATTTTGGCCGCCACATATTCATTGGTAGGATTTTGCAGCCTCGTATAAAAATACCCCGCTTCTTCCAGATCGAACAGCCTGCCCATCTGCTCCGAAGTCTCGTATTTAAATGTAGTGCTCTGGTAAATCGGGAGGACACGCGGTTCCCCGTTCTTCGGCTGCCAGCCGGACTGCACACAGATTGTTTCCTTTTCGTATTGTTTACTCATCGTTTTCCTCCCTCGCTGTTTTTCACCACAAACCTGACAGAACCGCCCGAAAAGGCGGTTTCTGTCGGCTGAAACATAGAATTTCTTAGTCTGCGTTTTTTGCAGACTTAGAAATTCTTTTCAGCCTATTCGTCCCAGTTATGATATACCGCCTGCACATCATCGTCCTCGTCCAGCAGATCGAGCGTACGCTGTAAATTCTTAATGGCCGTTTCGTCCGTAAGCTCCACCCAGTTCTGCGGAATCATGGTTACTTCCGAAGATACCATTTCAACACCCGCATCCTTCAGGGCTCCTGCAACGGCTTCCAGATCGTCCGGCGCCGTATAAATCTCGTAACTGTCTTCTTCCTCTGCGAAATCCTCCGCTCCGGCATCGAGCGCCGTCATCATCAGATCGTCGGCTTCCATATCGCATTCTTCCTTGTCCACAATAATAAGGCCCCTTTTATCGAACATGAAAGAAACACAGCCGGGCGTTCCGATATTGCCCTGCCCTTTGGTGAATGCGCTCCTTACATTGGCCGCCGTTCTGTTGCTGTTATCCGTCAGCGCGTCAACAATAATCGCGATGCCGTTCGGACCGTATCCTTCATAGGTAACATATTTATAAGTAACGCTGTCATTATCCCCGGAAGCCTTCTTTATGCCGCGCTCGATCGTATCGTTGGGCATGTTGTTGGCTTTGGCTTTCGCAATTACCTGAGCCAGCTTGAAATTATTGTTCGGATCCGGGCCGCCTTCTTTAACCGCTACCGCGATTTCCCTTCCGATAATCGTAAAGATCTTACCTTTGGCCGCATCGTTTTTCTCTTTCTTATGTTTAATATTCGCAAATTTTGAATGTCCTGACATTTTTCTCTCTCCTTTGTCTCTTATCCTGATATTATCAACACTTTATCTTATCATTTTTCTTCCGTCTCTTCAACCGCTCCGTCATTTTTTTCTCCGCCCTCTTCCGGCTCCGTTATTTTGACCGCGAGCACGTTCTGAACCATCCGGCCTTTCACCTCCATGATTTTAAACTGATAGCCCTGATGCGTAAATTCAAATTCCTCGCCTTCCTCCGGTATATGTTCCAGCCGGGAAATGACAAAACCGTTCACGGTATCAAAGTTTTCCTCTTCCAGTGAAATGCCAAGCTGTTCTTCCAGTTCATCGAGAGGCATCATGCCGTCAATGATATACTCATTCTGTCCGTTCTCTTTGATGTAACTCTCCTCCTCATCATATTCGTCCTGAATTTTCCCGACGATTTCTTCCAGAATGTCCTCAAGCGCGAGCAGGCCGGCTGTCTGGCCATATTCATCGACAACGATTGCCATCTGTATTTTTTCTTTCTGCATGGTTTTTAACAGATCGTCGATCTTTCGGGTCTCGGTAATGAACAATGGCTCTCTGAGAAGACCCTTGATTTTTCCGATCGGCTTACTTAACATTTTCTCATTCATCTGCATGCGCATAACGTCTTTCAAATGCAGAATCCCGACGATATGGTCGATCGTATCATGATAAACCGGGAAACGGCTGTTATGTTCTTCCAGAATAAAAGCGGCCGCTTCCTGCAGTGTCACGTTACAGTCCATCGCAATCATGTTATTCCGGTTGACCATAACGTCTTTCGCTTCTTTTTCACTGTATTCGAAAATATTCGTAATCATTTCCGCTTCGCTGGCGAGCAGAACGCCCTGCTCATGTCCTACGTTAATCATGGAAATGATTTCTTCCTCCGTCACATCCGCAGCCGCATCCAGCCCTTTGACGCCGAGTATCTGCAAAATTCCTTTGGCCGAAATGGAAACGAATCCCGTGAAAGGCGCCACCAGGCGCACATAATAATAAATGGGCGTAATACAGACGCGGATCCACGCATCCGGATATCTCGATGCCGCTTTCCGCGGAATCAGCACGCCGAATGTAAGCACTATGTATAAAAGACATACCGTGACGATCAGCGCGGTCAGAATGGCGAGAAAACTGATATGCCAGCCCGCCAGTCCGCTGATATTGCCGACGGCCATCCGATATACGACATAACCGAAATAATCGTTCAGACGGTACAGGTATAACGCGCCGAACAGCATATTGACCGTTACCACGCCGAGCTGTATCGCATTCGCGTACTTGGCCGGGTTATCAATCAGATATTGCAGCCTTTCTGTTTTTTTGTCCGGTTCCTTCTGTTCGTCTTCCTGTTCATGCCGGTTCTGCGTTGCGGAGTTAAAACCGTACACGATCATTTCCAAAAGCAGCAGCACGAAAAAAATCAGCACTGTTCCCGGGTTAGTGACACTTTCTTCCATATTATTGTTCTACCTCTCTTCCGTTCTTCCATCTTCTCAGCCCTCCTATGTATTGAGTTCCAGGCTGACCATCAATCCTGTATTGACTTCCTTCATGATTTCCTGATCCAGATGACAGACTCTGTCTTTTAAACGCTTTTTGTCGATCGTCCGCAGCTGTTCAAGCAAAATCACGGAATCTTTTACCATATCGTATTTATTGGCGTTCAGTTCAATATGGGTGGGCAGTTTCGCCTTGTTCATCTTCGATGTGATCGCAGCGCAGATGACCGTCGGACTATGCTTGTTGCCCACATCATTCTGTATAATAAGTACCGGTCTGACGCCTCCCTGTTCCGAACCGATAACCGGCCGCAGATCGGCATAATAAATATCTCCTCTTTTCATATACACACTTCCTTCAATCAATTCAGCAATTCTAACTGACAGCAATAGTATTGCCAATTTCTCTGAAGGTATACATACAAAGCTATCTGAAATCTTTATAATAATCCCTGGTATCCGTTACCCTGCCGTTTTTTACATAGACTCTTGGAATCCTTTTACCCAGATTACAGGCAAATTCATAATTAAAACGCCCCGATAACGCGCCAAGCTCTTCCATCGTAATCCGGTCTTCCCCTTCTTTTCCGATGAGGGTGACTTCCGTTCCTTCTTTTGCCTCCGGTATATTCTCCACATCTACCATAAACTGGTCCATGCAGACCCTTCCGAGAATCGGGGCGCGCTTTCCGCAGATCAGCACCGTTCCTTTTCCCGAAAGCCCTCTCGGATAACCGTCCCCATAACCGACGGGAACCGTCGCTATCCGCATGTTTTTCTCCGCCGTATAAGTGCCGCCATAGCTTATCTGCGCCCCTTTTTCCACTTCTTTCACACAGACAAGTCTGCTCTTTAAGGACAACAGCGGATGCAGAGAAATGCTGTCCCGGCTCACTTCCTCCGATGGCCACAGGCCGTACAGCGTAATCCCGGCGCGCACCATATCCATATTGGCCCGTTCCAGTTCCAGGATTCCGGCGCTGTTGGAACAATGCTTCAGCGGAAACCGGTATCCGGTTTTCTTCTCCGCCGTTTCAATAAATCGACTCATTTGGTCAATCTGCCGAAATGCCGGTGCCTTATCCGCTTCGTCCGCTTTGGCAAAATGTGTGAAAATTCCTTCCGCCTCCACTTCGTCATAAGACAGCGCTTTTTGGATAAACGCCAGCCCGCTTTCATCGGGCCGGATGCCGATTCTGCTCATCCCGGTATCCACTTTGATATGAATCTTCGCTTTTTTCCCCTGCTTCTTTGCGCAGGATGCCAGCTCTTCCAGCGTATCATAGCGAAACACCGCCGTTCTGATTTCCTTTGCAATCAATTCTTCATACGCATAGGGAAACGTGTATCCCAAAACCAGAATCGGTTTTTTCAGTCCCGCTTCCCGTAAAATGAATGCTTCTTCCGCCGTGGCAACACCATAGCCGAATACATAATCAATCCCTTCCAGTTCCCGGCCGAGCGGAACCGCTCCATGCCCGTAACCATCCGCCTTGATGATACCCATAATCCGGGTATTCGGTGAAATTTTCCGGCGCATCTGTTCCATATTATAATGGAGCGCCTCCAGATCCACTTCCGCGTATACCCGCGCATATTGCTCTATCATAATGTTTTTTCTTCCCCTTCTTCCACCGCACGGAACACCCGCGGCAGCTGTTCGATGATATCCGCAGCCGTCATGCTGCGCTCCCCATGCACACGGGCAGCCATATCTCCCGCCGCACCGTGCAGATATACGCCGCAGACCGCGGCTTCTTCCGCTTCCATTCCCTGGGCAAGCAGTCCTGTGATCATACCGGCAAGCACGTCGCCGGAACCAGCCGTTGCCATGCCCGCGTTCCCGGATGTGTTCAGATAAATCTGTTCTTTGTCCGGACAGGCAACGACCGTTCTCGCATCTTTGCATACCACAATACAATGCAGCCTGTCGGCAAGCTCTTTCGGATAATCCGTAAGATTTTGAGAAGCTTCCGGTATACTGCACCCGAAAAGCCTGGAAAACTCGCCGAGATGGGGCGTCAGAATTATTTTTCTTTCAGGGTGAAGCATTCTCTGCCGCACCATCTCCTGAATGAACTGTCCGCCCTCTTTCTCATACGTTTTTTCAACCAGCAGATTCAGTCCGTCCGCATCGATAACGAGCGGAAGGCCGCTCTCACACAAACATTGTTCCAGAAGCCACCTTGCCGCCTTCCCTTTTCCGATACCCGGTCCGATCAGAATACAGTCCGCCCAGTCATGGGCTTCCCGGAAGGCCGCAGCAAATCCGGCATCAGGCTCCTCTTTTGCCCAGAACGCCGTATCATAAATTGTCAGCATCGCTTCCGGCAGCGCCTGCTGTAATGTTTCCCGGTTCTGCCGCGCGCTTACGATCCGGACCATTCCCGCACCTGTCCGGAAAACGCTCCGTCCGGCCATCAGAGCCGCACCGCAGATTGTTTCGCTTCCCGCAATGACAAGCACTTTCCCAAAAGTCCCTTTGTTCCCGTCCGGCCGGCGCGCAGGCAGCCGCACATCTTCCGAAGAAGTATAAGTATAGAACCCGGGCTTTTTTCCCAAAAACCCGTGTTCATCAATTCCCATCTGTCCGCATAAAATTTTACCACAACATCCTGCCCCCGGATAGAGGAATTGCCCCAATTTAAAAAATCCATAAGTAACCGTCAGATCAGCCTGCACCGCACAGCCCAGAATCTGCCCGGAACCGGCATGAACGCCCGAAGGAATATCGACGGCACAGACATAACTGTGCATCCGGTTGAGCGCGCAGACCGCCTCCCGGTAAATACCTTCCGTTTCGCGGGAAAGCCCGATGCCGAAAATTGCATCGATTACTATATCATATTCACCTTCCGGGATTCTGTCAAAGGGCGAATGCCCGTACCGTTCCAGAATATCGATTTGCAGGGCCGTCTCTTCGCTGCACTTTTCGCGGGAGCCCAGCAGTACGAAATCAACCCGGCACCCCTGCAGCAGAAGAAGACGGCCGATCGCGAATCCGTCTCCGCCGTTATTGCCGCATCCGGCCACAACAAGCACACGATACGCCGCGGCGCCCAGCTCCTTCATAAGCAGTTCCACCGTCACCAGAGCCGCACGTTCCATCAGAACGACCGACGGCATTTTCAGGTGCGTAATCGTATTGCTGTCATATTGTTTCATTTCCGCCTGTGTAACAAGATATTCCATCATACGCCTCCATGTCAGAACCCCGTTTACTGCGGCGGCTCAAACGCCAAAATGCGCCAAAATCTCTGATTCCGGCGCATTCTTATCTTTTTTTCTTCTTTCCTGTTGCCCCGGTTTCTTCCGGATGATATTTTCTGTCAAAAAGCTCTATGACGTCCGCTCCGAAAATATCGTGCATATACGCATAGGTCTTGTGGTTGATTTCTTCCATTTCCTGCTTTCTGACGGCCTTTTTCTTCAGTTCCCTGCGCATTTGACTAATCCAGTCATCAAGTATATTGATTTCTCTCGCATTTTCCCTGATTTTTCGATAGCAGATCTCCATTGTCGCCATCATCAGCTTTCTGTTGATCTGATCGATTTCCGCGGGCAGGCCCTTTTTCTCCCCTTCATAAACGGCCATCTTTTCGTTGCATTCTTTCAAAAGCCGCTCATGATCTTCCATATCTTTCAGCAGTTTCTGGTTATAGGGGTCTTTGGAAAGCGCATCGGCAATCGCAAGGACTTCGCTCATCAGCTTTTTCTTGATTTTAACGATATCCTTTCCCTCTGTCGTAACCTTTCCCTGCCGTTTGACAAGCCCGTTCAGTTTTTCTTCAAGCGCCCTGATCTGCTGCGTCTTTTCCGCCGGCGCCAGAAGATTGTGCCACTTATGATCAAGCGTCAGAACCGGGACATTTTTTCCGGCCAGCGCCTTCTGCAGTTCGTCGTTTTTGCCAGGCACAATATCACTCCTTCCTGTGGGAAGCCAGATTATAGGAAAGCTTCATCAGGCTGTCAAGAAGATGTACGTTTTCTACCTGGATTTCTTCCGGTACATTCAAATCCACATGCGCAAAATTCCAGATCGCCCGGATGCCGCAGGACACCAGCCGTTCCGCCGCGGCCGCGGCGCTCTGTTTCGGAATCGTAAGCACCGCGATATCGATATCATTGTTTCTGATAAACGCTTCCATTTCTTCTATCGGGCGCACTTCGATATCCCGGATCTTCATGCCGTAAATCGCGGGATTGTTATCGAATATTCCACAAAAAATAAAGCCTCTGCGTTCGAAATTCACATAGTTGGCAAGCGCCTGCCCCAGATGCCCGGCTCCGATAATAATCAGCTTGTGTTCTTTGTCAAGCCCCAGTATCTTGCCGATTTCCTCATATAAGTATCCGACGTTATAACCATATCCCTGCTGGCCAAACCCGCCAAAATGATTTAAATCCTGACGGATCTGGGAGGCGGTAACTTTCATGATATCGCTCAGTTCCTGCGATGATACCCTTTCCGTCCCTTCGTCCCTGAGCTGCCCAAGATATCTGAAATATCTCGGAAGCCGGCCGATCACAGCCTGTGAAATCTCTTTTTCTTCCACCGATGCTGCCTCCTGTATCTATTTCTTTCCATTGATATCCATTATATGCTATCTGATTCAAAAGCGCAAGCCCGGAGGCCGCCAAAGGCGCCCCCTATTTTGCCCGAAATCCGTCCCTGATCTCATCCCCGATCAGCGTGCTCCGCTCCAGCATATGTTCATAGCATGTCCCCGGAAACACATGGTAGCTGTTCACTTCGCCTTCGGTGGAAACATAAATCCGGTTTCCGTTAATCTCCCGGCTTTCCATATTTCCGCCGTCATAATCCTTCTGCAATATATAATAAGGTTCCCGCAGCGTATGTTTGACAAAAACGCCCGCGTCCGTAATATACTGATCCCAGTAAGGGCTGACCGAAACGAGAATGCAGAACAGCAGTCCGCCTGTCACAATGCTGATAAAGCCCTTCCGCCGGATACTGATGCACTCTCCCACCGCCATCATGATGACCGCGAACAAAAAGGCGAGCCCATACCGGATAAACGGCGCCATAAAAAACCATACCGCAAGATTGCCCCATATGGCAAGGTGCAGCGCCGCGAGCGGAAAACTGATGCGCTGTTTCTGCGCCAGCTTTACGAGCAGCACGATGCCCTGCAAGACCGCCGCAAGAACCACCGCGCCAAGAAACATTTGTTCGTATCGAAACTGATGTTCCCACCAGATGGGAAACCATTGTGTAACCGGTAAATCGATTTTGGCAATATCATAAAGGCATCTTCCCCATACCTTGATCTGACCGGCATCCACAAGCAGATATTCCTCAGGTATCTTCCAGACCGGATTGAACAGATCAATCCCGTCAAAAGGATATAAAAGCCAGCCGGAAATCAGATAATTTCTGATGAAAAAAGGAAGCAGCACAACACAGCCGCATGCAATATATACCGCAATTTCTTTCCATTTTTTCTCTTTCACCAGTACTGCCGCCGGATATACGGCAAGCAAAACCAGCAGACAGGAAGAAAATTTCATGGTGGCAACGAATACCCCCGCGACCGCTAAAAGAGCATATTCCGCCGTTCCCGTGGTTTTCCGTTCTATATTATCACACCATGCCGTCATAATATAAAAGGCAAAGAACATCACCGCATAATCCGTGGCAGGCGACATGCTGCGGGTGATGTTTACCAGCGTATAGAACAGGATTCCGATCCGCATCATATCCGCCAAATGGCTCTCGTGGCGCTTAAACTCTTTTAATCCATGAAAAGCGTACAGACACATGATCACTTCCAGCAGTCCCGTCGTCGTATGCAGAGACCGGCCGAACAGCCAGTTTAAGCTGAACACGGAAGCGAATGCCAGATAGGAGCTGTTATAGGCATAATGAAGCTGCAGATTGCCGGCCCCCTTCAGCACTCCGTATTCCTCATACAGACGGATGGCCGCCGCATGGTAAATGTTCGTATCGGTGTGAAATTCCCCCCTCGACGTAAAAAAAGCGATCAAAAGAATAAAGCAGAAATAAAAAAATCCCTCCCAGGAACATGCCGCCGCACGGCCCTCTTTTAAAAGCCGGCCGAGCTCCTTCCTTCTGTAATACCCGGCAGACAGCGCCGCAAGGAGCATAATCCCGTGCGCCAAAGCGCCTATCCGCGCAAAAATACTGAAAAATTCCACATATACGGTAATCGCAGTTATTCCCGCCATTATATAATGTATCCATGAAAATTTTGTTTTTCTCACAAATCCCAATACACCCGTCCCAATCAGCGTACAGAGAATCGAAATATATATCCAGCTCAACAATATGGTCAGCATCCGTCTACTTCCTTTCAGAACTTCTCCCGATACTTATCCAGTATATAAAAATAATTTTTTCCTGTCAACAAATTGACAGTTGCCCTTTTGCCCTGTAAACTGAACAATAGCGCTTAAACAAACAGGTATGGAGGATTTTCACATGATACTTTCCGTGAATCATATACATAAATCTTTTCTGGAAGTACCCGTCTTACAGGACGTGTCCTTTCATATTGAAGCCTATGACAAGGCCGCCATCGTCGGCATCAACGGCGCCGGCAAAACAACGCTGCTGCGCATCATTATGGGGGAACTGTCTCCCGATGAAGGCATCGTAACCGTTTCCAGGGATACGACGATCGGCTATCTTTCGCAGCATCAGGCCGTATCCAGCGATAATACCATTTATGACGAACTGCTTTCGGTCAGGCAGAACATCGTCGATCTGGAACGCCGGATGCGCTCGGTGGAATTGCAGATGAAAACTGCTTCCGAACCGGAACTTTCCGGCCTGATGGAACATTACGCCAACTTAACGCATGCCTTCGAATCAGCCAACGGTTATGCCTACCGGAGCGAGCTGACAGGCGTCCTGAAAGGGCTCGGATTTGAAGAAAATGAATTTTCCAAATCGGTCGATACGCTCTCCGGCGGTCAGAAAACCCGCGTCGCGCTCGGAAAGCTTCTTTTACAAAAGCCCGATCTGATCATTCTGGACGAGCCGACAAACCACCTGGATATGTCCTCTATCACATGGCTGGAGACTTATCTGCTGAACTATAAAGGAGCCGTTATCCTCGTTTCCCATGACCGCTATTTTCTGGACCGCATTACCGGAAAAATCATCGAGCTGGATAACACCAAAGCGTCCGTCTTTACCGGCAATTATTCCGCTTATGCCGCCAAAAAAGAAATGCTGCGCATCGCGCAGTATAACGCCTATATGAATCAGCAGCGTGAAATCAGGCATCAGGAAGCCGTCATTGAAAAACTGCGCTCTTTTAACCGGGAAAAATCGATCAAACGCGCCGAAAGCCGTGAAAAAATGCTCGATAAGATCGACGTGCTGGAAAAACCGACGGAAGTCCGAAGCGATATGAAGCTGCATCTGGAGCCCCGCGTCCTCAGCGGCAACGACGTCCTTCACGTAGAAAATATTGCCAAATCCTTCGGCAGTCTGACACTGTTTAAACAGTTGTCTTTCGATATCAGACGGGGCGAACATGTTGCCATCATCGGCGACAACGGGACCGGTAAGACAACGATTTTAAAAATGATCAACGAACTGATTTTTCCCGACAGCGGTCTGATACGCCTCGGCACAAACGTGGAAATCGGTTATTATGATCAGGAACATCATGTCCTGCACCCGGAAAAAACATTATTTGAAGAAATATCAGACGATTATCCGTACCTGAACAATACGGAAATCCGAAATACTCTCGCCGCCTTCCTGTTTACCGGGGACGACGTGTTCAAAAAAATAGAATCGCTCAGCGGCGGAGAACGTGGACGCCTTTCCCTCGCCAAACTGATGCTTTCCGAATCGAACTTCCTGATTCTCGACGAGCCTACAAACCATTTGGACATCATGTCCAAAGAAATTCTGGAAGGTGCCATAAACAGCTATACCGGAACGGTTCTGTATGTTTCCCATGACCGGTATTTTATCAACCGGACGGCGAGCCGCATTCTGGATCTCGATCAGCAGACTTTGACAGAATATCATGGAAATTATGAATATTATCTGGAAAAAAAGAACGAAAACGCTTCCGGAACGTTTTCTTCGGCTTCCGCCGGCGCTTCTTTCACTCCGAACTTTTCGAATGCCAATGCCGTTTCCGCCGAAAAAACGGACTCGGAAAGCAAACAGGACTGGAAAAACCGCAAGGAACAGCAGGCGGCCATACGGAAAAGAGAAAATGAGATTAAAAAATGTGAAACCGCCATCGAATCGCTGGAAAACCGGAATGCCGAAATCGATCTGGAAATGGCGGAACCGTCCGTCTGCACCGATGTGGCAAAACTGCAGGAACTGGTCAGAGAAAAAGAACGAAACGAAGCCGAACTGACCGAACTCTATGAAAAATGGGAACTTCTTTCGGACGCTTAATGAAATGCAAAAAGCCGCGGCATCACGGAACAGACTTGTCCGGGACGCCGGCGGCTCTTACTCTTATGCTTTCCTTATTCTGAAAGACGCTCCAGCGTCTCTTTAACCGCCTTTATAAAATTCTCGCTGTTCAGTACGGTAACGTCTTTTAACGAAGTAATCAGCGCCAGATCTTTGGTCATCTTTCCGCTTTCGATCGTCTGAATCGTTGCTTTCTCCAGTTTATCGGCAAATTCCATAAGTTCCCCGATTCCATCCAGCTCCCCGCGCTTTCTGAGCGCGCCGCTCCATGCGAAAATCGTCGCCACGGAATTGGTGGAAGTTTCTTCTCCTTTCAGATGCTTATAATAGTGACGCTGTACCGTTCCATGCGCCGCCTCATACTCATACACGCCGGAAGGAGAAACGAGCACGGAAGTCATCATGGCCAGGGAACCGAATGCGGACGACACCATGTCGCTCATGACATCTCCGTCATAATTTTTACATGCCCAGATAAAGCCGCCCTTCGCCTTCATGACCCTTGCCACTGCATCATCGATCAGCGTATAGAAATATTCAATGCCGGCCTCTTTGAATTTCGCATCATATTCTTTTTCGTAAATATCCTGAAAGATGTCCTTGAAATGATGGTCATATTTTTTGGAAATCGTATCTTTTGTGGCAAACCACAAATCCTGTTTCGTATCCAGCGCATAGTTAAAGCACGCCTTCGCAAAACTGGTGATGGATTCATCCGTGTTATGAATGCCCTGCAAAATACCGGGGCCTTTAAACTGATGTATCGTTTCTCTGATTTCCGTACCGTCCTGTGCCGTAAATACGAGTTCCGCCTTTCCGGCGCCCGGTACTTTGATTTCCGTGTTTTTATAAACATCGCCGTAAGCATGACGGGCCAGCGTAATCGGTTTTTCCCAGTTCTTTACACAGGGTTCAATTCCCTTTACAATGATCGGTGTCCGAAACACGGTGCCGTCAAGCGCGGCGCGGATCGTCCCGTTAGGACTTTTCCACATTTCTTTCAGATGATATTCCGTCATGCGCGCCGCATTGGGCGTGATCGTCGCGCATTTGACCGCCACTCCGTATTTCTTTGTCGCCTCCGCCGAATCGATCGTCACCTGATCGTTTGTCTCATTGCGGTATTCCAGGCCGAGATCATAATATTCCGTCTTCAGATCGATATAAGGCAGTAACAATTCCTCTTTGATCATCTTCCAGAGAATCCTCGTCATCTCGTCCCCGTCCATTTCGACCAGAGGCGTCGTCATCCTGATTTTTTCCATACACTTCTCTCCTTTTCATTCTGTTTCTTCACCATAGATCTCAAACAGCCCGTTTTTCACCATATTGTCGTAGGCGTTAATCATATGCTGATTGGCAAGCCGTTCGGCCTTCAGCGCATCTTTGGCCTTGATAGCCTCCATAATCTGCCTGTGTTCTTTGTTCGAAGCCCGGCCGCGCGTATTGGTCGATAAAGTTTTCTGGCGGACACGGAGAACATACTGATGAAAGTCCCGCAGAAGATGCTCCAGCATCTTGGAATCGCATGCTTCATAAAGAATATCGTGGAATCGGTTGTCCAACTCCGCCATCTGGTCCATATGTCCCTTTCCCGCATGAAATTCCGCCAGATAGATATTTTCTTCCATTTCTTCCAACTGTTCTTTCGTTATTTTCTCCGTTGCCATTCTCGCACAGAGCCCTTCTAACAGAGAACGGATCATATAAATATCCTTTACATCTTTGATCGTAATCCCTGTTACATAGGCTCCCTTGTTCGGAATAATCTGTATCAGACCTTCCAGCTCCAGCTGTCTGAATGCTTCTCTGACCGGAGTCCTGCTGACCCCAAGTTCCTCTCCTATGGCTACTTCTTTCAGCTCTTCGTGCTCCTTATACTTACCGCTCAGAATATCTTCCCGAATCTTCTGAAATACCCGGCCGCGCAGAGAATAGTTATCGTTTACCGTTTTCCGAATATCATAGTCATTCATGATAATGCTCCTGTATTTATTCAGAAAGAACAGCCGTCAGGCCGCTCTTTCCCGTATGGTATAATTGTATACAATCACAGGAACCATGTCAAGTCCATTACTCAAACAAACGTTGAATGTCCAACATTCCCCATCCCTGTTTATTCCACGCTTCTCCCAGATCTCTTGCGCTGTAAACCATCTTTCTCTTTACCTGCTCGTTATTCATATAAGGATATTTCTGCAAAAGCAGCGCGGCCGCTCCCGATACAATCGGCGTCGCCATCGAAGTGCCGCTCTTTTTCACATAGCTTCCTCCTTTGTTATGGCAGGAAATAATGTCTGTTCCAGGGGCCACTATATCCGGTTTCCGGAGAACATCATCCTGATCGCCCCTCCCGGAATAACTTTCGCATAATCCTTTTCGGTTTCCAAAATAACCGCCTTCGTGGCATCCTACCGTAATCACCTTTCGGCTGTTTCCAAGAGGCGATATCGTTCCGTTTAAAGGCCCTGCATTCCCGGCCGCACACACGACAACAATGCCCGCCTTCCAAACTGCCTCCAAAAGATCGACGACTTCCACAATTCTTTCTTTTTCATCGGGATCTCCGATTCCGACCGAAATATTTAAAACACGGATATGATAGTGCAGACGGTTCTGCATTACCCATAAAAGTCCGCGGTACATACTGTCGATAGCGCCCTCTCCATTCCGGTCCAGTACTTTCCCGATGCAGAAAAGGCTCTGCGGGGCAATCCCCCGGAACTTTCCCCTCGACATCATGCCGCTTCCTCCGATACATCCGGCAACATGGGTTCCGTGTCCGCTGTCATCATATATCCCGCTCCGGTTATTGACGAAATCCTGAAATGCCACAATCCGTCCCGCCAGATCAGGATGGCGGCAGATACCTGTGTCGAGTACTGCAACCGTCACCGCAGGGCCTCTGCACGACTGCTGCAGACGTTCGGTACAGCCCAGTTGTTTTCTAACGCGGTACATAAAAAACTCCCGGCTTTTTCCTTATTTTATGCCGGGAGTTTTCTTTCCGTTCCTTACCCTCAGTGAACAAGGGAATACACGCCAAATTTTATAAATTACGAAGTTTATATTTTCGGCTCCGGTAAAAGAACATTGCAAGCCCGGTGAAAAACAGGCCCGCTCCGAGGAACCATTTGGGATGAATACTGTAATCTCCGGTATCGGGCGATGCGTCTTTCATTCCCGAAGAGCTCGTAAAGACCGCCTGGCCGTTATGGACAACCGCCGTATTCCCGGAAAGGTAATTGTAAATACCATAGGAGGAAAAATGACCCGCCATAAAAGTAATGCAGTCAGCGCCATCCACAGAAGTAATCCGGCTTTCGACTTCCTCCAGCTGTCCGTTCGCATCCAGACAGACTACATGCAGATTTTCTTTTCCGATTCCTTTCGGAAACGGAATCGTAATTTCCATCGTCTGTCTGCCGAGTCCTGTAATCGGTATGGATGTATCCGCCTCCTGTAAGGTAATCTCATAAGCAGTCAGATTCGAAGGTTTCTTACTTCCGTATATTTCTTTATAAGCATTCTGAATCGCTTTCTTCGCTTCATTGCTGTCGGCTATCCGCAAAAGAAAACTGCCATCCGCGCCTTGCAGAACCGCCCCTGCAAGAGCGCCGTTCTCAATGGAACTGCTCTCAAGGCTTACGATAACTTCCGACACCGCCTCTGTATCGTTCCCCATATCCGCCGCATTGTCCGAAGCCGCAGTCTGACCTGCGCCGGCCAGACTTCCTTTCGGAATCTGTATTTTATCCAGCGTATAATTGGTTGTACTGATCGTAAAAGTATCCGGATAAGAAACAAGGGATGCGCCGTCTAACTGCATCTGACAGATTTTTAATGTTTTTTCTTTATTGTCAACGTTGCAGATAACGCCCCGGAATCCCGACAAACTGTCATCCAAAACAGTTCCGCTGAAACCGTCCGTTCCTTTCGGCACTACTGCGGCACGAATGCCGTCAAAAGCCAGCCCCCTGTAAGCGTCATTATACAATTTGCCGGAAGAGGCCTCATAAGACAGCTTCGGCAATACTTTTCCCTCAAAAATCACAATACCGTTTCCCGCCGCTTTTACGGAATCCGCCGTGTCAAAGGCCTTTAAACCGATTTCTTCTACGGAAGCGGGAATCCTGATATTCCGGAGCGGACAGCCCTGGAAAGCACGATCCTTAATTTGGCGCACTGACTGGCCGCCTTCCACCATCGTCAGATTGCCACATCCGGCAAAAGCACCCTCTCCAACCGTCTCCACACCGTCCGGTATGATCAATTTCGTAATCTCCATATGAGAGGCAAACGCATCAGGACCGATTGTTTTAACGCCGTCCGGAATCGATACTATGCTGTCATTTCCCCGATAGGCCAGCAGAATATTGTCTCCGACAATTAAAAAATCGTCGCCTGCGTTTTGTTTCCAATTCTGCATCCATGCGGTTCCTGCGAAAGCCGAAGGCTCAATTTCCGTAACCGTAGACGGAATGACTACATCGGTCAGCCCATCGCAATGATAAAAAGCAGCATATCCGATATGAGTAACTCCTTCGGGAATTACGGTGCTTGCCAATGCCGAACGGGCAAATGCAAAATCGCCGATCTCTGTGATCGTTTCCGGTATCTCGATCGCTGTTCTCCCGTCATGATAATAAGCCTGATCGGCAATGACAGCATCGTTTACAATCGTATATTTCGGAAAAGCGGAGCCTTTTTTGCCTGTATTGCCGGAAATAGACGCAATCGTCTCTCCCGTATCGCCAACGGCAATTCCTTCCAGCTTCGTAATATCCACTTCACCCTGATTGACGGTCGCACTGGCATTATCCACAAATACAAATACCTGGCTGTCAAGTACCCTGGATTTTCCTTTTACGGAAGCATCTTCTTCCGACTCCAGCGGATTCATATGCGTTACTTCATGATAATAATCAATATCGATCTCTTCTGTTATTTCTTCCTGCCCAGTACCGCTTCCAGGCAGATCATCGATCGTATTAAGCGGCGTATCCTCATATTCCGCCACTTCAATATCTTCTAAAACAAGCGTATCCGCAAAAGCCTTTGCCACACTTCCTTCTTCCGCGTGAATATTTAATTTCGTGCAGCCGTCAAAAGCCGTACTGTGTATGGAACTGACCGAAATGGGAATCGTAATATTGCGCAGACGGACACAGTCTTCGAAGGCTTTCAGAGAAATGGTTCTTACCGAATAAGGAATATTGACCAGTTTCAGATTACAACAATTAGAAAAGGCATAAGCTGATATTTCCGTCACATTACTTCCGATATCAACACTCTGCAAATTCTGATTTCCCCAGAAAGCATAGGTACCGATCGTGCTGACCGTAGAGGGCATTGCATAATAACCGTTCTGTCTGCCCGCCAGCAGCGCATACAGCGTGTCGCCGTTTTCTTTGCTGTATATTGCGCCGTCATCACAGATAAAATACTGATTTCTGTCGCTGAAGTTCACAGACGCCAGACTCGTATCTCCTGCAAACGCGCCGTTTCCCAGCTCTTTCAGGCCCTTGCCGATCTGAACGCTGTTTAAGGACGGACAGTCCGCAAAAGCCGCCTGGCCTATCGTTTCCACCGAATCCGCTATCGTTACTGTCTGTAACTGACTGCATCCCCGGAAGGCGCCTGAACCGATACTCACCACGCCGTCACCAATCGCAACGGTACGGATATATTCGTTTCCGGCAAAAGCATCCGCTTCTATTTTTTCCACATAATTAGAAACAGACACGTTCTCAGACGTGCCATTGTACTTCACTAATGTAGTTCCGTTTACCTGAAAATCAGATACGGAAGCGGTCTCTGCTGCGTTATCCGCAGCAGACCCCTCCGCTTCTACATCCGACACAGGCAGCTGTGTGACGGCGACAGCTATCGCCATCAACATAGCGCCTATTGCTCTTCTAATCTTTTTCCCCATAGGACTCTCTCCCAGGAATCATCTGTTATGCCGTTTTGACCTTTGCTTTTTTGTCCCGCTTCATAAAGAGTATGATCGACAGACAAGCCAGGCCAAGCGACAGGAACCACTTAGGATGAATCGGATCACCCGTCTTAGGTGTTGTATCCAGCAAACCTTCCGACAAATTCTGCGTATTGACATAAATCGTATACGGTGAGAAGTGCGTTGCCGTAAAGCTGATACAAGGTACACCGTTAATTGTCGTAAATCTCGCTGCAAGATCTTCCATCTGATCCGCTACAACAGCTCCCATCATATTATTACCGCCATAAGTAATCAGCGCATCCGGAAGCGGTATCGTAATATCGACTGTCAATCCCGTCGTATCCGTAATCTTCGTCGTTCCGGTGGAATCGTACAGGCTGATATCCATCGCATAGTACAGAATACTGTCGAGACTTCCGTACTTGTTATTCAGTGCATTCATAACCGCCTGTGTAGCCTCCGGCGTTTCGGAAATCTTCACGATGAAATTATCCGTTGAACCGTTGACATTTGCCGTTGCCAGATCTTTGTTATTGATACCCGGCTTCGTAATATCCACTCTTGTACCGCCGTTATTATTATTTGTGTCGTTATTATTTCCGGTACTGCCCGTGTTTCCTGTGGGCGCCGTGCTGACAGTTCCCGTTTTAGGCGCTGCCGCCACATCCATATACTCGGCCGTTATAATAACATTATTTGACGGCATTACAAAGGTCGTCAATGTAGTGCTGACATTTGCTAACGTCACGCCCTGCGAATTAATAACCCACTTGCTGAACTGCTTGCCCGCCGCAGGTTCATTCGCCATAATCAGAACCGTTGATCCCGCCGGATAAGTTCCGCTTCCGCTTCCGTTAATAACCGTTACCGCGTATAATCCCGCATTCTGTCCGGTTGTGGAAGTCGCCGACGTGGAGGACGAATCGGAACTGCTTGTCGAGCCCTTGCTGGACGATGTCGTTTTATTGCTCGTATTGGTCGTGCCGCTGCTCGTAATGGTTGTTCCGCCGCTGCTCGTAATGGTTGTTCCGCCGCTGGTGTTTGTTGTGCCGCCGCTCGTATTGGTCGTGCCGCCGCTGGTATTGCCTCCGATAACATTGAAAATCGTAAAGATCGTTTTGTTACCCGTTATATTTGTAAAGCTGTCGTTCCAGCCCACAAAAGCATACCCTTCATGTTCCGGTACTCTCGGCTCAACCGCACTTCCACCTGCTTCTACAAACTGTTCGCTGATCACCTTGAAGGTAATGGTATCAAAGAACTGCACCCGGTACTTGCCGTCCACCATCGTTTCGGTAGAATATCCCTGTGCTATAAATACCGTATCTTCGGTAATCTTATCCTTAACATCCTTACCGTTCGCCGCACGCCATCCCGTATAAATCCAGTTTTCACGTGTCGGGAATTCCGGTATATCCGGATATGAACCGCTTTCGATATAATCCGATTTCAATTCCGTACCGTCAAAATCCAGGAAGGTAACGAGGCATTTCGCTCCAAGCGTATCGTCGATACCCATCTTATAATAGATCGCATATTCGTACGCCGATGTGTCCGGATAGGTTCTGATCATAACCTTCTGGTCATTGTGTATAAACGCATCCGTCGCGATAAATACTTCACGGCCCGGAATCGTTACGGTAATCGGCGAATCCTCGGCAAAAGCCTCGCTCTGGATACTGTTTACGGTTTCCGGCAGACGAACGTCAATCAGTTCCTCACAGTTTTTGAAACAGCACTCCGGTATCTTCAATAATCCGGCCGAATTGGTCAGGTCAACACGTGTAATGCTTCCGCAGTCTTCAAATGCGCCGGGCTTGATTGCGCTTACTTTCTCAAGGTTCGGATCCACCGTCGTATCAAGATACGACGTTCCCACCAGATTTCCTCTCGCAGAAAGACACTCTTCAATCGTAAAGGAACCGTCTTCATTCACCGAATATACAATGCCGTTATCCGTCTTATAATAGTCATTATTGCCGACAGTCTGCAAACGGGTACAGCCCCTGAACGGAGCAGTCCCGATATCGGAACAGTCAGGCCCCAATACGACCGCACTCAGGCGTTCACAGTTGTCAAAGGCATAATCCGGCAGATATTTAACGCTGTTCATTGTTACGGATTCGATCAGGTCGTTGCCTCTTTCATCCTTTTCGTACTCGCTCGCATTCGGGTAATCTTTATAAATTCCGCTGAACAGACCGGGTACAACGTTTTCCCCTTTACTGGAAAGGTACATATTGCTTGTTGACGAATCCCAGGATTTGTTCTGGAAGTAAGTACTGTAATTCCCCGTATTGCTGCCCAACTGCGAATTAGCTTCATTCCCGTCCTTATCCAGATTATAACGGTAACCGTATACGTCTATCGAATCAACGCCCTGAGGTATTACAATATTTTTAGTCGCATTAACGAGCGCTTCCTCTTCCGCTGTCGGCGCCCGGAACGGATCGTTGGCCGTTGCGTTTTCTATGACATCATATGGATATTTGTCATAGTATGCTTTGGGTGTCGAAGGCGCCGCATATGCAACGATCGGCTCGAACAGAAAATCCGCTATCGAACTGAGTACGCCGGAATCGCTCACATAGGTAGTGGTCGAACTCGACGCCGCAGGAGGCTGCGCCGTACCGCTGCTCCAATCTTCCCAGTTAGCAACATTTCTCACCCACGGACCGAACAGAGCCTTATCCTGATATATAGCCTCTTCCGCTTCTTCATCTCCGTCAGCGGCCGACCAGGCATCGGCAAATGCGGTACGGTAGCTGTCATATTCCGAACCTTCATACTGTGCATAAAGCGTTGCTTCTCTCCAGGCACTATATGTCTGGCCATTCTGCAAATCGCCGTTTGTCGTATGCACATCATTCAGAATGCTTTCTACCTGATTATATTTCGGATAATCCAACAGCGTGACATACCCTGTAATCGGATTATACATTACCGTCAGGAAATACGGCGATAAACTCTTATAGCATACCCGTATTCCGTCCTGTGTCTGAATGATATTGTCAGGCGAAGTTGCCCAGTCAAAAGGTGCATACCCTTTTGCAATATCGCCGTGGAAGGTCAGTTCGGAACTTTCCGTTTTAAACGCATCTGTTCCGATCTCAAAGGATTCATGACCGTTAAGCGGACTTCCGAAAGTAACATCCGTCAGATTGCTGCATCCTTTGAATGCGTTGTTTCCGATCTTGTTTACGGAATTACCGATATATACTTTTGATAACATAGGCCAGTTTTCAAAAGTGGAATCATTAATTACCGAAATGGAATTATCCCTGATTGTCAGTATCTTAACCGCCTTTTTGCCATCTTCAAAATTTGCAAAACAGTCAGAGGCAATCCCCGTCACTTTAGTATTTCCAACCATACTCGGAATTTCCAGTTTTTCCCCTGGCTGCATTTTGTCCATTGTTGTACAGGAAGTCAGAATCCCATTCTGGTCAATACATAAAAGATAACCTCTCACCTTATCCCCGTTATCATTAAATTCATAATAAGCAACTTCATAATAATCCTTACCGTTAGCCCGATATAAATAAGGTATACTCATACCGTCTATGGCCGTCACAGCGTCCCATGTGCATTCACGAGGCGTCGCCGTTTCACCGTTCGCATTCCGATAAGGGCCTTTTACATAGAAGTTCCGATTGATCACATCCGCAAAAAGCTTCTCCGAATCATATGTAACATAACCGCAGGCGCTTGGCTGAGCTTCCGGCGCCGGAAATTCCACATACTCCAGATTGGTACAGTCATGGAATGCCGTATCACTGATTTCAACATTTCCACTGCTGCTTGCCTTCCACTGTGGAAATACTACATACTTCAGGCCAATTCGCCCGGCAAACATATGATCAGCTATCGGTTTCTGCATACTTTTCGGCATTATAATGCCAAACTGCTGCGAACCGGTTTCTACGGAAAATGCACCTTCCCCGATATCGGTAATATTGGCATTCTCCATCTTAACGTCATTCAAAGAATAACAGTCGAAGAAAGCATAATCGTCGATTTCACATGCCACACTGATATTATCCAAATTCAGTTTCTGCAACGAACTGCACTTTGCAAAAGCGCCATACCCGATCTTCTTTACCGAAACCGGCAGTTCAATCTCCTTTAACGCGGTACAGCCGCTGAAACAATGCGCTCCAATCGTATCCAATCCCTGTGCAAAGGTAACGGTTTCCAGTCTGACACAGTTCGAGAACGCATTTTGACCTATATTTTTAACATTCGCAAGATTAATGCTGTTCAGCATGGTCGCATCCGCAAACGCTTCTTTCCCGATGTACTGGATCATATCCGAAATCACCATATTTTGTACGCTGGTGACACCTTTTAACGCTTTATCGCCGATTGCAATCATCATGGCAACACTTCTGCTCTGTACCAGATAACCGTTTTCGTCGTTCGAATACCCTTCCGCCGGCTCCCCGCCGTATGCCACATAAATCGTACTGTCACTGCCGGCGTTTTTCACCTGTATCCGGTTATCCAGCACGCTGCGCAGCGTATATCCTGTACCATATGCATACATTTTAGCATCACAATAATACTGTAGCCGCTGTGCATCGCTCAATTCCGTAGGAATCTTTATAAGCGACTCAGGAGGCGCAACCGGTGCATTTGCCGTTCCCTCTACCGCCTGATACTTCCGAAATTCTTCGGTCTTTGCCCGGTATGCTTCCGGGAAATACTTTTCAAAAAAAGATAATATTCTTTTTTGTGCGTCATTTGTCCCGCCGGATTTATAAAGCTCATAACTATATATCTTTTCCGCACTCGCTTCATTGCCGTTCCAAAAGTCCGTGTACTGTTTCACGGTTACCGTTTCATATGCCGTAATCGGCAATAAGGAAAGATTGACCTCATCCGCGGTGTATTCCTGATTATACTGAACAACGACTCCGCCCGGACGTCCGCTGGCCGGATTTTTCACCTGATAATACAGGAACTGCCATGACAAAACATCCGTTCCTTCTATCGTTCGAATCGCTAACGACTGGTAAACTTTTTTACCGGCAGTATCGCCCGCCCCGTTATCGCCTTCAGGCGCAAAGGCATCTTCATTCAACAAGTCTGTTACCGATTTACCGGAAAAATTATTAAGCGTTATCCCGAGATTCGAAGAATCACTGTCATCCACAGTCGCATCGTAACCGAAACCAACCATTTCGTCTTCGTGTACATCTTTCTTTTCATCCGCCCGCACAGATAGTCCGCCATCCGGTGCCGCCGCGTTCTCCGGTACAGGAATCGCCGCCACCGCGAGTGCGGTTATCATTAAAACAGCCGCAAGACTCCGTCTTACGCTCCTTTTTAATCTTCTCTTTGATTTTTTGACCGGTGCCTTCTTTGACATTTCACTCTCTCCTTCTGTCAGTAACGCTTTTTATCCGTCTGCTATATGATATACGCAATACACTTATTGATTACAGCAAAATATCCGTCTCATCGAAAAACTTCTCTGAAAACGGCATTTTTACCTGTAAGGCAGAATTATTACTATATTATATCGGCATTATTGAACTGTTTGATTAGTCTTTTTCTGATTTTTATTGGAATATGTAAGAACAGCCCGCAGAATATGCCCCGATATCGTATCCACCCCAATACCATATGCAGGAAAATCCCCTTTTTTGTTTGTCATACACATCTTTATTTTACTATATTTGTGGATTTATGCAAGTTTTTTTTCAAAGAAAAGCAAAAATGGACAACACTATATCTGGTATTATCGTTATAAAAAAAAGTCTTTTCGTTCTATATCGTGATATTTTCACCGGAAAGCTCCCCGGGCCGGGCTTCCGGATCAAATAATATCACTGAATCCTCTTGGCAACTACCACGAAACGGCCGTCCGCCTCGGAATTATCACAGGTAGACAATGTAAGCAGTTCATCACCAAAACTCGCTATGACACCCGTGTCATATAAGGATAAAGCTGCCATTTCCTGCATATTGGAATTAAATTCCTTTTCGGAAACAGCGTCAAAAAACTGATAATATTTAAACACAATTTCATCTTCATTATAAATTTTGGAACGGAACACATACATCACTTCATAAGTCCCTTTTTCATAAATGGTATCGAACTGGATATAAGGATGTTCTTTATAATAGCTTTCGCTGCTGTATTTGTTCAGATTCCCGAACATTTTCCCGGAACGCATATGATGCCCGTAAACAATCAGATTGGTGTTCCTGTGCACGATGTCGCAGGCCGCATCGAGAAAAAGACTTCCGTTTTTATCGTATTCCTGCTCAAAATTATGATCCAGATAATACACATTATCCGTCGTCTGCAGCACCGGATAATCAATATTGGTATCTTCGATCTTCAGCCAGCCGATCAGACGTTTGTTCTTATTATACAGCGTTTCATATTCTTCCAGTATCGTAAGTTCTATTTCCTCTTCTTCCGTATAATGAATCGTGACATTCGGCGCTCCTGATGACAGCGTGGTGCTGCCCTTCAGATCAGCCAGATCGTTATAATCCGACTGTGTCTTATCCGCAGTATAGTAATAGATGCCATAATATCCGAAACATCCCAGCGCGACCACGCTGCAAAGGGCAACGATCAGCTTTCTTCTTCTCTCCTTCTTTTTCAGGACTTCCCTGATCTCTTTCTGCATTTTTTCATCGTAGTCTTCCAACGATACTTTTTTGGTCTTATTTTTTCCGGCTGTTTTCCCGCTGCCGGAAGTTTTCTTTTTCTGTTTCGACAGCTTTACTTTGCTGTCTTTGGTATAGCCCTGTTTCCGGTATTTCTCCGCCCGCTCCTGCATCTCGTCCTTAAAGTCCCGGCCGACCAGAGTCGTAAGCTGATATTTTCCGGCCTTTAAATCCGCAGCCAGCCGAATGACTTCGCCCGGCTGCTCCATATTGATTTTTCCTTTAATCGCATCTATCTGCGCCTGATCCCGCAGCGCCGCTTTATAATCAGACTGCGTCCGGAACTGCCTTCCCGCAACGGTATATTCTGCCATAATCGGAACAACTCCTTCATTTTAAACATCTTTCGAATCTGATTATATCATTTTCCGTTTTTTTTATCAATAGAACCGCTTTTCCTTACGGAATATACATGATCGTATAACTCATAACCGGTTTGGACGCAAGATATTTAGGACCGCCAAGCCCCAGGTGGAATGTCACGGTTCCCGTTTCGCTGTTATAATTCCAGCTGGTGCCCACTCTCCACATATCGGTCGGCGGATAGCGATACGTATCGCATTCCGTCACACTGTTGATACCCGCGCACACATAAGTCAATCCGGCAGGAATCTGCACGCTGCCGCTGAGAGCTATTGCATTATCTTCAAAATCAGAAAACGTGCCGGTCAAAATCACCGGTGCCGCATCCGCTTTTCCCTGCGCATAACCTTCCTGATAGCTGGCGGAAGAAGGATTGACATTTGTCTCCGCTTCCCTTATCCCGTCTGCGTGCCCGGACTGATAGCCCGCCGCTTCTCCGGCCGTATAGCCGTTTTTATAATGATTATCGTTATCTGCCCCGTTTCCGACAAGCAGCGTTCCGTCAACCCAGGCCGCCGTGCCTCTGCTCAGATTATCCGCAAAAGCCGCACAGATTTTCTGATCTGCCAGATGCGCCACCGACTGAGACTGTAATATGCCTTCGCAGATTTTCTGATAAGGCAGTTTCAGGGCATTTTCGCCGGAATCCGCCTCATCCGGCGCATGCGTAACGGCACCGTCCGACCTGAAATAGGTTCCGATCCGATGCAGCGCATCCACCGCTTTCACCGTACTGTTCTGATACGCGGCGTCCAGACCGTCTATTTGGTCCGCAAGCCTGAAAAGATCCGCTGAATCGATGACAACCGTCCCGTCCGCATAATTTAATACGCCTCTCGATCTTATGTTCTCTCTTCTCGCCGTATCCTTCCGCATATCGGGCAGCTTCGCCACCCCCTGATGTTTCTGTATCGCTTCCGCTTCCGCACAAAGATATGCCAAATCCGACGCGTAAAAAGATACGCTGTCTTCTTCGTAAATCAGATTTCCGCTGCCGTATGCGGATGAACCAGCCGATACCGGAAAGCCCGCGGATGCCATGCCGGCAGCCGCAATGATCGCTGCCGCCGCACATTTCATAACATTTTTTCTCATGTTCTTCTTCTCCTTTTCATTATGTTGGTGGGATCATCGTTTTGAATAGTGGGAACCTGAAAATACGGACATCATCCGCAAAAGATTTTGGCGGAATGATTTTCAGAGAATGATTATTCAAAGAATCGATAGATGGTAAACTTATTTATACCATGTCGAACAAAGAAACTCAAATACTTTTTGCGTTCAGTTATGTAGAAAAGAAATGAACGCTATTTCGTCTCCCCTCTGCCGCAGTCAATATCTGGTGGATGCGGCAGGAGAAAATCAGAGCAGACGCCAGATATTGTATTGTGCAACTTTCCCCTCTGCGGACATTGGGATACGTTGAAAATCACTCAAATATCTATGGACAGGTTCAAAAATCGTCTTTTTTTAATCTTTCCGCTCTTCTATAAATTGCAGAAACGCATCTTCCGGAAGCGGTCTGGAAAAATAATAGCCCTGTATATATTCGATGCCCAGCCCGGAAATGATTTCCATCTGTTCTTTTGTTTCCACGCCTTCCGATACAATTTTCAGTTCCAGGTCGTGTATCATGCGCATGGCTGCTTCCATGACGAACCGTGCTTTCTGATCCGCAAAATAAGCCTGGCTCATTCCCCGGTCAAATTTGACGATGGATACCGGCATTTCTACGATATAATTCAGGTTGCTTTCACCGCTTCCAAAATCGTCCAGCGAAAATGTTACGCCATAATCAAGCAGCGTCTGCATGTTTTTCTGAAAAATATGCCTCGTCTGAATGGGGGCGGATTCTGTAATTTCCAGATTAATGCAGGAAGGTTCCACTTCATATTTCTGCATAATATGAATAAAGGTATCGGCAAGATTTTTCTTCTCGCACTGTTTCACCGAAAGATTTACTTCCACATAACGGATTCCATAGCGTTCCTTCAGGTGGTTCCGGCCGATAAAAGCGCAGGTCTTCTCAAAGACCGTCTCTCCGATTCTGACAATGAGGCCTGTTTCCTCCGCAACGGGCACAAATTTTCCCGGCGGAATGATGCCGCCTTCCCTTTCCCTGATCCGCACGAGCGCTTCCGCCGAAACAAAACGGTTTTCTTTGGTGGAATAAATCGGCTGGAAAAAGACTTCAATCCGGTCTTCCATAACCGCCTCAAGAATCATTTCTTTCGTTTCTTCTTTTTCCCGGAAACGTGCCACCCGGCTGTCATCCAGCAGAATGATATGTTTTTCCGGATTTTTTTCCTCCACCCTGAAATACCGAAGCATCCGGAAGATTTCTTCCGCATTTTTAAATATGGAAGAATCCGTCATCAGCACATAGTTAGGATTCAGGTACATCGCATCTTCCAACCTTTTGCTATGCCACGGATGTTCAAAACGTTCCTGCAGTTTACGGAAAATTTTCTGAATTCTCTCCGCATTATCGGTAATCAGAATCAGCTCCCGCTCTACCGTCTTAAATACCTTGACATCCCTGATTTTTTCCAGATAACTTACGATCTCCTGAAAAGCAATATCCTGACGCATTCCTTCATTCCCGTCATGCTGCCTGCCGGTATCGGACAGGACGAGCATAATGGAGGAAAAACGCTTCTGATCGCCATAAAGCTGTCTCACATATTCTCCGAGTGCGTGGGCATTATATGCCCCTGTTTCCCTGTCCAGATTGGCATCCGGATTCTCCAGCTCAAAAAACAGGATGACCATGCCGAGCACCGAAGCAAAACCGACCAGAAGCAGTCTGGCATTTAAAAACTGCACAACGGCCGCCACAATCCAGATCATCATCCAGATTATCACGGTCTTACGACGTTTGGCATTCATTTCTTTTCCCCGGAACAACATTTTAAAAATGGTCAGAAGGACAAACAAAAGCGCAAAGGCATAAGTCGTCATACAGGCCGGCCCATATGTATAAACGGCCGTTCCTTCCAGATAATAATGAATCGGAAGCATATAAATCAGAACCGTGCCGGCCAGCACCGTCACCGTATAGGCCCTGTTCTTTTTTAACCGCTCGCTTCTCGACTTTGCCAGTTCCGTACAGGAATAAAGCAGGCCGAAATATCCGACCCACACCAAAGAAACGATATAAGTTTTACAGATAAACGCCAGCAAAAACGCCGGAATCTGTTCCATATGAAGGATCGCTGCAATGGAAAGAATATCCATCGTCACACAAAAAGAAGTCATCCCAAGCGTAATCAGGAACAATTTTACCGAATAAAGCCCAAGCGGCTTCTGTCTTAAATAAAATATCCATAATAGAAGCAGTATTGCAATACCGCAGCATTGTACTTGTATGTTCATCTTCTGTCATACACCTTTTCATGAAATTTTTTATTTTTTTCTTTTCACCGGAAACCTGGACCTGCCATGTACATAAGATAAACCATAAAACAAAACAAAAACATGGAGGCATAAACACATGAGTGATTTATCAGCAACCCATTGCGGATGCAATAACACAAGAGAGGGAAACAACGGCTGTTGTTCTCTGATCTGGCTTATCATTTTATTCTCTGTCTGCGGCGGAAATGACGGCTGTGGATGCGGCGGAAGCGGCTTCGGTCTTTTCAACAACAATTCCGACGGATGCGGGTGCGGATGCGGTAACTGGATCTGGCTGTTGATCCTTCTCAGCTGCTGTGGAAATTCTTTCTGCTAATTTCCTTTCATTTCTTTTGTAACACATCTGGAAAATAGGCTCCGTATGTGAGCCTATTTTTCTCTTATAGCGCATATACTTTGATAAGCATCGAAAGGCACCGTAAATAATGAAAGAAGAATCGTCAGGCGTTATGGCATTTGACGCCTTATATACTAACAATCAAATACAAAAACTGAAGGTTCTTCTTCCCTATATAGAGCCTTCCATGCAAAAAAATATGGCAGTCTATATCAAATATATGGAACTGAAATATACAATGGATTTGTGCAAAAAACATCCTCTTTACGCCTGCGCCGCTTCTTCGGAAAAGCCAAATCCTGATATGAAAAAACTATGTTGTGAATTAAAGCCTTACAGTACGGAATCGGAAATCAAACAGTTAGAGCAAATGGAATCCCTACTGCAGACGATGGAGATGTACCAGGAAATGAGCCAGACCATGAGCGCCATGCAGGAATTGTTTCCGAATATGGGAAGCGACGATTCCGACCAATCTTCCGCTTCTATGGAAAATATCCTGATGGGCATGCTCTCCCCTGAGCAAAAAGCGATGTTCGATGCGCTGAACAGTCAGACATAACATATTATATTAACGTTAGGAGGTTTTCTTATGGGATCCTGGTTAGACGACCCCGATGTTGCACATATCGATAAATCCAAACTGGATTTTCTGCAAATGCTCGTTTTTGAAAGCAGCGGTCTTTCCAAAGAGCAGATGCTCCCTTTCCTGATGGCCGTTGCCAAACGCGGAAAAGATAAAAATATCAGTTTTACGGAGGAAGAAATGAATATCATCATCCGGACACTTCAAAAACATGCTTCCCCCGAAGAAATCGATAAGATGAATAAAATGACGGCGATTTTCCGCAATCGGAAAAATACCTGACATATGCCGCAGGCCAAACGCTTCCCGGACTATATAACGACAGTCCGGAAAGCGCTTGAGTCTGCCTGCCGGCAGGTCCTATTTCTGAACAATATTCACAAGCCTTCCGGGAACATAGATCTCTTTTACAACAGTACCCGTCAGTTTATCGGCCACGGCCTCTTTTGCCTTCGCAATAACGTCCTCTTTCGGGTCGTCCTTGCCAATCATAAGCGCCGCCCTCATTTTGCCGTTGATCTGAACCGCAATTTCCACGGCCGACTCCACCGTTTTCGCTTCTTCATATTCCGGCCATTTTGCCTGGTATAATCTGCCTTCAAATCCTGCATTCTGCCAGAGTTCTTCCGTAATATGCGGCGCCACCGGATTAAGCATCACGAGCAGGGTTCCGTATTCGTCCCTCGTTACGCTGTTCTTTTTATAAAATTCGTTAATCAGCGCCATCATAGCCGCGATCGCCGTATTATATTTCAGATTTTCAAAATCGCTGCTGACTTTTTTGATCGTCTGGTGCATCTTCGTTTCGAGATCTTTGGAATATCCCGCCTCGTCGGTCATAATATCCTGCAGCTTCCATACTCTTTCCAGGAAGCGGCGGCATCCTTTCACACCGTCCTCCGACCAGGACGCGGACAGATCGAACGCGCCGATAAACATCTCATATGTCCGCAGCGTATCCGCACCGTATTCCCTGACAATATCGTCCGGATTGACGATGTTGCCGCGGGACTTGCTCATTTTTTCACCGTTGGAGCCTAAAATCATTCCATGAGAAGTTCTTTTCGCATAAGGTTCCGGACAGGGTACCACTTTCTGGTCATACAGGAATTTATGCCAGAAACGGGAATATAACAGATGCAGCGTTGTATGCTCCATGCCGCCGTTATACCAGTCTACCGGCATCCAGTAATCCAGCGCTTCCTTACCGGCCAGCGCGTCTTTATTCTCCGGATCCGTATAACGCAGGAAGTACCAGGAAGAACCGGCCCACTGTGGCATCGTATCGGTTTCCCGTTTCGCCGGTCCGCCGCAGCACGGACAGACGGTATTGACCCAATCAGTCATTGCCGCCAGCGGAGATTCTCCGTTATCCGTCGGCATATAGCTTTCCACTTCCGGCAGTTCTAACGGCAGTTCGCTTTCGTCAAGCGGTACATAACCGCATTTTTCACAATGTACGATCGGAATCGGTTCTCCCCAGTAGCGTTGTCTGGAAAATACCCAGTCTCTCAGCTTAAAGTTCGTTTTGGCAGTTCCGATGCCTTTCTCTTCCAGAAAAGCGATCATTTTTTCTTTTGCCTCCGCCACATGGAGTCCGTTCAGAAAATCGGAATTACAGAGAATCCCGGTCGCCACATCCGTATAAACTTCTTCCTGTACGTTTTTGCCGCCCGCGACCACTTCGATGATCGGCAGGCCGAATTTTTTCGCAAAGTCCCAGTCCCTTTCGTCATGCGCCGGCACGGCCATGATGGCACCGGTACCATAGCTCATCAGGACATAATCGGAAATAAAAATCGGTATTTCCTTTTCGTTCACGGGATTGACCGCAGACATTCCCTCCAGCTTCACACCGGTCTTGTCTTTCGCAAGCTCCGCCCTTTCAAAGTCGGATTTTCTGGCCGCCTGTTCTCTGTATGCGCAGATCTCATCCCAGTTCTTCAATTCGTCTTTATATTTGTCGATCAGCGGGTGCTCCGGAGATACAACCATATAAGTTGCCCCAAACAGCGTATCGCATCTGGTCGTATATACGCGGAGTTTGTCTTCTTTGCCTTTGATCGCAAAATCCACTTCGGCCCCGGTCGATTTGCCAATCCAGTTTTTCTGGGAAACTTTTACTTTCTCGATATAATCCACCGAGTCAAGTCCTTCGATCAGCTTGTCCGCGTATTCTGTAATCTTTAACATCCACTGGCTTTTCACTCTGCGCACGACTTCGGAACCGCATCTTTCACAGACGCCGTTCACCACTTCTTCGTTCGCAAGCCCTACTTTACAGGAAGTACACCAGTTGATCGGCATTTCCGATTTATAGGCAAGCCCCGCCTTAAATAATTTTAAGAAAATCCACTGTGTCCATTTATAATAATTCGGATCGGTTGTATTAACCTCTCTGTCCCAGTCAAAAGAATATCCGAGCGCATGTAACTGGTTCTTAAAATGCTTCACATTATTTTCCGTTACGATTCTCGGATGAATATGATTTTTGATCGCGTAGTTCTCCGTGGGCAATCCAAAAGCATCCCATCCCATCGGGTAAAGCACGTTATACCCCTGCATTCTTCTTTTTCTCGCAACGATATCAAGCGCCGTATAGGGTCTCGGATGTCCGACATGAAGTCCCTGTCCGGACGGATAGGGAAATTCCACAAGCGCATAATATTTCGGCCTGGAATAATCCTCAGAGGTCTTAAATGCTTTTTCGTCGTCCCAGACCTTCTGCCATTTCTGTTCCACTTCTCTGTGATTGTATATCTCTGCCATATCCTGCTCCTATCTGCCCGTTCGGGCATCTTAATCCGATACCTGTTTATTGTACTATACCGGGATAATTTGTCAACCTTTAATTCTTCCGCCATCTCGCGGATTGCAGTCTCGCGGATGCCGCATAATAGAACACACAAAAACAGGATGCTGTATTCCCCAATACATCTGCATCCCGTTTTTCTTCTCCAAAAAGGATTTTTATCTGCCAAAGGGCAATACCCTTCTACACACAGTTTTATCCGATTATTCTTCTCCGGATTCTACTTTATTCGCTCTTGCGGCAACTTCTTTCTCCTGTACATCGCCCGGTGCCTGCTCGTATCTTGCGAACTGGTATTCGTAAGTGCCTCTGCCTCCTGTCATGGAACGCAGATCGGTACAGTAGCCATACAAACAGGATACCGGAATATCCGCTTCAATCACCTGTTTGCCGTCTGCTGTCGGATTCATGCCGAGCACCCGGCCGCGGCGTTTGTTCAGATCTCCCATAATATCACCGGTATATGCGTCCGGAACCGTTACTTTCAAAGAAGCGATCGGCTCGAGCAGAATCGGTTTTGCTTCCATAAAGCCCTTCTTAAATGCCTGGATCGTAGCCATCTTGAACGCCATTTCGGAAGAATCTACCGGATGGTAGGAACCATCATATAAAATCGCCTTAACGCCGACAACCGGATATGCTGCCAGCGGTCCGCTCAGAACGGAGTCCTGAAGCCCTTTTTCAACCGCAGGGAAGAAGTTCTTCGGTACGGCGCCGCCCACTACCATCTGTTCGAATACATATGCTTCTTCCAATGAGCCTGACGGTTCAAACTTCATCTTGACATGTCCGTACTGTCCGTGTCCGCCGGACTGTTTCTTATATTTGTATTCCACGTCCGATTTTTTCTGAATCGTTTCCCTGTAAGCCACCTTCGGCTGCGAAAGTTTGATGCCCGCCTTATATTCGTTGAGCAGTCTGCTCGTTACGACCTCCAGATGCAGATCACCCATTCCGTATAACAGCGTCTGTCTGTTCTCCGCATCGTTTACAATCTTTAATGTCTGGTCTTCATGAGACATCTTCTGCAACGACTGGGAAATTTTGTCGATATCCGCCTTGTTCTGGGCCTGATAGCGCATTACCGTATAAGGCGTGGAAATTTCCGTTTTGCCGAAACGAATCGGATGCGCTTTCGTCGAAAGCGTATTGCCTGTTCTCGCCGCCGTCAGTTTGGCGATCGCTCCGATATCTCCCGCATGAAGCTCTTTGATCTCAACCGCTTTGCTTCCCTGCAGTATATATAATTTGCTGATTTTCTCTTCAATGTCCTTCTCTTCGTTATAAATCAGATCATCGCTCTTGAGAACGCCGGAGCAGACCTTAATCAGAGAATATTTTCCGATAAACGGATCCACGATGGTTTTGAAAATATAAGCCGATTTCGATTTGGAGAAATCAAAATTCGCGCTGAAAATCTCGTTCGTTTTCAGGTTAATGCCCGCCATCTCCCGGTTTTCCGGGCTCGGCATATATTTTACGATATCGTCAAGCAGCGTATAAATACCCTGGCATAACAGGCTGGAGCCCATGGACATCGGAACGATGCTTCCGTCCATAACATTGCTTCGAAGAGCTGCTCTGATTTCCGCCTCGGAAAAAGCCTCGCCGTTAAAATAACGCTCCATAAATTCTTCGCTCGTCTCCGCTACCGCTTCCATCAGCGCATCACGGCAGAGCTGCAGATTGGCCTTGCTGTACTCGGGCATTTCACACTCAACAACTTCTTTATCCTTCCAGCGGTAAGCCTGTTCCGTAATCACATTGATATATCCGACAAACTTCTCGTCTTCACGAATCGGCAGATGGAAAGGCGCCATCTTCTTGCCGTACTTCTTCGTCATATCTTCCACGACCTGTCTGAAAGACGCATTGTCGATGTCCATATCCGTAACAAACACAAAACGGGGCAGCTTGTATTTCTCGCAAAGCTCCCATGCCTTCTCCGCGCCGACTTCCACTCCGGCCTTGCCGGAAATAACGATAATCGCGGCATCGGCCGCGCTGACCGCTTCTTCTACTTCGCCTACAAAATCAAAGAAACCGGGCGTATCCAACAGATTAATTTTTACGCCTTCCCATTCGACCGGCACAACGGAAGTGGTTATGGATATCTGTCTTTTCTGCTCCTCCTTGCCATAATCGCTGATTGTATTGCCATCTGCCACCTTACCCATACGGGAAGTGATACCCGCAAGGTACGCCATTGCTTCTACCAGACTGGTTTTTCCACAGCCGCCGTGGCCCAACAGCGCTACATTACGAATTTTGTCAGTTGTGTAAACATTCATATCTTATCCTCCAATTCCGTCAATTTTGTCTTATGGCAAATTGTCACAAGAAACATTTGCCCCCTAAATTGATATGATGTGTATATTTTACTAAATCTTTTCACAGATTGCAATCTTTTTTGAATATTTTGCCCATTTTATATATTCAGGTCATTGAGATATGATATTATTGTTTCAGAATATTCATAAACAGACATCCGCACTTTTGAAAGGAGTAGCTCTTATGTCCTCTTTTACCTGTGGTTTTATCGGGCTCGGGCTGATCGGCGGTTCCATCGCCAAAGCGCTTCGTGAAAAACTTTCCGATACCCGGATTATCGCCTGTGACACAAACACCGCTTCGCTGGAACTCGCCGCTCGCGAAGGGATCATTCAGAAAGCCTGTTCCGAAATCGGAAAGGACTTTACGGACTGCGACTATCTATTTCTATGCGCGCCGGTTTCCCATAATGACCGGAATCTGCTTACTTTAAAACAATATCTTTCTCCGGAAACAATCCTGACCGACGTCGGAAGCGTCAAAACGGGAATCCATAAACAGATTGAAGCGCTGGGGCTTACAAAACAGTTCATCGGCGGTCATCCGATGACCGGCTCCGAGCGGTTTGGTTATGCCAACTCGAAGGCTTCTTTGTTCGAAAACGCCTACTATATCCTGACGCCGACAAACGACGTCCCGACGGAAAAGATTTCGGCTTACCAGACGCTTGTACAGACAATCGGCGCAATTCCGCTCGTTCTGCCTTATGAACAGCACGACTACGTTACGGCGGCAGTCTCCCATCTGCCTCATGTCATCGCCGCTTCACTTGTCAATCTGGTAAAAGATGCGGATTCGAAAGAAGGCATCATGAAAATGATCGCCGCGGGCGGATTCAAGGATATTACGCGGATCGCTTCATCATCACCCGCCATGTGGCAGCAAATCTGCCTGACCAATACGGAAAATATTTCTTCCTTATTAGATCGGTACATACAGGATTTAAACGCTTTTAAGAAAGAACTGGACGAGAAAAAGACCGATACGCTCTATCAGTTTTTCGACCGGGCCAGGGCCTATCGTGAATCTTTTATCAATGTTTCCAGCGGTCCGATCAAAACAGAATATGTCCTGACGGTCGATATCGCCGACAAACCCGGCTCCATCGCGGCCATCGCCGCCCTGCTCGCAGAACATAAGGTCAGCATCAAAAATATCGGCATCAATCATAACAGAGAACTGGCTGAGGGCGCCCTCCGAATCGAATTTTATGAGAAGGCGGCGGCCGACCAGGCGGAAAACATACTGGAAGAACACGCATATTCCATCCATACGAAAAAAATGTAGCCGCCCCGGGCGGAAGACGAAACAGGAAGTAACAAGAAGTCATAATATATAAAGAAAGGATTATCCTATGATCAACAGACAAAACAGCAAAGGACTCCGCGGAGAAATCACCGTTCCGGGCGATAAATCCATCTCCCACAGAGCGGTTATGTTCGGTTCCCTTTCCGACGGCCTGACGGAAGTCACCAATTTTTTGCAGGGTGCGGACTGTCTCTCCACCATCGACTGCTTCCGCCGCATGGGCATCGAAATCGAAAACCGTCCTGATAAGATTCTGATTCACGGCCGGGGGCTTCATGGTCTCAAAGCGCCTTCTTCCGCGCTCGATGTGGGCAACAGCGGCACTACTGCCCGCCTGATTTCCGGCATTCTGGCGGCACAGCCTTTTCAGACAACGCTGATCGGGGATGCCTCCATTCAGAAGCGCCCCATGCGGCGGATTATGGAGCCGCTTTCCATGATGGGCGCGGATATCACAAGCCTGAACGGCAATGACTGCGCGCCGCTCTGCATCAGAGGAAATGCTTTAAACGGCATCCACTACCACTCCAAAATCGCTTCGGCCCAGGTCAAATCCGCGGTGCTGCTGGCCGGACTGTATGCCGGCGGAGAAACACAGGTGACCGAGCCCGTCATCAGCCGGAACCACTCCGAAATTATGCTGCGCTATTTCGGCGCAGATATACGGACCGAAGGCACGACCGTCCGCATTCAGCCCGAACCCGAACTTACCGGCCGGCACATACAGATACCGGGCGACATCTCTTCCGCCGCTTATTTTATCGCCGCCGGATTATGCGTTCCCGGCTCCGAACTGCTGATTAAAAATGTGGGCATCAATCCTACCAGGGACGGCATATTAAAAGCCGCGCTCGCGATGGGCGGCGACATAACCGTTCTGAACGAAAAACACGACGGAGAGCCGACTGCCGATCTGCTTGTCAGATCCAGCAGACTGCATGGCATTACGATCGAAGGCGCCATCATTCCGACGCTGATCGATGAACTTCCCGTCATCAATATCATGGCCGCTGCCGCAGAGGGCACCACAATCATCAAAGACGCCGCGGAGCTGAAAGTGAAAGAATCCAACCGTATCGATGTGATGGTGAAAAATCTGACCGCAATGGGCGGATGTATTACCGGAACAGACGACGGCATGATCATCGAAGGCGGAAAACCATTGCACGGCGCCGTCATCGACTCCTGCCTGGACCACCGCATTGCGATGAGCTTTTCGGTCGCCGCCCTGCTGGCAGAAGGAGAAACAACAATAAAAGGAAGAGACTGCGTCAATATCAGTTACCCTTCCTTCTATGAAGATTTAAAAGCCCTGGAACATTAATTCCGGGGCTTCTTCCGTTCAAAAGAAATACGGATTCCGAAACCTGCCCGCTTCAGGAAGACATCTCCACCAGCAGACGGTTCATAAAATAGGAAAGTACCATGCAGGCGATGCCGGCCGCGCTTCCCAGCCAGTTCAGCGCCACATCCGTCATCTGAAAATGTCTTCCCTCGACAAACTGTTTATAGTATTCCGTATAATATGCCAGCAGATAGCAGATGCCGCCGGATAACAGCACTCCAAAAATCCGGTAGTATCGCCTGAAAATCACCATGCTCACAAACGTTGTCACGAGGCCGACTACAAAAAACAGGCCAAGATGGGCAACATAACGAAGCATCAGGCTGACTGTCCTGATTTCGTCTTCCGTCGGATTCGTATAGATCCGCTGCGAAATCCGGACTGCAATGCTGATTGTTTCGCTGGCAGAGCTGTCGCCGTCCTGAAAGGACAGAATCATCACCAGATACAGCAACAGGGCAAGTCCCATGACAGATGCAAAGATAACGAGCATTTCAAGCCCCATATTCCGCCTTCTATTCCGCCCCGCCATGTTCCTGATTCTCCATATTGCCCATTGTGTCAAAAACCTCTATCCGCATGGAATCCATCTCCGACATCCCGATAAAAATTGCGCCGTAGCTGTACCGCTTTTCGTCCAGCTTTTCGATTCTGGCAATCTCCATAAAAGCATGAATCGTTTCCTTCATCCATATCGTCAGATAGGCTTCGTAAACAGTATCCTTATTCAGCTCGTTTTCGCATATAAAACCGATGCCCTTTTTGGATACATCCACCACTTCAATCGGCACGCTTTCCTCCGCTCCGTTCAGATTTTTAATTACCAAGCGGGAGGACAGTTCCATCCGTCTGTATTTTCTTCTTTCTTCCATATCGTTTTCTGACACCTTTCTCAGTTGTTTTAAATTATATTACCTTATTTTGGTGTTTTTGTAAAGGAACCGGGTATTTTTTCGAATACGGTCCAGTCGGATGTGGTCATAATTTCCCGATACCGCATCCGGTCAACACTCTTCTCTTTACCGAAAGGCACAATTAAAATTTCCTGATCATCCATTTGAAAATACAGTTTTTTATCCGGTAAAAGATATTGCATGACAGGCGCCATGGAACCGCCGGCATAAATATTCATTTTATCACTGTTCTTACAGTATTCTATAATCTTTTCATCAAACACCGTCATATAATAATCGCTTCGCGGCCCGATAATCAGAACGCTGTAAACAATGCAGACGCCTATCGAAAGAAAGGCAGCAAATTTCAGGAAAAGATCTTTTTTCCCCTGCATCCATTTCATCAGAAGCAGAATGCAGAAAAGCAGAACATGAAGCATCAGAAATTTTTCCGCCAAAACAAAACCATAGCGATGGGAATCCTGAAAATACTGAAGGAACATTGCCGGAAACACCGTGTTATTAACGCCGTACTGAAACCCGTCCATTCCCGGAGCATCCAGGACCTGAAATAACTTGCAGGACAGATAAGAGCATCCGAATAGCAGCCGCCACTCCTTCCGGGATGTCAGCACACTGTCCGTTAAAAAACCATACAGTCCATAGGCTATTGTAATAGAAGTAATGGCCGCAAAATATCTCGTATAGATCACCATATCAGCCCGTGACCCCTCCCCAAGAACAAACATATCATGTGCCGATATGACTCCCATTGTCCCGCATAATGCAAGGATTCCTGCAATATTCAAAAAAATAAAAGCCGGTATGATCATCTGTTCCGGTTTTCTCAAGCGCAGCGCTCCGGACACCTTCCGGCATATAAAAATAGCAGATATAAAAAAGCCCCCGAAGGTGCTGACATTCAGGGCCCATATCCAGCCGATGACAATCCTGACGAATGTCTTTGTATATTCCGGATCCGTCAAAACCAGCTCCAGCTTGCCAAGCAAAGAGCCCGAATCGGTATTCGCCGCTCCTGTCATGAAAAACTGCATATAAGAAGGCTTAACGACATATTGGTGAACACACATGATAAGCGCCGTACCGGTCACATATAAAAGAATCGGCTTTTTCATCCGCCGGTCACTGCAAAGCTGCAGACACAGTACCATGACCGACGCAATAAGCAGAACAATCCCCCTGCTGTTATTAATCATTGCCGTGCCGGTAAAAACAGCCATAATAACGGGGGTCAGACTGTTTTCTCTTCCTTTTGCGAACTGAATAAAACAATAGAACACAATCATATAGCTAAGGCAGAACAGCCCTTCCACCTGTGCCCCAAAGCCAATATTAAATACCTGAAGACAGCACATGCCGGCCAACGTAATCCAAAAAGCCTGTTTTCTGTTACGAAAATCTCCGAGTAAATTGACCGATTTGTATAAAAATGCCGCCTGCGCAAGATAAAAAAACGTATTAATTCCCGCCAGACACTGTGTTAAAAGAAACGGATTACGATAGACAAAAGGAATTTTGAAAAACGGTATAAAAAATACCAATGTCAGATACCCATAATAATAATTGAATTTTCTCGCATTCATCCAGTCCAGACCGGAATAATGCGCGGCAACCGCCACCGGAATAAACTCATCCGTCGAAAAGGAAATAATTCTGACATACCGGTTCAGCAGCAGATGAAACGCTGCAAGAAACAACATAAGCATTACAAAATATCGATCTTTTTCCGCCTTTTCCCGTTTGATGATCATTCCTGTAATTCCTTCCTCATACCGCATAAAACGGCCTTTATTCTGCGCCTTTTCAGAAAAGCGAATACGACCGGCAGCATGACTGCGGCATACCGAACGGCCCTCTTTTCATAAACAGCCGATAACGCGATCGAAAGCCCCTGAAAAAACACCAGGATAGACAGCATGACTCTGATATCGCATATTTTCTCCCGATACCCCCTCTTTTTACAGACGCGTTTCATAAAAAGATAATGAATCCCGGCAAAAAACAGATAACTGATCATCGTCGTATATCCCGCCGCACAGTATCCGAAACGCGGAATCAAATACCGGTTCAGTAAAATATTCATGACTGCCGCGCCAACCGATGCGGCAGAGGTCAGTCTGCTTTCCTCAAAATAAAATTCCACATTGACAAAATGCTGATAAAAATACATGACTGCCACACTCGCCGACAACGGCGGGATTATTTTTACCGCATCATAATACCGCGGCGGCGCCGCTGCCGCAATGATTTCCGGGGCAAGCGCAGTAAAAAGAAAATTGGCGCCCGCAATCATAAACAGCGTCAGATGAATAACCCTGGGAACCGCTTTCACGCATCCCTGTTTCATTTTGCGAAACATCCAGGGCTGTATTGTCTGATTGACGGCCTGGCTGAATATCTGCATACACATGGAGATCGTATAGGCCGCTCCATAAATTCCGGCCTCGGATATCCCGATTATATTTTGTATCATAATTTTATCCGCGCTGTGTAAAAGCACCATGGATAAATAATATGGCAGCAGCGGCAGATTAAAAATAAATGCTCTTTTCCAGTAACGGCTGTCATAAAATACAAAACGCCCGCGGCAGTTTGCCAGGATCAGAGGCAGGCAGGCCAGGGCCTGTATCACGAAGCGGCTGAAAACAACGGCAGACGCTTTTCCTGCGGAAGTAACCGCCGCCGTGCAGCCTCCCAGAAAAGAAGCGAGGCTGAACAGAACCGAAACAACGATAACAGAACGGTATCGATACTCCGTCCTTCTGCGCTGCATCCAAATCTGCATGGCCGGTATGAACAGCAGGATTCCAAATATGACAGAAGTCATAAAGCGGTCAAGCCCCGTAATCCGGTCAATGACCGGAGCGGCCGCCATGTACAGGACAAAAGTCAAAAGCGTAATAAACAGGCTTAATGTCTGCATGGAAGAAGTATAGCCATCCCGGTCATCTTCAAATTTCGTCAGTCCGACCACATACCCTCCCCACCCGAGCCGAAAAGTCGCGAGAATTTCAAATATTTCCAGCCAGGACAAAAAAACCTGATACATTCCGTACTCTTCCGTGCTCATCAGCCGTGTATAAACCGGAAGGGTCAGAAACGAAATTCCTTTCTGTATGATATTGCAGACAGTAAACCAAAGAGCCGCCCTGACCGGCAGCGGCAGCCCATCATAACGTTTCCTTATTTTCATCATATATACAGTCCTGAAAGGCTTCCAGCATCCGGACGGAAAGCAGCTTCCATTTTTCTCTTTTTTCTTTATCTGCCGGCAGCATTCCGCTCCCCGCTAGCCGCAGCTTCCGATAAAGGCAGTCCGCAGATAATTCTCTTTCTTCGATAAAATTTTCTTTCAGACCTGCCATCCCGGCAAAAAAGCGCAGTTTTTCATCCCACAGAAAACCCACGAAAGGTATGTCGAGCGAATATGCGCAAATACAGGCGTGAAGTCTGGCTCCCAGTATCGTTTCATAACTTCCGATTATCCGCAGCAGTTCTTCCGCCGATTTGGGAACGCGGATTTCCCGCTGTACGTTACCATACCGCTTCAGCACTTTTTTCCCAAACCGGTAGTCGGCCGGAAGACCGTTGGTAAAAAGCTCCCAGTCCACTTTATCTTCATCCAGTTTTCCCAGCAGACCACAGTAAGCCGTAAGCAGTTCCTCTTCCGTCAGGGAATTTCCATAACGGCGGAAAATATTCCCGTAAATCAGATTAATGCCCACCTTTTTATTTCCCACGCTGCGCTTCATCCGATAACATTCCGGAATCCAGAACGCGGCGTCCCCGACCCCCTTACAGCAAATCTCCCGCCGGATTCCGTATTCTTCCCTCAGCCTGCGTTCTCCGCTCTCTCCGTCTCTGGAAGTGATCATTCTGACACATGGAAAATTGGCATGATCCGCCAGGAATCTGCATTTCCAGTCCCCCAAATCGGACTTCTGGATATTCATGCCGTTAAACATCACCGGTATCCGTAACCTTTGCGCCGTTTCCACGGCAAGACTATAATAAGCCCATAATTTCTGCGTCCCGTATTTAAAACTGCCGCTGCCGAAAATCAATGCCGCTTTATTTTCCAGCGCTTTGCGGTAATATGCGCCGCAGCGAATGCGTACCGCTAAATATTCCAGCTCCGCACGCAGCCTCTTTTTGGGCAGGAACTTTGTCAGAACAAGTATTCCTGCATAGAGAAATGCCCTTCCTCCTTTTAGCGGCGCCTCCAGATCGATTGCTTCCGCCCGATACCGGCCGCCCCGGTCAATCAGATAAGCGACGCAGTCCAGAATGAAATTGTCCCCGTAATTATGTATGCCGGCCAGTCCCATAACTGCTATTTCAGGTTTTGTACGCAGCATTTTCCTCCTCCGTCCCGGTCTTTGCCTGATTTCCGGATATTTTTGTCGTTTCTTTATGTTGAACCATTCCTTCAATCATTCTTTTATACATTTCGGGAAGTCCGACGGACGGCCTGAAACCGAGTCTGAAAATCTCTCCCATATCCAGATTGTAATAATGCGGCGGCGGAAATTGCCGTGTATCTTCGTTTTCCGCAAATTTCACATGGATTCTGTCTTTTCCAAACACATGCGCCACCATTTCGGCCATTTCCAGAACAGAACAGTAAGAATCCGGATTCCCGGCGTTATAAGCCCTGCCGGCCTTCCCCTTTAGCAGCACTGTCAGAATGGCACGTGCCGCGTCCATCGTATACAGATAACATCGCTTGCTGCTTCCGTCCGTCAGAAGCACAATATCCTTTTCCTGCAAAACACATCTTGCAAATTCCGCAAAGATTCTTTTATCATCCGCCGAAACACCCGGTCCGATTGTCTGGGCAAGCCTTACGCTCACAGCGTGTATGCCGTATTCCGCCGCATATGCGGCGCAGAGCGCTTCGCACAGACGTTTGCTTTCCGGATAACAGTTCCTTATAACAAGCGGATTCATATAGTCCACATCCGCTTCCGAAAGCGGTTTTTCGGTTTCGGGAACTCCGTATATTTCCATGGAAGATAAATAAACAAATCCTTCCGCTTCTTTCTTTCTGCCCAGTTCCAGCATATTGATGGTACCGTTTACCGCCGTCTTAATCGTTTCCACCGGATGCCCGACAAAATACGCGCTTGCCGTAGGCGATGCCCCGTGCACGATAAAATGTACCTTCTCCTGTATGTCAGGCATGCGCTCCACATCGCCCTGTACCAGCGTTACCGTGCCCCCGGGCATTTCCCCGAATAAAGCAGCGGCTCTGGAGATGTCCCGCACGAGCGCCAGAATCCTGATTCCCAGCCCCATGTTCTCATTTGCATAAGCCAGTCCCCTGATTAAGCCGGAGCCAATCAGCCCCGCTGCTCCTGTGACCAGGACAGTCCTGTTTCTCAGCCTGTTCCAGTCCAGCCAGTCCCCCTGCATAAAATATTCCATGTCGTCCTGCCACAAATCCTGATTCACCGCATATCCCCCATATAAATCTGTACATTCTCCCTGGCATCCAGAAGCGCCCGCATTGTAAAAAAGTCATCCGGCGTTGTAATCTTTATATTTTCCGACGGACCATCTACCAGAAACAACGAATGACCATAATGCTTCATCATCGTACAACAATCGATACAATCGAAAATGCCCTCTTCCTGCGCTTTTTGGTGTACCTCCAGTATTTCATCCAGCCAGAAGCTCTGCGGCGCTTTCGCAACTCTGGAGCACGCCCTGTCGGGCACATAATCAATCGTCCTGTCATCTTCAATGACGAGTATTGTTTCTGTTACGGCGGCCGTTGTAATTGCCGTTCCGTTTCTTTTCACACTGGCAATATTATCTGAAATCAGCCTGTTATCGATAAGCGGTCTGACACCATCGTGAATCAGAACGATCGCATTTTCCTGTCCGCTGACTTCTCTTGCGGCAATCAGTCCACGGTAAATCGACATCTGCCCGGTTGCGCCGCCGGGAACAATTTTTTTCACTTTATCTATCCTGAATTTGTAAATCAGATTTTTGAGATATTCTATCCATTCTTCTTTACAGGCAATCACAATCGCATCGATCTCCGGATGCGCGTCAAAAACTTCTAATGTGTATATAATAATCGGCTTTTGGTGCATCCTTAAAAACTGTTTCGGTATTTCACCGGAATACATTCTTGCACCAATGCCGCCTGCAAAGATCACCGCTATATTCATCTCATACCTCCCGCCCGCTTTGCCGGCACCCACTCGGGTTCCAAACAGAGAGCTATCTTCCGCTATTTCCGTTTTTTATCCATTGTTCTATATAATCAACAGTCTGCTTACATGCGCATCCGCTTTCGCAGAGACCTACTTTTTCAAACAGTTTTTCAAGTTCTTTCCGATACTTTGTTTCATCGAACCGGAGAATTGCTTCCTCCATCTGTTCATTGTTTACAGCGCTTGGAAACGGCAGCTCCTCCAGCTCAAAATAATTGTCCCGGTCTTCCTTATAACAGGCGATATCGGCAACATAAAGAAAGCACACTTTTCCCTTTGTGACAAAATCAAACATACAGCTGGAATAATCGGTAAACAATACATCCGCTGCGGCCAGAAGTTCCTGCATGACGTTATAATATGTGGCATTGATTGTCTGCCCGTCATAACGCATAAAACGTTCCGCGTCCACGATATTATTCGGGTGCAGTCTGCACAGAATAACCCACTCTCCTCCAAAACGTTTCCCTAACGCCTTTCGCATTCTTTCATAGTCCAGATTCAGCATATCCACATGGAGATGATGGCGGAATGTCGGCGCATAAAGCGCTATTTTTTTCCCCTGTATCCCAAAATGCTTCTGTACCTGTCTCCGACAGGACTCCGTTTCTCCAAACAAAAGATCATTTCTGGGACTTCCATATTCCAGAACCGTTCCGCGATACCAGAACGCTCTCCGGTAAATTTCCGTAGTTTGTCTGCTGTTTGATAAAAACACATCTATTATCCGCGCATTATATTTCATACTGGTTTTATCTATGTAACTAAAACTGGCTTTCCCTTCCAGATCTCTGCCGATTTTTTTCAATCCATAACTTCCATGCCATGTCTGCATGTATAGCTGACCTTTTCGTTTCAGTACCCCATACTGTTTCATATTACTGTCAATCCATACTTTTGCCGTCGCCAGTTCATAGGCAAGCGGCAGCAGCGCATAATTTACGCGCCTTACCCCGTCCGGCAGGCTGACTTCCACATTTTTCTGCAAAAGCCATACGATCTCATAATCTTCTTTTCTGCGAAGCAGCTCATCCGAAAGATACATGGGATTATCCCCGTACCGCTTCCCTTTTACGCTGCAGCAGAGAATTTTATTATTTTGTATAGGGAAAATCCTCATACAAAAGCAGAGAAGTGAAAATAAACAGCCATATAAAATAAAAAATACGTTAATAATATATCTGCATACTGCATTTTTGTTCGCAAATCTTTTTGCCTTATCTATCATATCCGCTCTCCGTCTGTTTAGAGTTTATAACTCTATACTTTCTTATTTTAGAGTTTATAACTCTATTCGTCAAGAGATTTACATATTTTTTTTATACTAGATAAGTAACGCTTCAAAAAGTACAGGCAAAAGCAGATAGAAGGTATATTCATGAGATATAATGAAAGAATAAGAGAAATCAGAGAAGATCATTTTCTGACACAGCAGAAAGTCGCCGATCTTCTGCACATCGGACAGCGAACATACGCGGATTATGAAAGCGGAAAAACCAGAATACCCGTTGACAGTCTTCTGATTCTGGCCGAGTTTTACAACGTTTCAATGGATTATATTACAGGAGCAAGCAACAATAAATCAGAATATCCAAAAAAATAGAAGCTGTCGCTTTAACGATTGATTCATCGTAAAGCGGCAGCTTCCTTTTTTCTTCGATATTAACAGATAAACATTGCATCCCCAAAACTAAAAAACCTGTATTTTTCCCGAATCGCTTCTTCATACGCATGCAGAACCTGTTCTCTTCCCGCCAGGGCAGATACCAGCATAACGAGTGTGGATTCCGGCAGGTGAAAATTCGTGATCAGGGCATCCAGCACTTTAAAACGATAACCGGGATAGATAAAAATCTGCGTATCGCCGCAGCAGGCCTTTAACATCCCCCGGCCGTCCGCCGCGCTCTCCACAGTGCGGCAGCTCGTCGTTCCCACACAGATGACCCGGCGGCCGTTTTTCTTTGCCCGGTTGATTTTCTCCGCCGCTTCCGCGCTCACCTGATAGGTTTCCGCGTGCATATGGTGCTCCAGAATATTTTCCTCCTTTACGGGACGAAAAGTTCCGAGTCCCACATGCAGCGTTACATAAGCGATATCCACGCCTTTTTCTTCGATGGCATGAAGGAGCTCCTTCGTAAAATGCAGGCCGGCGGTCGGCGCCGCCGCAGAGCCTTCATATTTGGCGTATACGGTCTGATACCGGTTTTTATCCTGCAGTTTATGGGTAATATAGGGAGGCAGAGGCATTTCGCCCAGCCTGTCAAGCACTTCTTCAAAAATGCCGTCATAATGAAATCGTATCAGCCGGTTTCCCTCTTCCACGATTTCCAGAACTTCCGCCGTAAGAAGGCCGCCGCCAAATACAAGCCGCATGCCCGGCCTTGCCTTTTTTCCCGGCTTTACGAGCGTTTCCCAGACATCCTTTTCTTTTCTTTTCAGAAGAAGCACTTCCACCGCCGCCCCCGTATCTTCCCGGACACCGAGAAGCCTTGCCGGAATCACTTTCGTATCGTTTAAGACAAGACAGTCCCCGGGATTCAGGTAATCGATGATTTCATGAAAGATACGGTGTTCCAGGTCGCCCGTCGTTTTATGCAGGACAAGCAGTCTGGAACCGGAGCGGTCTTCCAGCGGATCCTGTGCGATCAGCTCCTGCGGCAGATCAAAACAGAAATCGGATTTTTTCAGCTCCATTCTTCAATTCCTCTTTCTCATAAATCCGCATTCTCTAAAAACGCCACATAGCCTCTCTTTGCTTCATAAACATCGGCTTTGCTCGTCGCTTCCCAGGGCGCGTGCATATTTAAGACCGCTACGCCGCTGTCAATCACGTTCATGCCGTAAAGCGCCAGAATATAAGCAATCGTTCCGCCGCCGCCAAGATCAACGCGGCCCAGCTCCGCCGTCTGGAAGTTTACGTTTTCTTTCTCAAAAATAGCCCTGATATGCGCCAGATATTCCGCGTTTGCATCGTTGGAACCGGATTTTCCTCTGGAACCGGTGAATTTATTGAATACCATGCCGCCGCCGAGATATGCCACGTTTTTCTTGTCGAAGCTGGCCGCATAGGAAGGATCATAAGCGCTGCTCACGTCGGATGAAAGCATACAGGAAGACGCCAGGCATCTTCTGACATTCAGTTCATTGTACTCCCCGGTCAGGTTCATCACTTCCGCCACCGCATTTTCAAAGAAGCGGGACTGCATGCCGGTGGCGCCGACGCTTCCGATTTCTTCTTTATCCACGAGAATACAGCAGGCCGTTCTCTCCGTCTCCTTTACTTCCAGCATCGCTTTCAGAGAGGAAAAAGCACATACTCTGTCATCCTGTCCATAGGATAAGATCATGCTTCTGTCAAATCCCGCTTCTCTTGCCTTTCCGGCAGGAACGACTTCCAGCTCCGCGGAAATAAAGTCTTCTTCCTCCACGTCATAGGCTTCTTTCAAAATGGAAAGCATGTTTTTCTTCACGCCTTCTTTTTCGGCTTTTTCTTCTTTCTTTCCGTCTTCATCGTCCGCTTTCTCTTCTTCTTTTTTCCTGATTGTAAGCGGCTTATTGCCGATGATGATATCGAGCGCTTCCCCTTCGATGACCTTTGCGGCCTTTTTCTCCAACTGTTCCTGCGCAAGATGAATCAGCAGATCCGACACGAAGAACACCGGATCATCTTCATTTTCGCCGATATTGACTTCCACCGTTGTGCCGTCTTTTTTTACGATTACGCCATGCAGCGCAAGGGGAATCGTCACCCACTGGTATTTTTTAACGCCTCCGTAATAGTGCGTGTCCAGATAGGCAAAACCGCCCTCTTCATAAAGCGGATTCTGCTTTACGTCAAGACGCGGGGAGTCGATATGCGCCCCCAGAATGTTCAGGCCTTCCGTCATCGGCTTTTTCCCGATCCGGAACATCACGATGGATTTGTTCATCCAGACCGAATATACTTTATCGCCGCACTGTAACTTTTTCCCGGATTTGATCAGGGCTTCCAGTTCCTGATATCCCTCTTTCTCAATGCGGTTCACGATGGTGTCAATGCACTCCCGCTCCGTCTTTCCGTTATCCAGAAAATCCATATAATCTCTGGCAAAATCATCCACTTCCTGCAACTGTTTTTCATCATAAGTTTCCCAAGTGTTTTTCGTTTCCATGTTACATCCTCCTTTTTCTGTTTTCCGCTTTTACTGCCGGCTTTTCCGCCTTATTCTTTCCGCAGTTCAATTCCCATGCTTTCCAGCCCGTTCAAAATCTTTTTCATCACCGCCGCCACATCTGCCTCTTCTAACGTCCTGTCCTGCGCGCGGAAGGTAATGGAATAAGCGAGGGATTTAAAACCGTCTTTGATCTGGCTTCCTTCGTAAATATCAAACAGCCTGTAATCTTCCAGAATCTTTCCGCCGCGCTGTGCGATCACCGCTTCGATCTCACCCGCAAGCACGGACTTTGGAACCACCATGCTGATATCGCGGGATACCGCCGGATATTTTGCCACACCCGCGTATTTTCTGTCGAAGGTGGCGAACGGAAGGATTTCCGGCATATCCAGCACCGCTATATAAGCCTTCGTCTTCATATCGTAGCGGCTGCATACTTCCGGATGCACTTCTCCCAGGTATCCGATCGGTTTTCCGTCATAAACGATATTCGCCTGACGTCCCGGATGCAGGAAATTCTTACCGGCTTTCGGGTCATAAACCGCTTTTTTCTTCATGCCGATGCTGTCGAAAAATTCTTCCACAACACCCTTCATCGTAAAGAAATCCCCGTCGCCGTACATGCCGAGCGTGAACTGCATTCTTTCGTCAGGCAGTTCCGTCAGCGGCAAAGCTTTCGGCAGATAAATATTACCAAGCTCATAAAGCCTTACATTTTTATTTCTTCTGTTATAATTCGTCGCCAGGCTGGTCAGCATACCGTTTAAGGAAATCGTTCTCATAATGGAGAAATCTTCCCCCAGCGGATTGGCGATCGTAATCGCATTTCTCAGCACATCGTCCTCTGCCAGCAGAAGTTTGTCGAATACCTTAGGACTTTCGAAAGAATAGCACATGCCCTGTGAAAATCCGCAATATTCCGCGATATCTCTCGCCTTCTGCTCGATACGCAGTTTAAAGGAAAGCTTTCCGGTCGTCGCCTCACCGCTCGGCAGGGTCATCGGTATTTTGTCATAGCCGTAGAAGCGCGCCACTTCTTCCGCAATATCCGCAATGCCTTCCAGATCCTGTCTGAAAGAAGGAATTGTCAGTATTTTCGTACCATCCGCCTCTGTCGTTAAGGAAAGCTCCAGCCTTTCAAAAATCTCTTCCATCTCCTGTTCGGAAATATCCGTTCCCAGAAGGTAATTGATACGCTGAGCGTCAAATTTTATCTTCCGCAGCTCGCTAAGCGGCGCACAGACTTCCACCATTCCTTCCGTCACTTCGCCGCAGCCAAGTTCTTCGATCAGCTGACAGGCCCTGTCGATCGCCGCCTGCGCGTTCCGGGGGTCAAGCCCCTTTTCAAAAATACCGGAAGCATCCGTCCGAAGTCCAAGCCGTTTGGCGGATTTCCGGATATTGGCGCCGTTGAAAGTCGCCGCTTCGAACAGTACGGTTTTTACGTTTTCCGTAATCTTGGAATTTTCACCGCCCATGATGCCGGCGATGCCGATTTCTTTTTCCGCATCGCAGATCATCAGCATGTCGCTGTCCAGATTCCGCATCTGTCCGTCCAGCGTCTGGAATACTTCGCCGTCTTTGGCGCGGCGCACGATGATTTTATGGCCCGCCACCGTATCCAGATCAAAAGCGTGCATCGGCTGGCCGTATTCCTCCATCACGTAATTCGTAATATCCACCAGGTTGTTGATCGGCCGGATGCCGCTGGCCGCCAGCCTCCTCTGCATCCATGCGGGGGAAGGGCCGATTTTGATATTGGTGCAGACTCTCGCGCAGTATCTGGGACAGAGTTCGGAATCCATTACCTCTACACTGATATAATCTTCCGCTTTTTGTGCCGTTTCCTTCACCGTTACCGCCGGGGCGTTAAAAGGCTTCCGAAACGTTGCCGCCGCTTCTCTCGCAACGCCCAAAACGCTGTAACAGTCTACCCTGTTGGAAGTGATTTCATACTCGAATACGGTATCCCGCAGTCCCAGCGCTTCTACCGCGTCCGCGCCGACGGAAGCATCTTCCGGGAAAATATAAATGCCGTTTTCCGGCGCCTCCGGGTACATCTCTCTGGAAGAGCCCAGTTCTTCGATAGAACACATCATACCGTTAGAAGGTACGCCGCGCAGTTTTCCCGCCTTTATTACAATGCCGTCCGCGGGAAGCGGTCCGCCGTCATGTCCGCCCGCCACTTTGCCGCCGTCCAGCACCACCGGCACTTTATCGCCTTCCTTCACATTGGGCGCTCCGGTCACAATCTGAATCACTTCCGTGCCGATATTTACCTGACAGACGATCAGCTTGTCGGCATCCGGATGTTTTTCTATTTTATCGATCTGACCGATCACAATCTTCTCCAGATTCTTATCCAGTCGTTCGTATGTCTCTACTTTCGTCCCCGTCAGGGTCATCGCATCCGCATACTCCTGATCCGTACAGACAAGATCCGGCACATATGCTTTAATCCAAGATAATGCAGTATTCATCTTACTTCAATCCTTTCCGTTTTCATAATAACATTCCATGCTTTCGCTTCACCTTAAATCCTTCACGGGAAAACGCCTCATTCCGGGCGTTCTTTCGGTCAGAATTGTTTCAAAAACCTGATATCGTTCTCATACAGCAGTCTCATATCGTCGATTTCATATTTCAACAGCGCAATGCGCTCCAACCCCATTCCGAAAGCAAAGCCCGAATATTTTTCCGGGTCGATCTTACTCATGCGCAACACGTTCGGATGCACCATGCCGCAGCCCAAAATCTCAATCCATCCGGAACCTTTGCAGAACCGGCATCCGCTTCCGCCGCATTTAAAACAGCTCACATCCATTTCCGCGCTGGGCTCGGTAAAATTGAAATGATGGGGTCTGAATTTTACTTTCGTTTCTTCCCCGAACAGTTCCCGCGCAAATTCCGCCAGCGTTCCCTTCAAATCCGCAAACGTGATGTGCTTGTCGATAACAAGTCCCTCGATCTGATGGAAAGAAGGCGAATGGGTCGCGTCCACTTCGTCGGAACGGAATACCCTTCCCGGCGCGATCATGCGGATCGGCAGTTTTCCTCTTTCCATTTCATGTACCTGTGTGCCGGAGGTCTGCGTGCGAAGCAGGAAATCGCCGGAAATATAGAACGTATCCTGTTCGTCTTTCGCCGGATGGTCCGCCGGAATGTTCAGCGCCTCAAAATTATAATAATCCGTTTCGATCTCCGGTCCTTCCACGACTTCATATCCCATGCCGGTAAAAATTCGCTCCACTTCTTCCATTGCAATCGTATTGGGATGCCGATGGCCGACTTCGCTCTTCTTAGCCGGCAGCGTAACGTCGATGACTTCGGCTTTCATCTGGGCTTCCAACGCCGCCCGTTCCATTTTGGCGATGGCCTCTTCCAGTATCTTTTCAATCTGTTCTCTCGTTTCGTTGACGAGCTGCCCCACTTTCGGCCGCTCTTCCGGCGCAACATCTTTCATTCCCTTTAATACGCTCGTCAGTTCGCCCTTCTTCCCCAGAAAACTGACGCGCACTTCATTCAGCTTTTCCAGCGCATCGCTGTTCTCGATCTGACGCAGCGCTTCCGCTTTGAGTTTTTCTAATTTTTCTTTCATGTCGACATTCCTTTCCGATGTTTTTTCCATAAAAAACGCATGCTCAGCAGTTTCCTATGGAATAAAAAAAATCCCATATGCACAAAACATATGGGACGAATAAACCGCGGTACCACCCAGATTCCTGCTCTTTTCATCGAACAGACACTCATTCGGCGTAACGTGCCTCTGCGTCCCGAACTACTGAACCGCATGATCTCTGCCTTTGCAGGGCTTTCACATGATGGTCGTTCCTTCGGGCGGCTCCGGTGGGAATTTCGGGTCATTATCTGAACTTGAGGAAGTTTCCAGCCGATGGCTCCCTCTCTCTGTAAGAAAATAATGCCTTACTGACACTTTCACAGCCTTTGCATATGGATTTTCCAAATATCTTTGTATTAGTCTAATGCGTTTTCCACGACTTGTCAAGCCATCCGAACAGAAATTTATAAACCGGTCCGAAATACCGGTTGATATGAGCTCCGATCAGCAGAATATACATCATCATATAAAACCAGAACATCAAAATAACAATTGTCGTCAGGCTTCCGTATGTTCCGAATCCGTTAAAAAATTCTATGTAAACGGAGAAAAAATAGGAAGCGATACTCCATACGACCGCCGAAAAGGCCGCTCCCGGAAGCTGTTTTCGAAAGCGCAGTTTTCTGCCCGGCACAAACGTATAAATCATGGCAAAAATCAGCGTCAGCACAAGCCAGGAAGCCAGAAAACGAAAGTGCATAATAAACTGCACAAGAAGCTGTAACTGCGGAAAATCCCGCAATGCCAGATTAACGATCACGTTTCCGAATACCATAATAAAAATGGAAAGCAGAATGGCGACCAACATAATGACCGTATAAAAACAGGCAATCGTCCGAAGCAGCAGATAATTGCGTTTCTCTTCGATGTCGTTTACTTCATTCAGTCCCTGGATCAGCGCAAGCATCGCCTTTGCCGCAGACCAGACCGTCACAATCGCAAACACCGTGATCGTTCCGGCCGAGCGGGCATAGACGTCCGTAACGACACTTTTCACAAAGCCGTCCATCGTTTCCGGCACCACTTTCATACACGCCATAATCAGATTTTCCGCGGTCAGGGAAGTATAAGGCAGAACCGCACAAAGCGCCATCAGAAGAGGCACCATGGATAAAAACAGGAAAAATGCCGCACTGGCTGCAAAGGCGCTGATATTTTTCCGCGTCATCTCTCCCGCAAAATCTTTGATAATTAAAATAAATCTGATCATCGTTCTCATCCTGTATCCCTTGTCAACTTTCTCTTCACTCTTTGATCTCGCAGTCCGCAAAAAAACTTTTCAGAATTTCTTCGTACCCATAGCCCCGGCTGCCCATTTCTTTCGCACCGTTCTGCGACATGCCTACGCCATGTCCGTAACCGCCGCCGGTCAATGTATATCCTAGCATATCCTCTTCCGATTTTCCAGTTTCTATGACAAAAAAAGCGCTTGGCAGAAGCGTTCCCGGCACAGAACCGCTCCCGTTCTGTCTGACGACCTGGCTTTCCCCGTCGCATAAAATGCGGCGGATATTGTATTCCGAAATGATCTTGATAACCGCTTTGCTTCCCGTAATGAGCATTTCATCCGCAATGCCGCCGGGCCCTCTTTTGCTGATTGAAATGTCCTCCAGTTCTCCGATATCCCCGACAGGCTCCGATACATAATAAGCGCCGTCCGCCCCCTCTTTTCTTGTCAGAATCAGCGAAGCATTCGCCTGATATCGTTCTTTTATTCGTTCAAGCAGTTCGCCGGCATCAGCCTCTTCCACCTCATACTGCCAGCGGTACCAGGGCTCCCCGCTCTCGAAATCATGTTCATCCACATTTTTAATGAACTCTTCAAAGTTTTCTTCGCTTGCCATATCTTCCGCACTCCGTGCGCTTTGGCTGTCTTCTTCCGGCGCAAGTTTTCCCGGCCTGATATAGGAAACCGGCTCTTTTTCCGATTTCCAGATTCCCGTATCCGTTCCGTAACCGCAGGAAGTGGAATAATAATAATTTTCGGCCAGCTCATCCTGATAATAGAGCTTCATGCCCGTCGTTTCTTTTACAGCCGTCGTCGTCGCCGCATTTTCCTCAAGATTATGGTAAACCTGATAGGATGTCGTATCGTCGAGATGCGCGCCTAACCCGGCAAAACCCGCATGAAGTATATATTTAAAAGCATAGGTTCTCGCACAGACTGCCTGTGCCTTCAACGCCTCCATCGGATAAGAAGCCGGCATCTCGCTCGGCACCACCGCATATAAATATTCTTCCAGCGGAAGTTCGTTGATGATGACCATGCCATCCTCGGTCTTATAAAATTCCAACGCGCCTCTGTACGCATTGTCGCCTTTTTCCACGCCTTCTATCTCAAGATCGACTTTATCGGTCAACGCCTCGCTCTGAAAAATGAGACGCTCGCCGGCGTCTAATCGGTCCGCTTCCACCTCGGTCTGCCTGCCGTCCACGGTCACGAGGGCTTTTTCATAATAATACCCGCCTTCCGCCGTATTCTTTAACAAAACACGGATCTGGTCCATTTCTCCTTCTCTGGATACGAGGCAGGCGCTTATTTTCTGGTTATGCACAACAAAATCCGTGTAATCATAGCCGATCATCAAATCCGTTTTCTTCTGGGTTTCCAATGTACCGCAAAGTTTATAGATTTCCAGGTTTTCCTCTGTCTCATAAGTGCCGTATCCGTCGATTTCCAGGGAGTCCTCCGTCACCCGAAGCAGCTTTCCCCGAATCTTTTCCGATTTGACGGTATATTCCGTCAGCGCGCCGTTCTCAAAAACCAGATCCGTCACCTGTTCCCGTTCCGTCTGTTTTGCCGACCAAACGATAAATTCTACCTGCCTGTAAAAACAGGACAGCGCATACCCTGTTTGTTCCTCCTTCTGCTCATCCGTTACTTCCATAACCCAGACATTTTCCAGAATCGTCTTTTCGTCCAGCGTCCTGATACTGGTCAGAAGTTCGTCTCCTTTCACATAAACCTCTTCCTTGAAAAAGGCTGAGTCCGCAAAGGAAGAAGAATGATAGGTGTACTCGCTGTTCTGCGTATACAGCTTTTTCTCCTGTGCATCTACTTTAATAATAAATACCGTCGTTTTCCAGATCGAGGATTCTACATCGAAATGAGCCAGCATAAGCTGAAATGCCTGATACCAGTCCTCTTTCAGGAACGCGTGATCTTCTTCATATTTTCCCGCAAAATCCGGTATTCCCTTTTCCGCACCGCCAATCTGTTCATAAATTTTCAGATATTGCCCGTATGTAAGTTCCTGCGGAACGTTTTCCGGTATTCCGTCACTTTCTCCATCCTTTCCGCCGCCGTCTTTCTCTTTTTCTCCGCCCGCTTTTTCTCCGCCGTTTTCTTCCTCAAACGCCGTCGGCAGTTCCAGCGCTTCCAGCAGGATTTTCACATCTTCCGTCCGAATCTTCTCCCCCTCAGGTTCTTCCTTAACCGATTCCATCCGGTGAAGCCAGAGCCAGAACAGAAATACCATCCCTGCCAGAATCACAAGCAGCTTTACAAAATTTTTCCAGTTTTCTTTCATGCGATACTTCTCCCCATACCATCCGTCGTTCCCCCGATATGCCCCATACAAAAGAAAAAGCAGTCGTGATGACTGCTTCTTCTTTTGTATAAGCCCCCGAAATGCCGGATCCTGTATTTTGACTCCTAGCAACAGCTAGGTGGGTAACCGCAATCATACTTCTGCCTTCCACTGCACAATGTCCGCTACGGTTATCCGCCCGGACCGGAGGCCTGACATCCGTATGACGATGTAGGAATCCCGTTTAAAGTAACTGTAGGTTCAAAATAACAAGAATTATCGCGCACCTCAGGTTAATTCTATTATATCCAAGACATTGCAAAAATACAACCATTATTTCTATAAAGATATTACCATTTCTGTTACCATCTTCCGAGGTTGTCAGAGTCGCCTACAAGCGGACTGTTCATGATTCTGTACTTCTTTTCGTTTTCCCACAGATGAACCAGTTTTTCGAAATTCTGATCCGGTTCTGACAACAGCTCCGCCAGCCCGTCGAGCTCCGCAAAATCCTGCTCTGTCAGCCGTTCAAATTTATCATCGATAAAGCAGGGCTGAAACAGATAGGAAATCTCATCGTTCATCAGCGCATGAAAATCATAGAACAGCGCTCTGATAATTGCCTTCAGGGAACATGTCCCATTTCCGTCGGAATACAAAAATCTTTTCCCGTCCACATTTCCCCGGCGCACATCCAGCCAGGCCTTTGCCGCATAATCGAATTTGCCGTCCGCAATATCATATTGTCCGAGATTCATGCCGTTTTCGTCATAAAACCCATCCGCGTCAATCGTTACCCATCTTTCCTCCTCTGTATTCCAATATTGATTAATCCAATGGTCTATGCTTTTTCCCGGCCGGCAGTAGGGCGCAAACCCGGAACGGGAACGGCATGGGATTCCCTTTGCCTTCAAAACGGCGCTCATGAGAATCGACACATACCGGCATGTTACAACGATCTTATTTTCCGTCCTTCGATCGGGCACAAACCCCCTCTCATCCAGCCGGAAAAGTTCCGCGGTCAGAGCCGGAGCCGTTATCAGTATATCGTCTTCGCACCGCATCCGGTACCACGGAAATTTCGTCATATCGCCGTACTGCAGCTTATCATTGGCATTCGTATTGCCTTCCCGCAATGTAATGCGGTGAATGACCTGCCCGCATATCAGACGGCCGATTTGTTCCACGGCATCCGGCAGCGACCTGAAATAGTCTCCATACGGCCCCGCATACGTATAGGTTCCTGTCTGTAAATAATGTTCCAAAATCTGCTTCTGCATTTGTGCTCCTTCTTTCCGCCCGTTTTTTCGAGCCGCTTCATCGCGCAGGTTCCGCCTGATGAAATGTCTCTGTTTTCAGGGCATGGTATTAGTATACTGCAGTATAATATTTTAATCCTGTCATTCTCTGTTCTGTTTTGTCCGCCATATACCTGTTTTCCGTTTTTTCCCATTTCCCTTTTCGAATCCGGTTTTGCCGGACACAAAAAAGGGGCTGTCGCACTAAGTAATTAGTGCGCAGCTCCTTTTCTATGCAAAAAAATAACTGCCAGACCTCGAAAGAA
>ERZ808054.259-NODE-259-length-63768-cov-5.885588_pt1 | contig 63768 bp, 62 predicted proteins | sample MGYA00380201_ERZ808054 | MGnify/ENA primary metagenome ERZ808054 (study PRJEB31490, sample SAMN06133419) | mouse gut metagenome | isolation source: Z5_2 | host: mice | place: China: Chengdu | collected 2015-05 ... | reverse complement strand
AAAGAGGATGTAAGAGAGTTCAGTGTTCGGTTTTGAGGGTATGGGATCTGTATATTTTTTGCAGGATTCGCATATGATATAGAAGATATGATATCCTGTATCGTATCTTTTGTTATATGATAGAAGTATAAAATATAATCCTCGATAGCTCAATGGTAGAGCACTCGGCTGTTAACCGAGTTGTTGTAGGTTCGAGCCCTACTCGGGGAGCGATAGCAGTAGTTACAGAAGGCCCGTAAACGTCAGCGTTTACGGGTTTTTTATTACAAAAAATATTAATGAAAAATCAGAAAAAAAATTACTTAATAAGCAGGCATAGAGATATATTAACCAAAAACAGACAGAGGTGGCGGGGAAGACTTTGGCTTTCCCGATGCTGTAGCAAATAGATAGTGGAAGGGCACATCTCAGAGATAGGGAGGCGGAACCTGTCAGCACGGCGCTGAAAGAGGCGGCAGAAAAGGAGAACCAAACAAAAAATATAGGATGCACCCAGAGAGCTCCGCAGGGAAAAGCATGTGTACAGCGCTGAGATTATGACATCCAGACAGGTCTGTGGATTTTGTATGAAGATAAGGAGACCGTTCAATCGGGTCTGGCTGGCTTTCCCATTAGTTGTGGACTCGCCGGTCTGTAACCTGAAAAAATATGTTACGGCGGATATGCTCTTTGATAAGTTAAGTGAACTGGCGGAGAAAATTAAGGAGATGGATAATGAGGACTGATAGGAAATGGGGCAGGATCTGTTTTTACGCTACCTTTTTTGCGTGTTTTGTGGTATGATGGCAGTGTGTTTGAAAGGATGGTGGCAAGGTGGAAATACTGAATAAAATAGACCTTTTCCAGAAAGAGATCAATACGCTGCGTCCGATGGAGGGCGAGATGCTGGGACAGATACAGGACTATTACCGGGTGGGTTTGACGTGGACGTCCAACGCACTGGAGGGGAATTCCCTGACGGAGAGTGAGACAAAGGTACTTCTGGAGGACGGACTGACGGTAGGCGGGAAACCGCTCCGGGATGTGTTCGAGGCGATTGATCATGCGAAAGCCTATGATTTTATGTTTTCTGTGTTTCACAACCGGCGCATTGATGAGCAGACGGTATTGAAGATGCATGGACTGTTCTATCAGAACATCGAACCGGAGTATGCCGGACGCTATCGGGATGTCCGGGTGCTGATTACAGGATCGCGGTATCCCGTGGCGACTCCGGAGAAGGTACAGAAGGAGATGGACGGGCTGTTTGCCTGGGTACAGAAGGAACGGGACGCCTGCCATCCCGTGGAATTTGCTGCCCAACTCCACAAGCGGTTTGTGTTCATCCACCCATTTAAGGACGGTAACGGCAGGGTGGCCAGACTCCTGATGAACCTGGCGCTGATCCAGGCCGGGTACCTGCCTGCGGTGGTGCCGCCTGTCCTGCGGGGGGATTATGTGTCCTTACTGGAGCGGGCGCACGGGGATGACAGGGACTTCATGGAATTTATAGCAGAACGGGAATTTGAGTCCCAGAAAGAGATGCTGCGGCTGTTCCAGATCCCATTCCCCAAGGAGGGGCAGGAAAGTATCCAGTCCCCCACATAACCGTAAAAGCATAAGCAGAAGAAAGAATTATGAGACGGCAAGGCGCCGGATGCAGAGATGTGTCCGGCGCTTTTTTGCGCCTATAACCTTAAGCGGGGAGTATGCGGACGGCAGGGGTTCCCCGCTGTATCTGATTGGAGGCGCTTCTTTGAATAAAGCAGGAAATAAACCTATGGACAGGATATTTGGATAATTTTGAAGCGTTTCTTCTCACAGAGATGCTACTGAAAAATATCAACACATCGGATAGGCAAATATTTAATATTTTGCAGCGCATTTACAGCCATCCCATATTTTAGAGAATCTTGAGCGATCCCTTTGGTTTTCAGTACAATATTATTTTGAGAAAATAGGACTGAAATGAGTCCCATGGTTTTCCGAAATATAAATAAAATATAATAAATTATGATAGAAGCCTAAAAGAGGTGGAACGGTTGGAACAAAAGATTAAACAGAATAATAGAGGGAACATAGGTAAAAATATCAGGGAAATAAGGGTTTCCAAGGGTATAGGGCAGACAGAACTGGTACGTTTACTGGATCTGCAGGGCATCCCAATTACAAGAGAATGCCTTGTGAAAATAGAGCGGGGAATACAGCATGTGCAAGTTGAACAATTAAGGGCCATCAAGGATGAACTGAATACGACATATGAAGAATTATTGAAATGAACAAAGAGATATCATAAAGGATGACGGGTAATATGGCAAAGTATAAGGTTAAAACCAGGGGATACCAGTTGGTGGTGAAAGCGAAGCTGACCCTGAGAGAAAAACTGGATGAAAGGCAATTTACCCTGTTTTCAGGCAAAAATATCAGAGGATTGCTCAAAGCAAAGCGCCTGGGCAGGAATGCCGTGCAATATTCGGGTCCTATTGGAATCAGTCTGGCTGAGAGATTAAAGAAGCCGATCGTTAAATATGATTTTCTGTTTATCATGGAGCAGGTCGTGTATATTTTTCAAAAATTGAAAGCTAATTCCCTGGCGGCAAGTTCTGTGGTATTGGATTTAGGACATGTGTTTATAAATGAAACTACAAAGGAGGTACTGTTTATATATCTTCCACTGGAACAAGCGGGGCAGGAGACAGATATATTTGCCTTTATGGAGTCTATTATATATTCTGCGATTTCTGCCCAGGAAGAAGATATGGACTATATTTCCCGATTTGTGTATTTTATAAAGAGTTTGAATGTCTATGACGGGGAGAAGATAGAAAGGTTTATAAGCGGTGAGGACAAAACGGTTGTCAGTACCATAAAAAGGCATGATGCGAGGAAAAGCAGTTCTGTAACAGGGAAGCCTGCCGCGCATAATAAACAGTACGACAGCAGGAAAACGGAGGCTACAAGACTGTTGGACCAGGAGGAGGCCACGGGATTGTTGGACCATGGGGAGGCTACAGGGCTGTTGGATCATGAGGAGGCCACGGGCCTGTTAGGCTATGAGGAGGCCACAGGGCTGTTAGACCATGAGGAGGCCACAGGACTGCTAGGCCATGAGGAAGCCACAGGACTGCTGGAGGAGGAAGAGGCCACAGGGCTTCTGCTGGAGGATGAGGAAGCCACCGTATTGTTACAGGAGGAAGATCATAGAGATGCATCGCTGTGCAGGCTGCGGACTTATGAGGTCATCCTGATAAGCAAGTCTGTTTTTCGTGTCGGAAAGGAAAGTAAATATGCTGATTATGTTGTGCGGGATAATGACAAGGTCAGCAGGAGCCATGCGGATATTATTACCAGGGGTAATAGATATTTTATTATAGATCTCAATTCCACAAACGGGACATATATAAACGGCAGACAGATACCGGCCAGGCAGGAAGTGGAAGTATTTAATGGTGATTGCCTGAAACTGGCAAATGAGGAGTTTGAGTTCAGAATATAACCGGGGGCGGGGAAAGGTGCATTTTACTGTTGCGGCAGAGACGGATGTTGGAACAACAAAAGAAATAAATCAGGACAGTATACTTGTCAGACACGGGAAATATTCCGATGGAGAGGTGCTTATGGCCGTGATCTGCGACGGGATGGGAGGACTGGATAAGGGAGAACTTGCGAGCGCCACGGTAATCCGGGCTTTTTTGCAGTGGTTTGACAAAGAACTGCCATATGAATTGGAAAATCCGGACATGCAGGTTATCGGGGAGAAGTGGTCTTTGCTTTTGAAGGAGTTAAATGTCAAGATCCAGGAATATGGGAAGGCCAGAAGGATATCCCTTGGGACAACGTTTACCGGCATGCTGCTTGCGGGCAGTCAATATGTGATTGTACATGTGGGAGATAGCAGAGCCTATCGGATCGGGAAATATTTGCGGCAGATTACATCGGATCATACCCTTGTGGCCCAGAAATTAGAACGGGGAGACATGACAGCAGAGCAGGCTAAAAAGGATAAACGCAGAAGTATGCTTCTTCAGTGCGTGGGGGCGTCAGACATTCTAAATCCCGATGTGCTGGTGGGGGATACGGAAAAAGGCATCTATATGCTCTGTTCCGATGGTCTCAGGAATGAGTTGACAGAGGGAGAGATCTTTGATGCTTTTAATCCGAAGAAAAATGGTGACAGCGAGGCCATGCATGCAAATGCAGACCGTCTGATAAGGCTTGCAAAGCAGAGACAAGAAAAGGATAACATATCCGTAATACTGATCAGAACTGACTGGGAGTGATAATACATGGCTGAGGCAGGTTTGATTATCGGTGAAAAATACGAGATACTGACCAAGATCGGCGAGGGCGGCATGTCTGTAGTGTATCTGGCCAGGGACACCCATCTTAACAAGCAGTGGGCAGTCAAGGAAATCCGAAAAAAGGGCAGAGAAAAAGAAGATGATGTGGTGGTAAAGAGCCTGCGGGTGGAAGCTGATATGATGAAAAAGCTGGACCATCCTGCGCTGCCCCGCATTGTGGATATTATAGAAAACAATGTGACGATTTACGTTGTGATGGACTATGTAGAAGGCCTGTCTCTGGACAAGATACTGGCGGAGTACGGCGCGCAGCCGGAGGAACTGGTCATAGAATGGGGAAAACAAATCTGTGACGCACTGATATATCTGCATGGACAGAAGCCCCCCATTATTTACCGGGATATGAAGCCGGCCAATGTTATGCTCAAACCGGAGGGCAATATCAAAATCATTGATTTCGGCATAGCCAGGGAATATAAAGAGCAGGGGCTGGCGGATACCACACTGCTTGGAACCAAGGGATATGCGCCGCCGGAACAGTACAGCGGGCAGACGGATGCCAGGTCGGATATTTATGCGCTGGGAATGACATTGCATCATCTGCTTACGGGGATTGATCCCAGAGCGGGGGAAGCATATGCTCCTGTCAGAATGTGGAACCCTGAATTATCCGAGGGTATTGAACTGATCATCAACAAATGTGTGGAACCCGCAGCGGAAAACAGATACCAGAACTGTCAGGACATTCTTTATGATTTGGAGCATCCCGGTCTTATCACCGAGGGCTATAAGAACAAACAGAAGAGAAAATTACGAATATTCGGTGCCGCGTTTACACTGGCGGTTCTCTGTCTGCTCTCGGGTATAGTCTGCGGAAAGATGTCGGAATACATCAACAACAGTGATTATGACGTATTGATCTCCACTTCCACCGCGTCCTCTCTGGAGGATAAGACGGCCAGCTATAAAAGGGCCATAGAGATATATCCGGAACGTACTTCGGCCTATCTGTATCTGCTTCAGGCATATGAGGATGAGGGAAGGTTCAGCAAGTCGGAAAATGATGAATTTCTGGCGCTGTACAATGCTCATAGAGACACTTTTGACGAATCCGGAACGGATGTGGCCGAACTTAAATATAAGATCGGAATGATGTATTTTAATTACTATACGGAGGATGACGGAGGGTATAGTTTTTCCACAAGAGTGCAGAAGGCATATTCTTTTTTTGTAGAAAATTATGAGAGCGGAACAGAATTTGAGGAAAAAGCATTATCCGACTGTTACTACCATATATGCTCTTTTTATAAGAAATATATTCTGAGCGCATCCACAGTGGAAGAGGCATCAAAGGATAATTTTGATATTTTGTTTGAAACCATAGAAAGCGCCCTGAGCAGTGTGGAGAATGCCGGCGCCTACGATCAGCTATCCCTATACAATGGTACATTTATGCTGTTGTATGATCAGAGAAACAACATTGTCCAGGTGAATGTGGAGCAGGAGGAGGTTCTGACCCTGCTGGAAAAAGTACGGGATCGGGCCGCTGCTCTGACGGTACAGAAGGAACAGTCTCAAAAGTTGCAGCAGGAAATACTGGATAACTATGATACATACAGAGAGGCGATTGAGAGGGCGTATAGAAATGCCCAAGAGAGGATTTAGATATGGCGGAGACATTATCCTTGATCTCGCTGATTTCTTTTCTGGCTGCCGGAGCGTTTGGCATATTGACGGTGATTCTGTGGTTTGTTTTTCGGATTCCCACTGTGCAGGGAGAACTGTCGGGAAGAATTGTCAGAAAAAGTATCGAGCGTATGCGTAAGAGCAATGAGGAAGCAGCAAAGCCCGCCTGGGGACCGAGCACAGGGCAAGGGGAGTATCAGCGGCCTCCTGACCACATGGGACAGGCAGAGCAAAGCAGGGGCGGGGGAGAAAAAGCGAGGCCGAATCTGTCGACCCAAGGATCGGCGGGACTGGACCATGGCAGGAAAACGGAACTTCTGACAGGGGAAAAGGGTACGGAAGCCGCTGTGAAAGGACCGCCGAGGCGCAGAGCGCCTGCTGTTAAAATAGTTCTGATAGAGGAGACTCTGTTTATACACACAAAAGAGGTGATTGAGTGAAGCAGATGAAAAGAAAGCGGTGGTATTATCGGCTGGCGGCGATTTTATTATCCTGCTTTTCGGGCACATTTCTGCTGATGCCCCTGGCCGGCAGGTTTTCCCAGGAAAATGGCAGAGCGGTTCTGACATGTGTGGGAGTGCTGTTTTGGACAACAGGGATCGGCGGCTACACACTGCTCTTTCTGGCCCGCAGGGCGGAACGCAGGATGGGCGGGAAGGACGAGGGGGCAAAAAGAACAGGTGTATTCCCCGCAAATACAGCAGCCCGGATTCTGGACATTGTCTTTGTGCTGGGAGTAGTGATTTTGATTGCGTGGTCAGGAAAATTGTTCATGCAGCTCTATGGGGCATATGTGGTACTTTTTGTCACCACAATGGCTTTTCATATGCGGCTGTTGCTGGGTACCTGGACGGACAGAGGACAAAAATGCTCCAAGGGGGGTATGAAAAATGACCGGGGTGGGAAGAAAGGCACCGGAAGATAAGATGTGGGTCATGGAAGAGATTATAAAAAGGCAAAATATACGTAAGCGGCTGGCCATAGGGCTGACTTTGGTGATGGTGCTGTGTTTGCTGCCAAATTCTCTTTTGCAGGTAAGAGCAGAAAAAGAGAAAATTTTTATCATGGTGACGGACGACAGCGGGAATGCCGTGGAAGGCGCATCTGTCAATTATACCATTACCCGGGGAAGCACCGGATCCGTATCAGGTTCCGAAGCCGCCCCCGTAGGCGGTACCGATACCGTGGCGTCAGGCAATGCCGGAGCAGCACCTGTGGTCGGTACCAATACCGTGACGGCAGACAATGCCGGAGCAGCATCCATGGAAGGCACCGGGACTGTGGCGTCAGGCAATGCCGGAGCAGCATCCGTGGAAGGAGCCGATACTGTGACGAAAGGCAATGCCGGAGCGGCATCTGGGGACAATACGGGGAATATACCGAGATACGGCACCGATGCAGCATCCGTGGACAGCGCCGGGACCGTTTCGAAAGGCAATGCCGGAGCGGCATCCGCGGACCGCACAGGGAACATACCGAAATACGGCACCGGGACGATATCCGCCATCTCCGCCGGGACCGTATCAGGAGACAGCGTCAGCGGCGGAAACGGGAATATGCCCCTGCCGGATATAAGGGGGAGCGGCACAACGGATGCTCAGGGAAAAATTACCGTAGAGGTATCGGCTTTTACGGAGGGAATGACAATCTCCCTGGAGGTATCCAAGGAGGAATTTGGCAAAAGAATTGTCCCGGAACAGCCCCTGGAGACCAATGTGGCGGTATCTCTCAGGAAAATCCCCCAGATCCAGGCGCTGGATGGCATATACAACGGGACGGACCAAGAACTGGTCACCGTGAACAGCCATGCCGGCGATGAGATCCGATATTCCACAGACGGCATCAACTGGCAGAAGGAGGTGCCCACGGGGAAGGCGGCGGGGGAATATGCCGTATATGTACAGGTATCCAGAGAGGGATACGAAGGGTATGAGACAGGGAAACTCACGGCGAAAATCTGTCCGGTAAAGATTCCGAATCTGGAGGCTATAGTATGCAGCAATCTTCTATATAAAGGGCAGGAACAGGAACTGCTGAAGGAGATCAAAGGGCTCAATGAGGGCGATGTGGTATCTTTTGCGGTTAAACTTTCGACAGAGGGGGCACAGTTTGGTGAATGGAAGGAACTGACAGAGCAGGAGAGGCCCCGGGCCTGTGAGGCAGGAACTTATGAGGTGGGGATCAAAGTTGAGAGAGAAAACTATTTGGAGACGGAGATCATTACCCAAGTCCATATCAGAAAAGCGGTGCCGGAACTGGAATTTTTGGGATGGCCCCAGGGAGACAAGATTGACTGTGACAGCAAAGGGGACAATATCTGCCATTTTTCGGTGAGTAGTACCGCACTGCAGCCCCAGAAGATCACGTACAGTGTGGAAAATGTAGTGGAGGATGATAAGACAGACATTGCGGAGATTGCATCCGTGGTGGAAAGCGGTGAAAATGCCGGGAATCTGATAATCACCCAAGCAGGACATATCATTAGAGTCACGGCTACAACGGCTGAAAGTTCAAACTACATAAGCGTATCTGCGTCCCGGGATCTGGTCATCCGGGATACGGACGAAGACCTGATTCGATTTGAGGAGAGCCAGGTCAACTTCACACTGGGGACAGATAACGAGATATCCACGCAGAGGGCTGAAAAGAGCCATGTGGATGACAATGGGGCGGTCACATATGAAGGAGAGATAAGGGGTTTCACAGGGGAACTGAAGGATGTGGGAATAGAATTGTCCGGCAGCGGTGAGGTTTTGCTGAAAGATCTGGGACTTTTAAGCGATGTGCTGAAGGAGAAAAAGAACCTGAACATTGTCATCACCGCCAGTAAAAGTGAGGGAACCAGGCAATATGAAGGGGGAATCCGGGGCGTATATGCGGAATGTCAGGCCCGCTACAACATCCTCCTGTCCACGGAAGAAATCCCGGAACGGGCGTATACAAAATACAATCCCGCGGATGAGGAAATTCTGCCCGAGAACCTGGTAAACGGGTGGCATAATACGGCAGTTACGGTACGCCCGGCAGAGGGATACAGCATAGCCCGGGACAAGGTAACTAATACTTTTGGCCATAGTGTGGTATTTGGAGAGGGGGAAGGCAACGGAAAAGAAGACCAAGGCGAAAAAAGCAGAATCATCTATCTGAAGAATGAGAAAACTGGCGGGATCACGGATCCCATAGAGATTGACCTGAAAAAACTGGACAATGAGAAGCCCTACGATCTGCAGATTCATTTTCCGGAGCCGGAGCAGACCCGGGACGGAATAAAGTACTACGACGGGGAGATTTCGATTGTCTTTAACGCAAAGGATGATACTTCGGGTGTAGATAAGTTCTACTGGTCCTATAGGAGTGACGGCAGTGCAGGCAGTACCGTGAAGAATGCCGAAGGGGATTTGGAGGCAGTACAGGATCAGAAAGATCCCACAAGATACACAGCAAGCCTGACACTTCCGGAGAAGGAGGCAGAGCAGCTTAGAGGGCATCTGGAGGTATATGCCCGGGATGTTGCCGGTAATTTATCGGATGCTTTGCCTGCCGACGGTATTTTTGTGGTGGATACGATAGCGCCGGAGCAGAGTGTCAGTTACGGCCTGCGGGATGGGGACGGAACCTGGCAGACAGTGGGGACAAAGCATTACTTTGCCGGTCCCGTGAACTTTGTATTTCATATTTCCGAGGCCAACTTCTTCGGGAAAGATGTGCATGTAAGCCTGTCCAAAGACGGGGGAGCGGCCCGGGAGCAGACTGTCACATGGCAATCCACCGGCGTGGAGGGGGAATACGAGGGGGTGCTTACCCTGACAGAGGACGGAGATTATGTCGTGGGCATGACCTACACGGACCGCTCCGGCAATGAGATGTCTTCCTACACTTCAGAGACCATAGTGGTAGACACCACAGCGCCGGTGATCGAGTTTGCCTATGAAGACCACAGAGGCGAGAATCCGCAGAGGGCTGTCATCACCGTGACGGAGCACAATTTCCGTCAGAGCGATATAGTGGTGACAACGAAGGCAGAGGACATAGCGGGCCGGGAAGTTCTGGCGGAGGATCTGCAGAATTATCTGAGGAACTGCCGGTGGGAACAGGAAGGGGATGTACACAGGGCATATTTGTCAGATGTGTTTGCGGATGCAATCTATGTCCTGACATGCAATTATAAGGATTTGGCACTGAATCCGGCTGCGGAGGTGAGGACAGATGCTTTTGTGGTGGACCATACTCCTCCGGCGGCGGACAGAATGTCGGTAAGCTATTCCGCTTCCGTAAAGGATACGATTCTGTCAGTCATTACCCTTGGTTTCTACAATCCGGCGGTGGTCGTTACGTTTACGGCATATGACGACACGGCGGGTGTGGATTATTTTACATGGAGTTATAAGCGGCAGGAGGGTGCCAGCGCGGAAAATCTGGAGCAGTATGGGGATACGCAGATCGCTGCGGTGCAGGATTTTGCGGACAGGGCAAAATTTACCGCGTCCATAACGCTGCCCGATGAGCGGGCCCGGCAGCTTCGGGGAAGCATTGCCTTTACCGCCACGGACAAACGCGGGAATGTGAGCGAAAAACGCACGGACAGCGGCTATGTGCTGGTGGTGGATACGGTATCGCCTGTCATCACGGCGAAGTATTCTACTCCCGACCATACATTTGGAGGCAAGCTGTATTACAACAAGGCGTTGACGGTCAACTTTACGATTACGGAGGCAAACTTTTTTGCGGAGGATGTAATCGTGACCCTGGCCAAAGATAAGGAAGGTCCGGTTCGAGTGGAGCCGCTCTGGGAGGACCTATCGCCGGATGTACATGTGGGGACCTACACGATTAACGCGCCGGATAATCATGGGGGAGACGGAAACTATGTATTCACGGTAAACTATGCGGATAGAAGCGGAAATACAATGAAAACCTATACTTCCGACATATTGGTGATAGACACGACGGCGCCAAAGCAGAGTGTCAGCTACGGCCTGCGTGATGGGGACGGAACCTGGCAGACAGTGGGGACAAAGCATTATTTTTCCGGTTCTGTGGACTTTGTATTTCACATTACCGAGGCTAATTTTTTCGGGGAAGATGTACATATAAGCCTGTCAAAGGACGGGGGAGCGGCCCGGGAGCAGTCTGCCGCATGGAAATCCGTTGGTGAGGGGGAGTACGAAGCAATACTTACCCTGGTGGAAGACGGGAATTATGTGGTAGGCATGAGTTACACGGACTGTTCCGGCCATGAGATGCCCTCCTATATTTCGGAGACCATAGTGGTGGATACCACGCCGCCGGTAATCGAGTTTGCCTATGAAGATCACAGCGGCGAGAATCCGCAGAGGGCCGTCATCACTGTGACAGAGCACAATTTCCGTCAGAGCGATATAGTGGTGACAACAAAGGCAGAGGACATTGCGGGGCAGGAAGTTTTGATGGAAGATCTGCAGAATTATCTGAGAAACTGCCGGTGGGAGCATGAAGGGGATGTACACAGGGCGTATTTGTCAGAGGTGTTTGCGGACGCAATCTATATTTTGACATGCAATTACAAGGACCTGGCGCTGAATCCGGCGGAGGTGAGGACGAAGCCTTTTGTGGTGGACCACACCCCGCCGTCAACGGACAAAATGTCGGTAAGTTATTCCACTTCCGTAAAGGATACGGTTCTGTCAGTCATTACTCTCGGTTTTTACAATCCGGCAGTGGTTGTTACGTTTACGGCATATGATGACACGGCGGGAGTGGATTATTTTACATGGAGTTATAAGCGGCAGGAGAACGCCAGCGCGGAAAATCTGGAGCAGTATGGGGATACGCAGATCGCTGCCGTGCAGGACTTTGCGGACAGGGCAAAATTCACCGCGTCCATAACGCTGCCCGGTGAACAGGCCCGGCAGCTTCGGGGAAGCATTGCTTTCACCGCCACGGACAAGTACGGAAATGTAAGCGAAAAATGGACGGACAGCAGTCATGTGCTGGTGGTGGATACCATATCGCCGATCGTCACGGCGGAATATTCGCCTCCTGACAATAGCTTTGGAGACAAGCTGTATTACAATAAGGCGCTGACTGCCATCTTTACGGTTACGGAGTCAAACTTTTTCAGCGAGGATGTGATCGTGATGCTGGCGAAAGATGAGGAAGAGCCGATCCGGGTAGAACCGGTCTGGAAGGATCTCTCGGCGGATGTGCATGAGGGGACTTATGTGATTGAAGCGCCGGACAGCCATGCCAACGACGGGGATTATGTATTTACGGTAAATTACACGGACAGAAGCGATAATGCGATGGAGGAGTATACCTCCGATGTATTTGTAATAGATACCATACTGCCGGTTATCGAAGTGGAATACGACAATCGGAGTCCCGTAAATACATTGGCGGACGGCCAGGGAATGACAAGGAAGTATTTTCCTGAGCAGCTGAGCGCTACCCTTACCATCACGGAACACAATTTCAATCCGGAGGATATCGAATATAGCATCGCTGCCGCGGATGTGGCCGGCAACCCGCTGGACGCCGACGCATTATACAGGGTTAGCGGATGGAGTTCCGACGGGGATATCAACACTGCGACCATCGTATTTCCGGGAGACGCCAATTATACATTTGACATTGCGTATACGGACCTGGCCCTGCATGAGATGGCGGATTATCCCACGGAATATTTTACGGTTGACACATCCATGCCCGAGACCCCGGAGGTGACTTACAGCGCCAGTGTGCTGGACACCATATTGGCGAATATCAGCTTTGGATTCTACAATGCCCAGATGACCGTGAATGTCACGGCCGTGGACAGGATTTCCGGTGTTCATGGCTTTGTCTACAGTTATTTAAGGGCTGAGGGGGTAAGCGCGGTCAATGCGGAACTGACGGAGCAGCCCATAGAAGAAGCCCAGATCAGCTTTTCGGAGGGTGGAGCTGCGGCCACTGCCAGCTTTCAGATTTCCCAGGCAGTTCTCGCCGCAGGAAATCAGTTCAACGGCACCGTCAGAGTCAGAGCCACGGACAGGGCGGGAAACCAGACCGACGATCTCCAGGATGTGAAGCGAATCGTGGTGGACAATATCACTCCCACAGCCACTGTGGAATATAATATGCCGGTACAGGAAGTGGACAATATCTCCTACTATGACGGTGACATAAATGCCACGGTTACCATCCAGGAGGCAAATTTCTATTCGGAGGATGTGACGATTTCCGTTACCAGGGACGGGGCGCCTTACGCTGTGACGCTGGTGTGGAATGACAACGGCACGGATGTTCATACAGGAAGTTTTACCCTCAACCAGGACGGGGACTATTTTGTGGAGATCAACTACGCGGATAAGTCAGGAAATACCATGCAGCAGTACCTGTCGGAACAGATGACCATAGACACGCAGATAGAGGAAGCGGTCATCACCGTCAATGGTATGGAAGGGGACGGGAAGGCGTTTAAGGATGAGGTAGTGCTGGAAGTCAGCTTTGGGGATACTAACTTTGAAAACTATGAAATTCTGCTGACCCGGACAAACTTTGCCAATAAGAACATGGATGTGACGGAGCAGTTTGTAGGAGGACGGGTGACCACAAACGCGCTGGGAGGTTCCGGGCGTTTTGATACGTTTTTGAAGACCCCGGAGAACGACGGGATCTATACGGTCATTGTCAGTCTCTCTGACAGGGCAGGTCACACCGTGGAAAAAACGGTGACTTTTACGGTAAACAGATACGGCTCCGTATACGAATACAGCGATTACCTTGTGAACTTGATCAAGGATGGCGGTGCATATATACAGAGCATGGAGGAAGATCTGCTGATTACGGAATACAATGCGGACCGCTTGGTGAGCCAGTCCATCAACATTGAGATTTCCAGGGATGGGAAGCCGCTGGAGGACTGTGACTATACTGTTATACCACAGAACAACGATGCGGCGCAGACAGAGAACAAAAACTGGTATCGGTATCAGTACATCATCCCCAAGGAGAATTTTTCCTCCGATGGCGTATATAAGATATCGGTGTCTTCCACGGATCAGACCGGAAACACACCGGAGAACACCAATTATGAGGACAAGGCAATCCTGTTCAGAGTGGACAGTACGGCTCCGGAGATCAACAGTATCACCGGTCTGGAGAGCGCCATCGTCAATGCCACCAGTCTGGAGATTAAGTATACTATTTATGACACCATAGGCCTGGAGTCCGTGGCTGTTTATCTGGACGGGAAAGAAAAAGAGAGCATTACGGATTTTGCAGAGGATGCTCAGAACTATTACGGAAGTCTGCTTCTGACAGAAAATCCCCAGGCCCGGAGGGTGAGACTGGTGGTGAAGGACCTGGCCGGCAATGTGACGGACACGGACGCGGAAAGTTTTATAAGTGCATTCGCATTTACCCCTTTTGTCACCATATCCACCAATGCCGTTGTACGCTGGTATGCGGACAAGGTGCTCTTTTGGGGAAGCATTGGAGGAGCAGCTGCAGTGGCGGGAACGGTAACGGGAAGCGCCATATTGTTCAGACGCAGAAGAATACGGACAGCCAGGGCATAGCAGGGAAAAAGAGGTGGGAATATGTACATGCTGAAGGACCGCGGGATTATCAGCGAGGTAAATTGCGGCAGTAATTTTGAATATGTACTGGAGAACAGCGCCCATTTTGTCAATACGGACTACAAGGTGCTGCAGAGCCAGACCAACGGCATTTTCGTGCAATGCATGAAGATGCTGCGCAACGGAAAACTGGCCTTGTACTATATGACGGATGACTACAGGCATCTGGAATCCATGTCTGTCAACATTACCCCGGACATACTGGTGCTGGTGGTGATTAATCTGCTGGGGGATGTGATAGAAGTCAGAAACAATGGTTTCCTGGATTGTCAAAATATTGATTTGTCCTGGGATAAGGTGTTTGTGGAGCAGAATACTCTGAAGGTTAAGCTGGTATATATCCCTGTCAGCGAGAGGGTTTTTGGCAGTTATGCCGAGTATGAAAGCGAATTGCGGACCAGTATCGTAAAGCTGATCAATCTGGTGTTTTCCTCCCCCGGTGAACGCCTGAAGCATCTTGTGAGTGACTTGCGGAACGGCTCCCTGTCCCTGGAGGATGTGTACAATAGATCCAGAAGCGCGGGAATGCCGCCTATCATAAATCCGCCCGCAACAGATGAAATGCCGGGGGCGGAGGAAGACCGCATCAGAATGGTGGCCCTGAACGCGCCGGAGCCTTTTGAAATTTTAATTGACAGGGATGAAATGCTTTTGGGAAAGAAGCGGGCACTGGTGGATGTGGTGATTTCCTTCAATAATATGATCAGCAGGAAGCACTGCAGAATCAGCAGGGACAACGGAGCACTCTATATTTCCGACGAGGGAAGCGCCAACGGCACATATGTAAACCGTGTCAGGCTGTCTCCAGGGCAGCGGCAGCGGATCAAAAAAGGAGATATTATCCGTCTGGCAAACAGTGATTTTCGGATCGTTTAAGAGGGAAGAGGTGTGCATATGCCAAGACCGAGAGTAATCATAGCGGATGAGGACAGGGGCTACATCATGCCCCTGCAGCAGAAATTTATAAAAGAGTTCTTTAACCGGATAGACCTGGAGATTGTCACGGACAGGCAATATTTCCTCGAATTGTTTTCCCAGCCGCAGAAGGCGGATCTACTCATACTGTCGGACGAATTGTATGACACGTCTCTGCAGAAGCACAATTTAGGATACATATTTGTGATGACAGAGCAAAATGAGGAGACCGGGACAGAAGAATTAAATGTGAATAAGCTGTACAAGTACACCAGTGTGAAAGAAATTTTTAACGAGATTGTGGGGAAGAGCAAGGAAACCCTTCATATGGAAAGGGATGAAAAGCAGGAAACCCGCATCATTCTTGTCACCTCCGCCAACGGAGGTGCGGGGAAAACAACCATTGCCATGGGGGTAAGCGCGTTTCTCACACAATATTATGGAAAGCGAGTGTTGTATCTCAACGCATGCAGGCTTCAAAACTTCCAATATATGCTGGATAATGATACGCCCGTCACATCCCCCGAGATATATACCAAGCTGCTGAATCCCTCAAGTCAGATCTACGAGGAGATCAAGCATGTCCTGCGGAAAGAGTCGTTCAGTTATCTGCCCGCATTCAAGGCCGCGCTGATGTCCATCGGTCTCGAGTATGCAGTATATGGTAAAATCGCTCTGTCTGCGAAAAAAAGCGGAGACTATGACTTTATTGTGATTGACACCGAGTGTACTTTTGACGAGGATAAGGCCAGGCTGCTGGACCTTGCGGACAGGGTTGTTATCGTCGCGGAACAGAGTGTCAACGCGGTACAGGCGGTGAATGCGCTGATTTCCAACATTAATGGTACGAAATCCGACAAATACATTTTTGTCTGCAATAAATTTGATAAAGATGCCTATAATGCGCTGATTTCCCCTTTGGTGACGCTTAAATTTGCAGTCAATGAGTATGTGGATAAATTTTCGGTAAGCGGTATCCCCGGATGTGAGGAACTTTGTGAAAAAGAAGGAATTAGAAAAACGGCGTTCCTGCTGTTGTAGACGATTGGGGCCGAGGGCTCCGGCGCGGAGGATTCAATGGAAAAATCTACAATTATTATAAGATTTATTATCACCAAAAAAGGTTTTGAAGCCGATGTGGATGTCCCGCTGGATATCACCGCCAACGAACTGGTGCTGGCATTGAGCAGCGCTTATCAACTGGGAATAGACCAGGCCGATATAAAGAAGTGCTATCTGCAGGCAGAAAATCCCATTGCTCTGCTGAAGGGAAACAGAACCCTGCGGGAATTCGGTCTGAGAAACGGAAGCGCCGTATATTATACCAACGAATGCTAAGTGTTTCGGCTATATACATAATAATTGAATGGATGACGGGCAGATGAATGAGAGATATAAGGTAGTTCTTTCCAGCAAAAATTTATATAAGGAGATAGAGATCACTTCGGAGCAAAAGTCTCTTACGGTGGGAACTGCCATGGATTCTGAGGTGAGGCTCAGAAAAGAATTATTTTTCGGAGAAATACAGCTTAAGTTTCAGATGACGGACGGCCTGTGGAATGTGCTGTGCTCGGATAACCTGTACTTTGATGTGGGGGATGTCAGAAAAATGATGAGCCTGCGGCTGGAACATGGCGCAGCGGCAAAGGTCTGCTACCAAAATTCGGATCATGAGGTGTTTACACTGGAATTTGGTATTGACTTTGACTACGAAGAGAAAAATTATGACAGAAGGATATGGATTGACGACCCGGGGCAGTTGCTGGTAGGAGGTACAGAGGAGGCGCAGATCCGTCTGGACAATCCCCATGTGGGAAAAGACTGCTTTTTATTAAAAAAAGAGGGGCAGCGTCTTGTGCTGTATGACAGGGGCTGTCGGTACGGCGTATATGTCAACAGGGAAAAGATCGAAGGGAAAAAGGAAATAGAGGATTATGACTTTATTTCTATTGTGGGAATCAGCTTTTTCTATAAAAGAGGCTCTCTCTATACATCAAAAGATTCCTCTATTACCGTGAAAGGTTTGCGGCAGGAGACGGACCGGCCCGGGACAACGGCGCTGAAGTATCCCAAGTTTAACAGAAATACCCGAATCCAATGTGAGATTCCGTCTGATAAAGTACAGATACAGCAGCCGGCAGTCAAACCCAATCAGCAGAAAAAGAGTATTATTCTGTCGCTGATTCCTACCATCGTCATGCTTGCGATGACCATAGTCCTGCGGGGGATTATTGACGGCGGCGGTACACTGGTGGTCTACAGCGCCGTATCCATGGGGATGGGCGCCATTATGTCCATTGTCACCTATGTCCAGGACCAGAAGAAGTACCGGGTAGAGACCCAGGAGCGGGAAAAGGCATACAGAGGCTATATCGAGGAAAAAGAGGCGCTGATTCAGAAAAGCAGGGAAAACGAACTGCGGGTTATGAGGCTGATCTACGAATCCTTGGATGACAGCATACAGGAGGTAATGGACTTTGGAAAAAGGCTGTTTGAAAAGGGGCCTGAAGACGAGGACTTTCTGAAAGTATATCTGGGCACCGGGGCCGTAGAGTCGGCCAACCAGATTCAATTTTCGAGACAGGAGTTTGTTGACGCCACAGACCCCATAACTCTGTTGCCAGCGGAAATCGCCCAGAAGTATAGGCTTATGGAGAATGCCCCCATCGTGGTGGATTTGAACCATTCGGGCGGAGTGGGGATCGTGGGGGCGGCGGCGCAACTCGGTCAACTGCTGCGCAATATGACTTTGGATCTGGCGATCAGACATTTTTACCGGGATGTGAAACTGGTCTATCTGCTGGACCGGGAATATGTCCGGGAATTTCATTGGGTGCGCTGGCTGCGAAATGTGAATAACGATAAGCTGGATGTACACAACATCGTCTGCGATGAGGAGAGCAAGAACCTTTTGCTGGAAAATCTCTATGTGATATTGTCGGAGAGAGAGACATTGCTGGCTGAGAAAAAGGAGTGCAGATTTGAGGAACGCTACATTGTGTTTGTGACGGACGCCTCCATGATCGCGACCTATCCTGTATCCAGATATGTCAAAGACTGCGCAGGCTATGGATTTACTTTTGTGTTTTTGGAAGAGCATGAGGAGGAGATTCCCCGGGGCTGTACGGAGATCATACGGCTGGGGGCCGGAGGAACGGGAGAAATTCTGAATACCCGCAACGGGGATAGTGCGGTCTCCTTCGAGTATCCGGCTGTCACAAACAAAGTGGCGGAAGAAGTGGCTCTGAAACTGGGAGCCATCCATGTGGATGAAGTCACCCTGGAAAGACAGTTGACAAAGAGAATCACAATGTTTGAATTACTGGGTATTATTTCTGCGGAAGACCTGGATCTGGAACGGCGTTGGAGAGAGGCCCGGGTATACAGGACGCTGGCGGCTCCCATCGGAGTGAAAAGCAATAATGAGACCGTTGTGCTGGACATCAGTGACAGGGCGGAGGGACATGGGCCCCATGGCCTGGTTGCTGGGACCACAGGCTCCGGCAAAAGCGAAATTCTGCAGACCTATATCCTGTCCATGGCGACGCTGTATCATCCGCATGAGGTGGGATTTGTCATCATAGACTTTAAGAGGGGTGGAATGGCCAATCGGTTTGCCGGTCTTCCCCATCTGATCGGGACCGTCACAAATAATGACCGTCGGGAGATAAAGAGGTTTCGGTTATCCATTAAGGCAGAGATTGCCAGACGGCAGGAAATGCTTTTGGAGGCGGAGGTCAGCCATATAAATGAATATATCAAGCTGTACAGGGCAGACAGGGTTACATGCCCCATGCCTCATCTGATTGTGATCGTGGACGAATTTGCCGGGCTGAAGGCGGAATATCCGGATTTTATGAAGGAACTGACAGCGGCGGCTCACACCGGCCGCACCCTGGGAGTACATCTGATCCTGGCAACCCAGAAGCCGGCAGCAGTGGACGCCCAGATCTGGTCCAATTCCAAGTTTAAACTCTGCCTGAAGACGCAGACAAAGGAGGACAGCAACGAGGTGATTAAAACGCCTCTGGCGGCGGAGATTGTGGAAGCCGGACGGGCTTATTTTCAGGTTGGCAACAATGAGATGTTTGAACTGATACAGTCGGCATACAGCGGGGCAGGGATTCCGGCGGGCAATGACGCGAAGGAAAATGTGTATGAGCTTTATGAGAGAAACCAGTGGGGTAAAAAGAAGCTGGTCTATGCGAATAAGAAGAACAACAGAGACAGCAAAAACAGATCCCAGACGGATGCCCTGGTGGATTGCGTCAGAACATACTGTGAGGGCAGCGGTATCCACAGGCTGCAGGGAATATGTCTGCCTCCTCTGAAAGCAATCATAAGGACGGATGAACTGGACTATGGGGCCGCGGGACTGCCGGGATATTCCATTCCCATCGGATGGTACGATGATCCGGAGCAGCAGCGGCAGGGCATCATGGAACTGGAACTTTCCGGGGATAATATATTTATTCTGGGATCCGCACAAACAGGAAAAACCAGTCTGCTGCAGACCATTGCGTATGGGATTATGAGAAAGTATTCTCCCGAACAGGTCAATATATATATGATTGACTGCGGCAATATGACTCTGAAAAAATTTGAGAATTCCCGATATGTGGGAGGCGTAGTTTTACCCAATGAGGAAGAGAAATGCCAGAGCCTGTTCAATCTGCTCAATACCCTCGTCACCCGTCGGAAAAGGGTGCTTTCGGACCGGGGGGTGGGAAACTTTGCCTTCTGTGCCGAAACCGGGTACACGGATCTGCCTCTGGTGGTGCTGATGATCGACAATATGGCTGGTTTTAAGGAATATTTTCCGAAGCAGGCGGAGCGGATAGACAGCCTGTCCAGAGAGGCGCAGGGAGTGGGAATTTGCATCATTATTACCGCCGCCGCATCAAATGCTCTCAGCTACAGGGAACAGACATACTTTGGGCGGAAAATGGCACTTCGCTGCAACGACAGCCAGGAATACGACAATATTTTCGGGCATTGTGGGGAAACGCCGGGCGGAAATGCCGGCAGCGGGCTGTTCATGTCCGACGGGCGGATCCTGGAGTTCCAGGCGGCTATATTTGGAAAAAGCGCGAAGGAAGCGGAGAGAAGCAGGGAAATGAAAGAGTACATAGAAGAGAGAAACAGAGATTTTGAGGACAGAGCGGTCGGCATTCCCATGGTTTAGAACCTGGGGATGAAAGCCACTTTTTACACTTGATTTTCTCTTCCAACTGATTTACAATATATCCAGTGAAGACCTTTAAAGTTCTAAGAAGTAAACGGGGAGGTTGCTGTATGCAAAAGCGGATATTGGTAGTGGATGATGATGCCATGAATCTGAACAGGACGAAAAGAATCTTGGAGAAAACATACGAGGTTCTGGTGGCAGATTCGGGAAAAAAGGCATTGGACTTACTCTTATATGAAGAAGTGGATTTGATCCTGCTGGACATCGCTATGCCGGACATGGACGGCCTTGAGACTTTTGAGCGCATGAAAGTGTTTCACAATGAGGCACCGGTGATTTTTTTGACTGCATCGGGGGATGAGGATGACGTGATGAGCGCAATCAGGCTGGGAGCGGTCAATTATTTGAAAAAACCATTTTTTCCGCAGGATTTGCTGCAACGGATTGCAAAGGAGCTGGATAAGAAATGAGAGCGGAGGCGCAGGTAAGTACACATTTGCTCATGGCTGGCGTTGTCAGCGTGTTCAGCACAGTGCTGATATTGGTCACTTTGGCCATGTCATGGGAATTATGGATCATTCCCCTGATCGTTCTGGGCTGTATTGTGGTATGGTGGCTCCACATCGGGAGAATCGGTTCCGAAATTCTTTATGAGAACATGTGTGCCTGGCTCATGTTAGGTGGCTTTTTCTTCTTTGGGGTACATAAGGCAAGCCTTTATGAAATACCTTCGGTAGCATGCGTGCTCTTGCTGGTATTTTCGTTTTTGAACAGGAAGTGCCTGTTGTATATAACAGGCGCTTTTTATGTGTCGGTGCTGTTGTATCATTTCCTGTTTTTTCATGATATTGCAGCCACTATGGAAATGGGAGATGCGATACGTCTGGGAATCGGAGCGGTCGTGGTGATGGGAGCCGGGCTGATTGCGAGATACCGTGTCAACAGAAGCAACGAGGAGGGCGCGCGATATAGAAACATGCTGGCGCAGCTTGACGCGGCCAGGAGGCAGAACGCCGATTTCCTGTCAAATGTATCCCATGAACTGCGGACTCCTATCAATATGGTAATCGGCATCGGCGAAGTGGCTCTGTGTAAGCAAAATGTGGCTGAGATTCACGAGGATATACAGTCCATAAAATTGGCCGGTAAACGTCTGTCCAGCCAGATCAATAATATTCTTGACTATACGGAGATCGTGGAGGGTACGCTCACGGCAACGAAAGAAGGGTACAATATCACTTCGGTGGTCAACGATGTGATTACCATGACTGCGCTGCAAAGCAGCAGACACCATCTGGAAATGGTGTTTGACGTTGACCCCAAGATCCCTTCGATTCTTATAGGGGATGCCGAGAAAATTTCTCATGTACTTAAAATTCTGGTGGAAAATTCCATTAAGTTTACAGAGGAGGGGGGCATCAATGTCTGCATCGGCTTCAGGCGTGAGAGTTACGGGGCCAACCTGATCATAGATATATGCGATACGGGCATCGGTATGACGGCCGCTCAGATGACGCAGATGGCCGATGATTTTTATCAGGCGGATTCCGGGAGCCGTCGTTATGCAGGCGGTTTGGGCCTGGGGCTTCCCGTTGCCCGTGGTCTGCTGCATTCCATGGGCGGTTTCGTTCATTTCGAAAGTAAGGAGCAGCAGGGCATGCAGGCTCATATCATCATTCCCCAGGGAGTGGGGGATGAAACCCCCAGTATTTCGGTGGCCAATGCCGGGCAAGTATGCATTGCTTGCTTTTTCAGGCCGGAGAGATACAGCCATGACGAGATCAGACGGTATTATGACAGGATGATCCTGCACCTGGTGGAAGGGCTGGGTGTTGAGGGATACCAGGCTCATAACTTTGAGGGGCTGGAGAAACTGCAGCGAGAACATCATTTGACTCATATGTTCATCGCCCAGACAGAATACATGGAGAACAGCGACTACTATGAGGAAATGGCCGAAAAAATCAGAGTGGTGGTGATTACGGACAGGAAGTTTGCGCTGGGCAGGGACAGCAGACTGATGGTCATTCGTAAACCGTTTTCGGCTCTTTCCATTGTCAATCTTCTCAATGGACAACTGGATGCGAACGGATTTGAAAAGGCACAGGCGCCGGGACGCAGGCCGTTTACCTGTGCGGGAGTCCGGGCGTTGGCCGTGGACGACGAGGAGATGAATCTGGTGGTGGCCAAAGGCGTCCTGGGGAGTTACGGCATAAAGGTGGATACCTGTCTCAGCGGAAGGGCGGCAGTGGAGCGGTGCAGCCGGATGTCCTATGACATTATTTTCCTGGATCATATGATGCCGGGATTTGACGGCGTGGAAACGCTGCTGCGAATTCGTGAAATCAATAATGGAATGTACCGGGATCTGCCCATAATCGCCCTGACCGCCAATACAATCAGCGGTGCGCGGGAAATGTTTAAAAGCGAGGGATTTACGGAGTTTATTCCAAAGCCCATTGAGCGGTCCGTTCTGGAACGGGTACTGCGGCGAGTGTTGCCGAAGGACAGGTTCCAGAATGACGGGGAGATGACTGCTTCGGTCGTAGCACCGATTTCAGCGGCGAAGGAAACGGATTGCGGATCCTGTGACGAAGGAAGCGAGTCGGAGGCAGAGCAGCTTTCCGGGTATGATTCATTGACGCAGGCCGGCATTAATGTGGAGATGGGGTTGGACTACTGCGCGGGCGAGAAGGACTTCTATCTGGAGATGCTGCAGATGTTTGATTCTCAGGCAGAAGAAAAGAAACAGGAACTGGAGGATCTGTATAAGGCAGGCAACTGGGCGGATTATGCGGTAAAGGCCCATGCTTTAAAAAGCACATCCCTTACCATAGGAGCAGAAGGGCTGTCGGCCTATGCGAAAACCCTGGAGCAGGCGGGAAAGAATGAAGACGCAGAGTATATCCGGGAGAATCATCCCGTGCTGCTGGATATGTACGACGAGGTTTGCAGGAGCATTGCGGGGCAGTTGGACAGTTTGTAATTTGGGAGGAAATGCAGCGTGATAAAAAAATGGTTTGAAATAATCTTTAACCATAAGATCAGTCTGCGGGAGCGCATGTTCCGCCTGGTTACAGGCATCAGCATGATCGCGCTGATATTTGTATTGCTGATGAGCAGAAATCTTTTAAGTTTACTTGTTTTGGTGATAAGCCTTATTTTCATGGCATTGGTTGTGAAGTTCAGCATTCGAAAGGGTTGTATTAACACAGGTGCCACGGCCATTGCGGTACTCCTCCTTCTGCTCTTTCCGGTGAGTTTTTTTACGGCGGGCGCAATATACGGCGGGGCACCCGAATGGTTCGTGCTTTGCTTTATTTACATCAGCATTGCCCTGCAGGGAAAGCGGAAAGGGGTGTTTTTCCTCCTTTGCTCGGCGGAAACGCTGCTCTGCTACTATATCGCTTACCATTATCCCATGTTTGTGGAGAGGAATACCACGGCCCAGGCCTATTTTGATTCGGCGCGATCCGTTATTCTTGCGGGAGGCCTGACCAGTATACTGCTGCTCTTCCAGAATCATCTCTATGAGGAGGAGAATAAACTCTCCATACAGCAGAAAAAGGAAATTGAGGAATTAAACCGGGCGGAAAACCATTTCTTCTCCAGCATGAGCCACGAGATCCGTACCCCTATCAACACCATCATCGGCTTGAATGAGATGATTCTGCGGGGAGATATTTCTGAGGATATTGCCGAAAACGCCAGAAATATCCAGGGGGCCAGCAAAATGCTGCTCACCCTTATCAACGATATATTGGATTTGTCTAAAATCAAGTCGGGAAAGATGGAAATTGTAAATACCTCCTATGAGACGGGGGCGCTCTTTTCGGAAATTGTCAACATGATATGGATCAAGGCAAAACAAAAGGGGCTGGATTTTCGGCTGCAGGTGGATTCCTCCATTCCCAGCATGCTCTGCGGGGACGAGGTACGAGTCAAACAGGTCTTGATCAATCTTTTGAACAATGCCGTGAAGTACACAAGCGAAGGCTCTGTAAAACTGTCTGTCCGCTGTGAACGCCTGACTCTGAACAGGGTGCGGGTCTGGTACTCTGTGGAGGATACAGGACAGGGAGTGAAAAAGGAAAATATTCCTTACATATTCAACGCCTTTAAACGGGTGGATGAGAGGAAAAACCGTCATATTGAGGGCACTGGCCTGGGACTTAATATTGTCAAACAACTGGTGGAGCTGATGGGAGGTGAAATCAGCGTCAACAGTGTATACACCAAAGGATCAACCTTCATTGTGTCTCTGGAACAGGACATTGTAGACAGCAAGGAGTTGGGGACATTTACCCTTGAGTCCCGTACCAGGAGCCATGAGGGAGAGCAGTATAAGCAGAGTTTTGAGGCGCCGGAGGCGCATCTGCTGGTGGTGGATGACAATGACATGAATCTGCTGGTGGTGCGCAAACTGCTTTCGGAAACAAAGCTGCATATCCATACGGCTTCCAGCGGCGCGGAATGTCTGCGGCTTACGCAGAACCAGCATTATGACGGCATTCTGATGGATCATATGATGCCGGAGATGGACGGAATAGATTGTCTGCATGCGCTGCGGGTACAGCCGGGAGGCCTGTGCCAGAATACTCCCGTGATAGCACTGACGGCCAATGCGGGGAGTGACAATCAGAGTATTTATCGAAAAGAGGGGTTCAGCGGATACCTGGCCAAACCGGTCAACGGCGCGCTGCTGGAGGCTGCCGTATTGAGCATTCTGCCGAAGGAACTGGTGAAACTCAGTGAGGAGACCAGTCAGGCCGAGATCGGAAAGGATATCCTGATCTTTGAGCAGGCCAAGCGTCTGTCCATTATGGTTACCACGGACAGCGTGTGCGACCTCCCGGAATCACTCACGAAAGAGTTCGGCATTTCCGTATGCCCATACTATGTCTGCACGGATCAGGGGCGTTTTCTGGATGAAATTGAGTTGAAAGCGGATGAATTGCTGACCCATATAGAGGAGGGGAAGAATGGCGTATCGGAACCTCCCAATGTGGAAGACTATGAAAGATTTTTTGCGGAAAAACTTACCGAGGCCCAAAATGTGATACATATTACCATGGCCAGGAATGTCAGCCGGGGGTATCAAAATGCCGTGGAAGCGGCGAAATCTTTTGAGAATGTTACAGTGGTGGACTCCGGGCATCTCTCCAGCAGCATGGGGCTTGTTGTATTGTATGCCGCTTACCTGGCAGAGAATCATGCCACAAAAGCGGAAATAATCAAAATCGTGAAAAACCTGCAGAGATATATATCTTCGGCGTTCATCATTGACAGCACCCATATGATGTGCCGTGCAGGGAGAATTACCAAGAGGGTACAGATTCTCTGCGACGCACTGCTGCTGCATCCCATTCTGGAACTGCGGCATAGCAAAATGGTTGTCGGGGACATGAAGATGGGCAGCTTCAAGCATGTTACCAAAAGCTATATCCGAAAAGTGCTCATGGACACAAGGAATATTGACCGACGCATCCTGTTTATCACTTATGCCGGAATGGAGGAGCAGAGCCTGGAGTATATCAAGGAACTGGTGCAGCAGCACTGCCCGTTTGAGAGGGTATATCTGCAGAAGGCATCCTCTGCCATTTCCTGTAACTGCGGACCGGGATCGTTCGGGCTGTTGTTTATGAGGAAGAATGAAGCGGAGATATCATTCTCCGGGGCATCAAAGTGGGAAGAAGATAATTGAGTGCCGCTTGATATGTTTTCGGCTTGGAAACACTGTAGATTGAAGACGTGAAGGTCTGTAAACCTCTATGCTTGCGGACCTTCTCTGATATATTGTCCTATATCAGAGGAAAATAAAGCCTCAGAAAAAATTATAAATATTGATATTCCCTATTGCAAAAAAAAGGATTCTGTGATAACATACATTTGTTAGGTCGCATTAAAGTTGATAACACTACAAATTTTGTAATGCCGTCCTGTGATTTGGCTCCATGGTCAAGCGGTTAAGACATCGCCCTTTCACGGCGGTAACACGGGTTCGATTCCCGTTGGAGTCACTTTTATATGGTGCGATAGCCAAGTGGTAAGGCATCGGTCTGCAACACCGTCATCGCCGGTTCAAATCCGGCTCGCACCTCTGGAAAGGATCCCGACTGTTCGGGGTCCTTTTTTACGATAACTCTGATTCTGTATGGAATGTGCTGCTGCAGTATCGGAGAAAGCGGAGAAGGATTGTAATGGGCCACAGGAAGAAAACAGGAATTACGATTTTTTTGAGTATATTAGTATGCATGATCGGGCTGGCAGGCAGCCTGGCGGGCAGCCTGCGCTACGGGCTGCGGGACAGGGCAGTTGATACACTGACGAAGGAATGGGATCTTTCCCAGATGCAGATCACAAAGATTGCGGCATTTATGTCCATGGCTCAGTTTTTTGTAGTGATGGTGGATACTCCCGGGATTCAGGAAGCAGGGGCTGTTAAGCTATTGGATGCATCGTATACGAGAGAGTTTATTGCTGCCAAGATGCGGGACTACCGGGATGACCTTCTGACAGGCAACGGAAAGGGCAGGTTTGACTTTGAGGAGATCAGGCAGCTGGAAGAGGCGCACAGGGAGGAAGTCTGCCGGGATCTGCACTATAATATCACTGCCGAGGATATGACAAAGTACGAGACTATTTGGGATAATCTGGGATTGGCGGACAGAACTGCCCTGGAGTTTTACCGCATGGACCATCCGGAGGTGTTTTCCGCGGTGGGAATGATATTGTCCGGCTGGTTTCTGCTTCTCTCGGTACTGTTGGTGGCAGGGACAGGCGTGGGACTGTGGTTTCTCAACGGACACAGCTTTACGGGGCATGGGATTTATGGAGGGGCTTTGCTGGCTGTGGGTATACTGGACTGTGCTGCCGCAGTGTCCTGCAGGTGGGTGGCAGAGGCCGTCAACCGCTTTGTTGACATGCGAAGTAATTTGATGGCGTTGTTTTTTTCTCCTGTAGGCAATATGCTGCTGGGACTGGGGGTAATTTCTACGCTGCTGGGTGTACTTGCGATTGCGCTGTCTGCCCTGGAGAAGAGGAGATAGAGATCTGGAGGACCTTGGCTGCGGGATGCAGTCGAGGTTTTTTTTACGGAGGATACAGGGAGGGAAGTATAAATGAGTATAATGGGATTTATAATTGTGATTTTAATTTTTATTGTGGGTATCGGTCTGGTCAATGAGAAGTGGATCCACCTGCAGAGCGATATTTCTTTGGTACTTTTCTCTCTGATTGTCAGTCTGACGCTGCTGCTGATCGATATGGCAGTACCGGGGGAGTCGCTCTCGGAGCCGCTGCATCAGATTGCCAGCTTTGAGTTTGAAGCATATCTGCTGGACACGGTGCTCTGCTTTATGCTTTTTGCGGGAGCCAGCAAAGTAAATCTGGGAAAATTCCGGCAGAACCTTAAGGCCATCAGTCTGCTGGCACTGTTGACCACCGTGATCTCCTCTCTCCTGTATGGTGTGCTGTTCTGGGGGGCGGCAAGCTTGTTCCGGGTGCCGGTGGATATATGGGTGTGCATCCTTTTGGGCTGTATTGTATCCCCCACTGATCCCATCGCCGCCACCGGCATTTTAAACAAGCTGGGACTGTCCAAAAATGTGACTTCCGTGATAGAGAGTGAATCGCTCTTTAACGACGGCACAGGGGTGGCGCTTTTTGTATTTTTTAAAAGCATAGTGGGTCGCAGCGGGGGAAGTAATTTCCTTGTGGTGATGCTGAAGGAAGTGATGGGTGCGTTGGTGGTTGCCCTGGCCGTGTCTTTTCTGCTGGGCCAGTTGATAAAGCTGACCCGTGAGCCGGTGCGGCAGATTCTGATCAGTGTACTGGATGTGGCGCTGGTATATGCGATATGTGAACATTTTGGATTTTCCGGGGTGATCGCTTCGGTGGTCTGCGGCATGTATTTTGCCTATGTAATGGGAGGACAGGAGCGGAAACGGCAGGTATATGACCCTCATAATCTGTATGTGGACTTCTGGGAAATACTGGACAGCATACTGAACGCGGTTCTCTTTGTGATGATCGGACTGTCGGTATTGAATGTGCATGTCAGTTCCCATATCCTGTTTATTCTGCCGGTATCGGTGGCGGCTGTGATTCTGTCCCGCTTTGCCGGTGTGGCCCTGTCCAGCCTGCTGTTGGGAAAACATAAGATTCCCAGCAGTTACAGTCTGCCGGAATTCGTGTCTCTGATGACCTGGAGTGCCTTGAAGGGCGGCCTGTCTCTTGCCCTGGCCATGAGCACCCGGGAAATTCTGGATCCGGAAGTATACCTGGTGGTATTGAACACGGCCTATATCACAATCCTCTTTACGGTGGTGGTACAGGGGCTGACAGTAAAAAGCGGCTACCGTCTTATTGAGCAGCACAAGGCCCGCCGGGTCCGCCGGCAGAGTGAGCGCGGGCAGGAAATATAGAAATTCATGGATAATTACGGGCAGAAGGAGAAGAGCAGATGAAAATTATTATAGTGGGGCTGGGGCAGACGGGGACTTTACTGGCCCGGCGGATCGCGGCAGAGGGGCATGACACAGTGGTAATAGACTGTGACAAGGAGAGGGTGGAGGCGGTCACCAACCTTTACAATGTCAGTGGGGTGTGCGGCAGCGGCGCGTCCAAGGAGATTCTGCTGCAGGCCGGGGCCGCCACGGCGGATGTGGTCATAACAGTATCCCCCATAGACGAGATCAACATGATGGCATGTATGGTGGCTAAAAAATGTGGTGCCAGATACACCGTGGCCAGGATTCACAGACCGGAACTGTCAGGAGACGGGGACTATTTTGCGGAGGCTTTTCAGATTGATTATATTACCAATCCCAAGCTGGATACGGCGCTGGAGATGTACCGGCAGATCGGAATGCCCGGAAAGGTAAAGGCGGATGCCTATTTCAGCGATGTGGCCACAATCATACGGATCAATATGGACAAAAACATTATCCCCGGCGGCAGCATGCCTCTAAAGGATGTGAAGGAATTTTTCGGCACGGATATGTTGGTGGCCACTGTCACCCGGGGAGAGAAGCTGTATATCCCCAAGGGGGATTTTGTGATCCAGCCCGGAGATGTGGTTGGCATCATTGCCGCGGATACGGTGATCCCTCAGATCATCATGAAATTGGGACTGGCCCATAAGACTGCCAGGAAGGTGGTGCTGGTGGGGGGCGGCACAGTGGCTTATTATCTGGGAAAGAAACTCTTGGAAAATAAGAAGGGCGTTACAATCCTGGAGAATGACCGGAAGCGCTGCGCAGAATTGGCGCAGCTGCTGCCCCAGGCGGAAATAAGTTTTGCGGATGGGGTGGATGCCGAGGTTCTGCTGGAAGAAGGCATGAAAAAGGCGGATGTGTGTGTCTCCCTGACCGGAAATGACGACGCCAATCTGGTGATTTCGCTGTTTGCCTGGTCCTGCGGTGTGAAGTCAGTGATTACCCGTGTCAATGCCACCGCCTATGAGAAACTGCTGAACAAGGTGAACATGGATATTACCATCTCCCCGGCGGTGATTTCCGCAGACCGGGTTATGGGCTTTGTGAGGAATGTGACGGTTCACAATGCCAAGGGCAATGATATCCAGTGCCTGTACCAGCTGGCGGGAGGTATGGCAGAGGCGATAGAGTTTGTTGCCTATGATAACTGCAAAAAGCTGGGGGTGGCTTTCAAACAGCAGGAATTCAAATTGAAAAAAGAAATTTTGGTGGCTATGCTGATCCGTCAGGGACAGGTGATTATTCCGGATGGCAACAGCTGTATCCAGTCCGGGGACCGGGTGGTGGTGATCAGTAAGAGAGGCCACGGACTGAATACGCTGAATGATATTTTTGCCCTATAGCCCTGCTTCCAGAGCGGCGAACACCTGGCCTATGGGTTCCTGGATGCACAGATCCGCAAAGCGGTCCCTGGGAGTAGGGGACATGTTTATGACGATCAGATGCTTTCCCTGAAAATAGTCGATGAGACCGGCGGCGGGATAAACCGCCAGGGAAGTGCCTCCGATGATCAGCACATCTGCCTGCCGGATGGCGGCGACGGCTCCGTTTACAGTATCCTGGTCCAGGCCCTCCTCATAGAGCACCACATCCGGCTTTACCGGGCCGCCGCATTTGTCACAGCGGGGCACATCTTTTGATTTCATTATATAGGCCAGGTCGTAAAAGGCATGACAGTTTTCACAGTAGTTGCGGAGAACGGAACCATGGAGTTCGTAGACGTTCTTGCTGCCGGCGGCCTGGTGCAGGCCGTCGATGTTCTGGGTGATAACGGCGTCCAGCCTGCCTGCTTCCTCCAGGCGGGCCAGCATCCGATGGGCCGTGTTGGGGCGGGCATCGGGAAAAAGCATCTTATTGTGGTAGAAACGGTAGAACTCCTCCGGGTTTTTGCGGTAAAAGCTGTGACTCAATATGGTTTCCGGCGGGAAGTCATACTGCTGATTATACAGCCCGTCCACGCTGCGAAAGTCGGGGATTCCGCTCTCCGTGGAGACCCCTGCGCCGCCGAAAAATACGATGTGACGGCTGTCTCTTATAATCTGTACGAAACGATCGGATTCTTTTGACATGGAAGTTTCCTTTCTGATTAGAGTTCCGCATCTTCTCTACAAGCACACGGTGGGGGTGCTCCCCATGCGCCCACAATGGTGTGCGCCTGTGGAGCAGTGTACTTTCCGAGAAGATGCTGATTAGAGTTCCGCATCTTCTCTGCAAGCCCACGGTGCGGGTGCTCCCTGTGCGTTATTTAAAAAAATGACCGGGTAGTATAGGAAAGCACTTTCTCCTATTCTACCTCGGTCATTTTCAATGGCCCTGTCCACACAGACTTTTGTCTATCTGTCATGGCGGGCACTGGGGAGATTATATTTCCTTATAGGCGGGAACAAAGATGGGGAAGGTGTCATTCCCCTTGAGTTCCTTGCCGGTAGAAATGGTTACTTCCTTATCTGTGATTACATATTCCATCTCCACATTGCCCATGATGGTGGTGTCCTGCATCAGAATGCAGTTCTTCACCACAGAGCCGCGGCCAACCTTGACGCCTCTGAACAACACACAGTTTTCTATCTCGCCCTCAATTACGCAGCCATCGGCCACCATGGAGTTCCTGGCTCTGGATCTGCCTATGTATCGGGTGGGATTGTCATCCCGCACCCGGGTATAGATAGGGGAGCGGTCGAAGAGAGCGCTCAGGTTTTCGTCCTGCAGCAGGCGCATGTTCTCGTTGAAATAGCTGTTTTTGTCGCTGATGCGGGCGGTGTAGCCGGTGTATTCATAGCCGTAGACCTTCAGCTGCTCCAACTGGGGCGCCAGGATGTCACGCTCAAAATAGCTGAAGCCATGGGCATATGCATTGGATATCTGCTCGATCAGCAATTCCCTGTCAATCAGATAGATATTCATGGAGAAATTCTGGGGGCCATGCTCCTTGGGATTGGTCTTGATCTGTGTCACCCGGCCGCTGTCCCCGTCCAGATTCAGAGTATAGTACAGATCGGTGGTCAGGGTAGGCTGCAGATTCATGAAACCGTAAGGAATTTCTTCTTTTTTATATGCGATAGTCACATCAGCGCCGCTGGCCACATGGGCATCAATCATGGCGTTAAAGTCAAAATTGGCTACGATGTTGGCATCGGAGATAACCACATATTTCTCTTTTTGTATCTTCAGGAATTCCAGTATGCTGGCCAGCGCCTCCACTCGGCCATTGTAAACCTTAACGGTTTTCTCGGCGAAAGGGGGGACAATATTCAGACCGCCATGTTTGCGGGTCAGGTCCCATTCCCGGCCGGAACCCAGGTGACGCATCAGAGAACGGTAATTTTTGCGCACAATCACGGAGATATTGTCTATACCGCAGTTTACCATGCTGGACAGCAGAAAGTCGATCATGCGGTAACGGCTTGCAAAGGGGATGGAAGCCATCAGACGCTCGCTTACCAGTTCGGGAACCTGGTTGTCATAGCTGTTGGGAAAAATAATGCCCAGGGCATCCTGATTTGTATTTACCATAGTGATTCACCATCCTTTACATCATTTTCTACCATGGCCTTGGGACCCACCAGTGCTCTGGCGCCGATGTGCACGCCGGGTCCTACGGTGGCAACGCCGTTCTCATCGTTCTCAGGCATTGCGCCCACCACGGCATTGACGCCGATCTCGGCATTTTCCGCCACGATGCAGTGCTTTACGGTGGCGCCCGCATGAATCACACTGCCTCCCATCACCACAGCATCCTCCACAGTGGCGCCGGATTCCACTTTGACGCCCGAAAAGAGAATGGAGTGCTTAACATGACCGTTGATGCGGCAGCCGTCCGTGATCATGGAGTTCTCCACTACGGCATTGGCCCCGATCTTGTGGCCTGTCATACCGCTGTTGCGGCTGTATATCTTCCAACTCTCATCAAAAAGGTTGATGCCCGAGGTCTCGGGATCCATAATTTCCATATTGGCTTCCCAAAGGGAGGAAATGGTACCCACGTCTTTCCAGTAGCCGTTGAAATGGTAGGCATACATCTGGCGGCCGTCCCGGAGCAGATTGGGTATAATATTATTGCCGAAGTCATTGGAGGAGTTGGGATCCGCCTCATCCTCCACCAGATATTTTTCCAGAATGTCCCTGTTAAAAATGTATATGCCCATGGATGCCAGATTGGACTTGGGCTTTTTGGGTTTCTCCTGGAACTCCGTGATCTTGTCATTCTCGTCGGCAACCATCAGGCCGAAACGGGAAGCCTCTTCCCAGGGTACCTCCATGACAGCCACGCTGAATTCGGCGCCTTTTTCCTTATGGAACTGCAGGAAATCGTTGTAATCCTGCTTGCAGATCTGGTCGCCGGAGAGGATGATTACGTACTCAGGGTCATACCGCTTGATGAAAGACAGGTTCTGATAGATGGCGTTGGCCGTGCCCTTATACCAGTCAGACCCCTGCGCCTGCTGGTAAGGGGGAAGCACATGTACTCCGCCATACAGGCGGTCCAGATCCCAGGGCTGTCCATTGCCGATGTATTCGTTCAGTACCAGCGGCTGGTACTGGGTCAGTATACCAACAGTGTCAATTCCCGAGTTGACGCAGTTTGATAAGGGGAAGTCGATGATTCGATACTTTCCGCCGAAAGGAACTGCAGGTTTAGCCAGCTTCTGTGTCAGGGCATACAGCCTAGAGCCCTGTCCGCCGGCCAGAATCATTGCAATCATTTCTTTTGCCATACGGATTCTCCTTTTTGATACTTATTTGGTGTAATTTGCATATTACACTTTGTTATATATTAGCATTTCTGGACAATATAAACAAGTACTTAATGAAAAAAACAAGAACTCTTTTTAAATAAGAAAAATTTAAGAATTCCGACACGCTGCGACAGTTGAGCAAGATTGAATTTTCTGCTATAGTAGAAAAATAGAAATGGTTTACCTCCGGCAGGGCTGGTGGTATCGGGAAGGAGGAAGGGCATGCGCAGGAGAAAAAAGGATGAATTGATTCCTTACAGCAAGACGAAGAGGGTCATATATGTGTACCGGCGGGGAAAAAAGCGACCGGCCGGCGTCATAGCGGGGGGAATATTGCTGGGGATCGGAGGCCTTTGCCTGTTATATTGCCTGTTTATCCTGTTTTTTGTGAGTTTCGGATCCTGGTTTTTTCTGGTATGGGGCATGGGTGCACTGATACTGCTTCTATGGGGAGGCCTGCTGGCAGCCCGCAGGACAGAGCGGCTTCCCCGCTGGGTTAAAATTTGCTGGGGACTGCTGGTGGGAGTGGGACTGACGGCTTTTGTTGGAGTGGAGGGGCTGATCCTTACGGAGTTTGGAGCCAGAGCCCGGCCCGGGGCGGATTATTGTGTGATTCTGGGTGCTCAGATAAAGCCCCATGGACCCAGTGATATGTTAAAGCGCCGCCTGGACAGGGCTGTTGTCTATCTGACGGAGAATCCGGATACCCAGGCCATCGTATCCGGCTGTCAGGGCAGCAACGAGCCCACGAGCGAGGCCAGGGGTATGTATGACTATCTGGTGGGTGCGGGAATTGCCCCGGAGCGTATCCTGCTTGAGGAAGATTCCCGGAATACCTGGGAGAACCTGGAGTTTAGCGGCAGATTTCTGAATCCTGGGGAGGACAGGGTGGTACTGGTGAGCAACAACTTTCACATGTACCGGGCACTGCGGCTGGCCGGTGGTGCGGGCTACAGAAAGGTAGAGGGACTGTCAGCCAGTTCATATCCCCTGATGCTTCCCAACAATATGCTCAGGGAATTCATGGGTGTGGTAAAGGATTTCTTTGCAGGGCATTTCTAGCATGCCGTCCTGCCGGGGCCAGGCTGTCAGTGCAGCAAAAACATCAGTGAGGTATACACTATGGAGATTAATATAGGTGACATTCTGAAATTAAAAAAGCAGCATCCCTGCGGCAGCAGGGAGTGGGAGGTGCTCCGGGTGGGAGCGGACTTTCGGCTGAAATGCAAAGGCTGTGGACATCAGATTATGATTGCCAGACGGCTGCTGGAGAAAAATATCAGGGAAATTGTACCTGCAGAGTGATTTTTTTCGGGTATTTTCGGGGGAATGCTGTAAATTGCAAGTAAAAACTTAACTCTATGCAAAAATTAGTAAATCTGCACAAGAAAACGGGGTTAAATCTACAGCTTTGACCACTGTTTTCTTGTGCATTTTTACTATACCTTTTGCATAAAGCCTTTTGAACTCGTTTGCAGATAAACCACCAAACATCTTCCGGGGATAGTCATTCATCCATGATTCAATCATTTTTATTTCTTCGGGACTGTATAGCCCTATATCGTCCCCTTTTGGAATCCAGCGGCGAATAAGTTTATTCTGGTTTTCATTTGTTCCACGCTCTGCAGATGAATAAGGGTGGCAATAATATAGCGTAGTGCGTTTCCCCTTATTCAGGCAGGACTTCTCTATGGCATTTGAATCTGCGAACTCCATACCGTTGTCACAGGTTATTGTCCTGAATTGATCCCGGAAGGTGGGTGCTCCCAGTTTCCGTTCCAAGCGGTTTAAGCCTTTAATTACACTTCCACATGTCCGATCTGGAATCTGAATCACAATTTCATTCCGGCTCATGCGTTCAGAAAGAACCAAAAGACAAGACAGATCATCCTTACTACTGTAGACGGTATCCATTTCCCAATGGCCGTATGTGTTACGCTGTAGTATTTCTTTTGGGCGCTCCTCTATGGACTTATGGTTAGACATATATTTCCTTTTCCCGGTCTTTTTCTTCTGTTTCTTTTTCCGCACACAATAAGGCAGCTTATTTTCATCCACACCTGGAAGATAGCCGGCATGGACATAGTTATAAATTGTTTTAGTACAGACAGCGGCAGTGCGCAGTTTTAAAATTGCCGCCTCTGGACTGTATCGGCAATCCAAAATAAGGCTTGTGATCTCCTGAAGCAGGGGAGCATCCGGCAGATATTTCTTTTTCGCTCCACAATGCTTTTTCCGTTCATCATGCATCCGTTGGCCAGCATCCGCTAAATATATATATTGTTCTTTTAAATCTCGTCCCAGCTGTTTTACTGTGCCTTTTTTAATCTCCGCATAAATAGCAACTTTTGAAAATCCCAGTTGTTTAGATATTTCTTTTACAGGCATTTTGGCTTTAAGAGCAAATTCAAGTTTATGCCGATCCCGTTCTGTAAATCTCTTTCCCATTTCTGATACCTCCTTACAGGCAGAGGGTATCAGACCATAAATATATTTATCAAGGGTATATGAACAGGCCGCTGGCCTGCCCTTGACAAATATATTCACAGTCCGATTCCCTTTAGCTTGCAGGAAGCCAAACTTTATCCCTGGAACTATGTAATACATTATCTCTTCAGCGAACAGGCATACATCACAAGAAATTGTTCCACCAATTTCTATTTTCGACCCCCTGCCCCGTTCGACGGGGAGAATATAAACGCTGCCTTTAAGCCCGTGCCTGGTCCGCCTGCTGTACTGGCTGACTCTGCGCGCTACCGCTTGCTGGCTTCCGAGGATTAGTCTTCCGCCAGTTCACATGTTCTGTTTGCGGGAAGAGCAGGTTTCAGCAAGTTTCTGGCGCTCTGGTTTCACTTCACTCATATTTATATTATTTGCTTTAAGGGAGCAAATAATATAAATATTCCCTCACCCCCTAAAGGGGGCACGAGCAAGTAAGCGCATCTGATATTTTTACTCTTCCGATAAAATTTCACTATATGCATTTTCCATATACAAACAGCTTGCAGGGGATACAGATTCTTATTTTACGTTTCCGGCATGGCACGTTTTTTGTCTGGCGGCACTGTTTTTTTCTCCTCCCTCTCTGTATGTCTCCCGTATGTCTATCGACGTGTTATGCTTTTCATCAGCATATCATCCGATACCATAAAATCAAGGGCCGCAAAAACTTTTTTATAAACACTTCGTATAAAAAACTTTTTGACTAAAATCAGAAATTTTTTATGAACACTTCGTATAAAAATTTTCTGATTTTACCCTTGATTTTCTGGCATCTCCTGATAAGCAGATTCCAAGCAAACCACGACGACAGACATACGGGATCCACCCATAGAGAAAGGAGGAAAAAAACAGCACCACCAGACAAAAAACTCAATTACAAAGCACCCACTCAGAGCAGAAACCAGGATCATTTTTAGGGGCCGCCGGGCCGGAGAGGAGAACAGGATGACAGAAAAAGCAAAGATGGAGATTTTAAAAGCAATAATAAACGGGGATCTGGGCAAAGCCAGAGAAATTGAGGAAAGCATCAGTATCAGGATGAACGAATCCATCCCGGCGTGGAAAAGAAGAACTAAGTACTACTATGACGAGAACGGGGATGAATATTGGTATGATCAGGACGGCAAGCGTCACTATACGAGACTGGAGGGCTGACAGATGAGCGGATGCAAAACAATAGCGGAGTACGCTGTCAAGAAGTGGATGGAGAACAACGGGTTTATAATGTCTGAATTTGCTGTCAGCATGGACGGGAACACGGCCCAAATAACGGACAAGAGGGGAGATTGCTTAACAGTACAATACAACCCTAAAACCCGGAAAGTAGAGGAGGAATAAAACTATGGAAGAGAACAGGACATACATTATTGATCACAATTATGGAGAAGTGCAGATCACAGGGCTTAAAAACGCCCTAAACATGTACGGGGTATTGTGGCAGCACTACCACCAGACAAGTGACCGAACAAACTATCATGAAGATTGGATCAAGTCAGACCTGAAAAAGAACGGCTATCATAATGACCGTTGCGGTTATCTTGCTATTATACAAAGTTAATAACAGCCCCAGCTACACAAGACTTAACTTGTGGCAGTTGGGGCTACTTGCTGTCCCGTCAGGCTGATCCAGGCTTGGCTCAGGCCAGCTATGGGTTACTGGCTAATGTGTCCGGCTGATCCAGGCTTGGATTAAGACGGCACTGAAAAGAATCCCAATCACATTGCAACCGAAATACATAGCGACCATTTCCAGAATGAAGCACCTCCAGCATAGTGTTGAAAGCTGGTGGATCAAAAAGAAAATCAACCATACGTCCCTCAGAGTCATAAATAACTATTTCTGCATTACCGACAGATTTACGGCTTTTTACATATGCGGCACGAGCAGCGCCATGGAGGCCAGCACAATACTCATATGAAAACTCTTTGCTTCTATCTTTTTTCCCCTTTTGTGGCGGCATCGCCACTAATTTTTCAGTGCTGCCTGTGGCGTCAGACATACTTTTAAATTCATCTTTTAACTCCGCTGCTGTAGCACCCTCAGAAATGCGTTGTGCAATATTTTTCATATCTACAGCACGCATAGAATGCGTCAAAGCCTTTTTTAACTCCCTAAGTTGTTTAACTGTCATATCTGGTTTGCAGACCATACGCTCATCTGGCAACATGTTGCACATTTCTGCTAACTGGGAATAAGAATAATCTTTCCATCTGTCTCCCAGGACAAACTTCGAAGGTACAGAACATAAAGCACCATCAAATGAACGTTCAACAGGAACGGCAAAATTCTCATACACCCGTATATAGCGATAAACATTAGATTTATCCATCCCCAGATTAACGGCGGCAAAGCCCTCCAATGTTTGATATCCGAAGTCCTCATAATATCTCATTCGTTTCATTTCCGCAAGATGAAATCCCAGACGAATAAAACTTTTACGTATATCATCCATATCCTCCAGGATATATTTAAATGATCCTTTGGCCTCCTCACGTTCCGGGCGAATTAAACGATGATCCCCATACTTAATCACCAGTTGTTTTTCGTGTGTATATGTATCTACTTCATTCTGCATGTGTCAACCTCCATCATTAAACATATCTTCGATCTGCTGCATATCTTCGGCAGACAGCTTTATAAATCCATCTTCATCCACATCCATTCTCAGAGATTGCTGCCGTGGCCGGAAGTTCTGCTTAAAATACTCGTTTGTTTCTTTTATATTAGTCTCCTGGCGGTGATGCAGGTAATCCTCTACTGACGCATAATCTATAACCTTTCCACTACTATCAAAATATCTGACTTTGTGTATACGTCTCAAAAATCCTCTCCAGGTGTCAGGATCATCCCGCTGATAACTTTGGTACTGCTGATCCAGAGGCACATTACTCAGTATGTATACTTTTGTAAAGCAGGCTATCTTTTGCCGATACCGGGAACGGAGCGTAGTAGGATATCCAGTGATCCAGTTAAGCATGATAGGAAGCAGGAACATGGCGGAATGAAAATCATCAAAAACAACCACATCCTGGCCCCGATAGGTATCCCAGGGAAAACGGGGATCATAAATTCTGTAAACATCTGACAGGCGTGGATACAAGGCATATACACCAGATGTTTTTCCAGTTCCAGGAGCGCCGAACCAATATTCTACAACAACATCACGCTGCATATCTTTGAATTTTTCTTCCTTAAGCATCTCCCGGACGGCATCAATGCGATCCAGTTTTTCCATATAGTGAGGATTCTCTTCAAGAATTTCATAGTTAGACAACCCTTCCTTAATCATTTCATAAAGTTCATTCAGATCATTCCGCTTCCCTTGTTCCTCCTGGGGACAATCTCCAAATTCCTCAAAAGTTTCCGGCAGATTAGTTAGTTCTTTTTCGGTTCCAACCCATTTCCCCTCTTTGCGAATATAATCCCGGTTTTCCTGGGCCGTACCAAAGCCGGGGTCAATATGAGCCGAAGGGAAAAGTTTTTTCACATGCGTAAACCGCATAGCAGAATTTTTACGCATGATAAAAAAATGAGTATGATAACAACTTGTTTCACCGCCGATTTCATCACACATGCACCAATAATCCAACCCTTCGATCAGCTGGAGAGTGTCTTTGATCACATCATGCGTAAATCCATGATCCACAGGATTATTAACAGTTAGAAGCCATTTTCGGGATCTTTGAGGCATTTTCCTTTTCTTTTTCGCAACGTTTTCAGACATAAAGCACCTTTTCCTGGTACAGAAGTTATTAATGGTACAAAAGTTATAAAAATATCTGTACCATAAAAAACATGATAAAATCAATAAAAAACAGTTCTATGGTACATGGTACAGAAGTTCCCTTGGGGTAATACTAGCCCAAGGGAACTTCGCACCCTTGACGGCAGGCACCCACGGCGGCGGGCCTGGCCGCTGGGGGCGTGCCCGCTATCGCTTGCGGCACGCCTTTCCCAGCTAGGCTACCACCGCCTAACCTACCGTAAAGGGACGCTGGCGCTTGCGTCCAGAAAAATTTAATCATATTCATCGCCGTTAGAATAACCGCCGTAAGCATAGTGGCGCTGCATATCACAGATGCTGCGATAGTAGTCAACTTCACTTGCAAGCCTGGCGTCCAGATCGTCCACATACAGAGCGTCAGAACAGGAAAGGTCAATAAGTGTACGGACAGAATTTATAATCCTGTCTGTAAAGGGAATACCAGGATAAAGCCACTCCAGAGCGTCCACAATTTCCACAGGAAGGGAAACAATACAATCCTGGCAGATCAATTCATTGCGTTCCCGCTCCAGGGCGTTATACTGCAATTCTATGAATTCGGCCAGAGAGCGGCCAATAGTATTCTGGGGACAGATTTCACCAATGGCATCGGCTACTTTAGAACTAAGCCGGACAATATATATACCGTTTTTTAACATAAAACCACCTTTCCAGTGGCGGCATCGCCACTAATCAATTTGTCATACACTTTTACTGCAGGAACTTTGTAATACATGTCCTGCAAACATATGCATTATCCCTGGGATAGTTCACCATGCCGACCAAGAGCGTGAATAGCGGAACGCATCTGAAAAGACAGGTTTTCACCGGGAAAATAGCGGTTTAAAATACAGAGTTCCTCATCAGAAAGCCGGACAGAGAATACCTTGGTCAGATGATGGTCAAAACGATGCTTCACTCCATAAATATCAAATTGGTGCATTTTCATGACTATTTCCTCTCTTTCCTGATCTTACGCCTGTACTTACGGGATGTATCAACAACTCCGTCCATCTGGACACCGTTGTTACACTGCAACGCCAGAATTTCGTCCTCTGAGAGCATATCCCCCTCCTGGCAGGATTTAGACAGGTTATCCACGCAGGCCAGCGTATCATAGGCATTATAATCCTTATTCTCAATAAACCAACCAAAGCGGCGGATCGGTTTTATAAGCAAAGGATCCGTAGCATTTTCCAGTTGGTAAGCATCATACTGCCTATGCACCATACAGCGCCAAACCTTATTGCAGGACACCACATAGGACGTCACCTGACGGAGCAGGGCATCAACGTGGTTAAATCGTTGACTGGTATAGATCAGACTAATATGATGGTGGCGGCAGGTAAGTAGTGTGTTCAAAAACAAGGGATCAATATTTTCCTTGAACTTCCGGCTATTAAGCTGCACGGAAAATTCATCCCCCAGAATATAGATCAATGTAAGCGTATCGTTTTCCTGGTCCAAAACCTTATACTGCTGTGCCGCCTGAATCACTTGAACAAGGCCGGAGAAGTGCTCATAGGGAATCCCAGAGAGATTCACGTTAGATATGACGTGAACTTTCTGCGTGACCCATTTCTGGCGGGCAAAATCATATATACGGCGGTTATTGTATTTCCGATATTTCGTCACAATAAAGTGGACGGCGGACAGGGTTTTTCCTTTGCCAAATAGGCCGACAAAGGCTATAAGGTTCCCCATCTTACCTTCACGCCACCTAAAATATCTGAGCCACTTATAGATATCCCTGGAGGCATTGTACAACACCTTTAAAGGATTGCCAGCTATAACCCGCACCGTCACGGACAAGTAGAGCAGGACAGCAGCCGCAAAAATGACTATATAAAGCATACAAAAAGACACCCCCCAACGATCAAAAGAAAACAAAATACGATAAAGGCAAAGATCAGATAAACAGGACTATCCCTAAAAATAAAGCAAAAGAAAATGGTCCAAAAACCCCAAAAACAGAAAATAAGTGGATACAGCAAATTTATGATCATAACCTACCTCCCAACATTAAGCACGTTATCAGCAATGGAACCGATACAGGCCAGGATTTCTACAAAGGCCATGTAGCCGATCAGGACGGCCGGAGTGAATACCTCCGCTCCGCCAGTGATAAATTCAACCAATCCCTGCATTATGTTTTCCTCCTTCCTTAATGGCAGTCACAGCAGTTACAAACAGCTTCATTAATATCTGTAGTATCAATAGCATTTGAATTAATGCCTAGAAATAAGTGCACCTCATTATTTATGTATCCAGAGAAATCATCTGTAAGATAAAAATCGCTGGCCAAATAACAGGAAATATGAAAGAAAATAAAGGCCCACACAAAGCAGATAAGCATATATTTAAAATAATCAATATTCTCCATAACAAAAAAAACAACAAAAAATAAAAAAGCAAGAATTAAAAAAATCACAAATAACCCAAAAGATAAATACAACATAATTATTTTCTCCTTCTAGTAAAACGGTTGACAACAGCTAACAGTTTCCGGCTTGTCCAGTCCAGGAGCAGATAAGCAAAGATCAGGGAGACCACAGTAGAAAGCGCCTGAACAGACGTATTTAATGCCTGCAAATTTTCAAGAACTTCTTCCTGCACCAGGGATATAATATCATCAGAATCCGGGCCAGAGACAGAACCAGACATAACAACGGAAAGACTTTCAGCGAATTTGTCATAGTCGAATCCGTCAAAACCTCCTGCATCCGATCCAGCGTCTCCCGAGGATACAGTAAAAGTACCATTCCAATGATTATCAGAAAGATCTGCAGAAATACCAGGAATAGATCCAGAATCTTCATTAGCCGCCGCAATATTTTGTTCATAATCCTCATACATTGATTTTCCCTCTTCTCCTCTACATCTTCAAAAAGATACTTGGCTCTAGGATGACTGCCATAGTTATCGCACTCAATCCAATAAAAAGCGGTTTCTTCACCAATAACGTCATAAACTTTTCCTACTGTAATGTCAAAATCATGCGCAATAGCTCTTACTTTTTTACTCATTACCTACCTCCCTTGCTTGGAATCACCTGGCCGCAGAACACACAGCGTTCAATCATGCCGCCATATTTTAACACCGGCTGCCGGTCTAGGAGTTGGATCAAGTTTCGGATAGCTTCATACAGTTCCCGATTTTCCACAGGGACATAACGTAGCTGATCTTCCAGGAGCAATCTCATTTCTTGGTTAGTCATTTCATCATTCCTTTCTTGTAAATTTTTTCTCTTTATGATATGCTGATAAAAGCATTACACGGAAAGAGAGAGAAAGTAATGGAACCAATAACAATATCTATTAATTTAATTATTGTACTAATAGCTATAGCAATATTTTCAGCATATAAGATATATCAGGACAAACACACAATCCATAAAGAAGAATTTGAAGAACTTGATCTAAACAACGAAGCGAATGAAGTAATGCAAACAATACGCATTGAAGAGCAAAACTTCACTGCACAAGACATTAAAGAAGAATGTAAAAAAATAAATGATAAGATTGCGTTAACGAACATCCTACTTTTTATAATTGCAATAGCTTTAATAATCATTGCAGTCTGTACAGTACAAGAATATCTTTTCAAAAAGGAAGTTATAGATTACACAAATAAAACAATTAATGAACTTTATAAAATGTTTAACTAATGTAAAACCTTATATAAAATAGCCATTAATACGAAAATAACAAATAAATAGACAGTCACCTGCATAAGTGTTATATGATATCCAAAAAGATCAATAGGAATGGACATAAGTACTTCACAAGTTTTAATGATTAATTTTATATAATACATCACCTACCTCCCTAGTAAACGCATAACAAAACAAGCGGCTAATATAACAACAATCATGTTTCCATAAATAGAAGGTAAAAAGGAAAAAACTTTATTTACTAAAAACGGAATCTGTCCACAATATGAAATTAAGGACTTTAATGAATTAAAAAAATTCTTGAACATATTATCTGAATCATATATAAAATCAAACTCAAAAGACTCATCATCGGTGAAACCAGGGATTTCAATAGGTAAATCATCAGGAGGAACTATATCAACATCCGAATAATCTGAATCCTCATTAAACGAATCATCACCCTGAGATATTTGCAAAATACCAGCGGAATTAGCTTGTACAATAAACCGAACAGACTGTCCATGGTATGTTTTTCGACCGATTGTATAATAGGGAGTGTACTTAATAGAGAAAGACTCTATAACAGGTTTTACATCATTATCCTGCAATAACGACAATATTTCTTGCAAAGAAATTTCAATACTTCCAGAAGATAATAAGTGTCCTGAATTCGAAAAAACATACTCCCGATTATCACATACAATATCAATTCGCATATGAGATAAAGATAAATCCGCTTCAATAGACGTATTTACACTTTCCCATAAAAATGTGTAATTCATGTTTCGAGAAGAATATGAATACATGCCATTACTTAATTCTTTTCCCATAAAAGTAGATAAAGTACCACTTAAAGCAGAAGTGCCCTTTGTATAACTCATTTTGGGATTTACAATAAAGCATTCAGAATCATAATAAGTTCCCCATTCATCATCATAAAAAAGATCATTAAAATATGTAGTAGAAGATTTTCCTTTATACAATTCTGAATGTCCAGAACCTGCATAATGATAAGGCACAAGTTTAATCATAGAGAGTTCATCATTTTCATAATTAGCTAACTTCGAAAGCGGAATTTTCAAAGAGTTATCTTTTAAATAAAAATACCCGATACTCTTACTAACAGATATTCCCGAATTATAAAATCCAGCGGAAACAGATATAAAATCGTTAGATATATCTTCATTTTCAAAATATTCTGTTAAACCTGACCAGGAAGCATAAAAATATGAATCATCCTTCCAAAATTTAACATCTGCCAAACTAAAATCAGCAGATTTTGCCCCGGATGTATCTGGCTCAAGTTTATCTGTAACCCATCCAGAATCATCATAGTCATAGTAGCCCGCCCTGGCCATGTCTTCGGCTATGCCTTTTGCAATAAAATTAAAATCTTTAGTTTCTGAATACATAGTTAAATTTGGGAAACCAGACCATACAGGATTAATCCATCCATATCGATCATTTTCGGTTTTCAGTCTTGTAGAAAAATTATCCAAAGAGACATAATTAACAATACTGCCATCAATATTAACACTTTTTAAATTCGATAAAATAATATCACCATCTTTTTTTATTGAACCAGGAGAAAATGCAAATATATCAAAACGAATATTGCCAGAAACATCATCAATAAAACCAAAAGAATAAATTCTTAATCCCTCACCGCTTACAACATATGGATTGCCGCCAAACGTGTATACTTTAGAATCATACGAATTTTCTAAAGTAACAGTCCAACATACCTCACGTTCAATTAAATTAACATCTGCTATATCCTCCGCAGCCTGTACTCGAAGCATAGGAATAACCAGGGCAAACGTCAGGCAAAACAGAGTTAATGCAAATTTATCTACTATCTTCATAAATCCTCCTTCCTACAACCAGATTTCCGGCTGATTATCATGATTTTGCAAATACTCCTGGACGTTGATATATTGCGAGGTTGATACAAAATAAGAAAAACTGTTATTCAACAAATATACCAGACGATCCCGGGAACAGATTACTGTTATACGATCATGTAAAAAGCCAATAAAATCTCTTCTGTAGTATGTGACCAGATAACCACCGATTAATTCTTCGCTCATTACCCCTCCTACAAAATAAAAGAGCCAGGAACAAAACTCCTGGCTCTCAACAACTCACGCTACATCGCAGCAGACTTGGCCCGACCAAACAGACCAAAAGCCACAAAGCATAAGCTAGCGATCAGCAACACATTGAGGGGGAAGTCAGAAAACAACCCCATCACAGACCGCACCAGGGCTACCAGTTCGTTTACAATACTGGTATCAATCAACGGCGTACTACTTAACACAGAGATCATGCTTTTCTCCCTTCTGGAATCGGTTAGCTAGACCTTTTCCTATTGAATTTATGTAAATGCATTCTACATCTTAAGAAAGGCGCCGGGAGAGTGTAGGGCTCTCCCAGCATCTATGAAATGCCCAGACAGGCAGATCATACTACTTTGCCGGCTATTTAGAATCAGCCTTGCGAATCATCTTAAAATCAACCACAGGCTGATAGTCTCCAATGGCTTTCCCATAGAAGAACTGTACTTCATCACCGATCTTGATAGGGAAGTCCGCAGAAGTCATAACCACCTCAACGGCCTCTCCGACAATCTCATCAGAATTTTCCAGTTCATAGTCCGAAAATCCCTTCTTACAGTGATAGGTTGTCCATACAGCATCAGATTTCTTACTCCGCGCCTTACGGATACCAATAACAATTAAACCGCTTTTTTCAGCTACCATTATTAAACACCTCCAAAACATTGGCACGTTCTTTATGCCAATCAGTCAACAATACATCATACTCCTGCTGGCCGATATTCCCGGAATGAAAAAGAAAATACAGAAAAGATCTATAATCTTGTTCCGCTTTTGCCATAAGGCCGGGCTGATATGTCCACAAGCCCAGGTTCCAGGACTCAGCACAAACTGCACGCTGCATATACACATAGTCAATAGTTACATCCCTACACATAAAACCAACCTTTCTCAGAAGTAGAGAGAAGGAAAAGTTTCCCTAGACGTTGCCCGGCGTGAGTTTTTCCTACTCAGGTCTTACTTATTTTGAATTGGGCCAAACCTTCTCAATCTCCTGTTAAGATTAATTTTACATTCAAAAATTTTCGGGGGAATGCAAAGTTTTTGCTTGCTTTTCCAAAGGCAGTATGTTATCATTGGTAGCTGTGATATATTAATTCCTTGCTCCCGGCGAGGCGGGGGCCAGAGACCAAAAGGAGGTAACTTTAATGAACAAGTACGAATTAGCCGTTGTTGTTAGCGCTAAGATCGAGGACGAAGAGAGAGCACAGGTTGTTGAGAAGTGCAAGGCTCTCGTGGAGAGATTTGGCGGTACCATCACAGAGGTGGACGAGTGGGGCAAGAAGAGGCTTGCTTATGAGATCCAGAAGATGAAGGAAGGCTTTTACTATTTCATTCGGTTTGATGCAGAGCCCACCGCGCCTGTAGAGATCGAGAGCCGTGTCCGTATTATGGACAATGTCATCAGATACTTAGTCGTTAGACAGGACGAGGCATAAAGAAAGCGAGATAAAGCATGAACAAAGTAATTCTTATGGGACGTTTGACCAGGGATCCCGAAGTAAGATATTCACAGGGAGCCAGCCAGACTGCGGTGGCGCGGTTTTCCATTGCGGTTGACAGGAGATTTAAGCGTGAGGGAGAGCCGGACGCTGATTTCTTTAACTGTACCGCATTCGGCAAACAGGCCGAGTTTATCGAGCGCTATCTGCGCAAGGGCGTGAAGGTTGTGGTTTGCGGCAGGATTCAGAATGACAACTACACCAACAAGGAAGGTCAGATGGTCTATAGTGTCCGCGTCATGGTGGATGAGATTGAATTTGCTGAGAGCAAGAATGCATCGGCAGGCAATGGGGACGGCGGATACAATGGCGGTGGCTACATGGGCGGAGGCAACAGCGCTCCTGCGCCCAGTGGTGCAGGCGATGGCTTCATGAACATTCCCGACGGGATTGACGAGGAATTGCCGTTTAACTAAAAGGACGATTATTTAAAGATAGGAGGCACTGAAAATGGCTTACAATAAAGCAGAGAAATCTGATTCTCCCATGAGGAAGAAGGGCGGTATGCGCAGGAAGAGAAAGGTGTGCGTATTCTGCGGCAAGGACAATGTGATTGATTACAAGGATACCAACAAGCTCAAGAGATACGTGTCCGAGAGGGGCAAGATCCTTCCCCGCCGTATTACTGGCAACTGTGCCAAGCATCAGAGAGCGCTGACTTCCGCAATCAAGAGAGCACGTCATGTTGCGCTGATGCCTTACGTTCAGGATTAAGGCCGGAAATAAAAAGTCGAAATAAAAGGGAACACTGTGGAATAAGAGCGTCAGCTATTTCACAGTGTTCCTTTTTGGATTTGCCTGTAGAGCGCAGATTTTTTATAATTGATGATAGGATATCATGGCGCCACGAAATTCTTCATAGCTATTCGCCTTGGCGGCAGCCTTGTGCCAATGACGCAGGACGCTGGTATCTTCTTCCGCATATATGCGGCTTAGAATGTCCTGCGGGGGTTCTCCCAGATCCTCTAAAAGATCCAAAATATCCTGGCGGCGGCGATTTAAATCGCCAATGTTTTTCCCTTGCTCCAGCCCTTGCTGCCGACCTTGCTGCAAACCCTGTTCCAAACCCTGCAGCAAGCCCTGTTCCAAACCTTGCTGCAAACCCTGCTCCAATCCCTGTTGGTGGCCTTGTTCCAGCCCCTGCGCTCGCCCCTGCTCCAAACCTTCGGTCATTCCCATAGCCTTTCCTATGGACTTTCCTTCATTTATGGCAATATTTCTCAGATAGATCCGGTCCCGCTTTATTCTCATATGTTCTTCATACAGTGCCCTTAACCGTGCTCCAAGATTCATAGTCATTACCTCTTTTACTGCCTCCACGATACCCGGATTTTCACTATGTATCATATGGAGATCCTCTCTGTGCTCCGCTCTGAACAACCGAACCCAGTCATCAAGCCTGTCTCCGGTGAGTTCTTTGTTCAGTTCGATAACATGTATCTCGAATTGATCTGAATACAGCCTTCCTTCCTGGTCGCGTAGAGAATATACTTTGTGATATCCCGGATAAGCGTCCCAGCTAAATCCCAGCACACATATTACTATGCATTTCTTTAACAGGGCGTAGTCCTCTCCGGCATGCATTCCTTCCACGTACATCCTGGACAGGTAAAACAGGCTTCGCTTGTCCCAGGCAGGGATGTTTTTGATCTGCAGTTCAATATTGACCCGGCAATCATTATTGAACAGCAGCTTTACATCCAGAATACCTTCCTTATCCCGGCTGCTGCGCCTGCCCAAATATGTATTTTCCAAGCGCGTTTCCGAGATTTCCTTCGGAGGGATTCCCAGAACATCGCTGATAAAATATCTGCGCACTGTTTCATTGCGCATCAGTTCTTTGAAAGCCACATCTGACTTTGGGGGAAGAAACTTCCCCCGCATTTTTTGCTTTTTCACTTTGCACCTCCTTGGCCTGCAGGAGATGCCGGACAAAGACATTTTCCGATCGCAAAAATAAATATTTCTGCCGTGAAAATCTCCTGCTTTTCTTCAATTGTTCTTTTTTGAATTTAAAGCATAGATTTTCCGATAATTTGAAAATTGACTTGCTTTGTCAAAAAGAGAAAAGAAATATATGCTTTAAAAGTATATTAGCATATAAGAAAATGATTTGCAAGAGATTATGTAAAAAAGAATTCCTTGAAAAGAATACCTGAAAGCCGATGCAAAACGGAAATCTGCGGCGAAGCGCCTGCAAAATCTTTTCATCCCCTCATTTTTCCCGGATCTGTCAGGACTCGGGTAAAGGTTTTGTATTATGACAAATTAATTAGTGGAATAATACGGCAAACTATGGTACAATATAACCGTATTCGAATCGGGAAAGGACCGGAAACACCGGCGCCATACCCGGAAAAGGCTGGGGCAGCAGGCTTAACCTGCGCATTGCGGGCAGAGGTAATTATGGCAAAACATATGAAAAAATACATCAGACTAAAGGGACGAATTAAGACCTATCTGAACTTTATTATATATCTGGGGATACTGCTTTGCGCCGTATCGGCGGCGGTATTCCTGATTGATTACCGGGCCGGCGGCATTGTAACCTGTTTTACCATGTTTTATCTGGCAATCACCCTTACCCTGTATTTTTATAACAAGCCTCTGATCATGAATGAACTGATCAGCTTTGCCACGGAATACGGTCAGATCCAGAAAAAACTTCTGCGGGAACTGGAAATCCCCTATGCGCTGCTGGACGACGGGGGAAAAGTGATCTGGACAAACACCGCTTTTGAGATGGTGGTACACCAGCCAAAGGGTTACAGTAAATCTCTCACCAGCCTGTTTCCCACCCTCACCAGGGACCGGCTGCCGGATGACAGCGGCCTGGACGAGGCCCAGTATGAATTACGCTATGAGGGAAGCGAGTATGTGGTCCGCTTCAAGAGAATTTCCCTGAAGGAGATGGCTGAGCACAGCGATATGATTCAGGCGGAGGGATATAATGGCTATCTAATTGCCATGTATCTTTTTGACGAGACGGCACTGCATATCGCGTTGCAGGAGGTGGACGACCAGTCTCTGGCAGTGGGAATGGTCTATCTGGACAATTACGATGAGGCGCTGGAGAGCGTGGAGGAAGTAAGACGTTCCCTACTGATCGCTCTTATAGACAGGAAGGTCAATAAGTACATTTCCGGGCTGGATGGTATTTCCAAGAAGCTGGAAAAGGACAAGTATCTGATCATTCTGCGGAAAAAGGCGATTGCCCAGTTACAGGAGAACCGCTTTGAACTGCTGGAGGATGTCAAGACAGTCAATATCGGCAACGAGATGGCGGTGACCATCAGCATAGGCGTGGGTTTGGATGGCCTGACTTATGCCCAGAATTATGAGTTTGCCCGCAACGCCATAGACCTGGCCTTGGGCCGGGGGGGGGATCAGGCGGTGATTAAGACCCCGGAAAGTGTAATTTATTATGGCGGCAAGAGCCAGAAGGTGGAGAAAAATACCCGAGTGAAGGCCCGGGTGAAGGCTCATGCACTGCGGGAGATCATCACCACCAAGGACACGGTACTGGTGATGGGGCACAGGATTCCGGATGCTGACAGCTTTGGGGCTACGGTGGGTATCTATCGGATCGCGCAGACCCTGGAGAGAAAAGCCCATATTGTGCTGAATGACGCACCGGCCTCCATACAGCCGCTGCTGGAATTGTTCCGGCATAATCCGGATTACGAGGAAGATATGATCATCGACAACCAGCGTGCCATCGAGATTGCCGGAGGCAATGTGGTGCTGGTGGTGGTGGATGTGAATAAGCCATCCATCACGGAGTGCCCGGATCTGCTTCGGTTCTGCAAATCCGTGGTGGTACTGGATCATCACAGAGCCGGCAACGAGACCATAGAAAATGCCACGCTTTCCTATGTGGAGCCCTATGCGTCCTCTGCCTGTGAGATGGTATCGGAGATCCTGCAATATACTTATGACAATATTAAAATCCGCCCGGAGGAGGCGGACTGTATGTATTCCGGCATTATGATCGACACCAACAATTTTGTCAGCAAGGCCGGTGTGCGAACCTTTGAGGCAGCGGCGTTTCTGCGCCGCAACGGCGCGGATGTGACCAGGGTGAGAAAGCTGTTCCGGGAGGACGCCAATGAGTACAAGGCTAAGGCGGACGCCGTCAGCCAGGCCGAGATATACAGGCAGAATTTTGCCATCTCGGTATGTACCAGCGACGACTTGCCCAGCCCTACAATCGTGGGGGCCCAGGCAGCCAACGAACTTCTGAACATCAAGGGGATCAAGGCCAGCTTTGTGCTGACAGATTACCAGGGTAAAATCTATATCAGCGCCCGCTCCATTGACGAGGTAAATGTGCAGTTGATCATGGAACGCATGGGGGGCGGGGGGCATATGTCCATTGCCGCCTGCCAGATGGAGGGTACGGGAGTCATTGAGGCCATAGGCGTATTGAAATCCACCATCGACAATATGCTGGAGACAGGAGAGATTTAAGAGCAGCTGGATGAGGTCAATGGGTGCCGGCTGGGGAGTACGGAACCGAGACAGAAGGAAAATGTTGAAAGAAAAGCGCTTTCAACTATTGATTTTGAGTCCGCCAAAGCGGATAGGGGGTATAAATATGAAAATAATTTTGTTACAGGATGAGAAGAAGCTGGGGAAGAAGGGCGATATTATCGAAGCCAGCGACGGATATGCAAGGAACTATATCCTGCCGAAAAAAATCGGTGTGGAAGCTACGCCTAAGAATCTGAATGAACTGAAGCTGCAGAAGGCTAACAGCGAGAAGGTCGCCCAGGAACAGCTTGACTCGGCCAGAGCCCTGGCCGCCGACCTGGAGCCCCGCCAGGTGGTGGTGCGGATCAAGGCTGGTGAAGGGGGAAGGACGTTCGGCTCTGTATCCTCCAAAGAAATTGCGGCCGCGCTGAAAGAACAGCATGGTATTGAACTGGACAAAAAGAAAATACAGCTTGGAGAGAGCCTGAAGAACTTTGGCAATTACGAGGTGGCGGTGAAACTTCATCCGCAGGTAACGGGAAAGTTCACCGTAAAAGTGACAGAGGCATAGGGGCCTGCGGGAAAAATGTATGGATGAAATAGCGATTAAGAGGATTCTGCCCCACAGCGTGGAGGCAGAGCAGGCGGTGATCGGTTCCATGATCATGGACCGGGAGGCCATTGTGGTGGCTTCTGAGATTGTCCTGGGGGACGATTTCTACAATAAGCAGTATGGCATACTGTTTGAGACTATGGTGGAACTCAACGACAAGGGTTATCCTGTGGATCTGGTCACATTGCAGGACAAGCTGAAGGAGAAGGATGTGCCGCCGGAGGTGAGCAGCCTGGAGTTCGTCCGGGATTTGTTGGGGATGGTGACCACTTCTGCCAATATCAAATATTATGCCAATATTGTGGCTGAAAAGTCTACCCTGCGCAGACTGATCCGGCTGAACGAGGAGATCGCCAATACCTGCTATGTGGGGAAAGAAAGTCTGGAGAACATTCTGGAAGATACGGAAAAAAAGGTGTTCCAGCTTGTACAGAAGCGCAATACCGAGGACTTTACTCCCATTCGGCAGGTGGTGATGAACGCCATGGACAGGATTGAGGCGGCTTCCCGACAGAAGGGAACGGTTACGGGCATTGCCACAGGCTTTCTGGATCTGGATTACCGGACGGCGGGTCTGCAGCCCTCAGACCTGGTGCTGATTGCGGCCCGTCCTTCCATGGGCAAGACGGCATTTGTGCTGAATATTGCCCAGCATATCGCTTTCAAGCTGGATCTCACGGTGGCGATTTTCAGTCTGGAAATGAGCAAGGAGCAGTTGGTAAACCGACTTTTTTCGCTGCAGTCCAGCGTGGATGCCCAAAATCTGCGCACCGGTCAGTTAAACGATGAAGAGTGGGAAAAGCTGATTGAAAGCGCAGGGGTAATCGGGCGTTCCAATCTTTTTATTGATGATACCCCCGGCATCAGCATCGCAGAACTGCGGACAAAATGCCGCAAGCTGAAACTGGAGCACAACCTGTCCATTATTATCATCGACTATCTGCAGCTGATGTCCGGCAGCGGCAGATCAGATTCCCGGCAGCAGGAGATATCTGATATTTCCAGGGCATTAAAGGGCCTGGCCAGAGAACTTCATGTGCCGGTGGTGGCATTGTCCCAGCTCAGCCGTGCGGTGGAACAGAGACCGGATCATCGTCCCATGATGTCGGATCTTCGTGAGTCCGGTGCCATCGAGCAGGATGCGGATGTGGTTATGTTTATCTACCGGGATGATTATTACAATCATGACACAGAGAAAAAGGATATTGCGGAGATTATCATAGGAAAACAGAGGAACGGTCCCATCGGTACGGTAGAACTGGCCTGGCTGCCCAGGTATACCAGATTTGCCAACCTGGAAAGATAAGGGAAGAGAACATACGAAAGAGAGTGGAAGGGAAAGTCCATTCTCTTTTTTTATACATATGCGGAACTGAAAACAGCATATGATCGGAATATGCGGGATTTTGTTGAGAAAGGAGAAAACTATGGGAACTTATTTGCTTATATCGGACGCCGCCAAGGAGGTCAGGGTGGAGAGCCATGTGCTGCGCTATTGGGAGGAGGAACTGCGGCTGCCTATCAAGCGCAATGAATTGGGGCATCGGTACTATACCCAGGAGGATGTGGAGCGTTTTAAACAGATTAAGGCTATGAAAGAAAGGGGATTGCAGTTGAAGGCGATTAAGATGATCTTGAAAGATGGAAAGTTGGACGTTCTGCCCCAGGAGGGCTTCCGCGAGAGGGCAGGCGGGATGGAGACGGCCTGTCTAGGTGCACAGGAGACCGATGCGGATCAGTCCATGGCGATTGAAGTGGTTTCTGTCAGGGATTCAGGGGAGTGTGCGGAGAAGTCGGATGGCCTGATGGAAGCGCAGCGGGAGATAGCGGAGCCGGTGCGGCAGAGAACTTCGGAATTGTCTGCGGAGAGCCGGGAGGACAAGGCCCGTCGCCTGCAATGGCTGCTGCAACAGTTGATTCGCGAGACACTCCGTGAGAACAATGACGAACTTTGCCAAAATATAAAAGAAAGTCTGATTAAGGAATTGGATTATCAATTCCGTAACCAGGAAGAGCGTGAGGAAGAGAGGGACCGCCAGGCCCAGCAGCGCAGCGAGGAATACTACCGAAAGATGGACGAGTTATTGTGCAAAAAGAGTCGCCGGAAAGTGGAGAAGAAGGATAAGAAGGCGCAGGCAGCGGAGAAAACAACGCCTCCCAAGCCTGCCGCAGGCAAGAAAAAAAGGCATTTCGTTTTTTGAAATGCCTTTCGCCCTCACAAATACAGTTACTCTTCGCTGATGGTGCCTACAGGGCACTGACCGGCACAGGAACCACAGGAGATGCAGGTATCGGGATCGATTACCGCAACACCGGTTTCCATGCTGATTGCGCCTACAGGGCACGCACCGGCACAAGCACCGCAACCTACGCAAGCGTCGCCTACTACAAATGCCATATTCTTATCCTCCCTATTAATTAGAATTGTATACTTAATACCTCTCTTATTGTAATATAGAATGTGGCTGAATACAAGTACTATTTTTCTCGGCGCGGCGTTTTTTGATGCCATCCAGAATGACCTGTTTTTTCTCCACCACCTTTTCCTTATCCATGGCGGGAACTCCGGCCAGCTTGTAGGGAAGCCCCAGTTTCTTGTACTTTGCCTCCCCCATGGTGTGATATGGCAGTACATCCAGTGCCTTCAGATTGTCAAACTGACCGATAAAATAGCCCAGATCAAACAGGTACTTATCATCATCGGTAAGGCCCGGAACCACCACATGGCGGATCCACATATCTACTTTTTTCTCGTTCAGGTATGAGGCAAATTCCAGAATATGCTGATTGGGCTGGGAGGTCAGTTCCCGATGCTTGTCCGGATCAATGTGTTTGATATCCAACATAACCAGATCCGTCAGCGTCATCAGTTTATCCAGCTTTTCAAGCCAGGCCGTGTTGGAAGGATTAAAGGCAATGCCGGAACTGTCGATGCAGGTGTGTATATTTTTCTCTTTTGCCAGTGCAAACAATTCAGTCAGGAAGTCTACCTGCATCAGGGGTTCTCCTCCTGTGACTGTCAGACCGCCGCCGTTCTGGTAGAAGGCGCTGTTTCTTTCGTACTGCTCGATAATGTAGGCAGGTTCCATCATGGTTCCGCCGTTCATTTCCCAGGTGTCCGGGTTGTGACAATAGGCACAGCGCATGGGACATCCCTGCACAAACACTACAAAGCGTGTGCCGGGGCCGTCCACAGTGCCGAAACTTTCAAGTGAATGAATTCTTCCTTGCATAATTACCCCTTTCCCATTGACCAGAATCCGGAAGATATTTCCTGCCTGGTCTGTAAAATAATTATAGCAGAAACAGGAACAAATGAAAAGGTGGATTTCCAGTGATATAGTATTTCCCGCCGTTTGTTTTCCTATTTAAATATATGATGGAATTGAAATAAATAAATTCTTCCCGGGCAATGGGCAATTCCTGCGTAAAAAAGAGAGTGTCCGGCAAAGGACACTCTCTCTGGATTCGGTCTGTAGGATCTTCCAAAACCTGACGGCGGACTAGATTGCCTCGTGGAAGGTACGGGAGATAACGTCAGCCTGCTGCTCCGGGGTTAACTTGATGAAGTTCACGGCATAGCCGGACACGCGGATCGTCAGCTGAGGATAGTTCTCAGGATGAGCCTGAGCATCCAGTAAGGTATCTCTGTTCAGTACATTCACATTCAGGTGATGACCGCCCTTAGTAGCATAGCCATCCAATAAGTTTACCAGGTTGTCAACCTGTGCTGCACTTGCTGCCATAATTTTTTCCTCCTGATTATTATTTTTAATATTATATGCCGCCCACCCGTAGGAGGGCGGCATGGGTTGCTTTATTCGTAATCGTCCAGCCCCTGATGCAGGGTGGGTACGCTGCAGGCCAGAGGGGTGCGGGAGCAATCCGAGCAGCCCATGGTCTGAACGGTTTTGTTTTCCTCGGCGTCGTCGCGGTCCACATTGATGTGTCCCATGCCTCCGGCCATGCCCTGATCGAGCATTTTTACGAGGTCATCAATCATCTTGTTCTCATCCATATTTTCCTCTTTCCTGCATGGGCGGAGTCCGGCACTGGCCAAACTCCGGCCACAATATTGCACTTAGGCTGGTCTCGGTGTCCGCAGGATTTACTTGCTCAGATCCAGTTCGATATCACCGGAGAACACCTGGTCTTCCTTACCCAGAGCGCCGGGAATGATGGTGAAGGTATTGGAGATACCGTCCTGCGCATCATTGAAAGGCAGCTTGGATACGGATGACAGGGAAGCCACTGCGCCATGGGTGTCACGGCCATGCATCGGGTTAGCACCGGGAGCGAAAGGCTGTCCTTTTCTGCGTCCATCGGGGGTGTTGCCGGTTGCCTTGCCGTAAGTAACATTGGAAGTGATGGTCAGGATGGAAGTGGTAGGGAATCCATCTCTGTAGGTGTGATGCCTTCTGATAGCGGTCATGAACTTATGAACCACATCCTGGGCAATACTGTCAACGCGGTCATCATCGTTACCATACTTCGGGAAGTCGCCGGTGGTCTTGAAGTCGACGATGATACCATCCTCATCGCGGACAACTTCAACCTTGGCATACTTGATGGCGGACAGGGAGTCTGCCACGATGGACAGGCCGGCCACACCGGTCGCAAAGTATCTTTTTACATCTCTGTCATGCAGAGCCATCTCGGCTCTCTCATAGCAGTATTTGTCGTGCATATAGTGAATGATATTCAGAGTGTTTACATACACATCTGCCTGCCACTCCAGCATGTCGATAAACTTGCTGTATACATCGTCAAAGTCCAGAACATCGCCGACCACAGGGCGGTATTTGGGTCCAATCTGCTTCTTGGTAACTTCGTCTACACCGCCGTTCAGAGCGTACAGCAGGCACTTGGCCACATTGGCGCGGGCGCCGAAGAACTGCATCTCCTTGCCGATTCTCATGGAAGAGACGCAGCAGGCAATGCCATAGTCGTCACCATGGGTTACTCTCATCAGATCGTCGTTCTCATACTGGATGGAAGATGTGCTGATAGAGGTCTTGGCGCAGAAGCGCTTGAAGCCCTCAGGCAGTCTGGTGGACCACAGTACGGTCAGGTTGGGCTCGGGTGAAGCGCCCAGGTTATACAGGGTCTGCAGATAACGGAAACTCATCCTGGTAACCATGTGACGGCCATCTACGCCAACACCGGCCAGAGACTCGGTTACCCATACGGGATCGCCTGCGAAAATCTGGTTGTACTCGGGTGTACGGGCAAACTTAATCAGACGCAGCTTCATGATGAAGTGGTCAATGAACTCCTGAATCTGCTCCTCGGTGAATACGCCGTTCTTCAGGTCTCTCTCTGCGTAGCAGTCGATGAAGGTAGAGGTACGTCCCAGAGACATAGCCGCACCGTTCTGCTCCTTTACTGCGCACAAATATCCGAAGTAGGTCCACTGAATTGCCTCCTGCACATTGGCAGCGGGCTTGGAGATATCGCAGCCATAGGAAGCGGCCATCTCCTTCATCAGCTTCAGGGCAACGATCTGCTCGGAAATCTCCTCGCGCAGACGGATTACGTCATCGGTCATCACGCGGCCGGTGGAAGCCTTCTGCTCCTCCTTATCCTGGATCAGCCTGTCAATACCGTACAGGGCAACTCTTCTGTAGTCGCCGATGATACGGCCGCGGCCATATGCGTCCGGCAAACCGGTTATAATATGGGAGGAACGGCAGGCTCTCATCTCCTGATTGTAAGCGTCAAAGCAGCCGGCATTGTGGGTCTTTCTGTGGGTGGAGAAGAACTCGCTGATCTCGGGATCAACCTCGTAGCCGTTATCGGCGCAGGCCTTCTCTGCCATACGGATGCCGCCGTAAGGCTGAAGGGATCTCTTGAAGGGCTTGTCGGTCTGGAAACCAACGATGGTCTCCTTGCTCTTGTCCAGATAGCCGGGACCATGGGAGGTGATGGTGGAGACAACCTTGGTGTCCATATCCAGAACGCCGCCGGCCTCTCTTTCCTGCTTCTGCAGATCCAGTACCTGTGCCCACAGATCTTTTGTGTTTTGTGTAGGGCCGGCCAGGAAAGCGTCATCTCCGTCATAGGGATGATAGTTTTTCTGGATGAAATCACGGACATTGATTTCATGTTCCCACTTGCCGCCTACAAATTCGTTCCATTCAGGTCTCATTTGAAATAGCCTCCTATAAGATATTGAATTAGTGAATGTGTTTTGGTAACTCCTAATCCTTATGCCACTATTATAGGAGAAAGAATCGGGATAGTCAAGGCTGGCAGTGTACTTTTTCCTGTACATAATTGCTATTTTGCGTATGGTTTTTATTAAAATTTTATAAAAACTGTCCATAAAGAATGCGACCATTCCCTGGCACGGCTGTTTGCCGGGATTGTATGCCTCCCGATTTGTGATAAGTTTTGCGGAATAGAATGGTTAGGCTTGTCAGAAGATGGGAAAAGTATTATACTGAAAAAGATAATTTTCACACTTTTATGATAAGGAGGTACAGAACAATGGAAGGAATCACCAAGGAAATGACCATCGGCGAAATCCTGCGGAAGAACCCGGATGTGGCCCCGATCCTGATGGAGGCGGGCATGCACTGCCTGGGATGCCCGTCCGCCCAGGGCGAGAGCTTGGAAGAAGCTGCCATGGTGCATGGCATTGACGTTGAAGTATTGATGAAGAACATTCAGGAGGCATAATCCGGGGCGCGGAGTCCGGCGGAAAACCTCAAAAGCCTGTGGGCCGTCAAACCCACAGGCTTTTATTATGCGTCCACAGGCGCGTATTATGTCTTTCAGATTTGGGCCAGAGCCTGCAGCGCGTTCTCCGGAAGCAAAATCTCACAGTGCTCCTCCAGATAGGAGGATGTGGAGGGCGTCACCTTTGTAAAGGAACCGTATTCCGAAAGGATATTGCAGCACCTGTTAAAGTCAGCAGCATCCTTCTGAGGGTGAGACAGGAGAAGCAGGTAACAGTCCTCCCGGGCATCCTTGTATAGGGAACTGCCGCCGGAAATGCCTCCGAAGACTGTGGCGGCGGCCGACAGCAGCAGATGCAGAGATGAGAACTTCAGCATTCTCATGGTCGGCGGGTTTCCTGCATCCGACGAGGGCTTTGCGCCGGGTGCGTCCCCTGAAGGCAGTTCCTCACTGCCCTGCAGCCTGCGGAACAGATCCAATACCTCATCGGCACCGCCGGAGACTTCCTCCTCGTCCTCCCCCATTTCCTCATGTACGGAGGGGGCAAAACGGGCGAACCGGGTATCCAGTTCTTCCGGATCCTCAACTTTTGTTATAATCAAAACGATGCATTCCGCGTTCATGGGTATGGCCTCAATCATCAGCGGGATGTCCTCGGCCTCAAAGCCGAATTCAAAATTGGCCTGCTGCATCATATCGCGAAACAGATTTTTTGCCTTTTCTGTTCCATAAGCCAGTTCGCTGATCTGGAGTTCCCGGCTGGCCAGGTCTTCCTTGGTCAAGGTGCAGCGAATCTGGTTTTCGCTTACTTTTTCTATTTTCATAGGATAACTCCTTTCAGAACCGTACAATAAACCGTTATTTGGACTTGTACCATCCAAACTTGCCTTTTCAGCATATACTTTCCCAGGTTCTTCGTCAATAGACCTGGGAATGTTTTTAGAAAAAATTTAATTTTCTACTTGCCAAAATCTGACAGAAGACTTATACTGTATTTCAAGAGATGCTTCCGATATTCCGTACAGGAAGGGAGGCAAGCGGTAAAATATCTTTATCTATTCCGAAAATTCGGAACATTTCGTTCCTCTCATCCCTTTTATTTATAGTATGAGTCAGTTTGATTTTTGCTAAACTAATTCGGGATGTCTTACAAGCGGTTAATGCGAGCTTGATCGGTCTATATAATATATTTCCCACTTTTAAATTTTAAGTCACATTATAATTCAAAATCTATGTTTTTATATTTTGCGTTGTACTGTCGGAGCTCTCTGGACCAACTATCCCCTGTGTCACCCCAATACAAATATGGAAACTGCTGGCATAATATATCACATTTTTCCTTTTGGATGTACAGCATGCGGGGAGGAGGGATAATTTGAACGAAGAAGAAGTCCAAAGCGTCCGGGAGATGATGCGGATGCAACTGCAGAAAGTGCAGGAGCGCGGTGTGGGCCTGTATATGGATGACCGGCCTGCTTCCCCTGAAGAGGTGGTCCGCAAATGCATGCAGGAGCAAACTGTCTATATGCCCGATTATGTTCTGAACGATATGGGCATTCTTGAACAGGTAAGGTTTGACAGAATCGATCCACAGTAAGCCATGGATCAGTGCCTCGAAACAGGGCGGAACGGATGCCTGCGGCGGAGAATGCCTCTCTAACAAATAGCGGCTGATAAAAATAATATGACGTTCTGCCGTATTTTGTCAAAATAATTGGTGACGTTATGAGGATAGTTTGGTATACTGTTACATATGGGCGGAAGGGGCATTTCTCCCTTTCGCCGGTATGTATGGTGTTTGTTCGTATAGTCTATACAATATTTCATATGAAGATGTATGAAGAAGGGTAAGGGAAATTATTTTATGAAGAAAGCGGTTCCGGTAATCGTTGCGGTGGTACTGATCCTGGTGATCGGCGCGGTGACTCTGGGCAGTATGCTGGTGGAAAAATACTCCTACTCCAAGGAAAGGGTGAATCTGGCCGAATACTATGGCCTGCCGGAGACGGGAGCCGATGGATGGACAGCCGTGTACCTGCAGGATGAGCGGCTGGATATGCTGGCCTCCATGAGGGACGGAATATGCTATTTTCCCATGGATATGGTGCATCAATATTTTAATGATACCTTTTACGCGGACCGTGCGGAAGGGCTGCTGCTGTATGCCCTGCCGGAGGAGGTGGCGCGGGTGGCGCTTGGAAGTTCTGTGGAGGAGCGGGAGAGCGGCAGCCAGGATCTGGGCTATGTGATTGCCTATGAGGAAAACGGCCAGGTCTATGTTGCGGCGGATTATGTGCGGCGTTACAGCAATATGGAATTGCAGTATGCCCAGTGCCATGTACAGGTGTATAACCAGTGGGGCGTGTCCCTTCAGGCTACGGTGGCCAAGGACACGGCGGCGCGCGTAAAAGGGGGTATTAAGAGCGAAATTCTGTGGGACGTGCCCGGGGGCAGCCGGGTGAAGGTGCTGGAGCAGATGGAGACCTGGAGTAAGGTGCGCACCCAGGACGGCTACATCGGCTATGTGGAGAACAAGCTGCTTCACGAAATGATGGAGGTCCAGGAAATCCCTGTGACGGACTATGTGGAGCCGGTGTACAGTTCTCTTCGGCTTCCCGGCAAGGTCAGTATGGCATGGCATTCCATCGGAGGCGTGGGGGGCAATGATACTCTGGAGAGTATGGTGGCCGGTACCAGAGGCATGAATGTGATCGCCCCCACCTGGTTCAGCCTCAGCGATAATGAGGGCAATTTCCAGAGTTTTGCAAGCAGTTCCTATGTGCAGCGCGCTCACGGGATGGGACTGCAGGTATGGGGTGTTCTGGACGATTTCAACTATAACAATGTGAACCATGCGGGAATCAACGACTTCCAGATTCTCTCCTCCACCACCATCCGGGGACGGCTGATTTCCAACATTGTACAGGAGGCGGTGAACCTGGACCTGGACGGCCTCAATATTGACTTTGAGAAAGTGACGGCGGAGTGCAGCGACCATTATGCCCAGTTTATCCGGGAGTTGTCCATTGCCTGCCGGAAAAACGGACTGATCCTATCTTTTGATAACTATGTGCCTTTCAATTTTAATGACCATTACCGCAGGGATGTACAGGGAAAGGTGGCTGATTATGTAATTATCATGGGGTATGACGAGCACTGGCATGGCAGCGGCGATCCGGGATCCGTAGCCAGCATCGGTTATGTCAGCGGCGGCATAGACCGTACGCTGGAGCAGGTACCCAAGGAGAAGGTGATCAATGCCCTGCCCTTTTATACGATTCTGTGGACCATAGACGGAGCGACGGTTACGGACGAGTATCTGCTGTTGTCCAACACTAAGGATTATCTGCAGCGGATCGGCGTGGAGGCCAGCTGGGACGAGGAGACCTCCCAGTTGTACGCGGAGTGGCAAAGTGGGGGCAAGACCCACAAAATCTGGGCGGAAACAGAGGAGTCCATACAGGTGAAGCTGAACGTGATGCAGAACCGGGGAATTGCCGGTGCGGCTGTATGGCAGATCAGCTATGGCACACCTGCGGCCTGGGAATTGATAAACGCCTATGTGAACGCGCCGTAAAGGGGCGCTGCATACGGATGAAAACCCGGACATATATTGATAATTAAGAAGAGTCTGGGATGAATTATTAATATGCAGGAACGAATGGAAAAGATTTTTTCGCTGTCGCTGGGGGTGCTTCTGGCCCTGTCCATGATTTATGTGGCTCACAGCGCGGCAGTGTTTGTGAGCGGCAGGAATGTGGAGGGGGAGAAGGACGGAGACAGTTCCGGGCAGCAGGTATGCGTGGTTGTGGATGCCGGCCACGGGGGAGATGATCCCGGCAAGATAGGCGTCAACCAGGTGCTGGAGAAGGATGTGAATCTGAGCATAGCCCGCAAAGTGCGGCAGTACCTGGAGGCCCAGGGTATCCGGGTAGTTATGACCAGAGAAGATGAGAACGGCCTGTACGACAGCGATGCCTCCAATAAAAAGGTGCAGGATATGAAGCGAAGGGTTGCCCTGATCGAAGAGGCAAAGCCAGCCATTACTGTCAGCATACACCAGAACAGCTATCCTGAGGAATATGTACACGGCGCGCAGGTGTTTTACTATGACGGCAGCAGGGATGGCCAGTTGCTGGCGGATTTGCTGCAAAAGCAGCTTGTGGAAAAACTGGACCCGGAGAACCGCCGTCAGATCAAGGCTAATAATAGTTATTATCTGCTGAAAAAGACGGATATACCCATTGTGATTGTGGAGTGCGGCTTCCTATCTAATCAGGCAGAAGCGGCTTTGCTGGCGCAGGAGGATTACCAGGACCGGGTGGCCTGGGCTATACATATGGGAATATTACAATATCTTGCGGAGAGCCATTAGACAAATTCGGCAAAGTGTGCTATGATAGATAAAATGTGGAAATATGTTGAGAAGCGGGGGCATAGGTTTGCCCGAATGCGTAAAGGATATTGGAAATGAATACGAAAATCATAAGGATACAGGGGCAGGGAGAGAACTTTTCCGGCGGAGAAGATATGGCCCTGCGGGAGGCCGGAGAGGTGCTGC
>ERZ808054.258-NODE-258-length-63828-cov-7.067842_pt1 | contig 63828 bp, 49 predicted proteins | sample MGYA00380201_ERZ808054 | MGnify/ENA primary metagenome ERZ808054 (study PRJEB31490, sample SAMN06133419) | mouse gut metagenome | isolation source: Z5_2 | host: mice | place: China: Chengdu | collected 2015-05 ... | reverse complement strand
TTTTCAAAAAAGCTGCCGCACATAAATCATTTGCCAGGATTCCATCCAGCCCCGGATAGGCCGCCAGTACCGCCCGTGCCCTTTCCATCGCTTTCGGGTAATGAATCACTTCGTTCCATGTAAAGCTTTCGGTAATTACCTCCGCCCCGTTATCTTCCATTTTCCGTATAAATTCCTTTCCTGCTTTGGAAGAAGAGATTGTTTTTGCTTCCGGGTCGGACAACTGAAGCACTTTGCGGCATCCGGCCTCTACCATTTTCTCCGCCGCAATCCTCCCCCCCTGTTCGTGATCCGACGTGACCAGTGGGATTCCCGGAATAATACGATCCAATGAAATCATAGGTTTCTCCATTTCCGTATAGTTCTCATCCGGAAGGAATGCTGCACCGATAATCATACCGTCAAAAAGATTCCTTTTCAAAGTGTCCAGATATTCCCTTTCTATGAGCGGATCCCCGCTGGTATTGCACAGCATCATATTATACCCATGCCTGTGAAGTTCGTTTTCCAGATAACTCCACAATACTGAAAAATATGGATGTATCAGCTCCGGCGCCAGTACACCGATAATCCCCGTTTTTTTCCTATAAAGGTTCCTTATCCACTGATTCGGCACATAATCCAGTTCGGAGACTGCCTCCCTAATCTTCTCTTTCGTTTCTTCGGCTACATAACCGCTTCCGTTCAAAGCCCGCGATACCGTGCTGGGCGCCACCTGTGCCAACCTCGCAACCTCTCTGATGCTCGCCATATAACTGATTCCTCCTGCTTTGAATGTTTCTCTTCCTTGTTCTTTTGTTTCTGTTATTTATATTACATTTGTTGCTGTTATTGTTTTTGTTGTTTTTGTTGCTTTTATTGTTTTTGTTGCTTTTGTTGCTTCTGCAGCTTTTTTTGTTTTTGTTGCTTTTGTCGATTTTGCAGCTTTTATTATTTTGCTGCTTTTGTTGCTTCTGCCGCTTTTATTGTTTTGCTGCTTCTATTTTTCATTGCTTCTTTCTTCATGTGTAGTACGCTAAATACAACAAATTAAGTATCGCACTTTATTTTATGAAAATCAATCATAAATATGCTGGTTTTATAAAATTTTGAATAGAAGTTCCTATTTTTAGTGTTGCATAATTCTGATAGGGTATGTTAAGATATTGTCGAAACATTTGTTGAGAGGGACTGTGACAGGAAGCTTCACGAAATGTAATAAAGTATTGTCATAAGATAAGAGGAAATAACATGAAAAATAAAGTATTAATTATCGACGATGCGGCGTTTAACCGCGAGATGCTCACAGAGATATTAGAGAGAGAGTATGAGATTCTCACAGCTGAGGATGGGCAGAAGGGCATTGAGTTGTTGGAGACACATCAAAGTGAGATTGGTGTCGTTCTGCTGGATCTGATTATGCCTGTGATGGACGGTTATAGGGTGATGGAGATCATGGAGGATAAGGGATATCTAAAGCATATCCCTGTGCTGGTAATCAGCGGGGAGCAGGCAGTTGCTGTCGAGCGGAAATGTTTTGACTATGGCGTTACTGATTTTATCAGAAAGCCGTTTGACAATGAGCTCGTGATGAGGCGCGTGCGAAATATGGTGGATTTGTTTACATATAGAAACAGCCTAGAGGATCAGGTAGAGTCGCAGACAAGGACCTTGAAGCGTCAGTATGAGATGATCTGTAAGCAGGCGGATGAGCTGAAACAGCAAAATGAAAAGATCACAGATATCTTAGCGGAGGTTGTCGAGAGCAGAAATCTCGAGAGCGGTGAGCATGTCAAGCGCGTAAAGTCCTACACCAAGATTCTTGCAGAGGAATTAATGGCAACTTGTCCTGAATACAATCTTACGGATGAGGAGGTGCGTATCATTGAATCTGCGAGTGCGGTGCACGATATTGGAAAGATTACAATACCAGATCATATTCTGCTAAAGCCGGGAAGACTCACAGATGAGGAGTTCGACTGCATGAAGTCCCATACAGTTAAGGGATGCGAGGTGCTTGACCACATCGAGGGCGTGTGGGACGAACGGTACAAAAAATACGCTTATGAGATATGCAGACATCATCATGAGCGTTTTGACGGCAGAGGTTATCCAGATAAACTTGCCGAGGACGATATTCCAATCGCGGCACAGATTGTATCGGTTGCGGATGTGTATGACGCATTGATCAGTGAGCGCTGCTATAAGAAGGCATTCACCAAGGAACAGGCATTTTGTATGATAACGAACGGTGAGTGCGGCACTTTCTCACCCAAGCTCATGCAGTGTTTCCGCAATGCGAGAGAAAAGATGGAGAATGTATCGAGAGAAGTCTGAGTATTATGTACAGATAGCGCAGAAAAATTTAGGAGGATGTAAGGTCTTATGTTTAGAAAGACCTTACATTTTTTATGCACACGGGCTCCAAGGAATCCTAGCAGAAGCTGACGGGTGCCCGACGCGGGACGATTCCTATATTTCTACTTGACATTTACCCTACATGGGTATAGTATTAAATAGAAGGGAATATTTACGAAAGGAAAGGGAAAAATATGGACAAGAATAAGATTGATGCTGTGAAAAGTACAACAGAGCAAATCAGCGACGATACAATGGAGCGCAGTGATGTGGAGTGTGAGAACTGCACCACAAAGACAAAGGACCGCTCAGAGAAAGAATATAAGGACATGATCAATCGATTGAGCCGCATCGAGGGACAGATTCGAGGCATCAAGGGAATGGTTGAGAAGGATGTCTACTGTACGGATATACTAGTTCAGGTGGCGGCAGTAAATGCGGCACTCAACAGTTTTAACAGAGTGCTGCTTGCAAATCATATCAAGACCTGTGTGACGCAGGATATCTTAAATGGAAAGGAAGAGACAGTGGATGAGCTGGTCAATACGCTCAAAAAGCTGATGAAATAAAGGAAAGAATAGAGGAGGCATACCATAATGGAACAGTATACAGTGACAGGCATGAGCTGTGCTGCCTGTAGCGCCCGGGTGGAGAAGGCAGTGTCAAGGGTAGAGGGTGTGCGTGCCTGCTCTGTGAGTCTGCTGACAAATTCTATGGGCGTGGAGGGAAGTGCAGCAGCAGAGGCGGTGATTCGGGCTGTCGAGGAGGCAGGGTATGGCGCAGCGGTCAAGGGCAGCAGTGCCAGGAGCAATGCGCATGCCGCAGAGGAGGAGCTGTTGAGAGATCAGGAGACACCTGTATTAAAACGCAGGCTTTGGTACTCGATTGGATTTCTGATTATATTGATGTATTTTTCGATGGGACATATGATGTGGAGCTTTCCAGTTCCTGCCATACTAGAGCAGAATCATGTGGCGATGGGGTTGATACAGCTGTTGCTCACGATTGCAGTCATGGTTATTAATCAGAAATTTTTTATCAGTGGGTTCAAAAGTCTTTGGCACAGGGCGCCTAATATGGATACATTGGTCGCATTAGGTTCTACGGCAGCGTTTGTCTACAGTACATTTGCACTGTTTGCGATGACTGACGCACAGCTCAATGGTGATGCGGATGCTGTTATGGCGTATATGCATGCGTTTTATTTTGAGTCTGCTGCAATGATTCTCACGTTGATCACGGTTGGCAAAATGCTGGAGGCACATTCTAAGGGAAAGACGACGGACGCACTGAAAGGGTTGATGAAAATATCGCCTAAAACAGCGGTACTCGTGCGCGGCGGCAGTGAAGTCAAGGTGCCTATAGAGGAGGTGGCTGTGGGGGATATCTTTGTGGTAAGACCGGGTGAGAGTATTCCTGTCGATGGTACGGTGCTGGAGGGGACGAGCGCAGTAAATGAAGCGGCGCTCACAGGTGAGAGCATTCCTGTGGATAAACAGATTGGCGACAAGGTGTCGGCTGCCACCGTCAATCAATCAGGGTTTATCAAATGCAGGGCATCCAGAGTAGGGGAGGATACCACGCTGTCGCAGATTATCAGGATGGTGAGCGATGCGGCTGCCACAAAAGCGCCGATTGCAAAAGTTGCGGATAAAGTGTCCGGTGTGTTTGTTCCAACAGTGATCGTGATTGCGCTGATCACGATAGCAGTATGGATTGCGTTGGGACAGACGATTGGTTTTGCGCTTGCGCGGGGAATCTCAGTGCTTGTCATTAGCTGTCCCTGTGCGTTGGGACTTGCCACACCGGTAGCAATCATGGTTGGAAACGGCATGGGAGCAAAGAACGGTATTATGTTCAAGACAGCCGTGTCGCTCGAGGAAGCTGGAAAAGTATCAGTGGTGGCGCTCGACAAGACGGGAACCATCACCAGCGGCGAGCCGAGGGTGACAGATCTCATTCCTGCAAAGGGGATTTCGGAGGAGCAGCTTCTCTGGATGGCATATTTGTTAGAGCAAAAGAGCGAACATCCCCTTGCGCGTGCTGTCAATGAGTATGCGAAGACTTATTTTGCTGATCATGAGTGTGCTTCGGAGAAAACAACAGAGGTGACAGAGTTCAAAGCATTGCCAGGAAATGGTCTGACTGCCCTGGTGGATGGAAAGCCGCTGTACGGTGGAAACGCAAAATTCATCGGCGAGCGGATTGCGATTGCGCCGGATTTCATGGAGCGGGCGGAAGCGCTTGCCATGGAAGGAAAAACACCTTTGTTTTTCGGAGGTGACTCGCTTGCCGGCATGATTGCTGTCGCAGATGTCATCAAGGAGGACAGCAGGCAGGCAGTGGAGGAGTTACAGGGAATGGGGATCCATGTCGTCATGCTGACTGGAGATAATGAGCGCACAGCCAAGGCAATTGGCAGACAGGCGGGTGTGGATGAGGTCATTGCCGGCGTGCTTCCAGACGGAAAGGAAAGTGTTATACGCCGCCTGATGGAGAAGGGAAAAACTGCCATGGTTGGCGATGGCATCAATGATGCGCCGGCGCTGACTAGAGCGGACATTGGCATTGCTATTGGAGCGGGGACTGATATCGCGATTGACGCGGCGGATGTGGTACTGATGAAGAGCGCTTTGCGGGATGTGCCTGCGGCGATTCGCCTGAGCCGGCAGACGCTCAAGAATATTCATGAAAATCTGTTTTGGGCATTTATTTACAATATTATAGGGATTCCTCTGGCAGCAGGTGTGTGGATACCCATCTTCGGATGGCAGCTCAATCCAATGTTTGGCGCGGCTGCAATGAGCCTGTCGAGTTTTTGTGTAGTGACGAATGCACTGCGGCTGAATCTGGTGGATGTGTACAGTACACGTCATGACAAAAAGCGGCGGAACCAGTCGATGACTGTTTATCGTGATAATCAAATAGAAAGAGAAGGAGAGAAAACAATGACAAAGACAATGAAAATCGAAGGAATGATGTGCGGACACTGTGAGGCGAGAGTAAAAAAATGTTTAGAGGCGCTAGAGCAGGTGACAGAGGCAGCGGTGAGCCATGAGACAGGGACAGCAGTGTTGACACTCTGTGCAGAGATTGGTGATGACGTGTTGAAAAAGACCGTGGAGGAGCAGGATTATAAAGTACTTTCGATTGGATAGTGTGAGAAGTATTTCTCACACCGAAAAACACCAAAGACAGGCGTATTTCATCTGGATGTGAAATATAAATTTTCACCATCCTGAGTTGTACGCCTGCTGAAGCTGTGTGTGATGAGCAGGGAAGAATTTCCCTGCTCTGTTGTATTATAGGAGTGGAGGGAGCAGTGAGGTCTTTGGAGGAAGCATAAGGAAATTTGGTAAAAAGGGTTGTAATGCGGAGACTTTGTGTCTATAATGAAAAATATGTGTAAAATGAAAAGGAAGAATGGAGGAACAAAAGTGAAAAAGCGATTGATTTCGTTAATGCTGTCGGCAGTGCTCGTTGTGACACTGGTGCCTGTTGAGGGTGTGAGAGCCGCTGAGATAGATGAATCAGGCAAGGTGGAGTCCGATGAGACGAGCGAGATTTTGAGGGATTACCATATTTATCATGTGGATGGGAAGCAAAAAGTAGTTGGGAATAACGGGACGGCGTATGATGATGTTACATATTTGTCAGTCGATGCGGTGCGGTCACTTGACGAGGACAAACGGAAAGCCTATGTAGAACTCTGTGATGGGATGGCATCCTGGATTGAGGGCGGTTATGAGCTTGAGCGTGCAGTGATAGCAGTGGATAATAATGGAGATATCAACTGGTACTGGTCTGTGCCTGTCGGGGAGCTGGGACATTTTCAGAATCAATTCACAGCAGATCTGCCCGCGGTGGAGGTCTTGTGGGAAGCTTCGGAAGAGACAGCTCAAATACAGGCAGAAACAAGCTCAGTGACAGATGGTCTGAAAGCAACACAGTCAACTATAGAGAACGAAAGCGCCGATAAGACAGAGACAGGTGTTGAGAATGACAGCGTAGTCGAAGCGGAGACAGAAACGAGTTTAGAGACAGAAAGTATCGATAAAACGGAGACAGAAACAAATGTTGAGAATGAGAGTGCCGATAAAACAGAGACAGATGTAGAGCGTGAGAGCTCTATAGAAAGCGAAAGTTCTACAGAAAGCGAGAGTTCTACAGAAAGCGAAAGTTCTATAGAGAGTGAAAGTTCTACAGAGAGTGAGAGCGCTACAGAAAGCGAAAGTTCTACAGAGAGTGAGAGTTCTACAGAAAGCGAAAGTTCTACAGAGAGCGAAAATTCTACAGAGAGTGAGAACTCTACAGAAAGCGAAAGTTCTACAGAGAGTGAGAATTCTACAGAAAGCGAAAGTTCTACAGAAAGTACAACACAGGAGCACACTGAAAACGAAAGTGAAGGCGAGATCGAGACGGAAAGTGTAACTGAAAGTGAGATCGAGACGGAAACTGAAATCTCGCCCGAGGCAGAGACTGAAACATTGACAGAGGAGGAGACGTCAGCAGAAACGCAGACAGCGGTTCCAGAAAGCCTGATAGAGCTGGAAACAGATACAATGGGAATCATTGTTTCTGAAAATATGGAGTCTATGCCTGAAATTATCGAGGAATCTTATGATGTAGTGGAGATTGAGCCGGCTGAGGTATTTATTGATCTGGGCGGCGACTCGATGATTTATGGGCTGGATGCAAGCCTGCCATCAAAAAATTATTTTTATAATCAGCTCAACGGCATTGAGAAGACCGTGTTCAATGCGGGGAAAAGCAAATTGACAAACGGCAGTACCTCGATATCTTTTAGCGGACCGATGATTCGTGATATGTCACCAATCTGTCAGGGCATCTCAGCATTGATATTGACATACTCGGATAAATTTGACTGGATGGATCTTTCCAGAACAGGAACGATTGATATCAAAGGCGTAACGACTGGGTCTAAGACGAATTATTCGCTGTCAATAACAAAGTCTGAATTTTATAATAGCAGTCTGGAAGAGAATGCCCAGCGGCGTGTCAATCAGTTGGCTGTGGAAGCACAGAACTTTGCACTGGCAAATTATCCACTCTCGCCCGCGTATGGTGTTATCGTGTATTTTGACAAGTGGATCTGCGAGAATAATTTTTATAATAATATTGGTGTGACGGGCGCATATGCTGAGGATACCGCCACGCGCGAGGCATTTTATTTCTGTCATTCTTCTTATGGCATATTGCTCAAAGGATACGGCGTGTGTGAGAGCTATGCACTTTCGATGTCCAGACTTCTCGATGCAGTTGGCATCACGAATCTGTATGTGACTGGCAGTGCGAATGGCGGACATGCATGGAATAATATACAGATGCCTGATAAGAAGTGGTATCTGCACGACTCAACCTGGAATGACGTAGGCGCGGGGTCGGACGGGAGATATCTGTTGGTCAGTGATGACGGTGTTCACATTCCAATCGGCAATCGATATACTACATATATGAGAGCCTTTAAATTTGCATCGTTGAGCAATACAAAGTATGTGCCTGTTGATAAGAAATTCGGATTTGAACAGTCCTCCTATGACTTGACAAAGGGGGAGAAGGTTCAGCTTACGTGTGACAGCACAGAGATGGGCAGCGCCAAGAAGAAGTGGTCGAGCAGTAACACAAAAGTTGCCAAAGTTAGTTCAAGCGGCAAAGTTACCGCGGTAGGACCGGGAACTGCGGTGATCATATTGACGGGAACATCTTATGGTATGGAGATGAAAGCTTCCTGCATTGTCAATGTGAATCAAGTGAAGGGAATGAGCCTTGCCTCTAACAATAAGACCAGTGATTCTGTGTCCTGTGGGATTGATGGCCCTACGGGGACCAGCAGCGATGCGAGAGTCTTTACAATCAATGTGGACAGGGGCGGTTCGGTCTATACGACACAGCAGATGATTGACAAGGGAATGTATACGAAACCGGAAATCAGAGTATCTAATACAAGCATTGCGACAGCCGACTATTCCATGGAGGGGGACAAGATCTTGGTGAAGGTGTCTCCTGCACTGCCGGGAAAGACGAAGATTACGGTTAAATTTGCGGGAAAGACGGCAACACTGAATTGTACAGTTGGTCAAATGTTAAAGGAGGAATGGTTTGATACTTCCGCAGTGCCATCATCCTCTGTAGCATATACTGGAAAGGCGTATAAACCTAAGATTGTGAAAACAAGTTCGGCGCCCAAAGGGGTTTCCTATAAGGTAAAGTATGTCAATAACAAGAATGCCGGCAAAGCATCTGTGATTATCTCAGGAACCAAAAAGTATGGCGGAGAAATCATAAGAGAGTTTGAGATCACCAAACTGGATATTACCAATGCGGCGTTTACCTCTTGTACCAAAAGTAAGAAATACAGTGGAAAAATATTAAAAGCTTCAACGACAGTGAAGCTGAATGGCAAAAAGCTTTCTGCGGGAAAAGATTATGATATATTGTACAATGGACAAGAGTATGCGATCAGTGCTGGTGTTTATACAGTGACAATCAAGGGCAAAGGAAATTATGCCGGAACAGTCAAGATGACACAGCAGTTTGAGATAAAAAAATAATATAGCGTATAATATAAAGAAAGATGCACTGAACTAATCCAGAGTCAGTGCATCTTTCGCTTCGCGTATTTTCGTGGTAAGGGATGTAAGTTCTGTCATGTAACTGTCAAGTTCTGTTCTGGACAGTTCCGTAAAGTCAGTAGCAGCTAATTCTTCTATGCGCTCACCGTATTGTTTCTCGATTGCTTCGACAAGTTCTTTGCCCTTCTCATAGGATGTATTGTCAGCGGCAAGAGTCTGTATTTCCTGATAAAACGTCACGACATGGTCTCGAAAATCTGAAACTTGAATTGCAAGTTCTTCGTCTGAATATGTTGTGGGGGTGGGAATCTGGTTCAATTCACCGCTGAGTGAAAACTCGGGTTCCTCCTCGTGGCTACAGCCGCACAAAAGACTATAACAGAATATTGTACACAACAGTAAGTAGAAAGGTTTTCTTTTCATGGTCACAGCCTCCTTTTATGAATACTATGATATATCTTTTTGCACAAAAAGTCTATTGGGTAAAACAAAAATATTATAATATATTGACAAAATCCTCCAAAAAAATGTAAAATGAATTTGTAGTGTTGTCTACAAAAACATCGATCAGAACGAATCGGGGGATGTTTTGATATAAAGGAGCTGATACGAATGTATAGCAAAAATACAATATTGTTAATTGACGATGAGGAAGTTGTGAAGCAGAGACTTCGGGATGTGATCAAAGATGAATATGAAGTGCTGGATGCATCGGATGGGCAGGAGGCACTGGAAATACTTGCCGCCAACATCAACAAGGTGGCAGTGATTGTGTTGGATTTGATCATGCCAATTATGGATGGGTTTCAGTTTATGGATGAGTTTCGCAGGCATCAGGAATATGATAACATTCCGGTGATCGTCGCAACCTCTAATGAGGACTGGCATTCAGAGCAGAAGTGTTTAGAGGCGGGCGTGTGGGATTTTGTGATGAAGCCGTACAATCCAGTGCTTTTGCGCTTTCGCATCAAGAATGCCATAGACAAGAGCCGCATGATTATAGCAGAGCGGGATGCGGTGACAGGGATTTATACAAAGTTTAAATTTTATAGGTCTGTGCGCAGTATGCTGATGGAGGAGACCGAGGAGACCTTTGCATTTGCGCGGTTTGATATTGATCGTTTTAAGATGATCAACAATTTCTATGGAATCAAGGAGGGGGACCGTGTACTACAGAGTGTTGCCCTTGAGCTGAAAAAAATCTCGACAGTGTTTGAAAAGTTTGTCTATGGACGTGTAGAGAATGATGTGTTTGCAGTGTGCATGCCCTACAAGGAAGAAAATGTGGAGCTTCTGGTAAAAGCGCTTCAGATCAATCTGAGAAAGGTAAATAAGGATTATAACATCAAACTCTCATGCGGCGTGTATATCATTCAGGATGATACCGTGGATGTGCCGGAAATGTATGACAGAGCCTCGCTGGCTGCAAAGAGCTGTAAGGGAAAATTTGTTCAGAGTCTCGCATACTATGATGAGAGTATGATCGAAGATATGCGTCAAGAACAGTTTATCATCAATGAAGTGAATCGGGCGATTGATGAGGAACAGTTTGAGGTATATTTGCAGCCCAAAATTAATCTCATAACGGACCGTTCATATGGAGCGGAGGCATTGGTGCGCTGGAATCATCCTGAAAAAGGAATGATGTCGCCAGGGTCATTTATACCAGTCTATGAGCGAAATGGAATTATCGGCAGACTGGATCAATATATGTGGCGTCATGTCTGTATGCTGCTGCGAAAGTGGCTGGATGAGGGCAAGAATCCCAATCCAATCTCGGTAAATGTATCGCGGGTGAATATCTATAATCCACATCTGGTAAAGATTTTCAAGAAATTGATTACAGAGTATCAGATTCCGGCGGAGCTGCTGAATCTGGAGTTGACAGAGAGCGCTTTTATGGAAGATCAGGATTTGATCATGAAGACGATGAGCAGTCTGCACCGACTGGGATTTAAGATTATGATGGATGATTTCGGGAGCGGGTATTCCTCCCTGAATGTCCTAAAGGATATGGAAGTTGATTATCTGAAGGTGGATATGAAATTTTTGCAGGATCAGGAGTTTAACGGGAAGGGTGAGAAGGTGCTGACTTCTGTGATCCGCATGGCGAAATGGCTGCATCTGCCGTCGATTGTAGAAGGTGTGGAGACGATTGAACAGGTCGATTTCCTCAAATGTATTGGCTGTGAATACGCGCAGGGATATTACTATGCCAAGCCGATGCCTATTGCGGACTATGAGAAGTTTATCGCCAGGGAAGAGGAGATGGGGGCAAAGAGCAGCGCAGATGAAAATACAGTGATCATCAATGAGCTGTGGAACACACGATCGAGTCTCAGCAAGTTTTTTGATCTTTTAGAGACACCGATTGCCGTGTATGAGTACAGAAATGCCAAGATTGAATTGCTCAGAACCAACGCCAGATATGATACGGACATTTTGTTTGAAAAGAGTGTGAATGAGCGCGAGCACAATCGCAGAATGCAGGCGGAGAATGCACTTCTGGGAGAAGCATTTGCCAAGATTGTGAAGGGTGATTTCTGTGGTCCGATGGAGTATGAGCTGACACAGGATGTATGGTACCGCGTGACAGTGAAGGTGATTGGGAAGCGTGCTGACACGATGATTATGATGGTTACATTCTATGAGATCAGTGAATTTAAATAGCATTGAGAGGGAATGAAAATAGCGGGCGCAGCAGAAATGGTTGCGCCCGTTTGTCGAATGTATTATAATAATCTTTGGCGGAAGGGTGGGACATGAATGGATGGAAAAATGGATATAAAACGCATTTTGGAACAGGTACAAAACGGCGGTATAACAGTGGATGAGGCGGAAAGATATCTGAGGAGAGAGCCTTTTGAGGAGATGGGATTTGCCAAGCTCGACATGCATAGAGAGGTTCGTACAGGATTTCAGGAGGTAGTTTACTGTGCAGGAAAGCCGGATTCGTACCTGATTTCTATTTTTAAAACATTATATGAGAAGAACGGCGAGGTTTTTGGGACAAGAGCGACCGAGGCGCAGTATGAGCTTGTGCGGCAGACACTTCCTCAGATTCAGTATGATGCGGTGTCAAAGATATTAAAGATAGAGCGCAGCTTGGAGGAGAAAACAGTAAAACGCATCGGCAGTGTTGCAGTCTGTACTGCGGGAACGGCGGATATCCCTGTGGCAGAGGAGGCAGCGCAGACCGCAGAGTATTTCGGGACGGCTGTTACGCGGGTCTATGATGTGGGGGTGAGCGGTCTGCATCGGTTGCTTGCAAACACAGAGATCATACAGAAGGCAAACTGTGTGGTGGCGGTGGCGGGCATGGAAGGGGCGCTTGCGAGTGTGATCGGTGGGCTGGTCAGCAATCCAGTCATTGCTGTGCCTACTTCTGTGGGATATGGCGCAAGTCTGAATGGTCTGTCAGCACTGCTCACGATGATTAATTCCTGCGCAAACGGTATTGCCGTAGTGAATATTGATAACGGTTATGGTGCAGGATATCTGGCGACACAAATCAATAGACTTGCAGAAAAACAACTGTAATGGATACAGCGCTGGATAGAAGAGATTATGAATAGAGAGTTGCAAAAGAGATTCAAAGACAGGTGTTTTGCATCATGATTTGAGATTCGTGTGAGAAGTACGAAGTCTTACACCGAGAAATGTTAAAATACGGCATTTCTCATCTGGATTTGAGTCGCGGCAGAGCCGCGACATGGAGGTTCATATGAAAAAAACATTATATTTGGAGTGTTATTCAGGAATTAGCGGGGATATGACTGTGGCAGCACTGCTTGATCTGGGTGCAGACAAGACAGCGCTTGACAAAGCAGTCAATAGTATCAGACCACTGGTGTCGGGTTTTGAGGTGGAGATCAAAAGGGTGAATAAAGCAGGAATTGATGCCTGTGATTTTAATGTAATATTGGATGCAGCGCATGAAAATCATGATCATGACATGGGATATCTTCATGGACATGGAAAAAACCATGCACATGAGGAAGGGCATACTCATGAAGGAGATCATGTACATGAGGAAGGACACTCTCATAAAAGAGATCATGTACATGAAACAGGGCATTTTCATGAAGGCGGCTATGTACATGAGGAAGGGCAGGCTCATGAAGGAGATCATGTACATGAAACAGGGCAGCACAATACCCACGAAGCAGCACCGCATCATGGGCACCATCATGCACATATCGGACTAAATGAGATAACGGATGTATTGAATAAGGCGTCGCTCACAGATGGCGCGAGGGCATTGGCGCTGAAAATTTTTGGCATTCTTGCTGAGGCGGAATCCAAAGCACACAACAAACCTGTGAATGAAGTGCACTTTCATGAGGTGGGGGCGGTGGACTCTATTGTAGATATTATGTCGGCTGCCGTATGTATGGATTCTCTGAAATCAAAATATAACATAACAGAAGTTATAGTATCGGAGTTATATGAAGGGCATGGCAGTGTGCGCTGTCAACATGGTATTCTGCCTGTACCTGTGCCAGCGACAGCAAATATTATAGAGGCATATGGTCTGCCCGTTCACTTCATGGCATTTGAAGGAGAGTTTGTGACGCCGACAGGCGCAGCGATCGCTGCGGCGGTCAGGACATCGGAGCAGCTGCCGCGTCAGTTCAGCGTTTTGGCACAGGGAATCGGCGCAGGCAAACGCAGTTATGAGAAGGCAAGTATACTGAGAGCGATGATTGTCGAAGACTTATCAGCGCAACAGGATGTTATTTATAAGCTGGAATCGAATATTGATGACTGTCCTGGGGAAGCATTTGGTTATGTGATGGACAGACTGTTTGAGGCAGGGGCGAAAGATGTGTACTATACACCAATATATATGAAGAAAAACAGACCATCCTATCAACTCAATGTCATTTGCAGGGAGGAGGAGATTTCAAGGCTGGAACAGATTATCTTTCAGGAGACGACTACGATCGGTATTCGGAGAGTGGCAATGGAACGCACGGTGTTAGCACGTGAGGTACGTATGAAGGACACCTGTTTGGGAAGAATAGCCGTTAAAGTGTGCGGTGACAGAGTCTATCCTGAATATGAGGCGCTTGCGGCAGCCTGTATTGAGAGAGGGATTCCATATCAGGATGCATACAATATTGTGTATGCAGAGTTAAATCAATAACAGGACAATCTGTGTGGAATGATTCCACCAGAGAGGACTTATACGAAGAAAGAATAGTTCTCTCTGGTGGAATCAATGGAGAAGCACAAATAGAATAAAACAGGGAGATTAGAACATGTCTGATAGAAAAATAACGACAGTAATTTTTGATTTAGATGGTACGCTTCTGGATACGCTGGAGGACTTGAAGAACGCTACGAATTATGCGCTGAAGCTCTGTGGGATGCCAGTGCGCACGTTGGATGAGGTGCGTCGTTTTGTGGGGAATGGCGTGAAGAATCTCATGATTCGCGCAGTGCCGGACGGTGAGGACAATCCACAGTTTGAGCGCGCATTTGACGCTTTTAAAGACTACTATGCAGTGCACTGCAATGATGCGACAAGAGCATATGATGGGATATCGGAGCTTTTGCAGGAATTAAAAAACAATGGTTATGCGATGGCAATTGTCTCCAATAAGATTGATTCCGCAGTACAAGATTTAAATAACAGATATTTTTCGCAGGTGGATGTCGCGATTGGTGATCGCGAATGCCTACGGAGAAAACCAGAACCAGACAGTGTGTTTCTTGCGTTGGAGGAGCTTGGCAGGACAAAGGAAGAGGCAGTATATGTGGGGGATTCTGACGTAGATTTGGCAACAGCGAAAAATGCGGGGCTTCCCTGTATCAGTGTACTGTGGGGATTTCGGGACAAAGCATTTTTGATAGAGCATGGCGCACAGACCTTTGTGGAAACACCAATGGAAATAGCAGATGTTTTAAAACAGATGAATCAATAACAGTTAGAATTAAAAAAGGTCAAACCAATGAAACTATATGATAAAAAACAAATCAGCCAGAAGCCTCTCTTGTTTGATAACCGTGCGTTATTCTTATTGCTAGTTCCGATTGTCGTAGAGCAGCTGCTAAACTCTTTTATGGGTATGGTGGATACGATGATGGTGTCAACGGTCGGCAGTGAGGCAATCTCTGCTGTTTCGCTCGTCGATTCTTTTAATAATTTAGTGATTCAGGTCTTTTCGGCGATGGCGGCAGGTGCTGCAATCATATGTTCGCAGTATCTTGGCAGTGGGAATGCGCAGGAGACTAACAAAGCAGCCAGACAGGTGGTACTCACAGTGACAGTAATCTCGACAGTGGTAATGCTGATCTGTCTGTTGGGAGGAGAGCGGCTCCTTCGCTTGATATTCGGAGAGGTAGAAGAAGAGGTGATGAAGGACTGTCTTGTATATTTTTTGATTACGGTGCTTTCCTATCCTTTTCTGGCGCTCTTTAGCGTGGGAACTGCGCTTTTCAGGGCAGGGGGAAATTCCAGCTTTCCGATGAAGGTGTCTATTTATGCTAATTTGTTGAACATTGCAGGGAATGTTGTGCTGATCTATGGTTTCAAGTGGAGTGTCGGCGGCGCTGCACTTGCCACGCTGATATCAAGAGTTTTTTCTATGATTGTCGTATTTGCGGCGCTGCGCAAACCGCGTCGGGTAATCGTAATCAGAGACTATCTCAGGTTCAGGCCGGATATGCCCTTAATCTGGAAGATTATGGCAATTGGGATTCCGTCTGGCATTGAGAATGGAATGTTCCAGTTTGGCAAGCTGGCGATTCAGTCTACGGTCTCGACGATGGGAACGGCAGCGATCGCAGCGCAGGCGATGGCAAGTATCTTGGAAGGATTAAATGGAATATGCGGGATTGGGATTGGCATCGGACTGATGACTGTAGTCGGGCAGTGCATCGGCGCGGGCAGGTATGAGGAGGCAAAGTATTATATCGTGAAGCTGACAAAGGCGGCGTGGGTCAGCATAGTAATCTCCTGTCTCGTGGTGTTTGCAATCACGAAGCCTGTCACTTGGCTTGCCGGCATGGAGGCGGCATCTGCCAAGCTGTGTTTTGAGATGGTCACAGCGATTACCATTGTCAAGCCGTTTGCATGGGTAGGGTCCTTTATCATCTCTTATGGACTGCGGGCGGCTGGGGATGTACAGTTTTCCATGATTGTCTCCACGGTTACGATGTGGTGCTGCCGGGTGGTTTTGTGTATTTTTCTAGTCAAGGTTTACCAGTTTGGACCGATGGCAGTGTGGATTGGCATGTTCGCGGACTGGACTGCCCGTTCCGTGATTTTTACAGGACGCTTTCTGAGTGGGAAGTGGCTGCCTGTAGGCAGGGAGGCATGAGGAGACACGTTTTGAGTGCGGAATTAGTTGATGAAATAATGTCGAAATAAGTGACATCATAAAAAGGAGGAACACCACCATGATTTATACCGTTACATTAAACCCGTCTCTGGATTATACTGTGTCGATGGACGGCTTTGAGCTGGGCAGAACCAATCGCACAACAAGTGAGCAGATGCTTCCCGGCGGCAAGGGAATCAACGTCTCGATTGTTTTGAGGAATCTGGGATTTGAAAGCACAGCATTGGGGTTTACAGCGGGCTTTACAGGAGAACAGATAGCACGTGAAGTACGGAATATGGGGCTGCGCACGGATTTTATTCATATCAATAGCGGCTTTTCACGCATCAATGTCAAGCTGAAGGACTACGATGGTACGGAGATCAATGGTATGGGACCAGCAATCGAACCCAACTATGTGGAGGCATTGCATGAGAAACTAAAGCAGTTAAAGGCGGGAGATCTGCTTGTCCTCGCAGGCAGTATTCCTAAAAGCCTGCCCGCTGCCATTTACAGTGAGATTTTGATGCGCTTACAGAATAGAGGGATTCTCTTTGTCGTGGACGCGACGAAAGAGCTGTTGCTGAATGCGCTGCAATATAAGCCGTTTCTGATTAAGCCAAACAATCATGAGCTGGGAGAACTCTTTCATGTGACGCTAGATACAAGGGAAGCTGTCGTTCCGTATGCAAAAAAACTGCAAGAAAAGGGGGCGGGAAATGTATTGGTTTCCTTGGCAGGACAGGGTGCGGTTCTCGTTGATGAGACAGGGACGGTGCACATGCTTGCAGCACCCCGTGGAAAGCTTGTCAATGCAGTGGGGGCAGGCGATTCTATGGTTGCTGGATTTCTCGCAGGCTGGCTGGAGAAAAAGGACTATGAACATGCATTCCGCATGGGGGTTGCCGCGGGCAGTGCGAGTGCTTTTTCTGCGCTGTTAGCGACAGGAACGGAGATTGAACAGGTGTATGCAAGCCTGTAGGGAGATATGAGATGGAAGGCACATTTTCAGGAATAAGGCTTTCGGGCAAGACCGTATATCATGGCATCACGATAGGCAAAGTGATGGTGCTAAGAAACGACAAAGATCAGATCAGGAGGAGAAAAATAGCAGACCCGGCGCGTGAAATCGAGCGTGTCCGCATGGCGGTTGATGTCTCAAAGCAGCAGCTTGCAGCGATTTATCATCAGGTGGTAAAAAAGCTGGGGGAGTCGAGCGCGGCGATTTTTGAAGTGCATCAAATGATGCTTGAGGACAAGGATTTTCTGAATGCGATTGATCATATGATACGGACTGAACTGGTCAGTGCGGAGTATGCGGTGGCGGTCATAGGAGACAATTTCGAGGAAATATTTGCCGAGATGGAGGATGCATACATGCAGGCGCGCGCAGCAGATGTCAGGGATATTTCAGCGCGTTTGGTGTGGAATCTGTCAGGGCAGGGGAATAAGGAGTTTTGTATGACAGAACCGTCTGTCATTGTGGCAAAGGAATTGAGCCCGAGCGAGACTGTCCAGTTGGATAAAGAAAAGATACTGGCGATTGTCACAGAACAGGGCGCCACAAATTCCCATACGGCGATACTTGCGCGCATGATGGGGATTCCCGCGCTGATCGGTGTGCCGCTGGATTTTGATGCGATTCATTCGGGCATGACAGCGATCGTGGACGGGGCGGCGGGCGAGGTAATTTTTGAGCCGACCGCATTACAGCGCGGCGAGGTGGAAGAAAAAATCAGATGTGAGCAGGAAAAGCTTCGGCTGTTACAGGAGCAAAAGGGAAAGAAAACTGTGACCAGCGACGGCAGGACAATCCGCATTTATGCAAATATCAGCGGTATCAGCGATGTGGCATATGTGCTGGAGAATGATGCGGAGGGGATTGGGCTGTTCCGCAGTGAATTTTTATATCTGGGGCGCAGTGATTTTCCTTCGGAGGAGGAGCAGTTTCGGGCATACAGACAGGTCGTGCAGATGATGGGGCAGAAAAAGGTGGTTGTCAGAACCCTTGATATCGGGGCAGACAAGCAGGCAGATTACTTTCAGCTTGGCAGAGAGGAGAATCCGGCGATGGGCTATCGGGCAATCCGCATCTGCCTCAGACAGCCCGAAATCTTCAAACCACAGCTTCGCGCGCTTTTGAGGGCGGCAGTCTATGGAAATCTTGCTATTTTGTATCCGATGATCATTTCCTCTGAGGAGGTTGCGCAGATTTATGCGATGGTAAAAGAAGTGGAAGAAGAATTAAAACAGGCGCAAATTCCATACCGCGTGCCAGCGCAGGGGATTATGATTGAGACGCCGGCGGCGGTGATGCTCAGTGATGAGCTTGCAGAACAGGTGGACTTTTTTAGCATCGGCACCAATGATCTGACACAGTATACCCTTGCCATCGACCGGCAGAATCCACGCTTGGAGGCGTTTTATCCTCCGCATCACAAGGCGGTGTTGCGCATGATTCAGATGGTTGTGGACAATGCGCACAAGCGTGGAAAGTGGGTTGGTATCTGTGGTGAGCTGGGCGCAGATCTGGCGCTCACAGAAACTTTTGTAAATATGGGCGTGGATGAATTGTCTGTGACGCCGTCGATGGTCTTAAAGCTTCGGGAAAAAATACGCTTGATATAAATATATTTGATATAATGGATTTTAAAGTTTGTGTAGAATGTAATAATCTGTGTAGCGCTTCTGGTCGTGACCGCCGACTAGGATTTCCGTTGAGGCGGCAAAGCCTAACTTTTCAACGGCGGTCCTGCGCTCTGCTGCAAATGGTTTTACCTTTGTGGCGATCATCTGACATGCAAACAGTTCACAGGTCTGCGGCACGATGAGAGACAGAAGCTCATAGATGGCGGACGCCCGCTCATAGTCGCTGCGCAAATCCAGCCGCAGAATGGCGCAGTTGTTGAAATAATCGTCGGCCTTGCGGCGAAACAGTTCGATTGTGCCCACTGCATGTTGTGTCTTTTTGTCGAGGATTGTCCAGCGCACAAAGCCGTGATTTTTGTATTCCTGCTGCCACGCCGCGATCGCGCCCTGCATGTGCTCTGGCAGTGTATAGTGAAATGTATCGCCGTTGCAGTTGTCACTGTTGAAATACGGCACTGCCTTCTCGTCGGAATACACCAGAAACAGATCTTGCGCGTCAGATGCGTCAATCAGTCTCAGACAATAGTTTTCATTTTCAAATACGGGACATTTTTCATAAGGGCTTATCATTGTTTGATACCTCCAACTTAAAGAATTTTGATCTATTCTTAGAATTTCGATCTATTTTTAGGATAGCATGGCATATACGACAGCGGTATGTCGTATATATACAGAAACTGTAGAAAAAGTGAAAGTATTCTCTCAACGCTAAGTTTTTTTGTACAGCGCGACAATTTTTTCGGCAGCAGTGGACAGGCGTGTGCGCACATGCTCCGGTGAGAGAACCTCCACAGCATCGCCCAGTGATAACAGCGTGCCAAGCCATAGATGTTCATTTTCCACAATTGCTGCCTGCATCAGGAAGCTGCCGTCTGAATTGGTTTCTAAGATGGTTCCTTTTAGGTATTCCATCACGCGCATTTTGGCTGATTCTTGGCATTTTAGGAGAATTTGTGTATACTGGCGGGAATCATTTCGGTCATTTTCTTTCAAGATCACATCTGCCGCAGCATGTTCCTGCTCAAAGGGCTGGCTGGTGAGCGATATCTGATGCATTCGAATCAATTTGTATGTGCGGTAGTCTTTTTTTGCTTTCGAGTAGGCAAGCAGATACCACGCATACCATCTGTATAGTACGGCGATCGGCTCTACACAGTGCAGCCGGGTTTCATTGTTGTTGTTTGTGTAAGAGAATTGGACAGCATGTTTTTTGACGATGGCAGTTTGCAGAAGCTGTAGTGTGGTCTGCTCACCTTCTCTTAGGATAGAAAAATCCAGAATCATGCCCGTTTCGTTTGATTTTGACAGTGGAATTATTTTTTCCAAGAGATGCTTTGCCTTTGGGTCACAGGAGGCGGAGACCAGACCGTGCAATGCAGTCAGGAGACAGGCATAATCTTCTGGGGTTGCAAAGTTTTTGTCGAACTGGAAGCTGTCGGACAGTTCATAGCCGCCTGATGCGCCTGCGATGGCGATGACGGGAATGCCTGCCAGACACAGGGAATCTATATCCCGTTGAATGGTGCGCGGTGACACCTCGAAATACGCTGCGAGTGTGCTCGCAGAGGTTCGTCCATGGTTGAGCAGATACAGGGTGATGGCATAGAGCCGTTCGATTTTCATAAGTGGTGTATCCTCCGGTTTGAAGCCTTGTAATTTATCATGTTATACTGGCGGTCAAAAAGACTGACCACTCAGTATAAAGTTATGCACACAGCCGCATAAGGAAATATGCCGCTTCGCGGCTGCGGCTGGCGCAATACTCATGGCAGATTTCATCTGTCGTGAGTATAAAATACATTATAGTAAAATGGTGTATCATTGGCAAGAAGAACAATTTTCATAACGATTTTTGAATTGACAATTCTTGCCCTAACTGTTAACCTGTTATATATATTAAGTTGACATTAGGAGGGCAAAAGATATGGCGCATAGAATCAGTATCATTGAAGAATGTAAACAGGAAATTTATGCAGGTTTGGAGATCACAAGAGAGGAGGCGCTCGCGCTTGTGGACGCACCATTGGCGGAACTGACAGCAGCGGCGAATGAAATCCGTGCGCATATGTGCGGAAACCGGTTTGACTTGTGTACAATCGTGAACGGCAAGTGTGGAAAATGTTCTGAGGACTGTAAATATTGTGCGCAGAGTGCGCATTACCATACAGACTGCCAAGAGACCTATCCGCTTCTGACGACCGAGGCGCTTCTGGCAGACGCAAGGCACAACAAGGAGCAAGGCGTACTTCGCTATTCGATCGTCACATCGGGAAAGCGTCTGAGTGACAAGGAGATTGATGCGGTCTGTGAGAGCATTCGCGAGATACGCCGACAGGTGGACATAGCAGTCTGCGTCTCCTTTGGACTGCTGGAGGAACGGCAGTTTCGCAAGCTCAAGGAGGCAGGCGCGTCGAGAGTGCACTGTAATCTTGAAGTATCGAGGAAATATTTCCCCAAAGTATGCACGACACATACTTATGATGAAAAGATTGCTGTGCTGAAAGCGGCAAAAAGTGCAGGACTGAGCATCTGCTCTGGCGGAATCATGGGATTGGGAGAGACGATGGAGGACCGCATTGATATGGCGCTGGACATACGGGCGCTTGGCGTAAAGTCCGTTCCTGTCAACCTCCTCAATCCCATCAAGGGCACTCCTTATGAAAAGAATGAGATTCTCACCGATGAAGTGTTCTGCCGCATTCTTGCGATCTACCGCTTTCTTATACCCGATGCAGACATTCGGCTCGCCGGAGGCAGAGGGCTTATGGCGGACAAGGGAGAGCGGTGCTTTCAGAGCGGCGCAAATGCCGCAATTTCGGGGGATATGCTCACAACGGCAGGCATTACGGTTGCAACCGATTTGGCATTGTTAAAAAAATTGGGCTATGACGTTAAATTATGATGTAAAAATTGTAAAGCTAAATTATTGTTTTTTAGATGTATTTTAGAGTTTGGTGTGGTATACTATTTTCACAGTTAGAAACCAAAGAAAAATTTAAATTTTTTTCATTCAAATGAAACCTTTTGGCTTATAAAAACGTCTAATATAATAGAAAGGTACATATGAAATAGTTTTATTGTGGGGAGAGGTACTATGGGGGATCAGGCACGACAGAGTCAGGAGTTGGAGTTGTGGCAGGTAGTGAGCCAGCCTGGAAATAGAACTGCACTGTCCAGAACATCAAGACCAAGAAGACATACGATGCAGTATAGGACAAAACAAAATATGGAGGCAGTGGTTTCAAGACCTAAACAGACGATAGAAACATTTGGCAATCCAACTGTATCAGGAGCTAAGATTACAAGATCTAATGCGTCGATGGCAAGTGGAACAAGAGGCGCAAGATCAAATCCAGCAAGGGGAAATGTCCCCAGGAATACGAGTGTCAGAGACACCATGATGGTTCGCGGCGCCAGGGCAGATGCTGGACGAATGACTGGTCAGCGCACGCGCCGAACGAGTGCTGGAAGTGCTCGGGCAGTCAGGGTTGACATGCCAGTTGTAAGAGAGATGGCGCCCAGATCTATTGAAGCAGACAGACGCAGGACATGCTCTGCCATGCCCAGAAAAACAGGACGCCGCGCTCGCATTAGTCAGTGTTTTGCTATTTTGTGGATTATCATTATGTCCACAGCGATCTTCTGTATGGGAAAAGCCTTTTACCAAAATACGCGAAAGCATCCAGTATTGGAGGAGGAGGTAATGATAAAATCTTTTATGGAGGAGACACCTATTGTTGACAAGACAGAGAAAAAGCCAAACATCATAAAAGATTTTCTTACAATTAGTGAGTATAACCGTCCTGGTACCAAACTTGCCAGGGTAGATAATATATTTGTTCACTACACAGCGAATCCGGGAACGTCGGCAGCACAGAACAGGAGTTACTTTGAAAGTCTAGGGCAGACGCACGAACGCGCGGCGAGTGCACATTTCATTATTGGTTATGAGGGGGAGATCATTCAGTGTATTCCTTTGGAGGAGGAAGCCTACGCAGTGGTCGAGCGGAATGTAGATTCAATTTCAATTGAATGCTGTTATATTGCGGAGGATGGCTCCTTTACACAGGAGACATATGATTCGCTGATCGAAATGCTTGCATGGCTGACAGACAAGTATGATCTCAATCCCAATGATATCCTGCGCCACTATGACTGTGGTGGCAAGAAATGTCCGATTTATTACGTAGAACACGAGGACGCATGGCAGAAATTACTTGACGACGTAGCACAGTATACACTGTAACAAATCAATACATATTCATATGCCAGCCAGTTAAAATTCTCAATATATTACACACTTTTACAGCACAGGGACAATCGTTTACGATTGTCCCTGTGTGTTTTCATATATACTTTCATATAAACTTTTTACAAATATGATCTATGAAGCGTTTAAGAACTTCTCAAACTTGAGATGACTTCCTGTGCGTTGAAAGGTTTTGTAAAGAACAGTTCTGCGCCTTCCCGCAGTGCATCCATGAGCTTGTCTTTCTGACCAGCGGCAGAAATCATAGCGACCATTGCCTCAGGATTGTGTTCTTTGATCTTTTTGAGTGCAGTAACACCATCCATTACAGGCATGGTGATATCCAGTGTTACGATATCGGGCCGTAATTCCTTATACAGCTCGACACCCTCCTCGCCATTTGTTGCTTCTCCTATGACCTGATAGCCATTTTCATTCAGCAGTTTAATAAGCATCTTTCGAATCAGGGCTGAATCATCAACGACTAGAACAGTAGGGAGCGAACTGGTAACGTTGGTGTTGAGTTCCGTCTTTTTCAGCGTCAGGGTATGAGGCTTCTCTCCGGGAACAAAGGCAGCATCGGTTGAGATGATCAGGTCAAACTCTGAATCGTCAATATAGACTGGCATATAGTAAGCATTGCCGGACAATTGCTGATTCAGATAGACTTCTGGGGGAACCATCTCAATAAATACATCGTCGTCGCTGAGCACAGAGTCAAAAAGTCCATTGTTCAAATTCGCAAATTCACATACCGCGTCATAGACCTCATCACTGCTTGAGACAGAGACAGATTTAGCATAATTCTTGGCAAGCTTAATAATGCCGTCCAGTTCATTTGTGGCACTAAAGCCAAGGAAAATATCGGCTTCACCAACGGATTTCTGACCTGCGAGCATACTATATGAATACTCAGTTGCTTTTTTCATTCTGCCAAAATAGAAATTGTTCGTGACAAACCTTGTGAGATTACGCATGACAAGTCCAGCAAGGTCTGTGATGGTAGTATCCCTCACAGTGGCGAACAGTGGAATGATCGTCTCGAAATCATCTTCTTTGACAGCCTCGAGTTCCGCGTCTGTGAAGCCATGTGCTTTCTGGAAACCACGAAGATGTTCTGTGACGTTCTCCATGGACAAACCGAGGGTATCGATCAGCAGCTGGAAAAATTTCATGGATATATCTCCCTGCTTGCCAAGCAGTTCTGATACCTGCGCCTGTGTGAGATATTCCAGCTCGACTGCGATATCACCAAAGCGGCGGTCTTGCAATGTCTGCTGGTGATTAATTTCCTCAGCCTGCTCCTTTGTCAGAAGACCTTCAGCGATGGCAATCGTTCCCAACTTTACGCGCGTTTTCTGTATTTCTTCTTGGAATGTGTCTCTCTGTTCGATAGTGATCACGGACTGTCCGACCAAATAATTACTAAATAATTGAATAAACATATCAATCGCACCTCTCTGTCTTGTATTTGACTAAACTGATATCTATATTTTATAAAATTATTGAAAAATTAACAACTATTATTTTGAAAAAATTAGATTTTTTGGGAAAATTAACAATTTTTTGGACTTTTTACTATAAATATGGTATGATAAACAAAATCTAATAAGGGAGGAAATGGAATGAGTGAGCAAAATTTTGATCAGCAAATGAAAAAATTGCGCAGAGATCTCGCCTTTACCAGAGGTGTGTGTATCATCACTTCAATCTTGACGCTATTGCTGATTTGTGGCGGCGGGTATCTATTCATGCGGATGCAGGGAGTTTTGGAAAATGCACAGCCAATTCTGGAACAAGTGGCAGAGGTGGATATCGAAAATGTCAATGAGACACTTTGGCAGATTCGGACAACCTTAGAAAATGTCGATTTGGATCATGTGGTGGAGACCATGGAGCAGGCAGTGGAGACACTAGAAGAAGTGGATATCGACGCACTTAACAGCGCGATCGAGGGGCTTGATACGACAGAGCTCTCCGAGGCGCTGACAAATTTAAACGACGCTGTAGAATCCTTACAGCGGATGGAGGATTCGATTGGGTCTGTATTTGGCAGATGACAGAAGGCACCTTTAAGGTGTCTTTTCTTTTAGCGAATCTGGTTAATCTCATACAATATATTGGAAATATGTTCCAGTTGATCATCGGAATAGGAATTCAGTATTTCCATCACAAGATCTCTGTCAAAGCCTGATTTATGTCCAAAGACAATATAGTCTGCGGAAATATTGCAGGCATCACAAATCTTATAGATTGTCTTAGCCGAAAGGCTTTTGTTACCCCTCTCAATATCTGCTAGAAAACTGGTAGAAATATCACATTTCTCACTGAAACGTTCGCGGGTAAGATGCATAGATTCCCGAACTTCGCGGATTCTAAGCCCTACCATTAAGTTATACTCTTTGTCTACACTCATATTTTTACTCCAACCGTTCTTATATGGTTAGTATAACAACATATAGTTTGATTAAATATACTCAATAGAATATGTTAATATACTCTATAGAGTTGACATATAGAAAATTTATAGATATAATTAACAAATAAACCTTTATGAAAAAATTGTAAAAAAATGTCAGTGAATAGGCTGTCGGGAGCGGAGGATAAGATGAATATTAAAATTGCGATTATCGATAATGACATCAATTATCTGGAACGATTATCAGGTGTTCTTCAACAGTATAATGAGTTATCTGTAGCAGTTTTTACTAGAATAGAGTCGTTTCAGCAGACAATGGAGTTTGAGGATTTTCAGATTGTAGTATTCAATCCAGACATTTCAGCACAGCAGTTAATTTTTTCGGATAAGATGATGCGTGTGTGTCTATGTACAGAAGAATCAGTAAACCGAAACTTATATCAAAATATTCCAATCATACAGAAATACCAGCGTATCAGTAATATATATAAACAAATTATAAAAAATTATGCAGAGCATGTAAAAGATTCAGAGATGGATTATTTTAAGGCTGCCAGCACGGGTGTGATCGCTGTACATTCACCGATTGGCGGCAGCGGCAAGACAACCTTATCCTTGGCCATTGCAGGAAAACTACACAAGATGGGAAAGAGCGTGTTATTTCTCTCGATGGAACAGTGTAATAGTTCATCCGTCTGCTGCGACATAAAGGAGGAGGGGATTACCTGTCTGGTTGAAGCCCTCAACACAAACAGCAGTTTTGAGCTGAAATTAAAAGGAATACTTAAACAGAGTGCAGGGGGATTTTACTATATTGAATGTTTCAGTCGTCTGGTTGATTACGATGATGTGAAGGATGAGGAAATCGAAAAAATAATCAAAAAGATTAAAATGTGTGATGTATGTGATTATATAGTCATTGATACTGGCAGCACGCTGGATGGCGTGAATAAGGCTGTGTTATACAGTGCAGACAGAATTGTCGTGGTCCAGCGGAGTGGCGAATTGGCAGATGCGAAGCTGTCTCTGTTTGACAGACAAATTTTAGTGAATGAATTAAGAGAAAAACTGTGTGTGGTGAAAAATTTTGTCATGCAGGGTACGCGGGGGTATGAGCTTGAAAATGTCCCGGTTGCCGGCGAGGTACGCGGATATGGCACGCTCACACACAATGACTTGTTGGGTTGCATAGAGCAGGAAAATAATATGGAAATGAGCTATCTGTTAACCTTAGAATAGTTGCAGACAGAGGTAAAAATATGGGAGATAACAAGTTATTTATGCAGGAAGTCGCAGTGCTGAAACAGGCAGTGCAGGAGGCGGGCAGAATCAGAAATTATAGCGAGGAAGAGTTCGACGAGCTGATTAATACAAAGCTGTTAGAGCGCGAACAGTGGGCAGCCAGCAATTCTCCAGTGATCTACCATTATTATCAGAGCTTGTCTTTCAAGGAAAAAGCGATGCTCAAGTACACTATCAATGAATCCGTAGAAGGGCTTGGCATACTGGGAAAAATTATAACCGATCCAGATATTACAGAGGTTATGATCAATGGATTCGACACCATATTTATAGAAAAATCAGGTAAGCTGATGCGCATGGAAGAGCATTTTCAGAACAATGAAGAATTGATTCGTATTGTACAGAAATTTGTGAGTGCAATGGACAGAACGATCGATTCTAGCAATCCGATCGTGGATGCACGTCTCGATGATGGCTCGCGTGTACATGTGGTGTTTCCGCCAGTTGCACTCAGCGGTGCGACAGTCACTATTCGGCGTTTTTCCAAAAATCCTATGACGATTGAGCGGTTGCTTGCGCTGCAATCCATCACGCCAGAGGCGTCTGAGTTTTTGGCGAAGGTAGTCCAGTCAAGACATAATGTGTTTGTCTGTGGCGGTACAGGCAGCGGTAAGACCACTTTTTTGAACGCATTGTCCAATTATATCCAGCCGTGGGAGCGAGTTATCACGATCGAGGATTCTGCGGAGTTACAGATCAAAAATATACCAAACCTTGTGCGGATGGAGACTAAGAAGGCAAATTCCAAAGAGGCAAACGAGATTACAATACGAGATTTGATCAAGGCGTCATTGCGTATGAGGCCTGATCGGATTATCGTCGGTGAGGTTCGTGGTGAGGAGGCGCTCGACATGCTCCAGGCGATGAACACTGGTCATGATGGGAGTCTGTCAACAGGACATGCCAACTCGCCCAATGGTATGATCAGCCGTCTGGAAACGATGGTGCTCACCGGCAGCGCAGATCTTCCTTTGGAGGCAATCAGAATGCAGATTGCATCAGCCGTGGACTATATCGTACATTTGTCACGATTAAGAGACTTTACGAGAAAAGTAATGGAGATTTGTGAAGTGCTTGAATATAAGGATGGGCAGGTTGTATTAAATCCGATTTATAAATTTAAGGAGGACGAAAATACGACACTCACAAAAGTTTCCGGGAAATTGTTAAGAACAGATAATCCGATTAGAAACCAGAATAAGTTTGTATTGTCGGGAATATACGACTTTTTGGAGGACGAGAATGACAAAGGAAAAGATAAGGATTAAATACTATGAATGCAATATGACAAAGGGGCAGCATGTACTGGCATATTTGATCTTTGTCCTGATTATCGGCGCGATCTTGTTCATCTATTATCACAGTATTGTAGTGTCTGTGATAGGTGGTGCGATCATAGCAGTGTTTCAAGAAAAATATTATGCAAAGTCAGTCATCAAAAAGCGGCAGAATAGGCTGCGAATCCAGTTTAAGGAGTTTTTGGAAATCATCACGATCTCGATCAGTGGCGGAAGCGGGCGCTCGATGGAGAATGCGATCAAAGATTCTGTGCGTGAGCTAAAGTTGATGTTCAATGAAAAGACAGATATTGTGCGGGAGATAGAGTTGATCGTCAATGACTATGAGCGTGTTGGCGTGCCAATGAGCGAAGGGTTTGGCGAGCTTGGAAACAGAAGTGATGTGGATGATATCAAGAGCTTTGCGGCAATCTACAAAACCATCGATGGCAAGAGCAGTGATTTTGGGTATATTATCCGTCAGACACACGACATTATCCGGGACAAACTAGAGATTACGCAGGAGGTGCAGACTGTGATATCTTCTGCAAAATCAGAGGCGTATATGATGTTGGTGATGCCGCTTATCGTTGTGATCGCAATGTCAACAATGGGGAGCGGATTTCTTGATTCGCTGTTTGAGACAGTTTCTGGAAAAGCGGCAGCGACAATTGGCGTTGTGGCGTTGGGCGTTTCTTATGTGTTGGCGACAAGAGCTGTGGATATCGAAGTGTAGGAGGCGGGATAGATGGTGATAATCATTACGGTGGAAATTATTTTTGCTGTCTCAGTGATCTATTTCTTGATTGGGATGAAGAAGAGCAGTCAAAGCGAGATCATTGAGGTTGTGATCGCAAAGGCGTGGCAAAATAGATTTGCAAAAATAGATCTCATAGAAAAGTGTAATAATTATATCTACAGAAATGAAAAGTATCATATCTACAGTGACAAGAAGCTGGAAAAAAAGAAAAAGGCAGACAAAAAGCAGATTGATGCCTATGCGGCAAATGAGGAAAAATATCTGAAGGCCAGGACTATTAGCATGGTCGATTTGATTCCATTGTTTGGATACAATTTTTGTTCGGTGGTGGGACTGGATGCAGAGAGCGATTTGTTGAGAAAGCTGCTGCTTAGTTGTGAACAGTCTGGATATGTGGAGCTTGAGCGTGGGCAGGAGACAAATGGAAAGAAAAATTCGGTGATATATGCATATTATATTCTGGCTTCAGTCATTTCTTATGTATATATGGGCGTAATGGCTGGACTCTTTCTGTTTCTATTGATGCTACTTCTGGGAAAAGCGTATCGCATCTCGCTGGTAGTGGCACTCGTTGTTGTGGCTGCCATGGCGATTGTAGGATATCTGCCAATGGATGCCCTGAATAATAAGGCACTCAACAGAAAAGAGGAGATTGACAGAGAGTTTCCCAATGTAGTTTCCAAGCTGGTTCTGCTGACGATCTCCGGCATGAATGTGAGCAATGCAATCAGTCAGACAGCGCAGAGCGGTGATGGGTTAATTTATCAGGAACTTGCAATGGTGGTAAAAGAAAGCGGTCAGTCAGTTTCGCTGGAAGGTGCACTGACACATTTGCAGAGCCGGTGTGATAACAAGTATTTGGACAAGCTGGTCACATTGATATCAAAGAGCTTTCGTTCTGGAAATGCAAATCTTGCAGACGATTTGCGAGGATTAAACGATGAATGCTGGCTGGAGAAGAAGCATTCCGCCCGCCGTATGGCAGACAAGGTGCAGGCAAAGCTTTTTATTCCCACGATGCTGATGTTTGTGGGGATACTGGTGGTGATTATTATTCCTGTTATGTCAGGCTTCAATTTGGGCATATAGGATTAATATAGTTTATAGTATAGTTTTATGGTAGGAAGGAGTGAGCAGAAATGGAGTTTGCAGATAATCTTGTAGTTGGCGCAAAAGTCAGGATGTGGAAGCTGGGCGAGCGAATCAAAGATTTTCTTGAAGAAGAACATGGTGTGTCAAATGTGGTGGCAACAGTAATTCTTGTGTTGATAGTCGTATTGATAATTTCTGTGTTCTATGAAAAGTTATCAGAGTGGCTAAAAGGTATGATGGAGAAAATTTTTGGCACGAAATTTGAGAAACCAAGTCTTTGATAATAACTTACAATGAAATGACAGATAAAAACAGGAGGTACAAAACAATGTGGAAAAAATGCAAAAGAGAAAACGGCGAGGTGGTAGTCGAAGCCACTATCATTTTACCAATTGCGATCTTATGTGTGATTCTGTTATTGTACATATCTGTTTTTATCTGTCAGAAAGCGATGCTGCAAGCAGCGCTTGAGACATCTGTTGTATATTTCAAAAATACGCTCACAGACAATTTTGTCGAACAGAGAGAGCAAGTGTCCTACGAGGAAAAGGAGGATGGTGTAGGTGCAATTGGCAATGAGTATAAGACACCAGAACCATTAAATCCATATCAAAAATTTTTTTTGTTCAACAATAAGGTCAGCAAAGACGAATTTATAAAATATTTTAAATCTGTCGCGGGAAATTTGTTGTTTGAGGACAGTCTGGAACTCGATATTCATTACGCCAATTATATTTTGTTCAAAGAGGTCGAAGTGACAGCGGAGCAGATTGTAGCATTTCCCATTGATTTTTCTTTGATTGGAGTTGGAAGGGAAGTTAATTTGTCTGCGACAGCACGTGTGGCGGTAGCAGACCACGATGAATTGATTCGAAATATAGATTTTGCGATTGATGCCCTTGAAGATACAAAGCTTGGTGAGATTGTGAAGAATTTATCATCAAAAGTGACAGGGCTTTACAATAAACTGAAACAATTATAAAAGGAACACAGAAAGGAACTAAACATATGAGGAACAGATTTGGTACAAAAAATCAAGGAATTATTACCGTATTTGTGGTTCTAATCATGGTTCCTGTCGTTGTCATTACAGGTTTGATGGTGGATATCGCAAGGGCAAAGCTGTTTGCGGCGCAGGTGGCGATGTCATCAGACTTTTATGGTGAAGCGATATTAAGTGAATATGACAATGTGTTAAAGGAACTCTATGGACTTTTTTCAGTGACACAGAATGAGGAGGGAAAAGCAGCGATCAAGACATACGCATCGTATATGGGATATTCCTTTGACCCTGCACAGGGAGATTCTGGCTTGACAGGCTCCATGTTTTATAACAGCGCGGATTTTGACTTTTCATATGAGGAGATCGAGCTGTCGCGGCTGTCGAATGAAAATGTACTGCTGACACAAGTTGCGGATTACATGGAATTTCGCGTGATTCCGCAGGTAATGGACGAAGCAGGCAAATTCGATGGCGGTGTTTTTGAGATGCTGGATGCGTTTGAAAATATGGATTCAAACAATGAGGCGGTGAGTGCTGCAAATAAACTTTGTGACAACACAGATAAGCTTACCAAAGCAATCAAGAACTATTATGAAGCACTTGAAAAAGTTAGGAAGTATGAGGAGTATCTGGATGTTTTGGAGGAACAGGTTGAGGATTATAAAGACAAGGAATCGGATATCTGTAAGAGTGGAGAGTACAGTGATTATGTGTATTATCTACAAAACGAGGAATATATCAAGGCGTTAATTGAAGAAAGTAAAAATCCTCCGTCTGAAGATAATGACGATGGAGATGAGGAGAATGATGAGGAGGACGATGAGGATGAGGAAGAGAAAAAAGCACTTGTCGAGAAATATAAAGATTATGACCCTGGGGCATACAGAGCATCTATAGAAGATGAGATGGGGAAGAAGAGCGAGCTGGCAAAAGATTGGAATAGCTCCCCAGCAGATTTTTATACAATAGACGATCTGGTCAGTAAACTTGGCGACGAGGCATCAGAGGTAGAAACGCTTTTGGTAGATTTGGAGACAAAGCTGGCAGAACTAAGACAGACGCTTGCCAATGGATGTACAGAAGATGTGAGGGAAGGTATCGAGCACGATATTGCAGAGTTAGAAGATATGGCTGCTTTCCAAGGAGAGTTTCAGAGAATTTACGAGAATGAAGTCAGCAAAAACGCCGGTAAAAATGAGAAAAATATAGAGACTATAGGAAAAGCAGTAGAGGGACTCGACAAAATCAGCACAGAATTAGCAAGCGGAGAACGCGATCCCGGAGACGATGCGGATATAAAGAACACAAAAGTACAATTCGAATGGACAGAAGCGAAATCTTCTGAGATTGATCCCAACGGTCTATATAAGTATCTGATCGAACTGTTTACAGGGCCTGAATCGAACAAAAAAAGTGAAGCCGAGAAAAAGAAGGACGAGGCAATGGACAAACAGAAGGAGGCGGTGGACGGATTAAATGAGAGAGAGGAAAAAGAAGAACAGGAGCTTGCAAAGAAAATAAGAAGCATACCTGACGATGTGAAACCAGAGTTAAAGATGACAGTGGCAAACGGTAATTCAAGTTCTTTTCTCGATTTTTTTAAGAGTGGTTTTAGTTTTAAGGTGTTGGAGAAGAGTGCAGCGAGACTCTTTGATAAGTTTCTTCTCACAGAATATGACTTTGGCATGTTCTCTAGCAGGGTGAGCGGCAAAGAGAAGGGCGAGGGAACGGAGAACGTAGAGGATTATAGTCTGAGTAAAGTGAAAATGTCACCCAAAGTAAACTATCTGTATGGAGCGGAGATTGAATATCTCTATGGGGGCAATCAGAAGTCAGAGAAAAATCTTGCGTCTGCGCGCAATATCATCTGCGGAGTCAGAATGACCATGAATTTCATCTCCACATATTCTGTAAAAGAAGTGAATGACGCGATCAATGCGATCTCAAATGCAGCCTATCAAGCAGCAATGGCATCCGGGGCATTTACATTCGGAGCTGGCACTGCGCTGGCGCCGCTTGTAAAGGTGGCGGTCAGTCTGGCGCTCCGCTCAGGAATTGCGGCGATAGAGACTGTAAAGGATTGGGAACACTTAAAGGAGAGGGAAGATGTAGTACTTTGGAAAAAGGAAATCAATGACTTGTGGTGTGTAGAAGATATCAAGTCTCTGCTTGGTGATGAATATCAGGGCGGTGATGGTGGTGGTGTTTCATCAAATACTGGAATGAAACTTTCCTATGAGGATTATCTTCATGTACTGTTATTTCTATGTATCAGTCCTAGTGATCTCACAAGCAGGACTTCGGATTTGATCACGCTCAATGTCAATCAGAGTCAGAACAGCGGGGATACCTTGAGCGCACCGCTCAAATTCAAGATGACAGAGACAGTGACGGCAGTAAAGACCACTTGTAAGGCCAAGCTGGATATGGTGGTCGTTCCACAGCATTTTATGGAGATGTTTCTCGGCGGTGATGAGACACAGCAAAAGATTGAGAAACTCGATGATGACTACGTATACTACACGATGATAAGGGGATATTGATGAGAACACAGCAAGAGAGTGAAAATGGAATGATGACTGTGGAGGCAGTGTTGTGTCTGGTGCCGTTTCTATTAGCGATATTAGGGATTATTTCCTTTGCCAATATTTTTATGGTACACAGCAGGGTTCAGCATGCGATCTATGAGGCGGCAAGCGAGCTCACTGCATATACCTATCTGTATCAGGTATCAGGATGGCGGTCTGCGGATGAGACATTGATCAAGGATTCTGCGAAGCTGACCGATTTTTTGAACAGCTTTGACGAGGCGAGGGCTGCGCTCAGCCAGGTGACAGACTCGGGGTTTAACAGTGGTGCGATTCACAATGCAACAGATAAGGTGGAGAGTACGATCGACAAAGGACAAGGACTTGCGGAGAATCCCAAACAACTTTTGCAAGAGATCGTGTCAAAACTTTTGAGTGTGGGAAGCGGCGCCATCAAAAATAAGTCTCTGGAATGGATCGGTGATTTGCTGGTGAGAGGATATCTGGATACGAAAGCGTTGAAAACGGGTGGGCAGACAGCGGATGAATACTTGAAGACGTTTGGTGTAAGGAATGGCGTCAAAGGTCTGGATTACAGCAATAGCAAGCTGTTTGCAGATGATAAGCTGCGTCTGATTGATGTCGTTGTAGAGTATGATCTGGATATTTACTTTTTTAAGCTCTTTCTGAAAGACCCCTCAATTCATGTCGTGCAGCGTGTTACCGTTCCGGCGTGGCTGGATGGAGATGGAGGTACGTTTCATGCGGAGTGATGTGTTGATGCTGATCGCGGCGGCAGCGTTTCTGCCAATAGTGTATCTTGGCGTTTTATATTATTATAGGGAATGTTTCACCCAAGAATGTAATAAGAAGCGCAGATTTCTGAGATCGATGCCAGAAATCATCGTGCTAGTGGTATCAGAGGCGGCTATTTTGCGGATATGGTACAGTTATACATCGGGGAAGCTCAGTGGTCTTATGTTGTTGATGCTGATCATAATGTTATACGGAATGACTATTCTATGCATGACAGATTACTGGGAAAAGGTGGTGCCAAACCGCATTCTTTTGCTGTGGATGATGATTTGGATACTTGTCATGGGAAGCTATGGCGTGCGTGATCTGAATGCAATGATGCGTCATATGTTTGGTGTGATATTGGGGTTAGTGTTCTGTATGCTGAGTTTTGGATTCTGTTATCTGATCAGCAAAGGAAACATGGGGGCAGGAGATGTGAAGCTTGCTGTCATTATGGGGATGTATCTCACAGGGGATTATGTTGTGGGAGCAGTATTTTATGGCTGCATCCTAAGTGCAGTATTCTCCATACTGATGCTTGCTAGAGGGAAAATGACAAGAAAGGATTCTATACCTTTTGTGCCATTTCTATACATCGGTGTTGTCATCCGATATTTCATTGGTTAGGGGGATAGGATTATGGTTAGAAAGAAAATGCTTTTATTCCAGCTTTTGTCTGCATTTCTGATTATGGTGAGTGTATTGATGTCAATTGTTGTGGTGAAGATGCAGGATGCACAGCGCGGGCAAGCGCTGATTGTACAACAGGCGGATGAATTTTATAAAGATAAGCTGTATATGCGTGCCATAAATACTTATCAGGAGGCAGTGAGAAGCTACACCACACCAAATAATCCTACGATCGAGAGAGGCATTCTACAAATATACAAGGAAGCTGGGAAAACAGAAGAATATTATGAACTGATCAAAGATCGGATTGAGGAGAGGAAGGCAGAGGAAGACGAATATATGGCGTTGTCGCAGCTTTATGTGGACGAGGGCAATATTAATAGAGCGATTGAGACGCTTCAAATAGGAATGAAACAGTACGAGTCTGCACCGATGAAGGCATTGTATGAAGAGATTCGATATGATACGGATTTGGTCAGCACGAATGTAGAAACTGTGAAATGCCCGCAGGATCAATGGTATATTCCTTATGCAGATGGTTCTCTGTGGGGATATATGGACAGCGATGCAAACATGATTCTGACGCCGCAATATGAGGAAGCACTTCCCTTTACAGGAAATTATGCTGTGGTAAAAATAAAAGGGGTGTACACGTTGATTGACCGTATTGGCGACTGGTATGCAATAGACAAAATTGGTATCGAGGAGGTGACAGGGGCATCCAATTCCTATATCGTCGGAAAGAAAAACGGAAAATATGGCATATATACGAATACTTTCCAGGCGGTGACAAATCTTGATTATGACGATGCTGTCCTTAGTTCGAATGGACTGTGTTTTGTAAAACAAAACGGATTATGGGGGGTGATCAACTGCAATGGAGAGTCAGTTTTGGATTTTGCTTATGATGATGTGGTGCGTAATAGCCGCAACGAAGCATTTGCATCGGGATATGCGGTTGTTAAGGATGCATCAGGGTATTTCATCATCGATGAAGAAGGAAAACCGCTCGGAGAATTTCACTATGCAGACGCAAAAGGCATGGAGGGCGGGCTGCTTGCCGTGGCGGACAAAAATGGTAAGTGGGGATTTACGGATGGTGTGAGCGAGACGGTCATCAAGTATCAATATGAAGATGCCCATTCGTTTTCTGACAGCATTGCTGCCGTGAAAAAGGGTGGTGAATGGGGATACATCAGCAAGGATGGTAAAGTTGTGATTGAAGTGAACTATGAGGATGCCATGCCATTTTATAAAGGAGAAAGTCTTGTAAAAAACATGGGATTATATGAGGTACTGACACTTAGATATTATGAATATTTTTAGCAGGGGAAAAAATGATGTTAAATGAAGTGATGATTGCCAACAAAAATTATGCATCCGTTGTGGTTGAGAATAGAAAAAGATTGGACTTGATCGCAATCAACGTGATTCGGTATGACTGTCCGTCGTTTTTACTGCCGATACGTTTGGTAAGTATTGATAATGAGGTACAGCTGCGTTATGAAATTCTTGGAGGAATCCGGCTGGCGTATATGGCATTACAGATGAATAAACATGAATTGGATAAGCTGTTATATCAACTGCTGCTGCCATATGTGGACTGTGCAGACTGGTTTCTTGATTTTCATAATATCTATTTAGACCGCAATTACATAATGGTAGACCAGAGTAACTTGACTGTTCGATATATTTATATGCCATACACAGACAGGATACAGTCAGAAGAGGAGGTATTGCAGTTTTTCCGTGACTTGGTTGCTTCCGTAACCTTGCAGGATGATGAGGCGTACATTGCGACACTGCTGCGGTGCATTATCGGGAAGGATGCTTCGATCACGGTATTTGCAGATCTGGTCAAAGAAAATTTAAAAAAGGAAGAAATGCCAACAGGGAACAAGGGTGCTGCGCCTGTTCAGGTAACTAGACAGATACCAGCGCCAACAACAGTGCCCTCTCCACCGCCGATCGAAAAAAGCGTATCACAGTCAGTTGAGATAGAGGCAGAAGTAGACAAAGCGTATAAAGAAAATAAATTAGTAAATTCGATTGGGGAAGGGCTTTTTGGCGAGAATGAGAAAGGTCCTGATAAGAAAACAGCAAAAAAAGAGAAGATACAAAAAGAAAAGCAGCAAAAAGAAAAGCAAAATTTTTTCGGCAGACTGCTTGGCAATGACAAAAAAAACAAAAAGGATGCTTTTGCTCTCAGCGAACCAAGCAATCAGTATCATATAGGTGCACCCAATATCATGGCAGCGTTGGAGAATGAAAGACACGTGGAGACATTTGCGGAAAAACAGCAGAATAGTGCAGCAGAGGATTACAATACAGAGATCAGCGACGACGTAGAAGATTTGTCTGGCATACTTCGACTAAGACTAGAGCGGGCACAGGTTGATAATATTCCGAATGTGATTGATCTTGATATCCGTAAAGGATATGCAGTTATAGGGCGTTATGATAAGACGGGCAAGCTTAGTGCTGATTTTAATTTTGATATGTCACTGACCTTTATCGGACGCAGACATGCCAGATTTGAGCTGTCAGGAGAGGATGTGTATATCATTGATTTGGAATCCAAAAATCACACATATTTGAATAATGAAGAGCTGCTTCCAAACCGCAGATATCTTTTACATACAGGAGACCGAATTACCATCACGCAAAAGTATGGTATTGTTTATCAGGTCTGTTAGGAGCTAAATGAAAGTGAAAAGAAAATTATTGTCAAGCTGTCAGAGCATCAGAGGAAATTATAGAAAAAAAAATCAGGATCGGGCATTGTGTATGACTGCGGGCAGCAAAGATGGGATGTTTGCGGTGGCATGTGTGTGTGATGGCATTGGTAGCTTTGAGATGAGTGAACTGGCGTCAAAACTTGTCACAGATGGCGTGCGGAATTGGTTTCTCAATATGGAAGGAAGATTTCACATGCTCTCGCAAAAGGATTTGCAGGATGATATGGAGGAGACACTATATGAGCTGAATGAGCTGGTGTGTGAATATCAGGAGGGGCACCGTGTTACGATTGGCTGTACGATGTCACTGCTGCTGCTGCTGGATATGAAATATTTTATTTTTCACGTGGGAGACAGCAGAGTTTGCGTGGTGGAGGATGGTATACATCAACTGACTGTGGATGAAGTGGTCCAAAAGAAAAGCGAAGGGAAAATTCAATCCTATCTGTCAAATTATATAGGTAAGACAAGGAATTTGTGGCTGAATAAGAGCGAGGGTGTTTTACATAAAGGAAATTTGTTCATGCTGGGAACAGATGGTTTGTTTAAAAATCTAAGATATGAGGATGTGGATGCGTTACGGACAAAACTGCGGTCGCAGAAAGAGATCGAGGCCGTAAATAACTGGATTGTTCAATTGGTTACAGCAAGAGGGGAGAGAGATAATATTTCCTGTATTTTGCTGTATGTACTATAGCATTGTAATGGTCAGGTTATTTTGGCAGCAGAAGCGTTCCGTAGGATGCAGCATAGACAGCTATGTATAACAGACTGATGGTGAAGTGATATGCAGTCATGATGGCAAGACCTTTGACAAGCGGACGGAGTTGTCTCCTGCTTCTTGCAATCAGCATTATACAGACAAAGAGATACCACAGAGCAAGATAGATGAAGGGGAAGCGATGAAAAAGACAGTAGGTAAGAACATACCATCCAAGAAATAGACCTTCAGTCAGGGGATAGCGGACAGGAATTGGGGTATGACAATAATGGCATTTTCCTTTTAACAAAATATAACTGACAATAGGGATTTGATGACAAAGGGAAAGGCGATGCCGACAGGATGGGCAGATACAGTCAGCGGTTACGAGAGGCAGTCCGAATTGAATACGGTATTGCGCAGTTCCGTAGTAGGCGCCTATGATCGCACCAAACAAAATCGTACTGAAAAGAAGTGTAATAAAAAAAGTAAAATCAGACATAACAACCTCTCATAAATATCTTAATACTAAAATTGTATGTGATTTGGAGCAGATTGTCAAGCCTAGAAGGGAGTTGAGAATGTTGGGATTATCGGGAAGTGAATGGTTGTTTTATGGCGGAATTGCAGTGATGGCAGCAGCAGGGGTGCTAGGGATGTTGAGCGTCATTGTTTTTACGCTGACCGGCAGGGCGCTCAGAGACAGGTTAGAACAGGAGTATGGGAAAATAAGAGGTAAGAAGACATGTCCAAAAGAATAGCAGGAGTGTATGAACTTGGAAAAGAAATTGGTGCCGGAGGCGGTGGTGTCGTATACCTGGGGGAACATATACGACTGAAAAAGAAAATAATCCTGAAAGCAGATAAACGCAGCTTGCGTGCTAAGGAAGAGAAGCTGCGGCGTGAAGTTGATATACTGAAAAATCTTAGTCATACCTATATCCCGCATGTTTACGACTTTGTGCCAGAGGATGGTGTGGTATATACGGTGATGGATTACATCGAGGGTGAGAGTTTGGACAAGCTGCTGGCAAGAGGGCAGCTTCCCGCACAGCCCCAGATGATCCAGTGGGCATGCCAGTTATTAGAGGCATTGGTATATCTGCACAATCAGTCGCCACATGGCATTTTACATGGGGATATCAAACCCGCCAATATTATGCTGAAACCAAATGGAGATGTATGTCTGATTGATTTTAACATTGCGCTGGCATTGGGTGAGGATGGTGCGGTCAAAGTAGGATTCAGCAGAGGGTATGCATCGCCAGAGCACTACGGGGCAGATTACATCAGCAGAAATAAACCTGCTTCTGCGGGCAGTATCATTGAGACGCAGCATAAAAAGGAAACGTCTCGTTCCACTGTAGAGGAGGATGTCACCGCAGTATCGTCCATAGATGATTTAGTGGAGGATACACAGGCAGAGGAGTGCGCGACACAGGTAACACAGACGGAATATGACATAGTGGGTGAAGTGCAGTCTGGAGAGGATACCGCATTTGCAACACAGATAGAAGCGATGAATCAGGACAGCACACAATATGGGGAACAGAGTGCAAAAGTAAGTGGTTCTGAAGACAAAACGACTACGGAAGGTAAAAAGGGTATCCTCCTCGATGTCCGTTCGGATATCTACTGTCTTGGAGCAACGCTCTATCACATGATATCAGGACAGCGCCCGGCACAGGATGCAAGGGATGTTGTCCCGTTAGGCCCAGAAGTATGTAGCAAAGCTGTGTCCTTAATCTTGCAGAAGGCGATGGCAATTCAGCCATATGACCGTTATCAGACTGCGGCTGAAATGTTGGAAGCTTTCCAGACGCTTCATGCTAAGGATGTAAGAACAGTGCGGCACAAACGGCATAAGCTTCTTGTAGCCGCAGGACTTACAGGATTATTTCTGGCAGGCGGCGGCAGTACATTTGTGGGATTAAAGCAGCTTGAAAACCGGCAGGCTGCACTCACATTGGCTGAATATTCGGCAAACGCACTCGCTGAGGGGAAGATCTCCGAGGCAGTTAGTCAGGCGATGCAGGCGATTCCGCTGGGAAAGAGTATTTTGGAAGCGCCCGTGACCGCACAGGCGCAGAAGGCATTGACCGATGCGCTGGGCGTATATGACTTGGCAGAGGGCTTTAAGGATGTTGATACAATAGAGTTGCCAGGTGCGCCATTTGATATTGTGATGTCTCCGAAAGGGACACAGGCAGCAGTTGTCTACGCATACGAGATCGCTGTATATGATCTGGAAAACTGTCAGCAAATTGCCAGGCTGCCAACACAACAAAGTGCACTGTCGGACTGTGTATTTATGGATGAGACACACGTTGTATATGCAGGAGATACAGGCATTACAGGATATGACTTAGAAGAAGGAACGGTGATGTGGACAGGAGAAACAGCGACCACGCTCACGATATCCGCAGATAAAAAGGTAGTCGCCGCGGTTGACCGAGATGCAGATCAGGCAATGGTGTACAATGCAGTGAACGGGGAACAGATTGCAGTTTGTTCTTTTGGCGGACAGCATTTAAGCGTGCCGGCAAATGATATCTTTGCAGATCCACAAAGAGACATTTTCGCATTAAATGAAGATGGAAGTATGCTTGCGGTCAGCTTTTCCAATGGCGGTCTGATGGTTTTTGACATAAAAAATCCAGAAGAGGATTTGATTGTTTATGATTCGTCGGAGTACAGACTCTTTGAAGGTGGATTTTATGAGAAGTATTTTGCATTTGCCGCCCGTAAAAATGGAGAGTCGCTGTTTGGAATGATTGATGTAGAAGAAACAGCGTACATCGGCGGGTATACGACAAAGGACAATCTGATCTTAAAGGCAGATGCACAAGGGATCTATCTTGCAAGCGGTGGTCTGTTAGTGCGCGTTGATCCAGATACCATGGAGGAGTTGGAGATCGCTTACTCAGAGAATGCGCTGATTACGGGATTTTCGGCAGGGGGAACACATACACTCACAGCGACGGATGACAACGCTTTTTCATTTTATGACAGAGGTGCAAATCAAATGTCAAAAGAATTGTGTCAAGAGCAATGCGAGTTTGTCGCTGTGTCAGAAGAATATGCTGTAGTAGGCAATCGCAATAAACCGTCAGTGCGTGTACTGAAATTGGACGCACACAACGATGCCCATCTATTGACATATGATGCCAGATATCCACACGATGAAGCGCGGATTAGCCACGATGGAAATACATTTATGCTGTACTGCATTCAGGGGTTTCAGATTTATGACCAGAAGGGAAATCTTCTGACAGAACTGGAGCTGCCTGACGCAACTCAAATTTACGATCAGCAGTTTATTAGAGAGGAAAAAGACTCATGGCTCGAAGTGACCTGGTATGATGGAACCGTGCGGTGCTACAGTGCCAAGGATGGTACGCTGATCTCAGAGGAGAAGAAAGAAGCGCCACAAAAAGATTTGTATGAGGAATTTTTTACAGAGAAGTATAGAATTGCATCTTCGCTTCACGGCGCACCGGAGGTTTATGATTTAAAATCAGGTCAGAAGGTAAAAAATCTTGCAGGGGAGGATTATCTGGCTTATGTGACACAGATAGGGTCCTATATTATCACAGAATATGTGGGAACGACACAGGAGCGGTATGGTATCTTATTGGATGAAAATTTGGAGGAGATTGCATATCTGCCAGGTTTATGTGATGTGGTGGACGAAATGCTTCTGTTTGATTTTAAATCTGGAAATCTGCGAAAATGTCATTTATATTCTCTTCAGGAACTGATTGCGCTTGGAGCGTCATATAATATTTAGTCTTGTCATATCAAATCTTTTTATGCACACGGGTGTCCGAGTAGGGGAAAGGGTTTTCCCCTACTCGATTTCGTTCCGCGAACTCTTCAAAAAGGGCTTGACTTTTAAATCTTACTATTGTAATATTTAGGAAATGTGATGTAGCCGAAAGACCTGTCTATATAAAAGTACAGTCTTAAATCTTACGCTTGTAATATTATATGGCTGCACAAATTTCTACATTGAAGGAGTGATCGTGTATGAGATTTTCTCAGAAGCGCGGACGGCACAGAATTAGCTGCCGAGAGAGAAAGCCAATTGAAAAACAGGAACAGTCCGGCAGCGCTCTTAGAATCTTTATCCTGCAATTCGCCTTTGCCGCACTCTTGCTCCTCTTACTCTATCGTCTGTGGGATTTGCAGATCGTGAATGGGGAGAAATATGTTCAGGATTATGAGCTAAAAATCACGAGAACAATCAGGGACAAAAATACAAGAGGAACCATATATGACTGCAACGGTGAAATTCTGGCGTATAATGAATTATCTTATGTGATTACCATGATCGATGACGGTGTCTATACCTCGGAGCGTCAGCGACAATTGACATTAAACAGCATGATTTACCGTGTTGTGAAGAAGCTTGAAGAGAATCATGAACTGCTGAATAATGAATTAAAGATAGCTGTCGGCACAGATCAGCGTTATGCATATACGGTATCGGGAGCTGCGCTGACTAGATTTAAAGCAGATATTTTTGGCAAGGCAGACCCGGAGGACATGACGCTAGAACAGCGGGAAATGAGCGCAGATATGTTGGTGGAGCACCTTTCTTCAAACAGTAAATTCGCACTTTACGGGGAGGGAAAAAGAGATTATACCAATGAGGAACGTCAAGAATATGGTTTGCCGCAGACTTTTACCGCAAAGGAAATTTTAGCGGTTTTGGGAATACGATATATGCTCTCGCTGAATGAATACAAGAAATATGTGCCTGTCGTGCTGGCAAGAGATGTGTCAGAACAAACAGCCGCCTATATTTTGGAGAACAGTTCTGTCCTGACTGGAATAGAGATCAGTGAGGACTGGAAACGAGTGTATACAGGCGGGGAGGCGTTCTCCCATATTCTGGGATATGTTGGAAAAATTTCTTATGAAGAGCTAGAACAATACACCGGTTTGGATAAAAACTATACATCGGAATCCGTTGTTGGCAAGGCTGGGATAGAGCAGTATCTTGAGGAGCAGCTACAGGGGACTGACGGTGAGCGGCAGATTACTGTCAATAATCGGGGAAAGATTGTTGGTGAGGGGCATATGATTCAAGAGACAATAAGCGGCAGGGATGTGTATCTCTCCATTGATAAAAATCTGCAAAATGTAGTTTATCGCATACTGGAACAGGAGCTTGCTGGCATTCTAACCAGTAATCTGATTCATGCGAAGCGCTTTGATCAGTCCCGCATTACGGATACTTCCCATATTCGTATTCCGATCTATGATGTATATTTGGCGCTGATCAACAATCATGTGATTCGTCTGGAAGCCTTTGCGCATTCCGATGCAACAGCGTTAGAAAAAAGTATGGCAGCAGCGCTGGATGCAAAGCGGGAGGAAGTTCAGGAAGCATTGCAGTCATCACTGCTTGATGAGACGATCTATTTTCGGCACTTTTCAGAGGAACAGCAGGAATATCTTTCTTATATTGTGCAGAAGATGGGAATTTTTAAAGAGGATGCGATCGATAAGGAAGATGAAGTATATCAAAAGTGGGCAGACAATGGAGAGCTCAGCATCAGGACACTTTTGACACGCGCGATTGAAAAAGGTTGGATTCAACAGGAACTTATCAGTTCCAAACCGGGTTATTTTACGACAGATGAGATGTATATGATACTGGTCGAAGTCATTCAGGAGAAGCTGGCAGCGGATAAGGACTTTGATAAGTTACTTTTTAAATGGCTGATTCTTGAGGATCGGGTCACAGGAAAGGAGGTGTGCAGGCTTTTGTACGAACAGCGTATTTTGTCCAAGACAGATGAGGATTATGACAAACTGATGTCAGGCAGTTTGGATGCCTTTACTTTTCTCAAAAGGAAAATAGAGCATCTGGAAATTACGCCGGCACAGCTTGCATTGGACCCTTGTTCCGCATCGGCGGTCGTTGTGTCACCGCAGACCGGAAAAGTGCTGGCACTTGTGTCTTATCCAGGGTACGATAACAATCGTCTGGCAAATCAGATGGATTCGGAATATTACAGTCAGTTGCTAAAAGATCAGTCGCTTCCTCTATATAATAGGGCAACGCAGCAGTTGACGGCACCTGGTTCAACGTTGAAGCCGGTTACAGTCATTGCAGGTTTGCAGGAGGGTGTCATCACGCCGGATTCATCTGTAGTCTGTGATGGGGTGTTTGACAAGGTAGAGCCAAGTCTGCGCTGCTGGAAGCATTCAGGGCATGGAACTGTGGTGAATGCGCCGACAGCGTTACAATTTTCGTGCAATGATTATATGTGCGAGATCGCTTATCGTATTGGAGAGGGACATGGGACAGATTATGTGGACAACACGGCGCTGGCGCGTCTGCAAAAATATGCAGCGCTTTTTTATCTGGATAAGAAATCAGGTATTGAGCTTACGGAGTCCGAGCCGCATGTGACAGATAAATATGGGATACCCTCCGCAATCGGACAGGGGACGCACAACTACGCGACAGTGCAGTTGGCAAGATATGTAAGTGCGATCGCTTCAAAAGGGGATGCTTATGCACTGTCATTAATAAAAGGAATTGCTCAGACAGACGGCACCTACATGGAGAGTGATTCTGCAAAAATGGGCAGCGTGGTATTGCCTGATCATGTTTGGGAAACGGTCCACACTGGAATGCAGCAGTTTGCACAGAACAATACCATCCTAAAAAATATGGCAATCAGTGTTGCAGGAAAGACTGGAACTGCGCAGGAGGCAAAGAACCGGCCAGACCATGCACTGTTTGTCGGATATGCGCCAGCCGATCAGCCGCAGATCGCAGTTGCAGTGCGCATTGCAAACGGATATGGATCGTCCAATGCGACGGCGGTGGGGAGGAGCATTTTTGATTACTATTTTGCGCTGGAAAGCCAGGAAGCGATCCTGACAGGAGAGGCGTCACAGGCAAATAATACAAGAACAGATTAACCATTTCGGTGAAGTGAAGGAGGAATTAAGGATGAGAAGCACATTGAATTATATCAAGCTATTTTGCTGCGCACTGTTTTGCATGATGGTGCTGGGAGGCTGTATGAGCAGTCACAGTGAAGAAAATGAAGAAAAGGTACAGTCAGATATCAGGCATCAGCGTGTTCCAGATACGATGATATCTGAGGATATTGTGCAGGATATGGAGCCCCCCGTGCCCGATGTCATGGAAGCTGACTGGTCAGCAATCTTTGACGGATTGAACGGAGCGGCAGTTCTTTATGATGCTGTACAACAGCAATACACAATCTACAACACAGAACTTGCAACAACACCAAGATCGCCATGCTCCACCTTCAAGATCATCTCGTCCCTGATTGCGCTGGAAAGCGGCATTCTGGAGCCAGAAGATTCTGTGCACACATGGAGCGGTGAGGTGTTTTGGAATGAGGATTGGAATCATGATATTGACTTTTTGGATGCATTTCGTACCTCCTGTGTCTGGTATTTCAGAGAAGTCATTGACGCGGTGGGACAGACTACAATGCAGCAAGAGCTGGACAAACTTCAATATGGCAACTGTGATATTTCTGACTGGGAAGGAAAGCTGAACACGAACAATAACAACCGAGCACTGACTGGATTTTGGCTGGAGTCATCTTTGCTCATCTCTCCGAAGGAGCAGGTGCAAGTGATGGAACGCATCTTTGGTGTGGATTCTATTTATTCAGAAAAGACAAGGGAAGAACTAAGAGAGGTTATGTTGGTGACAGAATTTGAACATCCTGACATCAAAATTTATGGAAAAACCGGAATGGGCAAGGCAGACGGTATTACCGTCGATGCCTGGTTCACCGGTTTTGCGGAGGATTCTGCGCAGGAGAGGACAGTTTATTTCTGTGTGTACTTGGGCAGAACGGACAATCAGAATGTCACGAGCGCTGCGGCAAGAGAAATCGCAATTAATCTGCTAACACAGGTTTCTGTATACAATACAGATTTCGAAAGGCATTAGGAGATAATGCGCTCAAAATCGTTTAGAAAAGCTGTGTACTGACACGCTTGAATCCCCATATAGAAGGCGTTTTGCTGCCATCGGGAATAAGATTATGAACAATTTGATCTTCCTCGTAGCGCTTTTTAAAGCAGTGCTTGCCCACACAGTACAATTCTATGTGAATATTTTCATTGACGCGAACCAAATACAGCTTTCCGTCTTTTTGGATGATCTGTATCTTGCCGGGGAGATAAGTACCTGTGTATTTTGCAAGTTCCTCTGGTGAGCATAAAATTTCCTCCGGCTGATGTGACAAAGGAGCTTGTCTGTTATGCAGGATTTCTGTGATTGCGTTTCCGAGGCGGTATTGATTCAGCGAGCCTGTATTTGATAGAAGGAGGATACAGAGGTCTTCATCAAAAAAGTACATCGTATAGGCAGTTATACCGAGGAAGTCCCCGCCATGAACATATTTGTCTTTCCCATACAACTCCAAACCATAGCAATAATGCTCTTGGTGTTCAGACAGGAAAATTTCATAGGAATGCTCTGATAAAATGTCTTTGGTCTTCAAACATTTATACCATTTTTGTAAATCATCACAGTTCGTGACCAGCGAGCCTGCACCTATGGCATACAAACTGTTCGTGTAAGGGACTCTGACCAGCGCGCCATAGTCGCGGATATAATTATTGGCTGTGTTGATCAGGATATCCTGTCCGTTGTCAAAAGCTGTATGGTTCATTCCCAGTTTGGAAAAAATGTGTTCTTTCAGAAATTCATGATACGTCTGTCCAGAAACGGACTCAATAATCCACGCAAGCACGTTGTAATTGGAATTGTTGTAGTCGAATGTTCTCCCTGGATTCTTGATGGGTTTTTTGATAATCCAGTCTCTGAAATATTGCTCTTTGTCGTAAGGCAACCTGTCTGCACCTACGTAAAAATCATCTTCAAAGCTATAGTTGTTGTGTAGTCCAGAGGTATGGCACAAGAGCTGATGAACAGTGATTTCCGTGGGAAGCTGCATCGTCGCAGGCAGATATTGGTTTGCTTTTTCATGAAGCTGTAACAGGCCTTTGTCATATAAAATCATGATCGCAAATGCTGTGAATTGCTTACTGATAGAGGCAGCGACAAAGCGCGTGTCCATTGTGTTTTTGATCTGAAATTCAATACTAGAATAGCCGCGGCAGACTTCATATAGCGTGGTGTCATTCTGGATAATTCTGATTACACCGGAAAAGTCCCAGTAATCCAATTCTGCCGTAAGATAGCTGTGTAGCGTTTTCTGTAACGTTGTCATTAGTAATCCTCCTAATAGAAACCTAGTTCTGCAAGAATTTTGAGCGTGAGTGCTGTCGCAGCAGTGCCATTCGCATCGCTGTCATTTTGGATGTTCGTAGCAAAATAATATACTTGACCATCTCGTTCAAGATATCCGACAAACCATCCTAAGACATTTTGACCATTTTCTTCTCCCGTACCAGTTTTGCCAGAAAGTGTGCCCTTGTCCGTAGTGTAAAGGCGAATCGAATCCTTCACTGCTGAAATGTTTATCGGAGAGAACCCAAAATCATTTTCATAAAATTTCTTCAACATCTCAACTTGTTCAATGGGGGAAATCATCAACGAGGAATCGCCCCAATAAGAAGAAAGGTTCTCACCGACCGTCTGATTTCCATAGCCGAGTCTGTGTACAAAATCCCTGATCGCTGACAGGCCGACACCTTGGTCGAGCGTCTGAAAATACCATGTCACCGAATTCTGCATGGCAGTCTGTAAGGTCTGGTCAGCGTTCCAGGTCTCATAGTAGTATTCGTGTCCGTTCCATGTGATTTGCGACTGCGCAGGGGATATTAGTCCGGCTTCCAGACCAGACAGTGCACTGTAGATTTTGAAGGTGGACACAGGAGAGACACGCGCAGAGGCAGCTTCCTTATTATAAATTTTCCAAGAGTCGTCAGCTGCATTGTACAACACAAAGCTGCCAGTATTTTTGCCGAATGCTGCACTCAGATCGAGATAGGAAATTGTCTTTCCTTCTTCCTGAAAAGCATAGTGGTCACGATCGGCAGCGGAGTGTGCCAGAAGGGGCACAAAGCCTGACAGAAGTGCAGCAATCGACAGATAGGCAATAAAACCATACACATTTTTTCTGCGTGATGCTGGCTGATATGCTGCGATATTCAAAATCCGCTTTTTCATCTGCGGCATCGTTCCGCCGATTCCTGCCGCGAAAGGAAAAGGCAAATGAGCCACTTTCTCAGCAAAGTTGATCAGAGTATTTCCGTAATCTTCGTAGTCGGATGCTTTCAGCAGCTTCAATACTGAAGTATCACAGGCGACTTCTCGGTCATTTTTCATTTCCCCCAGAGCATACCATACAGCTGGATTGAACCAGTATAGCACATTTGCGGCGCTTGTGATATAGTTGACCAGAGCATCCTTGTATTTGTAGTGCTGAAGCTCATGTAGCAGCATATATCGAATCTCTTTCATGTTGATGTCTGCAATCAGATGGATTGGCAGGTAAATACATGGTCTGAAAAATCCAGCGATCATAGGCGACTTTAAAAATGCAGTGCTGTAAATGGGAATACATTTTTGGATGCCCATCTCTGCCAGGCAATCACAGTACAATGTATAGATAGCTGCATTCTGAAGGGGGAGTGCAGATTTTTGGATTCTGTGAAACTGGAGAACAGAACGCCAGAACCAGAAGATCATGCCTGCAATCCCAGACATCCATAGGATACAGCATAGGATTCCGACATTGGAAGGTGTCCTGTGACTGACAGCGATACCAATATCGTTGAACCAGTTTGTAGTGTCTGCCTGCTGGAAAGCAGCGGGCAGTGTGTTGATGGGGTTGGTTGGAGCAGTGTATGTCCCATGCAGTGTTTCAACCCATGAGAAAATCCGCAGAGACTGGATTTTCTGAATGGGCAGGAAGGGGACAGCAAGCATGCCGAGCAGAAGAAACCATAAGTTATACTGCATTCTGCTGGACAGGCTGTTTTTTAACAGACGTTTTCCAACAACAAGCGCACCGATGATAACACTGAGCAAGAGATTGCACAGAAAGAAATGGATCATAAAATCGACCATATTCAGGTTCCTCCTTTTTTGGTGCCTTTCTTCGAATCTTTGGACAAGAGAGAGCGGAGTGTTTGGATTTCGTTGTCTGACAGCCTGTCTTGGTCAATATAGGCGGACAGCATGGCGGAAATATTTCCATTGTAAAAGCGCTTTAAAAACGTGTTGCTTTCCTGATTGATATATTCCGCTTCGCCCACCAGAGGGGTATAGACAAAGACACGGCTCTGTTTTTCATAGGTGAGCGCGCCCTTTGTCACCAGCCGTTTGATTAAAGTCTGGATGGTCTTAGGGCTCCATGTCGTTGTCTTTACCAGATATTCAGTGATTTCATTTGTGCTGATAGGGGCATGTTCCCACACGATTTTCATTACTTCAAATTCGGCTTCGGAAATTTGAGGCAGAGATTTCACGGTAAGTACCTCCTTTGTTATCATAGTCTTCTGCGATTTACGAAGAGGATGTATCAACAAACGCAATGCTCGAATCCCCCTGCCGCGCCTGCTCGACGACTGCTGCGGATAATTTCTGGAAGGAATTGTAGGAGGAGGTGGCACCGGTCAGCGCATCGATCGTGCCCTGACCCTGCCCATCCTGAAGCTGCCCGGCGTAGTAGCGGGTGTATTCGTTGGGATAAGTCCCTTGTGCGTTGAGCATGACCTGCATATAGTTACTGTCCCAGCTTTTGATAAAGCCGCTAGCATTTTCTGCGTTGTACTCCACGGAGACGATATTGCCGCCCTTGACCATGATTGTGATATATTCTTTCCATCCGTGGCTGAACTCGGCAGCCTGTGCTGTGTAATATCCATCTTGAAGTGCAGCTTCTGTTGTGTTATCGCTGCATCCTGTCAGGAGTGTCAGAAGGAGCAGTGAAATCAGTGATAGACGCAATTTCCATTTCATTTGTCAGATTCTCCCTTCAATACAAATTTTTGAACGTGAGATTGAAGAACCTCAGCTTCTTTTGCCAACAGACCGCTGGATTGATCTATCTCGCTGGCATTTTGAAGATTTTGGTCTGCGATGCCAGAAATGACTTCAATTCGTTCGTCAATAATCGTCAGAGCGGTCTCCTGATCTTGGACAGCGGTGACTAGGTTGTCAGAGATTGTGCTGATCTGATCAGAGACAGCAGAGATCGCATGGAGTGAATTGGCAGTGTCAGCGGTCAGCTTCACGCCAGTCTGGATGATGGAGCTGGTATGGGCTACCATCTCCGTCGCGTTTTGTGCGGCTTCGGCACTCTTGGCGGCGAGGTCTTTGACTTGGGCTGCGACGACAGCAAAACCTCTGCCGGCACTTCCTGCACGGCTTGCTTCAATAGAGGCGTTGAGTGCCAATATACTTGTCTGGAATGCGATATCTTCAATTGCTTTGGCGATCTTAGTGATCTCTTCTGCGTTGGAGCTGATATTGTCCATTGCGCTGGAAAGATCATTCATTTGTGTATTTGCGTTCTGGATGCGCTGAGCGATCTCCACAGTTTTATTTCGGGTCTGACTGGTGCTTGCCGTGACATTGGATAACTGTTCTTTGACATGAGAGACCTCACAGACAAGCGCTTCTGTGGATTGATTCTGCTCCATAGAAGCTTGATGCAGTTGGCTGGATTGACCATTTAGCTCCTCGGACATATGGGCGAGTTGCGTGGTGGCATGGCGAAATCCTGAGATAGTCTCGTTCATGGACGTTGTAATTGTGCGCAGACTGTTTCGAATCAACGTAAAATCGCCCTTGTAATCCATTTGAGGACTGACGCACAGATTACCGTTTGCCACCTGCGTGAGCACTTGCTGGATATCTGATATGTAGTTGTTGATACTCTCGACAGTAGTACCTAATGTCTGAGTCAACAACTCCAGTTCGTCTCTGGAGCGGACAGGCTTCACGGTGGTGTGCAGATCCCCGTTGGAGAGCGATACCATTCTGGTTGTCACACGCTTGATCGGGCGGGAAATAGAACGCGCCAGATGCAGAACGAGCAGAATGGAGAGTATGAGCACTACCAACGTACACAATAGTGCGAAAAACACCGCACTGTTGATTGTATGGCTGTAATCCGCTTCAGGTATATGCAGAACCAGTGACCACTGCGTACCGCGAATAGGAGAGAATGCAACCAATATGTGTTCCCCGTCAACTGGAAATTCTGTCGCACCAGTTTCTCTTGCAGTGATGCGGTTGAGCGTTTCTTCATTTTCACCGCCTAGCTGTGTGAGGGTGCTTCCTGCCAGAACAAGAGATTGGTCTGGATGTCCAGTGATGATGCCCTTGGCATCGACCATATATGCTGTGCTATGTTCTCCTAGATTGATGCTGCTGATCACATCATTGAGTGTGTCGTACTTGTAGACACCCACGACATAGAGTGTAGTTTCGTCGTTTTCCTTGACAGGCATTCCCATAGTGATTCCCAGCTTATCCTGAAAAATGGTGGAGGAGCTGGTAGTGAAATTATCTGTATCCCGAAGGAGCGCAAAGAAATCTGCATCCAAACTCTGCGGCGCGCCATCAATCCCCTGAACCAGCTTTCCATCCAAATCATACAGGGCGATGGTGTGCAGCTCATAGATTTCGGCAGTTTCAGCCAGCAGCGCTTCTCGGTTTCTGCGGGTGGCTGCGTCGTCTGTTATGTTGGTGTCAAGAGTGACTGTCATCATACGGGGATCCCCGGCAAGCGTCATCATGCGGTCTGCGAGCATGTGAATATTTGCTTCCACCGTTTTGGCGGATTGTCTGACCATAGGCTGTAGGCTGTCCAGCAGGATATTTGTTGCCAGATACTGCATAGACAGTGCCATGATACCGCAGCATACAATCACTAATACGAGGATATTAAGGGTTGTGTTTCTCAATATTCTTCCATTGAGACTTCGTCTGAGCTTCCGTTGCTGGGAGCTAATTTTGTTTTCGGTCACGATCTGTTCTCTCCTTTTACATCTCATTTTTGATCAAATAAATAAGAAAAGCCCGATTATACTACTGGCAGAAAGCGAACTTTTCGTTTTGCCAATGGGATAAGGCGCTTTATCGTATAGTATAACATAGATGAGGAGGAAAATAAAGATATTTTCTTATAAAAAATACACTTGACAACTTGATTCTTTGCAAATATAGACCGATATAAAATATGAAGGATACGTTAACGAAACAGGAATTTTAGTTGAAACAGGGGTGGGGTATGAATATTTCATTAAAAAACAATATGTTTTCTATATTTACGCAAAATAATGGATACCAGCTCAAAAGCACTGAGGAGAAGCTAGAGCGCATTCAACAGACACAGTCTCAGATCGACTTGATCGAGGGAAAGAAGGCGGAGCTCAAAAATAGACAGTGCAGTACGCTGGATGAAATTGCAGAGAAGCTGGAACTGTATAATAACTACAATGATCAGATTGATCAAGTGAAAAAGCAGTTTAATTATGAACAGATGATGCATTGTATGGACGAGGCGGAGGAGCTTGGCGAGAAGATTGCCGAGGCTGCCGAGAAACTCGAACCAAAGACTGCCGAGGAGAGACGCGAAGACCTTGCGAAAGAGGCGCTTGGTGTGGAGGATGAAGGAATCCTCGATGAGATGCTGGACGAGATGCCAGAGGAAGCTTTGGAAGAGACGTTGAATGAGATGCTTATGGACAAAAAAGTGATGAAGGATGAGCTGGATGAGGAGCTTCCAGAACTTTTGGAACAGGAAAAATTGACGGAAATGTATCTTGATAGACAGTATGTTCCGTTTGACATCAAGGCATAAAGGGGACAGAAGTTCGTAAATGCTGAGGGTAGATAAAAAGGAAGAAGAGGTCCGTTACAAAAATCCAGCAGAATATGAGAAGTATATCCGAAGAACATATGATTGCATGAAAGCGGATACCTATCAGGTAGAGATCAGCGAACGGCTGTACTACAGAGCGACAAAGGACAAGAAGATCGAGCAATGGCTGGAGGACAATCTCAGCCAACTGTCATACTGCATGGAGAGTTTGAGCGGTATTATTGCTGTGACAGGAGGACGGCTTGTCAGATGTATCTGCCATCTGAACAATTACAATAATATCAGTACCGAAATCTTTGCGTCTGACAATCTCAGCGAGATTGGACAACTCTGTGAAGCACAGACGTGTCGTTCGGTGATACGCACGACGACTGTCAATGAGATTGAGGAGCAGGCAAATTACAACAGTATATTTTGGACATCTGAGGCAGAGAGTGCAGGCTTTAAGGCAAAAGCGTAGGAAAGAAGAATCGGGGAGGGATGAATAATGAGTACTATTTCTGCGGGCACGCCCGTTATTGCAGAGAGCGTTGCAACTTATTACAATGCGTCAAAAACCAAAAGCACAGGTGACAGGAAAGAGGACCTTTCCATCACAAAGAAAGAGGAGTCCACTGAGACTGCGAAGAAGACAAAGGTGAACGGTAGGACCATCGGAACGCCGGAGCTAACTGAGAAGGCAGCAAAATATTATGAGGAGCTGAAAAAGAAATATGGCAATCTTGACTTTATCCTTGTGAGCAGGGATCAGAAGGAATTTGCCAAGGCGACGGCATCCAAATATGCGAATGCGCACAAGATGGTCGTGCTTATCGATGAGGATAAAATCGAGCGCATGGCGGAGGATGAAGACTACCGCAAGCAGTATGAGGGCATCATCTCGAAGGGCGCAAGCGGATTGTCACAGTTGACCAACAAGCTTGCCAACATGGGACTGAGTGTCAAGAGCTGCGGCATAAATGTGAATGACAACGGTGCAGCGTCGTTCTTCGCAACGATGGATAAGTCGTTCAAGGCGCAAAACAAGACAGCGCAGCAGCGTCTGGCAAAGAAGAAGGCTGCAAAGAAGGCGGAGGAGAAGAAGGCTGCGAAGAAGGCAGAACAGCAAAAGCAGCAGGAGAAGCTCGAGGCGGGCAGAGAGGAACGAAGGGTAATCCGGGAGGAATACCTAGAAGGAGATTCGGACTATGAGGAGGAAGTGACCTTCACCGCAGACTCTATAGAGGACTTGATCGCACAGATCGAAAGTGCAGACAATCTCTATAGAAGAGACATCTTGTCAAATCGAGAGCGCCAGGTTGGAAGGGGATTTGACTTTGTCGTTTGAGCTTTGAGATGTAGATTCAAAGTGACACCCATATAGAAACGTGCTATACTATATGTAACTATTTCGTGGAAATGCGAAATGGTTACATATTTTTTTGCACACGGGCGTATGGAAAACGGGAGAGAACCTGCGCAGCGTGCATCAGAAAACAAAGGAGGAATTCAAATGAGAGGACTAGGGACGTTAATTACCGTAATCGTTGTGATTGTATTTTTGATCATATTGCTGTGCATGGGTTATGTGAAGGCGCCGCCTGATATGGCATTCATCATCTCAGGTATCAAGAAGAAGTCCAAGGTGGTAATCGGGAAGGCAAGTATCAGAATACCATTCTTCGAGCGGCTGGATAAACTCAATCTCAGGCTGATTCCGATCGATGTCAAGACAAGCAACGCAGTGCCGACAGCTGATTATATCAATATCAATGTGGACGCCACAGTCAATGTCAAGATCAGCAATCAGCCGGATAAGCTAAGGCTTGCCGCGGAGAACTTTCTAAACAAAAATACAGAATATATTGCCAATGTCGCAAGGGAGGTTCTTGAGGGAAATGTCCGTGAGATCGTAGGTCGTATGCGCCTTGAGGAGATGGTGTCAGACCGCCAGAAATTTGCGGAGCTTGTCAAAGAGAATGCGGAGCCAGATCTGGCAGCGATGGGACTGGATATCATCAGCTTTAATGTACAGAATTTTGTAGATGGAAATGATGTCATCGAGAATCTTGGTATTGACAATATCGTGAAGATCAAGAAGGCGGCTGCGATCGCAAGGGCAGAGAGTGAGCGCGACATCAAGGTAGCACAGGCAGCGGCGGACAAGGATTCAAATGATGCGGCAGTGGCAGCGCAGACGGAGATTGCAAAGAAACAAAACGAGCTTGCCATCAAGAAGTCCGAGCTTCAGATGGAGGCAGACACCAAGAAGGCGATGGCGGACGCTGCATATGAAATTCAGAAGGAGGAGCAGCGCAAGACTATTGAAATCACGACCGCAAATGCCGATATCGCAAAGCAGGAGCGCGAGATTGAATTAAAACAGAAGGAAGTGGCAGTAAAGGAGCGTGCGCTTGAGGCAGAGGTAAAGAAACAGGCGGAGGCAGAAAAGTATGCTGCGCAGCAGAAGGCAGACGCAGCACTGTATCAGCGGCAGAAGGAAGCTGAGGCACAGCAGTTTGAGGCGCAGAGAATCGCGGAGGCAAAGAAGGCGCAGGCGGAGGCAGACCGCTATTCGAAAGAGCAGGAAGCGCAGGGAATCCGGGCATTTGGCGAGGCGGAAGCAGCGGCAGTGCGGGCAAAGGGTGTCGCGGAAGCTGAGGCGATACAGGCAAGAGGTCTTGCGGAGGCAGAAGCCATGGAGAAGAAGGCAGAAGCATATGCGAAGTATAACAAGGCAGCTGTAGCGGAGATGATGATCAAGGTGCTTCCCGATATTGCAGGTAAGATTGCGGAGCCGCTGTCCCAGATTGACAAGATTACAATCATCGGCGGCAGTGATGGTACGAACGGCGTTGACCAGGTAGCGGGGAATGTTCCGGCAGTCATGGCGAAGCTGTTTGAATCTATGAGGGAGACTACAGGGATTGACCTTGCCAATATTATCAATGCAGAGTCCTATGATGCGAAGGTCAATAGAAATATTACAGTGAACGGGCTGGACGGCGTACATCTGACTGTAAACCAGAATCCAGAGGAACCAGCTGAGAAATAATACTCAATTTGACAGTATTGTACAGAATTTTCAGAAAATAAGCTTCAATATATTAACAATTTTGGCAGAGCTGCCGATATATATTACGTAAACAATCATGAATCGTACATAACCTTACAGCAACTATTATTATTAGAAAGGATATGGAAATAATATGAATATAAACAGCTCAAGAAATTCACTTTTACGTTCAAGAAATCTCAGAAGCGCCAAGAGAGCCCGCGCTGGAAAGGTGATCAGCAGCAGGACTTCGCGGTCTAGTTCCAGCTCACGTACACAGTCAAGCTCATCAAGAAAGACAAATTCTACAACTACCATGACACAGACCAAGCAGCTTGCAATGTATGAGAAGATGGAGAAGTCCGCATACAATCTTCAGGTCAATGTTGAGAAGATGCTCAAGATTGGCAGCATGTCATATACAGATGACGAGGCAGGCAAAGCAGCGCAGGAGAACGATACGAAAAATCTGTTAAAGGGTATTCAGGATTTTGTAGCTGATTTCAATGAGGTTTATAATGACCTGTATGATATCGGAGGCGTATCAAATCTTGCTTATAAGAAGACACTTGACAGTGTTGTGTCTGCAAATGAGGATGCTTTAAAGGCGATTGGGATTACGGTCTCAAAATCAGGTGAGCTATGCATTGATGAGAAGGTCCTTGAGAAAGCAGATCTGGAAAAGGTCAAAGATTTGTTTGCAAAAGAGGGTGGCTTTGCGGATAAGATTGGTGACAAGATGAAAATTGTAGAGCAAGGTGCTTCGAACAGCCTTACAACATTGAGCAAGCTGTACGGTGCGACCTCCACCTATAATAAATATGGTGCAAGCAACTCCTATTTTAATGGAAATAATAATTACAATTTTAATTATGGTAATTATGGCAGTAACAGTGGATGGTATTTCTAATATAATAGTGCTCCTAAATAATCCTAAAATATAATTCCAATACAAAAGAAGCAGTCGTTTTGAAGTGGCTGCTTCTTTTGTTTAGGAACGCTCAAATTTTTGTTGTTCTTTTTTAGCTTTTTTGTTCTCATACATCATCTTATCAGCACGATTGTATGTATCTTCGAGATTTTTATCTACATCGGAAGTGTACACAGCATAACCGTAGGCAATCTGCATTTTCATTCGCAGATTTTTGTTCTCTCGGTTGGAGGCATCCACACTCGATTCCAGCATTGCCATGTAGTGTGTCATATCGATCGCAGAAGACTTTTCGATCAATGCGACAAACTCATCGCCGCCGACACGGTAGCACCGACCAATTCCATTAAAGATTTCATAAATGATCTTGGAACAGCTCTTGATGTACAAATCACCGGCGCTGTGACCATATGTGTCATTTGTGTATTTGAGATTATTGAGGTCAAAGTCGATCACTGCCACATCTGTCGGATTCTCGGATAATCTGGCAAAATCCACATTAAAACATGTCCTGTTGTGAAGTCCTGTCATTTGGTCTGTGTAAGCAAGTGTTTGATAAGCGTTTGCCTCCTGTCCCATCTTCATGAGAGAAGCAGATTCGCGCGCAGAGGACAGCCCCAGCACAATAATATAGCTCAGAAATCCTAAACGTCCAAACGTATTCCCATCCCATGAGCCAGAGTAGAAACCTATGATATCCATCAAGAGCGTAAGTGCACAGATGACAATACAGAACATATGTACCTTAATCGTGTGGGAGTGAACTCCATTCTTGATCAGAAGGTAGGATTGCACAATGATGATCAAAGCGAGCAGGCACATAATAATATGCGTTGTCCACAAGGTTTCTCTGAGATCTGAGATACCTGTAAATTGAAGCACCATGCAGATGAGGATCTGCAAAAGGTTGATCTTGCAGAACCAGTTCCAGATTTTGCTGTTATCCTCATAAAAGGTCTGCACAAAGACTGCAAACGGAAAGCACAACAGCATCAATGACAGGAATGCAAGGTAGGAGGTCACGAGGTTGTTCTTTAAAATCAGCGTTGTGATACTGCACTCGTTAATGGACCACACAGATAAAAATAATGAAAATATTCCCAACTTTAACAGTTTGCCACTTGTGCTAATGTTTCGAGATACAAACAGATGATACGCCACCAGAACAAAGCCAAGAACAAACATAATGATACAGAGTGCAAAGGGCAGAATATTCTCGGTGATAATATGGGCTGGGAGTGAGAACTCATTGCCCACATAAAAAGTAGGTATATTTTTCTGGTAGGACTTGTAGGGGCTGGTAATTACGATCTCAAGTTTGTTGTTATTATATGGAAGGTTGATAAAGTTCCAACAGTAACCTGGCGATTCAGACAAAGGATTGTTGTTGGCGATCGGATACTGATAGATCAGGGTGCTGCCCACATATACCTTTACATTTTGGTGAACCGAGTAAAATGCTAGGACGCTGCCGACTGACGCATCAACGGAAAGCGTGCCTGAAACAACCGTTTTTTTCATATAAAAATTTTTGCTGTAATCTGTCCATTCTGTCACCGCATAGGCAGACTGCTGCTGTCGGGTATCTGTTGCTTTGTCATATAAATAGATGAATAATAGAAAGATGCAGATGGCAACACAAGCCAGCGCATACACAATATAGTTTCTTTTCTTGATACCTTCATTCATTTGTAGTCCCGCTCCTGCTAAATATGATAAGTACATTATAACATATCCACGAATATAATCCATTTAAATTTTACAAAAATAGTAGTTTCAACAAAAAAAAACTAAAAAATTTGGCAGAATGTACATATGATTTAGAAATATGTGCATTGTTGATAAGTACTGCTTGCAATAGCAAAATAAAAGGAGGATAATTGATACAGTAAATGTGAATTGGGAGGAGACTCATATGATATGGAATGAAGAGAGAGAGTGTATGAGCCGTGATCAAATGGCTGATTTACAGGGAAAACAATTGGTAAGACTTGTGAAGTATATGTATCGCAATGTGGGGTATTACAGAAAAAAAATGAGGAAGCTCGGGCTAGAACCTGGCGATATACGAGGAATCGAAGATTTGAGCAGGCTGCCATTTACGACGAGGGAAGATTTGCGGGGAGCATATCCATCTGGTATGTTTGCGGTGCCGATGAGCAAGCTTGCCCGATATGGCGCCACGGAGAGTCTATCAGGGGAAGAATTGATTGTCGGGTATACGCAGAATGACCTAAATCTTTGGAGTGAATGCATGGCACGCTCGATGGCAATGGCTGGTCTGGGGAAAAATGACGTGATTCAGATCGCGTTTAATCAAGAGAATTGGGTAGAAGGACTGGGCGCCCTGAATGGCACAGAACGAGTCGGAGCAGCGGTAATACCGACACCTGCTGACAAAAAAAGTGATCTGATGACTGCGATAAAGAAGTTTCATGTAACAGGGATCATGGGGACACCATGTCATCTAATGCATCTCATGCGATTAATCGAAAAAAAACAAATAAGTAACAATTTGCATTTGAAGGCAGCAATTTGTGGCGGAACGTTCTGGACGGAGAAGACGCGAAAGATGATCCAAGATATGATCGGTATTCGAATGTATGATATCTATGGGATGAATGAGCTAATGGGGCTGGGTGTAGCAGCAGAATGCAAGTGCCAAAATGGGATGCATGTGCAGGAGGATTATTTTATCACAGAGATCCTTGACACGGAAACATTAATCACGGTGGTGGACGGTGTGCTGGGGGAGATCGTCTTTACGACGCTTCAAAAACAGGGAATTCCATTGATTCGTTTTCGGACGATGAATATGACAAGGATCAATCATGTGAAATGTGAATGTGGCAGGACGACAGCAAGGATTGACAGAATATGTGACAGGACAGAGGATGTTATATTTATTCGCGGCAACAGCGTGTTTTTATTCAGTATCGAGAACGCGCTTTCTAAACTTCGAGAAATTAAGGCATCTTATGTTGTGTATATCAGAAAGGAACATGGACTTGACATCGTGGATGTGTGTATTGAAAGCAGTCGTACAAGTGAGCTTTTGCAGTCGGATGATGGGGAATCTGTGAAATGTTGTGTAGCAGCTGCGGTGGGCAAGGTTATAGGTATGAAACCGAACGTATATATCAGAGATAGTGGAACAGCACTCAATTATAATAGAAGGAAAGTGATGTTTATTGATGAGCGAAGATATTAGATTCGTGCATTTTCGGTTCAAAAAGATTAAAATATTAACATTGAAAAAAGTATTAAAATAGTATAAAATAATAGATAGGTAATTGTCGGAAAATAATAAACGAAAGGAGAATTACTGTGAAAAAGAAATTATTAGTGGCAATACTATCTGTTTCTTTGTTGGCTACAGGGCTTATGGGCTGTGGAAATACAAAAAGTGGTGAGCAGGCTGAAAGTGCAGAGGCGGAGACAGAGCAGGAAAATCAAGGAGAGCAGTTGGAATCTGGGAAAGTGGCACTGCGCATCTGGGTCGAGGAGGCAAATATTGAGAATTTGCAGAAGATGATCGACAGCTTTGAACAAAAGTACGCAGGACAAGCTGATTTTGAGATCACGATCGAGCCCAAAGGGGATGCGGATACCAGAAAAAATGTGCTGAGTGATATTCATAATGCGGCAGATATTTTTTCGATGGCAGATGACCAGCTTTACAGTCTGATCGCAGGTGGAGCACTTTCGCCCGTGGTGAATCAGGTAGACGTGAAGGGTGCGAATCTGGAGGATGCGGTGGATGCAGCATGTTATCAGGACACTTTGTATGCATATCCTTACACGGCAGATAATGGTTATTTCTTATATTATGACAGGGACTATTTGTCTGACGCAGATGTTCAGAGCTTTGACCGGATCCTTGAGGTGGCAGCCGAGAATGAAAAGAAGGTATCAATGAAGCTGAATTCAGGATGGTATCTATATACATTTTTTGGAAATACTGGACTTGACTTTGGCATCAATGACGATGGGGTGACAAATCATTGTAATTGGAATGCTACAGAGGGCGCTGTCAAAGGCGTTGATATTGGTGAGGCACTGTTGGCGATCGCGACACATCCCGGTTTTGTGGCACAGGAGGATACAGCGTTTGTAGAGGGTGCGAAAAATGGTACTTGTATTGCCGGAATCAGTGGTGTTTGGAATGCGGTTGCGATTGAGGAGGCATGGGGGAAGAATTATGGCGCTTGTAAACTTCCTACATATACCTGTAACGGGCAGCAGATTCAGATGGCATCCTTTAAGGGGTATAAGATGTTCGGTGTCAATGCATATTCTGATCATCTGGCTTGGGCGCACAAACTGGCGGATTGGATCTCAAATGAGGAGAACCAGATGCTGCGCTTGCAGGAGAGAAGTCAGGGACCGTCCAATGCCGTCGCGGCAGCCTCTGATGCAGTCGGAAATGTTCCGGCATTAGCGGCAGTTATCGATCAGGCACAGTATGGAGTACTCCAGCGGGTAGGAAACAGTTATTGGGATGCGTGCACGAATTTTGCAGATACGCTGGCAGCGGGGAATCCAGACAATGTGCCGATGCAGGATTTGATGGACAGACTTGTAAAAGGCATCACTGCTTCGGTGGTACAATAAGGAGGGAACAAAATGAATAAAATGAACAATAAAATGCGGTTGAGCATAACAATCATCATTTTAGTTCCGGTTTTTATTCTCGGAGCACTGGCGATTTTCTCAAACACTGCGGCGATCAGTAACTTGAAGAAAGTTAACACGACGGCGATGACAATCTCGAATGAGCATATGGTCAATATTTCTGATCTCAGTGAGATTGAAAAGGAATTGCAGGAGATCCATAAGAAGGCGCTCTCCCATATTATTGCTACAGATTTGGATACATTGATTGCCACTGTGGCGGAGGTGCGTGCTGAGCAGGAGGTGCTTGATAATTATCTGATCGAATATAAAGAGAGTCTGACAGATGAAGATGCCAATGCATATAATACGATCGTATCGAATTATGAGACAATGAAGTATGAGATCGCAAACTTGATCGCATTCAGTGGAAATGCGGAGAAGGAAAAGGCATTTGCGCTCGCAAACAGTACGATCAAGCAGTGCAGCGATGAGATGCAGCGTCAGGTGGAAGGCATGATGGTGCGCGCGCAGGAGAGTGCGTCGCAGGCGAGTGATGCGCTGACAGCAGAATATAACAAGGCGGTTTTAAAGAATACCATTATCGTAGTCCTCAGTGTGATTGCACTGCTGATCACACTATACAGTGTATTTATTTTGATCATTCGAAAACTGATCGTTGCAAATCATGAGATCAATGACATAATCCGGGGCATTGACCAGAGTGAGGGCGACTTGACAAAGCGTATCAGTATCTTGTCCAATGACGAGATTTCGGATTTGGGAAATGGTATCAATACCTTTATGGGTAAGTTGCAGAGTATCATGAAAATGATCATTGAAAATTCCAGAAAACTCGAGGAGGTTGTCAGTGAAGTGCAGGAGAGCGTCAGGACCTCAAATGACAGTGCCTCTGATCTGTCAGCAGTTACGGAAGAGCTCTCGGCAACCATGCAGGAGGTTGGGCATTCTGCGACGATCATCAACCAGAATGCGGACTCTGTGCGCAGCGAGGTTGAGATGATTGCGGACAAATCCAACAGCATTAATGAATACTCCAAGAGAATGAAAGAAAATGCGGATAAGATGGAGTTAGATGCAAAGACAAACATGCAGGAAACCAGCACAAAAGTGCAGGAGATCCTCGAGGTGTTAAATCAGGCGATCGCGGACAGCAAGAGCGTAGAGCAGGTCAATGGACTGACAAATGACATTTTGAAAATTTCAAGCCAGACCAATCTGCTCGCATTAAATGCGTCGATTGAGGCGGCGCGTGCAGGGGAAGCCGGAAAGGGCTTTGCAGTGGTCGCAGATGAGATCAGACAGCTTGCGGCATCGAGCCGTCAGACGGCAAACCGCATTCAGGAGATCAACAGCGTCGTGATCAATGCTGTACATAATCTTGCAGGTCATTCGAATAATCTTGTGGAATATATGACGGATTCGATTCTGCCGGAATTTGAGAATTTTGTGACCAGCGGAGAGCAGTACAGGGATAATGCCACTTATATAGAAGGTGTTATGAATGAATTTACGACGAAAACAGATGACTTGAAGCGCGCTGTTGATGAGATTGCAGCGTCTATTGAGACCATCACAGATGCGATTGAGGACGGCGCAAGAGGCGTGACAGGCGCCGCGGAGAGTACGCAGGTGCTTGTGACAGATATGGAGAATATCAGCAACAGAATGGAGGAGAACCAGTTGATTGCGGCTGCACTCCAGAAAGAGACCGATGTATTCAAGAATTTCTAATACTTCGCAATATCAATAAAAGACTACAAAGAGTTAGAACAAAAGTTCGCTAAGGCTTGACTTTGGCGAACTTTTTTTATATGATAGAAGAATAAATAGGACAAACAATAGAAGTCTAAACGGAGATGGGAAGGCGGGAGAAAGTACATGGGAAAGTGTATCATTATCGGGGCAGGTGCATGTGATACGAAGCTGCTCGATCAACGGCTGGTAGTGAAGAATGAGGATCTGTGCATTGCGGCAGATGGCGGGCTGGATTATCTGATTCAGAT